>Ga0172379_10000939_pt1 | contig 64539 bp, 56 predicted proteins | sample GrowelOW334metaG_FD_119756 | JGI IMG/M metagenome (GOLD analysis project Ga0172379, IMG submission 119756) | Groundwater microbial communities from an aquifer near a municipal landfill in Southern Ontario, Canada - Groundwater well OW334 metaG | ecosystem: Environmental > Aquatic > Deep... | reverse complement strand
TCAGTATCGATAGCTTTAGCGCCGATTACCGGCTCTAGGACGATTTTTACCAGGTCGTTTTCATTGAATGAGGTGACGGCCTTATCGTTGACATAATACGTACGTTTTATGGAAATGGCATTGTCGATTTTTTCAGATTTCAGTTCTAGCGATATGTCATTTGTCTGGATTACGCCGACAGTACCGGTAATAGCCGAAAAGGTTAGGTTGGCCAGCTCAGTCGGCGACACGGAAAGGCTAAGCGTTTCAGCGCCATCCAGGGAAGCGGTTTTGACTTCATTATTCAGGGAATAGCTGAATTTGACAGGCTCGCTGGAGAGCAGCGGCAGGGTTTTCTGTAAGTAAGCGATCTGTTCGAGGGTATTCAGCTGGTCTGCGGCCGGATGGCTGATCGCATAGGCGAACATTTTTTCAGCCTCAGGCGCTGATACATTTGCGGCAATGATCGCCGCCTGATAGGTATTCTCTGTGTACTCATCAGGAGTTTCGCCTAATTTCAGCCGTAAATACGGTTCCTGCAGCTCGCCGTACGTTTTGACCAGACCGGCCAGCAGAGAGCGCGCATACTCCCCTGCTCCCAGGTTAGCCAAACCGCCGGCAAGATATAATTTTACATTGTCAGGAACGTCATTATTGTCCATAAAGCTGAGAATATCATTTAGAACCGGCTCACCCATATTCGCTTCGCCATACAGAGCGTAGGCAATCTCATCCAGGTTGCTGTTCTTGTTCGTCAGGATACTCTCGAAATATCCTGAGGCGCCACGGGTATCGAAAAGGTCCGGTGCGATAGACATGGTTTTTGCTGTCAGAAGTATTTCTGCAGACGAATATGGCAGGATACTGATTCCCCCATCAGGTGTCTGGTAGTCGGTAAATGTCATGTCCTCAGGAGTCCCGGTTTGGGTGAAATATTCGTTGAGCAGCTTTTGGGAGATGACTCTGGCCAGTTTTTGATCTACGCGATCGCCAGATGTGTACCGGAGACCGATCAATTGGTTGAGGAATTGTCCCCGTTCTTTATTCGTAAACAGCAGATTCACTCTGGTAGCGTTATCTGCAGTCAGTTTGAGGTCATCGGACATGGCCAGGTACTTAATATCCTGTTTGGTCAGGTGAGTTGGCGCGAAAGTCATGGTTTTCGTCACAGTGTCGGTATGTCCGGCGGCAGAAGCCTTGACGGTGATTTTATGCTGGCCAGCCTCAAATACCGGCAAAGGTACATCGACCGGAGTAAAGGCTTTCGCGGAATATTTTTCAGTTTTATTGAGGTCTGGGTACGTCACTTCAAACGAAACGGGATCTGCTGCAGCCAGTGACTGCCCATATCCTCGTAGTTTGATAGTCGGACGGTCGCTGGTCAAATACTCGTCTGCCACAGCTACGTCTATGAAAAATGGCAAGGTGGCCACTAAGGCAGTACGAGTTCCTCCGGCTGACAGATCCTCACTTACGGCCTGTACGGTGGTTTGCCAGCTGGTAACATTGTCGGGCAGCTTGAAACTGACACTCGCTTTACCGCTGCGGTTTGTATCAGTGCTGCCAAAAAAAGCGATATCCTGGAAATTCTGGCGACCGCCACCTTTTTCATTGTGCACGTACAGTCCAGAGGCGATAAATGTATGTACCGGGCTGGTTTCGAGGTTATAAACACGGGTATAGACGCGGTGTCTGACTATTGAGCTGACTGCGACTTGGTTGCCGTCGGCATCAAGCAGGAAGTCGCCGACACGGGCCCGGCTTGCCTCCTGCCATTTTCCGTTGATGAACATGATGTGGATAGGCGTGACGTTCAGTCGATCGTTGATGGTTAGGTATTCATTGACTGTATGCTCTGCCGTATTCGTAACTTCTACCGCGACCGTCAGAAGTGATTTTTCGCCGTCAAATGTCCGGATTGTATCTCCGATGGTGATCTTGTCGATCCTTTCTTGGGAGCCGTCGGCCATGGTAATGAGCGTGTCGCCGGTAAAGCAGCCTCCGCGTTCCGCCATCGGCGAAACCGTATCTTTATGTGAACTGTAGGACACGGTGACCGAGGAGGACAGTTGACGATACAGCGTATTCAGCGTATCCAGGCTGGTTTCCCATTGAATTGCGGCTAACGCCTGGTCGATCAATGAGACGTTGACGGCCGCTTTGACCGGTTTTTTTTCTGCATCAGTGACCGTGACGTCTAGGGTGACTTTGTCCCCGGGAGTGTAGGCATTCTTGTCCGGAGCCACATCGATGGTTAATTTTTTCGGGTCAGTCTTGAATGCCAAATTGATGGAAGCCTGCCGGTACGACCGGCCATTGAAATGAATGCCGTACAGATAGACGTTCGGAGCATATGCTTCTTTGTAGGGAAATGATATTTCCGGCGAATCACTCGAAACGGAATCGAACATCCCGTTATGTTCCTTGAAAAACAGAAAGTCGGCATTGGTTGTGCCAGTGACAGCCGCATCATCTTTGTTCAGCGTGGCGATGACGTCTTCGCCGGGCGTATAACTGTTTGGCACGGCGTCAGAATCATGATTGGTGGTAAAGTAATAGTAATCATTTGATCCATTCGGTATCCCATAGCTGGAACCGAATGAGGCCGCCTCGACAGCATGACCCGCTCCATCGATGGCCGAAGCGGTAACCTTGTACCATTTATCCTGTTGCGTTGCGTAGGTGTAAGAGAGCGTGCCGTCAGCACCTGTTGTAACGTCAGCTTCGGCTACGGATTTTTCACGGAATTCATAACGGTATGAAGTGACGGTCTTTTTGTTGATGAAGTCATAGGTAGTTCCGTTTTCAATTTTGTCATAATACTGTTCAAAGACAATCAGGTGCACCTTGGTGTTGGCCACTGGTTGACCGGCATAATCCCATTTGATGTCATCGCCGGTGGAATTAAGATTTGACAGGTCGACACTGCTTACGATACCACTAACCTGGCCAGGTTCGTTTTGGTTCAGGGTAATGGCGTATCGTGAGTTAAATTGGTAAATATTTGCACTAGCTTCGATATAGGCCAGCTCCGTCTGTACTGGATGCACAGAAAAATAATAGGAGGAATACTGATTGGTCATCCCCTGCTCATACGGACGGTCAAATGAAACCTGCGCCGCGCCGGACGAATCGGTGGTGACAGTCCCTTCGCCGAACTGGCCGGTATACTGTAACTGCAGGCTGCCGACTGGTGTACCGTCAAAAAATTTCGCCGATATGTCAAATACGGCGTTTTCACCGGCGAAAATGGCTTTTTTCGGCAGAGTGATGTCTATCGTGTAGGATGGTTTCGTATACGTCTGGATGTCGATATAATTTACGGCGATCTGCTGGTTTCCCGCCATGACCCGGATTTGGTAGGATCCGGGATTCAGATTCTGGAAATTGATGGCGCCGTCAAATGTGCCATAATCGTTGATACTTGCTTTTGCAGAACCAACAACAGTTTCCTGAGTGGTATCATTGGCATACGTGAAGGAGATGAGCTGTACGTTGACCTCCGAGAGTTTTTCACCAGAACGAGCCTTGGCTACCCCCCAAAATTTAATACTGTCAGTGGGCAAATATAATGTGCGGTTTGTATAGGCATATGACCAGTAGTCGGCATTGGTCGCGGTCGGGCCGGACGGGTACGCCATGAGGTCATAATTGTTCATTTGTGCCGGGACCAGTAGTTTATTGGCTCCACTGGATATGTTGAAATGATAGGTCCTGTCCGATTGACCGGAATAGGCGTTGGCGGTCAGAGATTTCAAGTCTGTCGGAGTGTCCCAGGTGGCCACCCCTTGTTTGTTGGTCGTACCGATAACCTGCCTGTCTTTTGAATACGTTATTGTCGCATTCTGCTCGGGTTGATGGCTGGACAGACGGTGCACCCACATCAAAGACCCTGTCCGGCTGACCTGCAGCGTACTGACCAGGTCGCTGACCTGGACAAAAGCCTGCGCTTTGCCGTTGCCATAAGACACCTCGATCAGGTATTGGCCTGCTGCCAGATTGGCGGGAAATTCGATATATCTGAAATAATCGGCAGATTTTAATTCGGCTGAAAAACTGGTTGTCTTTGAAAGCGACGTCGTGGGGTACTGGTAGGTATTGCCGAAATCATACGCCCAGAGCGGCACGGTAACCTCACGGGTAGTGACTGCATCGTCAAAGGTATTGAAATTCGGAAACGCCCAGACGTCGACCGTGACTTTGGACAGTGCGGTATTATATTCATAGAGCGTCATCATCGGGTTTTCTTCCGGGGAAAATTCGAAAAATTTACTGTCAAATGACATGAATCCGCCGTTGCTGGCTGTGGACACGGTGGCAAATTGGAATGAATAATCGTCAGCCAGGACGTCAGTACTGTTTTTCAGGGTCAATCCTTTTTTTATCGTAACGGTATAGACGGTATTTTCGGCCAGGGATTTCGGGACGAACACCAGTGTTTTCCGGTAGCGCTCAAATGTACCGTCGACATGGGGAGTGATGGAAAAAAACATTTCCGGACTTTGATAATTTTCACTTGAAAATGTTATTTCAATCCCGGTATTTGTCGGTACTGAGGTGGTTTTGTCACGAGGAAGCGTGCCGATAATTTTAAATGTGTTCTTTATCTGGTAGGCCCATTGGTACAGTCGTTTTTCACTGGTGGCGCTGTCAGCGGCGGTCATGGAGAAGGCGTAAACCTCATTCCCCTGCAAGGGTTCCCGGGGTACCAGGGTGAACGTATTGCTATCAGATGATTCAATCTTGTATGCGAATGCCGGTTTGATCTTCAGGGCGGCCTCAACCGTCTTGGCCTCAATCGGTTTGGTGCTGGTCAGTACGAATGTCGTGTCAGGCATGGCGCCCAATGAGTCCTGTTTGGTGGCTTTCAGGACAAATTGATTGTCCTCGGCGCCCAGAATGACTTCGGTTTTTTTGGTGTTTGTGTTTGAACCTGAGCTATGGCCGCGTGACACAAAATACCATGTCACGCCCCCGGCGACCAGGATCGCGCCAATTAATCCGCTGACGATCCAGATATTTTTTTTCATAGCTGAGTATTTAGTTGATATTGATTAAAATAATAAGTAATAGGCTGATATAGATAACCTGGGTCAGGAGGCCGAGTATACGTTCGTCATGAACCTGCAGGTGCCCGTGCCAATCGTTGAATTTTCCAAATATTTTTCTTAATCCCGGAATATAATTTGTCAATGTCAGGGCGTCCGGGAGCGCTGCAAAAAAAGCGCCCAGCACAATGTTTAGCCACTGGTCCGGATATCCGTACAAAAAAACGATAAAGATTACCGCGGCGGCACACATATCCGGCATGATTCTGAGGAATTCTCGGGGATCGAAACGTTTCGGAATATCGTAGCTCCAGTGTGGTATCCAGTCGAGAAGAAAATGAGATCCAAATGCAACAATGCAGACCAGTAATGGGCTGGAAATTTTCTCTCCAAGTATGGCACCTGTCGTGACGTGGGCAAGCAGCAGCATACGGAAGAAACGTTACTTGATATATACTCGGTCCCCTATTCTGAGATCGACGTATTCTTTAGGTTTTGATTCCTTAATTTTCGTGTCGAGTACACCGCGTAATTTTTCCATCTGCGTGTCCAGACTTATTGAGGAGTCGAAATAAATGACATATCCGGCTTCAGTCTTTGCATTTACTTGGGTGCTGAGATTATGAGGCATCGAATACGATAGTATTTTCACTCCGGTCAATTGATTTAACTGCAAGGTCATGGCCGTGATAAATTGAATCTTTTCAGGGGTAAGCACTTGACTGCCTTGTTGTGGCGCTTCATTTGAATCGTTAAAGACATGCGGTAGAGAGACGGTCGATTCTGGAATACTGACCTGTGTTGAGACGTTACCAGTCTCATCCACGTAATAGTACGCATCACTGGTGACCCATACTAGTGCGGGCGCTTTCATATGTACCGTCACTTCCAACGTGTGGGGCAGCTTTTTTTTCACTACCACCTCGGACAGGCTGTATTTCGATTGGAGATTTTCTTTCAGCCAAGCGCTGTCAAATAGCAGCAGGTTATTCTGTCGAAAAATTGCCCATTTGCGCTGGGACATCTGCCATGATACAAATCGTTCTCCGATAATTGCGGCGGTAGACGTGTTGGTCCCGTCGATTTTTATGTTGATTATGCTGAGCCAGGGGGAGTAAAAAATGGCATAAATAATCAGGAGCAGGCCGAGTAGCGTCAGCCAGCCAAAAGTCCCCAGCCGGGCTATCACATACGCCTGCCAGTTGGTTTTCGCGTAGAGCGGATTTTTATAGGTCGGCTCGTTGTCGCGATTGCGGTTGACTTTATTTTCTCGGAAATTCCAGCGCATAATTTGGAGTAAAAAACTATTGCCTCTCGGGACGATATGGATCAATAAATGATCCTCGGTATCAGGGGGTTGATTCTCGTCACGACTTCATAGTTTATGGTACCGATACGATGGGCTAAATCATCGGCAGATATAGAAAGCCGGCCGTCAGTGCCGATCAATGTCACTTTTTCTCCGGGCCTGACGTTCCGTAACCCAGTCACTTCCACCATAGTCAGGTTCATGCAGATTCGTCCCCGGATCGGGCAGCGACGTCCCCTGATCAGCACTTCGCCGTTATTGGAGAGTTTACGGTCAAATCCATCCCAGTACCCTATCGGGAGGATGGCGATGGCAGCGGGTCGTTTGGTGCGGTATGTCCCGCCGTACCCGACGCGCGTACCGGCTGGTACTGTTTTTACCTGCAAAATGCGCGTGTACCAGGATAAAGCGGGCAGTAGATTTAAAGCTTTCAGGTGTTTGTGTTTCGTCTCTATTGACCATAACCCATAGAGTGATATACCCACTCGGGCTAATGAAAATCTACTACCAGGATTTAATATTGTGGCTGCTGAGCAGGCAATATGTGGATATGGGACATGGATACCGTATTGTGCCAACTGGTGTATTACGGTATTGAAAATGGCTAATTGTTTTGAAGAGGACGCCTGGTCCGGGTTTTCCGCGTCAGCCAGATGGGAAAAAATTCCCTCCAATCGAATGTTTGACAGACGGGATATTGTTTTTGCCGTCTGCAGGCTGTCAGCCGCCAGGATTCCAAGCCGGGTAGTGCCGGTATCTATTTTCATGTGGACAGGCACGATTCTATGCAGTTTTTTTGCCAACCGATTGATAGTGAACGCCGCCGAAACGTTATAGACAGTCAGGGTAATATTTTTTTTGATAGCCATTTCCAGCCTGGCCGGATCAAAAAAACTTAATACTAGCAGCCGGCCGCGAATACCGGCCTGGCGCAGTTTGATGGCTTCTGTCAGACTGACAGTCCCGAACCACCGTACCCCGGCAGACTGGGCAAGGGTTGCCACTTCAACCAGTCCGTGGCCGTACGCATTGGATTTTACGACTGCCATCAGATCCGTGCGTGGTTTTAGAATTTTTTTGAACTGCCGGATGTTATGTTTAATCGCCTGGCGTGAAATTGCCACCCAGGTGGTAGAATGTTCGCGCATGATTTTTATTTTGGCTTAATGATGGTCATCCCGTTCATATACGGCTGGAGAGCTTTCGGGATACCGATAGAGCCATCAGCCTGCTGGTAATTTTCCATCACCGCGATCAGCGTACGCCCGATGGCAAATGCTGTCGCGTCATTCATATGGACTATGCCCCTTTCCTGGCCGTCTTGATACCGGATATTCAGACGCCTGGACTGGTAATCAGTGGTCAAATCAGAGGTATGGGTTTCCCGGTAGCGTTGTTGGCTGGGCATCCATGTTTCGACATCGATTTGACGGGCGTCCGGCGCGGTCATGTCGCCGGTGCACATCTGCACAAGCCGGTATGGGAGTGCCAATGATTGTAGTAGATGTTCTTGGATGGCGATGATGAAATTTTGCTCATCGGTTGACTGGTCTGGAAGTGTAAATGTTTCCATCTCCAGCTTGTCGAATTGGTGAACTCGGAAGATGCCCTTTGTGTCCTTTCCGTAAGATCCGGCCTCGCGTCTGAATGCGCTGGAGTAGCCTACGTACCGTATGGGCAGCTGCTCGGTATCGACCGTCTGGTTCATAAGGATTGGTCCGAGGGTGTGTTCGGCGCTGCCGACCAGGTACAGATTATCCTGCGGCAGCTGATAGCGCTCGTCTTTCGGTTCCAATCGGGCCATTTTGTCTAATACGTCCTCCTTGATCATCATTGGCGGGATTATTGGGACAAACGGCTTCGGTGAAACGTTCAGACTATTTTTTTTGATAATGCCTTTGAGGGTTTTTTCGCTGGTCAGGACAGAAAGGCCGAATTGAATGAGGGCAAACTGGAGCAGGACTGCTTCGTTTTTCAGGTAACCAAAACGTGGACCGGATACGATACCGGCAGTTTCCGTGTCGATCAGGTCCAGTCTTTTTCCGAGTTCGGTATGGTCGAGCGGTGTAAAATCGAATCGTGCCGGCGTACCGACTGTTTTCAGAGTGATGTTCTCTGATTCGTCCTTGCCTATTTTGACGTCGTCAGACGGCAGGTTTGGCAGATTCTTCCATTGCTGGTTGATCGTTTCATCACTGGCACGGATGTCGGCATTGTGGCCGGCTATCTCATCTGAAATTTTTTTCAGCCCGGTAAGTAATTTCTTTTTTTCTTCTCCTTTAAGCGTCGGAACAGTTTTACTGCCGGAATTCAGTTCAGACTGCAATTGTTCCAGCTTTTGCTGTTTTTTTGATCGATTGTCGATCAAGGACATGAGGCTCTTGGCTTCTTTTTCCCATTGCGTCCCTCGTTTGGCCAATCCTTTAAGGAAAAACTCCGGATTTTTTTTAAATGCTTTAATATCTAGCATAGGTTATTTTTTTTGATCGGTATTCTGTTCCCCCTCCAATTCGTCGATATGCTGTTGTCCGGTAATTTTGAATTCTATCCGTCCGAATATTTCCAAAACGATCAATGCGCCAATTGTGGCCATGGAGGCTAGGAAAAAATATCCCAATCCTACCGCCATGCCGATGGCTGAAACTACCCATAGCGTCGCGGCGGTAGTCAGGCCATGGACCGATCCACGACTCTGGATGATGGCCCCAGCGCCTAAAAATCCAATGCCGGTGACTACTTGGCCGATTATGCGACCTACGTCGACCGCCTGTCCGGGATTGAAGTCACTAAAAATTTGTACGGCCATAATAGCCAGAATAGCAGACCCCAATCCGACCAAAATATTAGTCCGAAAACCAGCTGGTTTGCGATAATGTTTGCGTTCCATGCCGATCAATCCGCACAGCGCCAAAGCGATGAGCAGTCGGATGATAATGTCGGAATTCGTAATAACAGTCGATACGGCAGGAGACATAGTGTTTAATTATTTTATAAGCCTAGGTTTTGTGAAATGTCCTGCATTGATCGGAGTACGGTAGCTATATGGTCATCAAGCGTCACTCCAAGTTCTGTTGCGCCTCGCAGTATTTCTTCCCTGTTAATCTGTCGGGCAAAAGCCTTATCTTTCATTTTTTTCTTGACCGATGAAACCTCGACATCAGAAAGTTTTTTATTCGGCTTTACTAACGCAACTGCGACGATAAATCCGGTCAGCTCATCGACCGCACAAATCACTTTTTTTGCCAGTGTATCGCGCGGTTCACCGGTATGTGCCGCATGAGCTAGTACTGTTTTTACCATCTCTTCCGGCCATCCCTTGCCCCGCAAAATTTCAGCACCTTTAGTCGGATGGTCGGTGGCAGTCGGGAATTTTTCATAGTCAAAGTCATGGACCAATCCGACAGTCCCCCACCAGTCTTCATTCTCGCCGAATTTCCTAGCATACGCGCGCATAGCCGTTTCCACAGCCAGCATGTGTTTTTTCAGGTTGGGGTTGGTGATATATTCGTCAACGAGCTGTAAAGCGTCAGTCCTGTTCATCGGACGATTCCTTGGGTTTTAAGGTTGGAAACAGGATAACTTCCTTAATATGCCGGCTGTTGGTCAGTATGCTGGTGAGTCGGTCTATACCGATGCCGATACCGGCAGTCGGCGGCATGCCATAGGACAATGCTTCGATATAATCAGTATCGATGCGCTGGGCTTCTTCATCGCCTGCCTTACGCATCTTTTCTTGTGTTTTAAACCGTTCAGCCTGGTCGATGGGGTCATTCAGTTCAGAAAAAGCGTTGCATAGTTCCGCACCTGCTGCCACCAACTGGAAACGTTCAACAACTCTGGGATTATCTTCCCGTTTTTTTGCCAATGGGGATAATTCGACTGGGTGATCGGTTATGAATGTCGGTACTGACAGATGTGGCCTGACTAACGTTTTAAATATTTCATCTAATATTTTTGCCCGGCTCATATTTGACGGAATGTCAAGCCCACGTTCGCGACTAATTTTCACCAGCTCTTTGTCGGACAATTTCGCTACATCGATTTTTGCTAATAAGTGGCAGGCATCCATAAACGTGACCCGAGCGAAATCGCCGGTAAAGTCAACGTCTACACCAGCAAACGTCAGTTTCATGGAGCCGTTTACTTTATTGACAATTTCTTTAATAAGTTTTTCGGTAAAATCCATGAGTTGCCGGTAATCCCAATAAGCCGCATAAAATTCTACCTGAGTGAATTCCGGATTGTGGGATTTGTCGATTCCTTCGTTACGGAAACAACGCGAGATTTCATATACCTTTTCCAGTCCGCCGACAATAAGCCGTTTCAGGTACAGTTCTGGCGCGATGCGCAGATATAGGTCGGTATTCAGGGCGTTGTGATGCGTGATAAATGGTGCGGCATTAGCTCCGCCAGGGATTGGCTGGAGTATCGGCGTTTCTACCTCCAAAAAACCAGCCTGGTCCAGAAAAGAACGGATGGTGGTGATAATTTTTGCCCTTTTTACGAATGTCTCCTTGACGCCCGGGTTGGCAATCAGGTCCAGGTAGCGTTTGCGGTAACGGATTTCCACATCCGACAGGCCATGCCATTTCTCCGGCAACGGGAGGAGGGCTTTGGAAATCAGTCTGATATGTGTTAGAAGTAAAGATTTTTCTCCTCTTTTGGTGGTAAACGGCGTGCCGGTCGCTTCCACAAAATCACCCATGTCAAAAAGACTGTTGAATTGCTCATAGGGTTTTTCGCCCAGGAGATCTTTTTTGATGAAGATCTGGATGTTTTCGGTGCCGTCCTCGATATTTGCGAAACAGGAGCCGCCATGCAGGCGGATGGTTTTCAATCGCCCGACAAGTGTCAGTTCGGATTCTTTTTTTGCCAAAACATCGAACTGTACCAGTGCCTGAGCAATCGTGTGGGTTCGTTTTACTCTGGCCGGGAAAGGATTAATCCCTTCATTTTGGGCCTGCTCCTTTCGCCTGATTCTTGTTTGATTTTCTTCGGTTAAACGTCCCATAGCTAAAAAAATCCTATTAAATTCACTATTATCATACCAAAAACCGGCGTATTCTGCAAATAAAAACACCCACAAGGTACGAAGGTGTTTTAAAGTTATTGGATGTTAATTAGGCAATGGCAACGATCTTGAATTTCTTGTTGCCCTGAGGTACGGAGATCTCTATGATATCCCCTACCTTTTTGCCAAGGAATGCCTGACCGATCGGTGACTCGTTTGAAATCCGTCCTTTGGAAGGGTCGGCTTCATTGGATCCTACGATGTAATACTCCTTGGTATCCTTGTCGTCCTGAATCTTTATTTTTGATCCCACCTCAACATGGCTGGACGCTCTCTTAGTCTGTTTTATAATGGTAGCGTGTTTAAGGATTGATTCGATTTCCTGAACACGCCCTTCGGCGAAAGCCTGCTCGTTTTTCGCTTCGACGTATTCCGCATTTTCAGAGAGATCACCGAGCTCTTTTGCTTCCTGGATGCGTTCAGAAATTTCCCGTCGTTTTGTGTTGCGCAGCTCGTCCAGTTCTTTTTTTAGTTTTTCCAGGCCTTCAGCGGTTATGAAAGTGTTTTGTTCGTTCATAAGATTAACAATAAAAAATACCCAAAATTCACTACTTAGTGAAACGTGTGAGTTAGATTATTACTTTTGTACTAGGTAATAATTATACTTTTAGAACTAAGTGTCAAGAGAGTTATCCACATCTGCTTTTATTGGGCAAGTTGTCCATTATACCAAGTTTGCAGTCCGAGCTTGGCAATCGGCAATGCCACGGCATTCCCTTCACCTCCGGCTTCGACTAATACGGTAATGGCTATTTGCGGGTCGTCATAAGGGGCAAATGCGGTCAGCCAGGCATGAGTTGACCCGATGTCGCCGAATTCGGCAGTACCGGTTTTTGCGGCCACAGCAAAGGGTAGATCGCCGAGCATCCGGCCACTTCCTGCCGTAACCGCCTGACGTAGCCCGGCCCTGACAATCTGGACGTTATATGCACTGAGAAAATTTTGTCGAATAATTTCTGGAACTGTAGTTTTGGTTGTTTCGCCGTTCAGATCTGTAAACGCTTTTACCAGGTGTGGTTTATAAAATGTTCCGCCGTTCGCCACAGTCGCAGTATACGTAGCGACTTGCAGCGGGGTCACCAGTAAATCACCCTGGCCAATAGAATAATGATACGTATCGCCAATATACCATTTTTCTTTTTTTGTTTCTAACTTCCATTCTGGCGATGGTAGGAATCCAGACGCCTCCGTGGGAAAGTCCAGGCCGAGGGGCTGGCCTAGCCCAAAAAGTTTCAGGTATTGGGTAATACGATTGACTCCCAGTCCGGTGAATTTTTCATATCCACCACCGACGGTATAAAAAAAGGTATTCACCGACTCTGCCAATGCTTTTTTTACATCCGTTGCGCCATGGCCGCCGGCTTTCCAGTCAGGGAAAAACCATTCACCGATCCTGATACCGCCGCTGCTCATGATTGAGGTGTTTTCGGAAATTACGCCTTCCTGCAGACCTGCCAGGGCAATGAGCGGCTTGATAGTTGAACCGGACGGATATTGCCCGGAAATGGGTCGGTTGAAAAGTGGTTGTTTCGGGTCACTGGAAATTTTTTGGTATTCTTCTGTGCTTAAACCGAGTGTAAAGGCATTATTGTCAAATGCCGGACTGGAAACTAATGCCAGAATTTCCCCATTTCTCGGATCGATGGCAACAGCAGCTCCTCCGGTAATATTTTTTGATTTGCGGACAGCGTCATCCAGCGCCTGGCCTAAAACACTTTGGAGTTTACTGTCGATACTCAGGGTGATATTCGTGCCAGATACAGGTTTCGTTTCGGCAATAATCTTGCTTTCCTTTCCGAGCGAATCAACTTCCACTTCTTTTTTTCCAGATTGGCCGCGCAAGTCCGATTCATAGTACAGTTCCAAACCGGTTTTTCCAATGTAGTCATCGCGTGCATAATCGTCATGGTTTTTCAGGTCTTGATCCGATACCTTCCCGACATATCCGAGCAGTGAAGAAAACGTTTGGTCGGAAATATAATTCCGAAAAGTACTGGAAGATAGGTTTACGCCAGGCATTTCTGCGGTAGCAACCCTTAGCAACATAGCTTGATCATAGGGCAGGTGTTCGGCGATGGTAACGGCCTGGTAAGAAGCATAGGCTTGATCGCGTATCGATTGAATAATAATCGCCGGGCTGATATGCGATAAGTCAGAAATTTGTTGAACTAAGGCGGTCCGTTCGGTTTCATCTTTTGGCCAATCGGACGGCATGACAGTCAATGTGTAATTTTGACCAGAAACATTTGAAATATTTACTCCCGGCAGGTTTTTTTCGGCCCGTTTAATCTGGTCGGCCTCCGAATTTGGAAGTGAATTGGTTAATATAGTTTTTTGATCTTCAATTGACCTGGTAATATCCGCAATAGTAAGTTTTGTTATATCAGATATTTTTTTTACGATAGCATTGCGTTCATTTTCATTTTTTGGCAGGTCTGCTGGAGTAGCCGATAATACGAAATTTGGTACGTTATCAGTCAAAACGACGCCATTTCGGTCAGTGATGGTACCTCGCGGTGCTTTAATGTCCTCGATGCGCAGTCGGTTACTTTCAGACGCCTGTCGATAGTTTTGCCCTTGGACTATCTGTAAAAACGCTGTCCGAAAGAAAAGTACGCCAAAACAAATAAGAGCGAAAACTAGCAATCCGGTAAATTTTGCAAAATTAATATTTACCGAAAGATAATCGGGTGAGCGTTGTTCAGGAATATACGAATCTTCGACCCAATGATGACGGTATTTTTTATTATTCAATTGTGGGGCTGCCTTATCCCCTATACTAAATATATTTTTTTGCATTTGTCTAAGTCTGGTTTAAAAAATTTAGCCTGAAACGAGTATTGATGAATTTATACAGCAAGTAAATTATTATCGTTGCAATAATATTTACTGTTACCTGTACGGCCATAAGACGGATTAGCGGATATCCTAATGTGATATCGAACGGATGCCAGTTGAGCCAGGACATAACGGTAGAAAAAAAATAAAGTGAAAGCCAGTAAATAACAGTATTACTGAAAACGATGAGTAGGGTTGAATAAATTGAACGATGAGTTAAAATTTTCTTAAAGGCATAATTCACCAGCAAAATAGGAAGAGTTAATGACAGCGTAATCAGCCCAAAGGCGTATGTTGAATATAGATCCAGGCACAGCCCTGCTATCAGTCCAAAATAAAGCCCCTGTTTGCTGTCGACCCAGACAGACGTCAAAATAACGCCTAGCAGTATTAGGTTCAACGATCCGCGCACTGGTTCGAAATGGGACAAAAAACTGACCTGGAATAAGGCCAGTAAAATTACAAGAATAATTTTTACGGTCGTTCTAAACATTATTTGGCAGTATGACAGTGACGATATTTAGAGACTGGTAATCCATGGCCGGGTTTACAGTGGCAGTTTGAAATAGTTCTCCTTCTTTTTTTGTTACCTGAGTGATGGTTCCGATCAGTAGGTTTGGCGGAATATTTTCCTCGAGTCCAGAAGTCAGCACCAACTCTCCAGTAGAGATTGTTTGATTTTGGGGTATAAAATCCATCAACAAGGTGATGCTGAATTGGCCGTTTATGATGCCGGGACTATTTTCTTGGTTTTGCACAATTGCGTTTACTTGGCTATGATTATCGGTTAATAGCTGAATTTTTGAAATGGCGCCAGTAGTTGAAATTACTTTTCCGATTAGCACCCCATCGTTGGAAATTACGGGGTAGCCGGATTCAATGCCGTCCCCGACCCCCTTATTGATAATAATGACATGCGAAAATTCGTCTGAGCTGCGCCCAATAATCTGACCGGTGACGCTAATAATTTTTTTTTGCGTAACAAATTCGTACTGTTTGGCAATTTCGCCCGTTTCCTCTATTTTTTTTTGTAAATCAACATTAGCCGTAGCTAGCGAAGCCAATTGCTGACGAAGAGATTCGTTTTCCTGCCTGAGGTCCGAATTTTTTTTAAAATAGCCAAATACAGATTTTATCTGGTCACCGGCATGCCAAAAAAACCTCTGGACTGGGCTAAAGACAAGGGTTATGCCTTTTTCGGCAGGAGCTAAAAGAGAGGTTTTTTGCAACAGGATAGCTAGGCAGCACAGTGCAATAATAAACAGTACCAAGCTCCATTTTGTACGGAAGAGCGGTTTCATACGATTGGACTAAATCTTTAGTTTTCCCTCATCGGTACCCATTGCCAGGACTTCTTTGAGATTTTCCAGGTCGTCGAGTACGATACCCGCCCCGCGGGCGACAGCAGTCAGTGGGTCATCTGTGACATGTACTGGGATTTTAGTTTCCTGGTGGATCAGCTTGTCTAAACCTCGCAGTAATGCACCTCCACCGGACAGGACGATGCCGCGCTCATATATGTCGGCCACGAGTTCTGGCGGGGTAATTTCTATGGTAGATTTTATGTTTTCGACGATCATACGCAGTGACCGGGACAAGGCTTCCCGTACATGATTACTGTTGATTGGCACTTCCTTAGGCAGCCCAGTGATAAGATCACGGCCGCGCATGTTTGTTTCTAACGGTTCTTCCATAGGTAATGCGGAGCCAATTTTAACTTTGATAGACTCCGCAGTTCGTTCGCCCAGCAACAGATTGAAATGGTCGCGGGCGTATTGAATAATGTTCTGATCAAGCTCGTCACCTGCGACACGCAAAGATTTCCAGGTTACCACGCCCCCGAGGGAAATCACGGCAATTTCTGTAGTGCCACCGCCGATATCCACGATCATATTTCCCGATGCGTCCTGGATGGGTAATCTAGCGCCGATTGCTGCAGCCATGGGTTCCTCGATCAGAAATGCCTGGCGGGCCCCTGCAGACAGGCAGGCGTCCTCCACGGCTTTTCGTTCGACCTCAGTGACACCGAGCGGTATGCCGATAATGATGCGCGGCCGCGGCAGTATGGAAAAGCTTTCCCGATGGACTTTGTCGATAAAGTATTTGAGCATTTTTTCTGTAATTTCAAAATCCGAAATAACGCCATCTACCAGTGGTTTTGAGGCTACTATATGAGCGGGAGTCTTTCCGATCATTTTTTGGGCCTCTTCGCCGACAGCGAGGATCTGGTCGGTTCGGATATTTATTGCTACGACTGAGGGTTCGTTGATGACAATGCCTTTGTCCTTCACATAAACAAGAGTATTGGCAGTACCCAAATCAATACCCATGTCCTTTGAAAATTTCCCAAAAAAATTATTAAACACCTTCACAGTAGTGCTGGTTAATAGTTTTAATTAATTCGTCTGTTTCTACTAATTCAATTCCCGACTGGTCACGAAATTTTATTTCCACCTTTTGGCCGGTTTTTTCACCAATTACCAGGCGGATGCTGATACCCAAAAGATCCGCATCTTTTAGTTTGATTCCAGCAGATTCCTGACGGTTATCATACAGGACATCGACCCCACATTTCACTAATGATTCATAAATATCGTTAGCCATTTGGACGGTGGCGGTTCGTTCTGACAAACAGAGGAGGTGAACCTGATAGGGCGTGACAGACTTTGGCCAAACCAACCCGCGTTGGTCGTGATGAATTTCTGCGATCGTCCCCATGAGCCTACCTAGCCCGATGCCGTAACAGCCCATTTGGACAAGTCTGGCACCCCCCTGTTCGTCAACGTATGACAATTTGAATGCGCCAGAAAATTTTGTTTTCAGTTTGAAGATGTTCCCCACTTCGATGGATTTTTTCATGTCCAACTTACTGTGATTGCATTCCGGGCAGGTGGATTGCTCGTGGAGCAATTCCTGGTTGACTGCGACGCCGCATTTGGGGCAGACATGTATAGTATCCTCCCCTGCATCGGTAATAGTCTGGAATTCATGGGAATATTTAGAAAAACTACCACCTGATGCATACGTAATGTGTGTAACGTCGCCCAATCCAGCACGGTCAAATATCCTGAAATACGCCGCCTTCATCTTTTCGTAGTATTGATCCAGATCCTCTTCATCCCGATGAAAAGAATAGAGGTCTTTCATCATAAATTCACGGCCACGCAATATTCCGGATTTGGCACGCAATTCGTTTCGGAATTTTACCTGAATTTGGTATAAGGACAAAGGAAGATCTCGGTAGGATGAAATATAGCGCTGGGCTAGCGGCGTGATGACTTCTTCATGGCTTTGTCCCAGAACCATTTTTTTACCCGCTACAGTTTCGAGGTGAAACAGGACGTCAATTTTATCTCGTCCTGTCTGGATATAGTTTTCCAAAGGGTGCAGTGCCGGCATGAATAATTCCTGTCCGCCCATTGCGTTCATTTCTTTCCGGATGATCCTGGCGATGTTATTGATAACCCGTAGACCTAGCGGTAACAGCGAATATACACCCGCACTCAGTTTGTGGATATACCCAGCCTGTTCCAGTAGTTGCGCATTTGAGAATGTTTCGTCCTTCGGGGGCTGGCGCTGTGTTTTGAGGAATAGAAGTGACTGTCTCATAGTTAAAAGTTTCCTAGAAACCCGTTAAGTCCTGAGCCAAGTTTAGCGATGTCTCGGAATGTAACTAAAACTACTAATCCGATCAGGATGAGGAAGCCGACATTATGTACGAGTGCTTCGATTTTTTGGTTGATTGGCCGACCGCGCAGCTTTTCAATAATCAAAAACAGCACCCGTCCACCGTCAAGGGCGGGAAACGGTATGAAATTGATAATCGCAAGATTGATTGAAAGGAGCGCGGCAAACTGCAAAATGTAGATAAATCCCATTTTGGTCACTTGGCCTGTCAATACGGCAATGCCAACCGGTCCGGCTACGTCAGCGCTCACTTGGTGGGAGATGACTAAATTTTTTATCAATTGAAACAATCCGACGAATATTTGCCAGGTAACCAGTACAGTCGTTTTTGCGCCCATCCAAATTGAAGTAAAAAATGGGTATCGTACCAGACCGGTAGACATCAACCAGGTTCCGATTCGGGCTGTGCCAGTTTTATCTAAATCAGTCGGCGTGACGGTGGTTTGGATATCTTCATTTCCTCGCTTGATGGCCATTTGTACTGGTGAATCCGCATGAGTTTTTATGATATTCTGAAAATCAGCTATTGAGGTGACCATCTGGCCATCGATGCTTACAATGACATCACCGGATTGAATTTTTGCGGTTGCTGCCGGACTGTTGTCCTCGACTTGTGAAATTTGTATATGCTGGTCTCGGATAGTAGCCTGCGCCGGCAGTCCGGCATCTAGCATGGTCGGCAGTCCAATCATGAAGCCGATCGAGATAAGAACGAAAGCAAGGATGAAATTCATAGTAACTCCGCTGGAAAGGACAAAGGCTCTTTTCCAGATTGGTTTGCTCGCAAAACTGTCCTGCTCTTTGGCATGGTCTCCTTGTTCGCCTTTAATTTTGACAAAACCTCCGATTGGTATCGCATTAATCGAATAAATCGTATGATGCAATTTCGCCTTGCTGGAGTTTCTGAAAAATATATTCCATCGTTTTTTTTGCGAAATTTCTTCGGTTTCCTCTGTATGGTCAACAATTTTTTCCCTAATAATTTCCCGGCCATCATCTAATTTTACATCAGTAATATCCACAGAAATGTCTTCCTGGCGGGATTTCATGTGATGCTGACTTTTTTTCAATATTTGGATCCCGAAAATTCTTGGCGGAAACCCAAAACCGAATTCTTCCACTGCCATGCCTGTTCGTCTGGCCATGATAAAATGTCCAAATTCATGGACAAAAACCAGAAGTCCGAGTATGGCGATAAAAATGATAATAGTAAGTACCATGCAGTTTTTGTTTAAATGGTCATTATTTCAGTTTCTTTTTTTTCTCCCAGTTCATTCAATTGTTTGTTGTAATCATCGATGATTTCCTGCAATTTTTTTTGTTGGGCGTACATGTCGTCTTCGGAAATTTCACTTTTAGTTTTTTGTTCCTTGAGATGCTTCCAAATTTCCTCGCGAATATTTCGATTGCTGATTTTCGCATCCTCAATTTTTTGGTGGACCACTTTTACCAATTCTTTCCGGCGGTCCTCTGTAAGCGCTGGAATGGGCAGGCGGATGGCATTTCCTTCATTTATCGGGTGTATGCCCAGAGGAGAAGTCTGGAGGGCTTTCTCGATATCTTTCAAGGCGTTCTTGTCCCAAGGCTGTATGAGTATCGAGCGCGGGTCTGGCGCGCTGATCGAGGCCAATTGAAGCAGAGGCGTTTTTACCCCGTAGTATTCTACCAGTAGATTTTCCACCAGGGACGGATTTGCCCGGCCGGTACGGATATTTATAAGTTCGTTTTTCGCATGCTGGAAAGCGCTGTCAAATTTATATTTTTTTTCGTCAACAATTGATGCCATACGTATTGGTTAGTTTATTGGGCAGGTCTTAAAGTCCCGGCGAATACCGTGTCCGGATTGCTGGGGTCGGTAATGAGGTAATGTACTCTACGGCTAGTGGCAATACTTTTTAATGAGCTCCAGGTAGAGCCGTTGTCATATGTTTTTTGAATTACAGTTTTAATAGCCATCAAGACTTGGTTCGTGTTCACTGCATTATACACGACTGGTTTAACTGTAATTTTTTTATGCTCAAAGAGGGTCAGTGTTTCTTGCCATGTTGTTCCCCCATCCATACTGCGTAGTAGGCCGTATTTCGTACTGATAAGCATCGCTTCTGTTTTCGGGTCAAATATACTCCAGTAGATTTTTGTTGCGCCAGTGAATTTTGCCAGACTGGGAGCTAGGTCGACCCATGTTTTGGCGCCGTCAGTCGATTTTGAAATGCCTTTTGATGTCAACACGTAGATTGTCTGACTATTTTTTTCACTCATGTATAACCGGGAAATAGGGGTCGTTTTCCATTCGGATAAATCCCAGTCATTTCCGTAGTTTTTACTGATAATAATAGAGGATGTAGTGGCTGCGTAGACAATATTCGGCTGTTTGGTATCAATAGCCAGGTCGAGTAATGATTGCCCAGGTCTAGTTTCGACGTATGAGGTAAACCAGGTAGCCATGTCATCAACTGATTTTAAGACTGTATTGCCTTTTAGGGTATAAAATACTTTAGTATTACGTGTATCGATGGCTAATGCAGGATAGCTGCCGGTTTTTAGTGTGGTGGCAGTCCATGTTTCTCCGTCGTCAATTGACTTATACATACCGCTTCCGCTGGCCGAGACATATATGGTTTTACTGTTTATCGGGTCAAATTTCAGGAATAAGACTTCGATATTTGATAAATTGGCGGCCGGCTGGCCGGTTGTAACATTAACCGTATTGACTGCTTTCCAGTGGTCACCGAAATCAGTTGATTTAAAAATACCGCCGTCCGCTTTTGGTGCTGTTTTTTTTGTAGTCGTACTTGATCCAGGGATCATTGAGCAAGCACTGGCCAGTATTGCTAAGCTGATGATGGATACGACGAGTAAAATCTTTTTCATAAATCAAAATATCAAGATTAAATTTTCCAGGACCAAACGTGGATTGGCATTCTGCCTGACAAGTTTTTTGGTTTGTAAAATATTCTCAATAATCCGGCATATCTTTGCCGATGATGTTTCAGGGATATATTTTTTTGGTGTTAATGGATGATTTGAATGGGTTTTCAGGGACGGTAATGCCAGTACTGTGAACAGCTGATCACGAAAATATGCAATCCATGATTCCAGGGTGGCTTCGATATCATCGGAAACTTTTTGCCCCGGCAGCTCCTTGGACATGTCGGCTGCGAATGATAAACGTTCTGAAATCGAATGTCCGAGTGCCCCGGTCAGTGCTGTTATGTGTTCCTGATATTCCTGGATTGGCTGCTGGCTGTCGATAAGGCTCATGGCTGTTCCGGGACGGCCATTCGCGAACCGAGCAATTGAAGATGCTTTTTTCTTTTCTAGCCCCCTGGCAATTAGCCAGTTCTCGATTTGATAATGTTGAGTGAGCGTAAAATGGATTATTTGGCATCGTGAAGAGATGGTTTGAGGTAGAAAGTCTTTCGATTCAGCAATGAGAACGAAAACGGTTTTTGGGGTGGGCTCCTCAAGAGTTTTTAGCAATGCATTGGCAGATTCCTCTGTCATTTTTTCGGCCATATTAATAATGGCGATTTTATATTCAGTCAGGAACGAACGCAAGGACATCTTGTGCTGCAAAGTCCTGATGATACCAATCGGAATGATCTGATTTTCATTGGGGTCGATAATATCAACATCTGGATGCAACCCCTTCGCAAATTGGTCGCAGGCAGGACAGCTGCCACAGGGCCGCCGTTCATTTTTGTTTTGGCAAACCAATGAATTGGCAAAAATGGAGGCCGAAGCGAATTTACCGACATGAGTTGGCCCGACAAACAAATAAGCATGGGCCACTTTTTGATGGCTCACGGCAGATTGAAGTAGGCGCTTTACGGGCGAATTGCCCAGTAACGGCCAGTGCAATTGTTTTGTGTGGTCAGTACTCATGAATTATTCAATGTGTGGTAAAACATAACATAAAAGCCCCTTTTTGGCAAGAGATGGTAATATGATCAAAAAATATAGTGACTTCGGCTATTTTCGCTGTGTCAATATATCCATGTACTCAAGAGCGGCTTTCGCCCAGGAAAATTGCGCAGATCGGGCGTAACCCTTTTGTATTAAATCAGATTTAAAGGCAGGTCTTGTTACAACCTGATGTATTGTCGTTGCAATGTCGGAGATATCGTCGGGATTGACCAGTGCAGCAGCTTGGCCCGCAATCTCTGCCAGTGCCCCCCTGTTTGATGTGATGACCGGAATGCCACAATTCATGGCCTCGAGAATTGGCATGCCGAACCCCTCGTACTGTGAAGGGAAAACGAATACTTCCGCTCCGTTCATGATTTTCGGGATATCTTCTGATTCTATCCATCCGGGCAAAAGAACGAACTTGGTTAGTTCGTTTTCAGTAATAGTGCGTTTAGCGTCCTCAAAGCCAAATCCAGGCTTACCAATTAGGACTAAAGAGCCGGGGTAGTGAAAGTTTTTTTTCAAAAAAGCAAAAGCCTTAATAAGGTTAGGAATATTTTTTTTCAATTCAAGACGACCGATAAAAAGGAGGTATGGTTGGTGTAGTTTATATTTTGCCAGTACCGGAATTATTGATGATTGATCGGGTAAATGGTAAAAGTCAAAGTTAAATGCGTTGTGAAGGGTAATCACTTTTTTGGGATTCACTGGGTAACGTTTTAGGATAGCCTGACGAGAGAATTCAGAAACGGTAATTATCTTTGTGGCATGGCGAATGGCAAAAAGCGCAGACCAGCGATGGTAGTCAATTTCATTCGCGCCATATTTTCCAAATGTGAAAAGTCTAACAAATAAGTTCAGTACCGATCTGCCGAATGGAACAGAATATCCGATGCGCTGTTTTGAATATAGGTCTGCATAATATTCAAAACCAATGTCGTGTAAAACAGTATACGTTTTTTTTGGATGGATAATAGGTATAGTGTGGGCAGGGACGAATAAAATGTCGGGCGCACGGGTTAGCATTTCCCAGGACAACCGCAACTGTGTCCAGATATACCGAGGTGGCCAGTGGAGAACGCGGTTAGTGAAATTAGGAGGCAAGTCAGCCAGTGGCCCCCTTAAGGGTTCCTTGGAATACAAAATAAACCGATCGCGTGGATCGGCAATTTTCTTAATTTCTTGTATCAAGTTATACGCAACAAGTTCAGTGCCGGATTTTTGTTTAACATTTGCCCGGGAGGCGTCAATACCGATTATCATTATTTTGAAGAAAGAATGCTTTTTTTATAGGAGTCAAGGTTTTCTAGCGCTACACCAGTACCTTTCGCGACGCACAATTGTGCGTCATCAGCCACATATGCAGGTATGCCAGTAGCTTGGGATAAAAGTTTATCCATATTTCTCAGTAATGACGTTCCCCCAGAAAGTACCATGCCTTTATCCATGATATCAGCGGATAATTCGGGCGGAGTCTCCTGCAGCACCGATTTTACCGCCTGGATTATCCCTGCCAGTTCGTCCTGGATGGCTTCGGTTACGTCGTTACTTTCTACAGTTACCGTGCGCGGCAAGCCGAGTATGGAATCCCGTCCGCGGATATCCATAAAAAGCTTTTCTTCTAAAGGCAATGCCGAACCGATAGTTATTTTTAAATCTTCTGCTGTACGTTCTCCGATAGCCAGATTGTATTTTTTTCTGATAAATTCCTGGATGGCAGCATCAAATTTATTGCCACCGATACGTACTGAAGCATTGGATACGATGCCACCAAGGGAGATGACGGCGACTTCTGACGTCCCGCCGCCCATGTCGACAATCATGTGGCCGGATGCGGAGCCGATCGGAATATTAGCCCCAATAGCGGCTGCCACGGGTTCTTTGATGATGTAGGCCGCTTTGGCGCCTGCCTGTAGGGTAGCCTCAATTACTGCTCTGCGTTCGGTTGAGGTGATGCCGGCTGGTACGGCAATCATTACTTCAGGACGAAAAAAACGGACTCCGCCCAGTGATTTATTGATAAAGTATTTCAGCATCGCCTCAGTAGTCTTATAATCGGCTATGACTCCATCCTTGAGGGGGCGGGATGCAACAATAGTGTCCGGAGTCCGTCCGATCATTTCTTTTGCCTCTATCCCTACAGCCATAACTTTTTTATCGATCAATGAAATGGCGACAACAGAAGGCTCATTAATGACTATTCCCCTACCCGGGATGTGGACCAAGGAATACGTCGTACCGAGGTCTATGCCTAATTTTCTGGTAAACATGTTTATTTAAATTCTAATTCAATCGTACGATCCTGTGATATATCGGTAGTGAAAAGCAGCTTATTATTGTCTGAAAGCTGGAAATTGTCAAGTCCAAACACTGTGTATATCGAGCTGCTTAAATTTAGGTTAAGGTTCAGTGGGATAATCTGTGAGCCAGGCTGTTTTTGGACTAAGAGCGTGTAGGTATTTTTTTTGAACTGTTCGGTAATACGTGTGGGCAGTTTGTATTTAATGTGTAGTATCTTTTCTTCCCCCGGTTCAATGCACATGAATGTGCCGAATACTGTTTTGTTGAGTTCTTCGCTGGTATCAATACTGCCTTCTTTTTCAATTTTACAATCGATCATAGCGCCCTCTGATTTAAGCAAGGTAGCGCCTTGTGGGACGTAAATTCGGACATATGTCCGATATCTGGTTGTTTTCCAGGTAATCGATCCTTCATTTCTGTACTTGATAGTCAGGTCAGCGATGATATTATCGCCATCTCGGCGTATTTGGTAATCTACGGATCTTTTTACGCCAGGGTCGCTTTTTAGGCTGGCTAAGTTCGCATCGATCACTGTGAGATAATCATAATCAACGTCTCGTATTTCACCCCCCCAATTTTCTTTTATGATATATGACTGCACGTAAGCATCTTTGAGATAAATCAACACTTGTTTCTGTTCGATGTCCTTCTGGAAAACCTTCCATAAGTCAGGCCATCTGTTTTTTGGCAGAGCGAGAACGCTGTCTAATATTTCTGTTGACAAAACACCGATAATTTCTTTTCGTTCGCTTTCAGGGAGATCCTGGCGTAAAAATCCTTGATCAACCTGATATTGAAGCTTCTCAATAAAATTTTCTGATGTAAAAGTCAGTCCATTGACTTTCATTTCCCCGGTTAGAGTGAGCAGAGACTGGATGAATGAAGGCGTTACGGCCACAATGCCGTCAAAGTTTTTTTCCGGTCCCTTTTCGGCACGATAAAACCATTCGGCTTTCTGTGCTGAAGTTGGAAAGTCCGGCGACCAATTTGAATCGCGCATAAACCACTTGTATACAGCATTATACCGGGTCAACTGGACGGGAGGCGTTTCATTTAGCCATGATTCTGCGGGTTTATCTAAATTATAAATGTTGTCAGTAGTAAATGTTTTGATATCACCATCCTTTACCCGCAATATTCCGTACGTACCGATGAAGCCTCCCGTTGGTCGTAATTCCGTATTATTTTGGAGTAAAAATAAATATGTTTTATTCTCGGGATAGCCAGCGACCGCGGGAATGATTTGGCTGGCAGAAACAGCTTGGTCGAGCCCTTTCTGCAATTGAGGGACTTTTTCTTTTAGAGGTTGAACGGCATCCTGTATCTGTTTGATAAGTCCTTTATCAGGAATTTCGTCAATAAAGGCGACTGCCTCATCGATTGTTTTTTTTGCATTTTCAAGTTTTGGCTTAGCTTCGTATATATTTTTCAGTAATTGGTGAGTTTCTTCGGGTGTCAAAGTAGCCAAGCTTACGTCGGGTTTTTTGGTAATTGGTTGTACAATAATTGATGCTGTAAATGCAACCTCCTTAAGTGATTCGCCAGTGGTGACACCGGCAGACAGAAGGTTATCGATGGCTTTGATTTGAGTGCCAAGCAATGGGATTGATTCAAGCCAGGTAATTTTTTTGAATTCTTCTTTTGCTGCAGAGAAATGATTTACCGCACCATCAAGTGCTGTCTGGGCGGCACTGAAATCCTGGCTTAATAATAATTCCTGTGCATCTAGAAATTGATTTTTCCCGCTGAGTCCTTCGGAATATACCTTTTTTATGGGTGTATGGTAAATAAAAAAAAGTGTTCCAAAAAATATGACGAAAATACCAAGAATAACTCCGGTTATGATCAGAAGCTTTTTCCAATTAAACTTTTTTTTGTAAAATCCTAATTTAGGCTTAATAAAATCACTAATTATATTATTTTGCATGTGGTGTTTCCTTGCCAAGATATTTCAAGAAATATTTTAACCATGAATTGATATGGACTCGCGTCTGACGTTGACGAACACTCTTGAGGCCCATGGTTTTTGCGGAATCTCGGCTGTAATAATGCACCATTTCTATGTCAGCAATGTAATATACCTGCCAGCCATGGTCCCAAAACCTCCGGCACCAGTCGACATCTTCAAAGTACATGAAAAAACGTTCGTCCATAAGTCCAATTTGCGCGAGAGCCTCATGTCTGACCATCATCCCCGTCCCGATTACCCAATCAACAGGCCGGGAGCTCTTGTGATCCCAGTCAAGCATTAAAAATTCCCTGATTTGTTTTTTTGCAAACGACAGTCTTCCTAAAAATGTCCTGCGATATATCGGATACATGAATTTTTGAAATGTGCAGCACGAAACCTGTACTGAGCCATTTGGATTTATGAGTTTTGGTCCTGCCAAACCGACTGTCGGGTGAGTATCCATGAATTCCACCATTTTATCGACTGCGTGCGGCTGAACGATGGTAGTGTCCATGTTCAAAATAAAATAGTACTTGCATTCAATTGATTTAATTCCGATATTCACTCCTTTGGCATAACCGCCATTAATTTCTAGCGGAATCAGTCTGACTGCCGGGAATTCTTCTCGGACCATATCAACGCTATTATCCTGGGAATTATTATCGACAACGACAATTTTATGGGTTAGACTTGATTGCCCCAGGTTTTTGAATAAAGAACGCAAACACTGCCGAAGCAGGCCGCGGCCGTTATAGTTGACTATGACGATTGACAAATCGATCATATGAATTCAGGCTAATTTCTATAAAAAATGAATTTCACCGTATAGGAGAAATCCTGATATTTTACCTGTCTAGTGTAGCAAAAAAGCGTCAGTTTTTCAAGTAGGCTGAGTTTTTTGCGAAAAGATAGCAGCTGAGGCAATTAACAGGAATATCCCCAGCGGGTGGTTCAGGTATGGAGTTGTCATATGGACAGTCAGTAAAGCCAGTATGCAAAAAAGAAGGGCTGTGATTGTTATCTGTTGGGGCTGATCGACTGGTCCTCCAAATTTTTTTATTCCGGCCGAAATAACCCTCCAAATGAAAAAAAGATAAGCCAATAATCCGATTACCCCAATTTTTACGAGTATGTCTAAAAATCCCCATTCAAAAGCATATGTGGTATACCAGCCGCCGTTGACGGTTTTTGTACGGGGATCCAGCGTTTGGTAGCTGACGGTTGTACCGAAACCTGACCCCAATATCGGTTTGTCTAAAAATTTATTCAACAAAGGCTTCAATAATTGATAACGACTACCGATGGCTGCCTCGTCCGTTGTAGTCAGTCTGTCGCCAATAAGCGAAACCGCAGACACATTGTTACCTGATGCGCCGGGAAACTTAACGTTTACGATGCCGGTAATTAGTCCGAGGTTTATAATGGCGACAAATAGCATCCCTACCCCCCAGATAAACAGTCGTCGCCAAGAAATACGGATTTTTACTTTGAAATAAACCGCAAGTAAAATTATCATAACTGCAAATGCCAGCCATAAGCTTCGGGAAAAACTGATCACTAAAGACATGCTCGAAGCGATTGTCAGTACCCATAACCAGCGGTAATGCTGGCGTGAAAATTCTTTCTTTCTACGGAGGACCAGCCACAGAATGCAGCCAATAAGCATGAAAAGGCTCCAGATATGCCCCTGGAAAAAAATACGGTAATACATTCCCGTTATCGGGGCAATTTCACCCACTCGCGTATCCCTGATCCAAGTGTACACGGTTCTTATTAACCAGGTGTCAGTAGCATGAGAAAAGAAAAAAAGCATCGCTATTGTTTTGAGTGCGGTTGAAAGTATGGCAGCAGCAAATAATTGCCCGAGAGTAACTATCCGGTCCCACGAGTTTATGACACTGAAAGCAACGAAAATTAGCCCAAAAAATAAGTACGCATTTAAGTCAAAAAAAATATTTTTTTGGGAATTTCCAAAAAACACAGCGGTCGCAATACCCAGACAGATAAAAGTCATAAAACCGATGAACGGCCAGCGTAGCGATGAGTGCCAGAATTCAAAACGTTTATTTTTTATTGCTTGAATCAGCCAAGCCGCCAAGACTGCCAAGAAAATCCCTAAACGTATGGAAATCCGGAAACTCCCAATATCGTGAAAAAACATGTAGCCAAAAGATCCGATGAATAATTCCGACGCAGCAATCCAAAAACCGTATTCCAGTTTCCATAAACTTATCAGAAATACTGCAGGAACAATAACCAGGAAGGCGATGGTATTTATCAAGCCATAGACATGCCCGATCAATGAGAGGCATTCAATAATTACAATAAGCCAAAAAGTAATTTTGAAGGTTTTTCCGAATATGTTTGGATTTTCCATTATTGTACTTTGGCGATGACATTCCAATGCCATGCCAGGTTATTGATCAATGGGATGCGACTTAAAGCGATATCAGCTTTTGTTAAAGCATTTACGATTCGTGCGGAAGAGGCGTTGTTTTTTGTCGTCAAGCGATTTTTTAGACGGATGTACGAGTCGTATATTTCCGTAAAAAATTTCACAGGAAGTATCTCTACTATACGTAGATTAGCTAAATGACAGAGTTTTTTCAAGTCATTTTTACTAAAACCTTCAGTCTGGTCATCAGCGATTGAGTCGACGTGACGCTGTCTTTTGCGCCTGATATACCTCTTTAATGGAGAAAGCAAGCGATAAATAGTAAGATATGGCCATTTATTCGGCTCGACACCTAAAATAATATAGCCTCCCGGCTTGACTACCCGGGCCATTTCTTTCAGGCCATTGAGTGGGTCCGACAGATGATGCAGAGCCGCTGCGATTAAAACGCCGTCAAAGACATGGTCGCCAAACGGAAGATGTTCGGCTTCGGCCAGTACGTAATGAGAGTTTTGTACTGCCCCATTTTTTTCGGCAAGTTTTTTTGAATATTGCAAAGCTTGCCAGGATATATCCGTTTCAATCACCTGGTGGCCCGATTGAGCTATTTCAAGGGCGTCTGCTCGATTCCCGCATCCAAGTTCGAGTACCAGTGAACCGTGAGGCAGCCCGATTAATGGCTTTCGGAAGTGATGATGGAAATATGAGTTGCGATTTTGAACAGCCCGTTCACCCTCCTGAGTATAGGCATAATTCCAGAATTCCTCTTCCGTATCCCTAAATGGGTCATGAGCCGGTACCATAAGGTTAAGAAATCCATGTCGGATCGAATATACATTGTGACAGTCCACACATTTCATGCCATCCTGATAGGCTTGGAGACGCGCACGGCATGCCGGGCAGGTTGTTATAGTTAAAATATCCATATATTATAGATCTTTACGATTTTTCTTTTTTATCCGTAAAACCGTCACAAAGAATGCCAGAATAATACTTACCGGATATAGAAGTAGCAGAATTAAGTAGGAAAAAATGCTTGAATGTTTAAAAAAATAATATAACATGCTTCTCCCAAAAATGAATTGGAGGGAAATTGGATTACGCTGGATAAAGCTTTGGCCTTTTAGGTGTGTGATGGTGGTATCAGAAAAAAAATACGTTTTCCATCCGGCAGCAAGTGCGCGGTAGCAGAGGTCAACTTCTTCGTACCAGATATAAAAGTGTTCGTCAAAAAGACCTATTTTTTTAAGCATTTGTCTTTTCATCATAAAACAGGCCCCCATTACCTGATCGACTGGGCGCGTTTCGTTATGCGGCCAGCCAGATAAGTAGTATTTCTTGACCGATGCGATATTCGGAAAGAAATTATGCAATTTAAGTAAAATGAATATATGAGATAACAAATCAGGAAAGCGACGGACAGAGGGTTGTAAAGTTCCGTCTTCATTAACTATTCGGCAACCGGCAATACCGCAATCGCGGGTTGAAACCATAAAATTATATAGGGCATCTATACTTCCGGCCTGTACTGCCGAGTCTGGATTCAGCATTAACAAGTAATTCCCCACTGATTTTTTTATAGCTTGGTTGCATGCTTTTGAAAATCCGCGATTCCCTTCGTTTTGTATTAGCTGGACTTGAGGAAAATTATTTTTTACCATGTCACCGGTCCCCTCGGTAGAATTATTGTCAACGACAAAAACTTCCAAGCTGGCAGTGGTTGGATAGTTAAAAATTGACGTTAAACAACGACGGAGAGATTCCTTAACTTGCCAGGACACAATGACTATTGATACGTCCATAATGCGGGAATTGTAGCGTTTTTGGACGTTTTTGGCAAGACGTACGGCTTTATCGCGGCGAATTCCTTTACTATTCAGCCGTTGAAAAGGAATTTTTTTAATCTGTTTTTAATGAGTATTAGGATATTTTTTAGGCTAAATTTTGAAATTCCACCGCGCATCGGGCTGGAAAACAATCTTTCAGGATGCCAAACGCCAGTCATCCCGGAATCCAACATACGTTTCCATAGATCCCAATCCTGAAAGCGGGTCAGCGCTTCAGTAAAGCCGATAAATTTTTCCCGGCGAATGAGTGACATGGTGCTAATATAGTTTTCTTGACGGAGCCGTTCAGGGTCAAAAGGAAAAAGGTCAAACGTATGTGGTCCAAATTTAAAATTTGAATAACAGTATGCCGATTTGGGGTTATGGATTAACGTGGCGTGCATTTTCTCGACCATGTCATTACGAAGGCGCGTATCGGCATCGCAAAAAAGGACGAAAGAACCGTGAGAACGGGAAAAGCCAAGATTCCTGGCAGCGGGGGCGCCGCGATTGGGCTGGGACAGGATGGTGATTTTATCAGCAAATGTTTTTAACAATCCCAAGGTTCTATCAGTTGAACCGTCATTTACGGCGATGATTTCGATCGGCTGATACGTCTGTTTAAAAATATCAAATAGTGTGTCCTGGATTGTCAGTTCGGAATTGTAACAAGGAATTATGATGCTGATTACTTCTCGGTTACCCATTGAGTATTTTTATGAGTTTTTTTGATTCTTTATGCCAATCAAATTTTTCCAGTGCTCGTTCCCTCCCCTGCTGCCCCAAGCGTTTAGCCAGTGGATCATCGGTAAGTAATTTGATGATGGCTTTAGCGATTGTGGCGCTGTCCTCAGAATTTACGGTCAGACCAGAAAATCCGTTTTTGATGGCTTCCGGGACTCCGCCAGAATCGCCGCCGATTACCGGCTTGGCGTATAGGTTTGCCTCAACAAATACAATGCCAAATCCCTCAACATCAGTCGACTGGCCTTGTTTATTCTTGAGTGTTCTGGTGGGCATGATGAATATATCGCAAGCGCGGTATAGCTTATGTAATTCGTGATGGGTTATCTGTGGCATAAATTTGACGTATTGCTGAAGTTGATGTATCCGTACCAATTGCTGCAAATGGTTGTATTGAGGGCCTTTACCGGTGATAATATAACCAATATTGCGGGTATGCTTGATGACTTCCGGTAACGCTTTCAGGACCATATCGTGTCCTTTTCTTGCGACGAGGTTGCCCACAGTTAGTAATATTTTTTTACCCGTCAGCCCTTGTGCAGCCATGAAAGATTCAATTTCCTGGCGATTATATTCCTGAGAGGGTCGTACCGTCGGGCACGGATATAAGACGTGAGTATGTTCGGGTAAAGCGCCGTTTTGTTCAGCGAGTAGTTTTGTGTAATGGCTGCAGCCAATGACTGCTTCGGCATGCTTGAGAACAGTCCTGATTTGACGCATCTTTTTTTCTGAATGCCTCATAATAATTAGATCCTGGCCGTATACATACACAATGTATGGTATGTTTAGAATTTTTTTTAAAACCAGGGCGCATATACCAAAGGGAAGTATTTGGCCGACCTGGATCAGGGAAATTTTTTCCTTTCTCGCAATTTTAAACATGTGGTAGAGCATCGGTAACCAGCGGGGCCATACTAATCCGGACCGGCTGATCAAATCTTTGCGGTATGTAGTAAAATTGTATATCGGTGCTGATGAATTTTTTTCGGTTAATACTATAACTTTTTCTGGCGGTACTGACTGGGCGATTGTCAATAAAAAAGTCGATATCCCGCCCCGGATTGGTGGAAAATCGAATGAGACGATTAAAGATTTTCTGTTCATGCCTTTTTCGTAAATATGTGAATGACGGCCAGTATATCGTCTTTTGTTACTGCCTTGAGCAGATAAACCATGACGGCATAGATGATAACCCCCATTGGCACAAGCAGGAAAATTGATAGTTGATCTTTAAACAAAATTAAGCACCATGCCATCAGTCCTCCTGAGACGATGGTTTTCCCTAATAATTTAAGGATTGATTTTTTATCCCAAGAAATTATTTTGCCAACCCATCTCAGTCCCAGGAAAAAAAGGATGATACCGCTTACTAAGGCAGCAATTGCGGCGCCATTGAACGTATATTTTTTGATAAGAAAGGCATTAATGGTGATATTAATAATTACCGTTATGATCATATTTACGGTATTGACCGTCTGTTTGTTGCAGGCGTTTAAAAAAGCGCCCACCGGAAAATTCAGGAAAACAACAATCAATCCAGAAATTAGTATTCGTAATGGCAGGGCTGATGTGATGAAATCAGGGCCATACATCTTCAGGATTAATGTATCCGCCAAAACAAAAATTCCAAAAGACATCGGGATAGCCAGGATGATCAAATATCTAAATGCTTTTTCGAATGTATGGGCCAAATTTTCCTTTGAGGTAAGGTAAAAAGCGCTCATAGCAGGAAATATGCTTGCTGAAAATGCGGATGGGATGAATTCAAATGCATAGGTGAGTTTATTGGCAGTAACGTACCAGCCGACATATTTTTGTCCGGCAAGCCAGAGAAGCATATAACGGTCGGTATATGAGTACATTTTGGTAAATAAGGCTGAAATGGCGAATGGCAGTGCTGTCATCAGCAGCATCTTTATCACCGATCTGTTCCATCGCAGTCTGAGTTTAATGTGAAGTTTCAGCCGGATCATGAGGAAGGAATAAATAAAATTAAAAATACTACCGCAACCGACGGCAATAAAAAGTGCCGGCAATCCCCAATGCAATTTCAAGGCTGTTACCCCGAAAATCATGGTAATAACCTGAGTTCCAATCATGCCCAGAGATTCAAATCTCATGTTCTGTTTGCCACGAAAGACTGCAAAAAAAGTGAGTGTAAACGTATCCAGCATCACTATAATTGCATCCAAGTACAGGATGGTTTTGATCAGTGTCGAATGATTAGAAAAATTCGTATACAAACCCATCGTCAGTATAACGACAAAGGCAAAAATTGCCTTGACTGATATGATATTCCCAAGAAATTCCTCGGTTTTATCCGGAGCTCGGGCAATTTCACGAACTAGCACGACACTTAGGCTAAAATCAATTAAAATCAGTAGTATCGGAATGAGAGATTTCACGGGGTCATAAAAACCCAAATCGACCGGACCAATGCTTCTGGCGATTAAAATAAAATACAAAAATGACAGCACTTTCTGCAAAACAAATGCGATAGTGAGGTAGCTTGTATTCTTGAGAATTTTTTCTTGTGTCTGGGTGTCGCTTTGTGGTGCCGCTTGGCTATTCATGGGCTTACCGTTTCTGCCATTGTGGCGCACGGCGTGCAGATTTCAATCCGTATTTCTTCCGTTCCTTGACTCGGGAATCCCTGACCAGTAAACCATGCGCTTTCAGCAATGGTTTTATAGACAAATCTTGCTTAAGTAATACACGGCTGATGGCAAGACGCGTGCTTTCTGCCTGTCCACGTAATCCGCCGCCTGTAACACGGATATGATAGAGGCCTATCCGATCATTATTTATGACTTTAAGCGGCTGCATGACGGCCTGCTGATAAGTAAAATATGAAAAATACTGATCATATTTCTTTTCGTTGACGATGATATCAAAAGGCTCATTTGGGAAATACCTTACTCGAGAAATTGATGATTTTCTTCGTCCGACGGCAAATAAGTAGTTCTGTTTGACCTTATGGATTTTGGGCGCTTCTTGGACCACCGGCTTTGCTTGTTCCTCGGTAACGACAACTTCCGGGATAATTTCATCCTTTTTTTTCGCCCGTTTCTTTATTGGGCTGGCTTTTTTTACAGTTTTGACAAGCTTTTTTGATGCCGGTTTTACCATAAAGATTATTCAAATTTTATGAATTTTAGTAATTTTGCCGCTTGTCGATTTTTTGGTAGCATATAGCGTACCACTCGTAAAAAAAACTTTTTTGGGTTACTGGTGTAGGCTTCGTTCCAGAGTTTTCTCCTCAAGCCGCCAGGATAACCGGTAAAGTGTATAACGACATGACTGTTCATTTTTTTATCAGAAATTGACAATTTATCGATATTCTTAATGATCACATATATTTGCGGCAGTGTATTGCTAGAAAAGTTCGGCTCCATTTTTCCCCTGACATGGATAGCTACTTTCGTGGCAAAGCGACCCAAAATTTGTCCGTTTGCGTCAAACACATACTGTCGAGGTTTTTGTTGTGCTAATGGTTTTTTCATAAAGTTAGACCAATGTAAGCATAACTTGTTTTGCGCCGTCGCCTTGTCGTGGGTTCAGTTTTACCACACGGGTATAGCCACCTTTTCTGTCCTTATATTTAGGGGAGATAACTTTAATCAGTTTCTCGGCAGTACTCCGGTGGTCTAATTTTTTTATCAAAAGCCTTCTTGTGGCCAAAGAGTCAATTTTACCGATAGTGATAAGCCTTTCGATAAACGGCCTTGATTCCTTTGCGCGAGTAGCAGTGGTGATTATTTTCGAGTGGCTAAAAAAAGATATCGCGAACTGGCGCAAAAATGCCTGTCGTTGTGCATGTCCACCGTGGAAAAACTTTTTTTTCTTGAGATGCCGCATAATAGTAAAATTGGTTTACTGCTCTTTTCGTGGGCGTCCGCGCTTTTTTTTGGGTTTTTCATCTCCCGATTCTTCACCCTCTGTCGTTTTTTGGATTTCTTCCGGTACCATATCTGCCGCAATTTCAGCAGCGGCTTCGGACGTCGTTGCGCCAAACTCGCTGATGTGCGAAAAATGGTCTGTAAGAATTTTAGCCGCTTTTTTAATGGCATCTTCAGGTGAAATTGTACCGTCGGTGCTAATGGTAAGAATGACACGGTCAAAATTTGTCATTTGGCCGACCCGAACGTTTACCACATTAAAATTGACGTTTTTTATCGGTGTAAATATTGCATCGACCGCAATAGTACCGAGTGCTAATTTTTTATTGTCCATATTTTCCACTGGAATATATCCTCGGCCAGGCATGACTGTCAGTTCGATTTCCAGTTCGGCGTTTTTATCGGTAATGGTGGCAATATCACAGTCCCCGTTGATAATTTCTAGATCACTGGGTGTTTTTAAATCTTTGGCTTTAACCTTTTTCTCCCCTTTAATTTTCAGGGTTGCTCTTGATTCTTCCGAAGAATGAAGTTTAAAGCGAAGTTTTTTCAGGTTGAGTAAAATTTCGACGACATCTTCCTTCACACCCGGAATTGTGGAGAATTCGTGAGTCACGCCTTTAATGTTGACGGCCGTCACTGCTGCGCCAGATAATGAAGAAAGTAATACACGTCTTAGTGCATTTCCGATAGTTGTACCAAAACCTGGATAGCAGGGCTCAATAGTTACATCTGCCTGATGTTCGCCAATTTTTTTAACTTCAAATTTTTCTGGGAGAGGAATATTTTCCATAATATTCAAATTAAGATTAGTATATTATCGAGAATAGAATTCTACGATGACAGCTGGATTGATACCCTGTTGCATTTCAGACATCATTGGCTGAGCGATCACTTTGCCTTCAATTTTTTTATCGTTGGTCACAGCAAGCCATGTTGGCGTTTTCTGCTTGTCTAACTTTTTTACCAATTCTTGAAATGGCTTCGTATCGATTTTTGACGTCCTGATGGAAATGACGTCGTTTATTTTTGTCTGAAATGAGGCGATATCGACACGTTTTCCGTTGACAGTAACCATTCCGTGATTTACCAATTGGCGTGCCGCATCGCGTGACGGGGCAAATCCTAGCTTGTGGACTACATTATCCAGGCGCATTTCAAGTAATCTCACAAGGTTTTCTCCAGTATCACCGGACATCTGTTTGGCTAATGTGTAGTAGCCCCTGAATTGCTTCTCTAAAATTCTGTATGTTTTTGCCATTTTTTGCTTTTCGCGCATTTGCATACCGTATTCAGTGCTTTTTGTGTGGCTTTTGTTTCCATGCATTCCCGGCGGGTAATTGCGTTTTACGATTGGGCATTTTGGTGTAAAACAACGCTCCCCTTTCAGAAAAAGTTTTTCACCAACTCGTCGGCACTGCTTACATTTTGGATCTAGGTTTCTGGCCATAGGTTAAACTCTCCTGATTTTAGGCGGACGGCAACCGTTATGTGGAATAGGCGTAATGTCCTTGATAGACATGATTGAAATGTTATTTGCGTTAATTGCGCGGATGGCTCCTTCTCGTCCCGCCCCGACTCCTTTGATAAACACATCGACAGTCCGCAGTCCCATGACTTTGGCCTTATCCAGTGCTTCGTGGACAATAATACTGGCCGCATACGGTGTAGCTTTTTTAGGACCCTTGAAGCCCATGTGTCCGGCAGATGACCAGCTGATGACATTACCAGTCGGGTCAGTAATTGAAATGATTGTATTATTATATGTAGCTTGAATATACGCGCGTCCGTGAGTAACGAATCGTTTCTTACTTGATTTCTTTTTTGGGGCCGTAACAGTCTTTTTTGGCTCGCTAATTTTTTCTGGCATAGTATATAGGTATTATGTTTTTTCACCGGCTGCTTTTCTACCGGAGCCCATGGTCCTGCGAATGTTCCCTCGTATTGTCCGAGAATTCGTTTTTGTTCTCTGGCCGCGTGTCGGCAGACCCTTCGCGTGTCTATGTCCTCGGTAAGTACCGGTTTCGCGCAATCTTTTGATATTCATGAGAATATCTCTTTTCAGTTCACCTTCTACCTTGAAATTTTTTTCGATAATATCCCTGAGCTGGTTAACCTCATTCTCGGATAATTCACTTGTTTTTTTATTCTCATCAATTTTCGCTTCTAGCAATATCTGATGCGAAAGGGTCAGCCCTATACCATAAATATACGGCAATGAGTATAAGATTTTCTTTTGATGAGGTAATGTGACTCCGGCAATTCTGGCTGGCATAAATAGTTATCCTTGGCGTTGTTTATGTTTTGGATTAGAGCAAATTACAAACACTCGTTTATTCCGACGGATAACGCGACATTTTGCGCAGATTACTTTTGCTGATGCTCGGACTTTCATAGTATTATTGCCGATAAATTATTCGACCCTTGGTCAGGTCATACGGAGTCATTTCTACGATCACTTGGTCTCCGGGGAGTATGCGGATTTTGTTCATTCTCATTTTACCCGACAAATGCGCCAATATCATATGCCCATTTTCCAATTTTACCTTAAAATTTGTTGAGGGCAGGAGCTCTTCTACAGTACCTTGAATTTCGATAAAACCTTTTCTGTTTCTTTTTGATATTGGACCGTTGGAGGATGCTTGGACATCCATCGTTTTTTGCTCTTAATAAATAAAAAAATCTTGGCTTATAGACAAGAATTATGGCGTATTCGCCATGATGTTCTCCAGTGTCCTGTCTAATGCTTGGTAGCAGTGTATGTGTGGGATGTAAAGTTCTACTGGAGTATATCCTATCCTTTCAGCACTGTCAATAATATTGAGATGAAATAGGTGGATATTATTTTTATCGCTAATATTAGCAAAAATTAGGATAAAGTGGATTTTATACGCCGGATTCCGGCTGAAGATGATTTTTCTGAAATGACTTTAAATATCCCCATTTCTCCAGTTGAGGCAACATGCGGGCCACCGCAGACTTCTTTTGAAAAATCGCCAATTGAATAAACCGTAACAGTTGGTGGGTACTTTTCCTTAAAAAATGCCAGCGCGCCGCCCTGAATGGCATCTTCGTAGTTCATTTCAGTGCATGTAACCGGTAAATTTTTCTGAATCTTTTCGTTGACCATATCTTCAATTTCTGTTTTTTGTTTGTCTGTAAGTTTTTCAGGATAACGGAAATCGAAGCGTAGCCGTTCAGGAGTAATATCAGACCCTTCCTGCTTTACCTCATTACCTAAAATAGTCCGTAAAGCCTGATGCAGTAAATGAGTGGCCGTGTGGTATTTTGTCATGATTACTTTTTGATCTTCAGCCAATTCCGAGCTTTGTAGGCCGTGTCCTCCAAATTTACTGGCAGAGCCGGCTTTTGATATGGCCTGATGCTTTTCCAGCGAATTGTTAAATGCCCGCTCATCAAAAACAAAGCCTTCTCGCTTGATTCTGTCGCGCGATAATCCATATGACGAATATAGCATGAATGCTTCTTCTGGACTGAGGTGACGGGACGATGGTTCGCCATGCTGAATAGGTTGCTGCATAGTGGCCTGCGCCTTGATTTTCTGGACAATTTGTGCAACGTCAGTTTCCAGAATTTTTTGGTAGCCGGATAGCTCGATAGCCATTGCTTCATGGATATGTGATTTGCGTATTTTTATATTATTGTTATAAGGTTCGTAGAGCCCGATAATTTCTTTGATGATTGGTTCAAGAATGAAATGTGGATGAATAAACTGGTCTAACGCGCGCCTAAAAATCCTACGGAGAATATACCCCTGTTCTTTATTGCTAAACGTTACGCCGTCAGCCAGCAATTGGGTAGCACCCTTGAGATGATCAGCGACAATTCGAGATCGAACGGTATCCTCGTAGGCATTTATTGAGCCAAAATTTTCACTATGGAGTATGGCTTTGACAATGGGCAGATATAAATCGGTATCAAAAATATTACTTTTTTTCTGCATAATCAATGCCAAACGCTCGAGACCCATTCCAGTATCAATGTTTTTTGTCGGCAGTTCCTTTAATTTTTTTGCCTCATTCTGATGGTATTGTGTAAAAACTAAATTCCACACTTCCATAAATCTTCCACAGCTGCAGTTTGGCAAGCAAGCTGATTGTTTTTCGCAGGCCTGCTTGGTGAAATCATAATGGATTTCCGAACACGGACCGCATGGCCCTGACGTGCCAGGTGGTCCCCACCAATTGTCCGATTTGCCAAAACCGACTATCCGTTCGGCAGGCAGGTATTTTTTCCATAAGCTTACTGCGTCAATATCAGCATCGATGGCTCCATCTCCTTTAAAAAATGTAACCCACAAACGAGATGGGTCAATTTTCAGTTCTTTGGTCATGAAGGCCCAGGCCAGATCGATCGATTCCGATTTGAAGTAATCGGCAATTGAAAAATTGCCTAACATTTCAAAAAAAGTGCTATGCGTAGCATCTCCGACAGATTCGATGTCCGAAGTCCTGAAACATCGCTGGATAGAAACTAGGCGTTTGCCTGCAAAATCCTTGATGGGGTCCTTTACGCCCATAAAATATGGCTTGAATTGCTGCATTCCGGCCGTAGTCAATAATACCGACGGATCGTCATGTGGCCATAATGTTGATGATTCAACATGCTGATGGCCATGCTTTTTGAAGAAATGTGTGAATTTTTTTCTAATTGTTGCTGAGTTCATACCCTACTAGTATAGTGATTTTTTAAATTTAATCAATGATTATTGGATTATTCCGGCACCTAAGACTTCATTATTTTTGTACAATACTAAAAATTGGCCAGGCGTAGCCGCCCTCTGAGGATGAATAAAATTCGCTATGATTTTTGAATTGATTACCTTAATACTGCATGTATTGAGAGGCTGACGATACCGTATACGAGCATCACAATTAAATTCTGCTTTGGGTTTATGCCCTGCTATCCAAGTTTGATGAGCAGCGGATATATGGCGAGTAAATAAATTTTTGTCGGATTTGCCCACGCCGACAATTAATGAATTCTGATTGATGTTTTTTCGTACGACATAATATGGAGTGCCACCGCCAATTCCTAATCCATGCCTCTGTCCAATAGTATAAAACGCTAATCCATCATGGCGTCCGATTACTTCACTTGAGGTACTGATGACCGGGCCTGGTTTCGTTGCAACAAACTTTTTTAGAAAATCCTTAAATTTTACCTTTCCAATAAAACAAATACCCTGGCTGTCAGGCTTGGCGAATACCGGCAGATGTGCACGTTGTGCGATTCGGCGAACCTGTGGTTTTGTAAGATTTCCAATTGGAAAAAAACTTCGGGATAACTGTGCCTGGGTCAACAAAGCAAGAAAATATGACTGATCCTTATTTTTGTCTTTTGCTCTGAATATGTGCTCATGTTTTTGCGAATCAGTTTTTTTTATAACATAATGTCCGGTTGCAATAAAATCAGCTCCCATTTTTCTGGCTTTTTCCAAAAATAATTTAAATTTAATTTCCCGATTACAGAGCATATCTGGATTTGGAGTAATCCCTTTTTTGTACCCTTGGATCAAATATTGCACAACTTTTTTACGGTATTGTTCCTCAAAATTTTCAATAACTGCGGGGATGCCTAAAATTTTGCAGACATGCTTAAAGTCACGTATGTCATCCTTCCACAGACATTCGTCAGCCAACGGGTCTGACCAGTTCTTCATGTAAACACCCGTAACGTCGAATCCTTTTCGTTGCAGAAGCAATGCGGCAACTGACGAGTCAACGCCACCGGACATTGCCACAAAAACCTTTATTTTTTTATTATTCATAGTAGTAGTATACAACAAAGCGTTAAAAAACATGAATAATGACCAATGGCGCTAGGAATATCCATGATTTTTTTAGTAACAAAAAGCCTTCAATTGAAGGCTAACATGTCTGCATTATCTATAAATTATCGATCACTTCTTTGATGTATTTCAATGTCGGGGAATTATATTCCTCTTGGCTGATGCGATTCGCCGCATATATGGCATTCTGAGTTTTATGCTTTTGGCGACGCTGGTAACGGCGAGGATAGTTTTTTTCTATGCTCCCGTTAGGCAAAATATATATATGGTTCTTTTTCAGTTTATCGATGTAAAATTGCTCCTGTTCAGTGATAGCATCGCCCGTAACTGACCGTATCATTTTAATTCCTGAATCATAGAGGGCGTCCTGGTCCAACAGTACTGTGTGAGGTATGTTGAAGATATTTAATAATTCGCCATATACATCGATATTGCTTTTTCCATATACTTGAATTACCTTAATGTCTTTGTGTCCCGGGTAAAATCGATTAATGAGACCGCGCATTAAAATGTGATCGGACGGTCCTTCGACCAATAAAACGGTATCTGCAAAAAACATTTCACAATTCTCGGCATTTAATTCCTGAGTCAGCCGGTTATAATCCAGATGATGGCCTGATAGACGCGGCGAATATACGCGGGTAGAATCGCCTTCTCGGACGATGCGGAATAACTGGTGTAGATTTTCCGGATGGATAAATATTGGAGAATGAGTGGTCATGAAAATCTGGTCACTGAGATTTTGGCGTTCAAGTATCTGCAATAGCCGGGAGATCAGCGCCGGATGCAGATGGATTTCCGGTTCTTCAAGCAATAGGATGGTGTAATCCGGATGGAACATATACATTAAAATGACAAACGCTTGCTGAAAACCGGCTCCTAGACGTTCAAATGGACGGCTGACGCCATCTTCTTTTACCGTTCCGGTTTTCAGAAAATCATGATTCAACTGGATTTGAGGGATGTATTTTGCCAGCGAATCATGAAATATCCTGAATAAATCCCCATGTTTGACTATTAGATCTTCATAATCCTTTTGTAACTTTACTAATTCGATCGGGTGTGTGGCGGACAACCGTATGATATGTTGGTTGAGAATTGCCCGTACTTCCGATTCGGGAATGGATTTATTATCAAACAGGCATTCTTTTTTTCCGGCTCGTTGATTGATTGATAATTGATTTTTTCCGCCTTCGATTTGAAATACTACGTTTAAATCCGTATTTGCGTCGGTCAAACGCGTCGAATCTTCGGAATATAACTGGTGGATGGCATCAAGGATGTTTGTTTTCCCGGCATTATTTGAGCCAATAAAAATATGCATCTTCCCTGGCTCGTCCAGTGAAAAAGGTTTAATAATGCTCTTATACCTATTAATTGTAAGTGATGATATTCTCATGGCATTAATTAACCCTGACTACCTGGCCTGGTTTAAGTGAATGTGGTTGTTCTAAATTGGAATTTTTTTGTGCATTAAAGGAAGGTGGCGGTGAAGAGGGTAACGGATTAATTTTTTTCATCATGTGTTGCGGATTTTTATTTAACGCCTCAGAAAGTGAAATCGGTTTTACTGAATCATTTAATGTTATCGTTTCCAATTCCTTAATATTGACTTGGGGCTTTACGGTCCGCTGGAATTGAGGCGGGTTTTGGGTCGGTCGAGGCCGTGCTTGCGGCATGTTAGTTGACGGCCTGTTTAGCGGAGGCGAGCTCATGGGCCTGCGCTGGTTTTGCTTGTACGACGGCACAAAACTATTAGCTTCCTGATTGTCTTCCTCGGCAGCAGCTTTATACATTTCTTCAACACCGCTCCAGCGGATGATTTTCTCCTCAACTACTTTTTTTGGTGTACTGTATCGTTCCCTGGAAACGCGGATCATCTTATCGCGGTTATTCGTCAACCCCTGGATTGGCGGAAGAGTCACGGCTGAAAACGGCTCCGAAGCGACTCCGTCAATCATGAGTTTCAGGTACACGTTGTATTTTGTTAAATTAAGCAAATCGTCCTCTGTGAAAACGGGAAAAAATTCTTTTGCCAAAAATTCTGCATCTTCACCGCCGACCCGGAAACACATAAGTGTGCCAACGTTGCCAAAAACTGCCGACCTGACTTTTTCGTCTAGCTGTTCGATATACTGGTGAGCAATAATCAGGTCCAGCCGATATTTTCGAGCCTCAGATAATATGCTGGCAAAGCTTTCCGTAGCAAAATTTTGGAATTCGTCTACATACAGATAAAAATCCTGGCGCTCTTCTTCAGGAATGTCGACACGGCTCATGGCAGCCAATTGCAAGCGGGTGATCATCATAGCCCCCAATAATGCCGAACTGTCTTCACCAATACGCCCTTTTGCCAGGTTGAGTAATAATATTTTTCGGTTGTCCATTATTTCTCTTAGATTGATGGTGCTTTTCGGCTGGCCGACCATATTTCGGATAATAGCATTGGAAAGAAATTGGCCTACTTTGTTCTGGATTGGGGCGATCGCTTCATTTCGAAAATTCGTATTATAGGCGGCAAATTCATCGACCCAGAAACTCTTAACGACCGGATCGGTCAGTTTTGAAACGACTTTCCGTCGGTAATTCTTGTCGACAAGTATTCTTGAGATGCCCAGCATAGTCGAGCCCGGATATTCCAGTAAAGCTAAAATTGCGTTATTCAGGATATATTCCATACGGGCGCTCCAGACGCCTTCCCATATTTTCGTAAATACCCCCATGAGGCCAGATGCCACTAAATGACGCTGCGTCGGATCGACGCTTTCCAGGACGTTGAAGCCAATCGGAAAATCGATATCTGCCGGATTTACATATATGACATCATTGATCCTATAAGAAGGAATAAACTCAATAACACGTTCTACCAAATCGCCATGCGGGTCGACAACTGCCAAACCATTTCCAGCCCTGATATCAGCAATAATCATATGTTCCAGGGCATTTGTTTTTCCCATACCGGTTTTACCAATCAGATACATATGACGTCGTCGGTCGTCTGTTTTGATGCCGAAAAGCCTCCGCTGATTGCGAAAACTTGTTTCAGCAAAAAAAGTTATTTTTTCATTATTTTTCTTGCTTTCAGCCTCTTCCATACTTATGTTGGTAAATCCCTCGGCGCTGAACCTTTTTGCACCGGTGATTGAATATTATGAGAAATTGGCGGGGCCTTCTGTACGGGCAGATCGGAGGGAGGCTGACCTTTCTTAGCGTCAACTTTCTGGACCATCGGAGCCTTGACGACTTCACTGACTGGGAAGTGCCAAATTGTCGCCAACTCTTCTGTATTTAAAATAAATCCGACACGGCCTCGTTTCATGCTGCGATACCTGTATGCCCAAAGAATTCTGCGTTTCCTGGCTAAGACCCTGCTTTTAATGAAAAAATAGTCAATTTTAGTTCGAGTTTTTTTGTCTACAACCAGACGGTTCATGTCTTGTGTGCCAAACTGCTGAAACGCGCCAACAATTGCGTCTACGCCCTTTTCTTTATGCATAACTTCTTTACGAGCAGCGTAAATGAACCTAATTTTTGTTAGGAATCCGAGTTTTGAAATTTTCATGCCGATGGATTCTACAACACTCCGTTCATCAGGTGATAAATGCTGCATCAAGCTTGGCCATTCCCTTTCAGCTTTTTTATTTTGAGCCCCTCCCATATCCGACGGATCCAGGATTGATGCGGTAAAGGATTCAAATAACCCTTTGGATATTTCTCTGGGAAAATATCCCCAGTCACCGCCACTTTTTGCCGGCTCTTTCTTACCGATCAATTTACGTATCATCGCCAATCCTTTGTCTCTCCATCCTGCATTTACAGGTTCGACTACCAACTGAATCCATAGATGTTCACCGGGTCCCATACGACTCATAATTTCAAGTAGGGATGCCATAGGATCCATAAATTTTTGAGTCAGGCTATGCTCAAAAAACGGGTAGGTCCTCAATGGGTACATACTTGGTCGGATCAATTTAAGCTGTGAACCCCAGATATCCCATTCAGGATGGGGTAATTCAAGCGGTCTAGGAATCATATCAATATAGTCTTCTACCTCGGTTATTTCTGCATCGGGATATTGCGCATAAATCGCAGCCTCCACCAGATCTCTGAATTGTACGGGTGTTCTGACTAAAAATTGAATAAATCCCTCAATACTCACTATTTCGAAACTTATATCATGCTGGGTATATCCTTTTAGATAACGTTCTTTTAGATTCCCCCTTTTTTCTATGCCATATAAATGGGCAAAGATATGCTCAATAGCTTTCGGGCTTTGCTCGTTCATTTTCGGGATATCGATCGCTAAAAGTGCATACTCGACCTGCGCGCTGAAACGATTGCGGATATATTCTTTGTATCCCTCCCAGGCCCCCCAGATACAGGTAACTATGATCAAAATCCAGCCACCATGCGTGATTATAAAAAGCATCGCCGCAAAAGGGTTTGAAGCGCTAGGCAGATTAGAAAATAGTTGTATTGGATCGGTGGCTAAAAAATTCATAAAGAACTATACTGTCCGGATTCAGACCAAAAAATATGTCCCGTCGGGCAGCTTTTTAAATTTTGTTTTATCGGTTAATGCTAGATGAATGGTATTTTTTTTAACGATTCGTTGCGCCAATACTGTTTTAACCAGTTCGTCACGGCTTAAAGATTTTTGCCCTTTTTTCAGAATATCGACCAATACGTCAGAGACCACTCCAGGCTGGTAGCCCCATTCCTTGAGGGCGTAAATCCCCCGGCCAACGAGGACGTACTGCTTATTGAGAATCAGTTCATTATGAACGGTTGGCGGGTATGCTTTACGGTCATCAAAGCGTGTCTCATTAATACTCTTGGCAATATCAGTAAAGTGCATCGGCTTTCCATATCTCTTCAAAACTAAATATATTTTATCATTCATCCTTTTTGGCACGATACTCCCCCATTTAGATAATCCATACTCCCCGAAAGGGTTTTTTGAGATTGCCTGGGATGTTTCAATATATGCAGTAATAGATTCATCAGTGAGTGATGAATTATATTTTTGAAAAAACGGCGTATTTCGCAATTCTATTAGAATATCGTTAATTTTTGAAGGCTTATTTTTTGTAACAATAAGCTCTAAAATGATATCGCACATTTCCTTCAGAAGCGATAATGGAGCGTGGATCAAGCGCCAAGATTTTCTGTACTCAGCATCCTCATTGATTGCCTTAAACTTATTATCAAGTAATTCAGAAATGGAAAATAAAATATTTTGCCGGTTGATAAAAGTATCGCCAATAACCTGCAGTAATTCGTGCATGAGTGAATCTTCGGACATAATCCCTCCGTGCTGCTCTAAAACTGAAAAAACAGTATTCTCCAAAGGAGTGACAATAATATTAAAGTTTTTCAATTTTTTGATTTTGCCTACAGCCGTACTTTCGATTTGCCGTATACGTTCACGGGTAACATTGTATGAAGCTCCAATATCTTCCAAGGTTTCATTTTCTTTGCCCAAAAGACCGTGCCGTCTACGAAGGACGTCTTCCTCACGATTTGTTAGGTTTTTAGTCAACAAAGAAACCACCTCAACTGGGTTGAATTGCTCGATTTCGTTGATTTTTTTGCTTGTAATAACTCGATCAAGAATTGAGCTACTAAAATCACTCATAAGCGGCTTTTAGTATATTGAACTCTTTCGGTTATTAGTATAGCATTATTTTATTGTTGTGTCAAGGGGAATTGACAAATATAAAAAAATCTTGCCGATTAACTTTCTGTATGCAAGAAATTTATTTTCGTTTACTGGCGAAATTGTGCCAGACAACTAACAATGGACTGGCAATAAAAATTGACGAATATGTCCCCGCTGTAATTCCGATTAACAACGCCAAAACAAAATACTGAATTGATTGGCCTCCGAAAAGGTATAGAGCAAGCAAGACTAAAAGCGTTGTCAGTGTGGTATTCAATGATCTTACTAATGTTTGGTTGATACTCTCATTGACTATATCGACAAATAGCTTGTTGTAACTAATTTTTAGATGTTCACGAATCCGGTCATACACAACGATTGTGTCATGAACCGAAAATCCCAAAACGGTCAATAACGCTGTTATAAATAAAGTGTTAATCTCAACGTGCCAGAATTTACCGAGTATTGCAAAAAACCCCACCACAAACAAAATATCGTGCATCAAGGCAATAATGGCACCAGTGCCGAATACCCAGGACTTAACCACTCCAAATGAAGTTTTTCTGAAAGCGAACATGATGTACAGCAGGATAAAAATAAGAACCATTACCGTTCCTGATATTGCCTTATTTCTCAGTTCTCGGCCAAAGGTCGGGCCGATTGTGTCGAAACTAACTTCAGTGGCGTCGGGGTTTTGCAATTTTATTGTGTCGAGAATTTTTTGATACATTTCCTGATCGATCGATTTCAGGCGGATTGCAATTGTTTTTTCTCCACTGGGCTGAATAGTTACTTCGCCAAGATTCAAATCCTTGATTGACTGTGAAATCGTATCTGGTGCTGGACGATTTGAAGGGAAATCAATTTGTATAAGACTCCCGCCGGTAAAATCTATGCCAAATTTAAGGCCTCCCATGCATAGCGCGACGACTCCCGGAATAATAACAATTGCAGATATTATAAACCAAATATTTCGTTTTTGTGTAATCTTATACATGATGTTCTGTTTGAGAATCTTTTTGAGCCAGAAGTTTAATATTGCCAAACCATTGTAAATGCTTTTCCAGCCACTGTGGGCTGATCAGCCTTAAAAAAGTCCGAGTAACCGTAATTGCTGAAAACATACTTGCCAAAACACCTATGCCGAGTGTGATGGCAAAACCTTTTACCATGCTTGTACCGAACCAGGCCAGAATAACACAGGTAATCAAACTGGAAGCGTTTGAGTCTCGGATTGATGACCAGGCCCGCTTGAATCCTTCCTCGATTGCCATGCCGACATTTTTATTGGCACGTAGTTCTTCCTTGCTGCGTTCAAAAATCAAAACGTTTGCGTCTACTGCCATACCAATCGATAATATATAGCCGGCGATGCCGGCCAACGTCAACGTGATGTTAAATAACTTAAAAATCGCCAATACAATCAGTGAATATATAAAGAGAGCGAAAACAGCTAATAAACCCGGTAAACGATAATAGACTATCATAAAAATCGCGACTAAAGATAACCCGACTAAGCCGGCAAATAGGCTTTTTTGAATGGCGAGCTTCCCTAGTGTTGCACCAACGTTTTGTTGTGAAACAAGTTTGATGGGTACGGGCAGTGCGCCGGCGTTCAGGCGTTGGGCAAGTAATTTCGCTTCAGCCAGGTCAAAAGACCCATTAATAACCGCTTTCCCGTCTGTAATGGGCGTATTGACCTGTGGCATTGATATGGGTTCCCCGTCCAAGTAAATACCGACAACTTTACCGACATTTCTGGTCGTAATGTCCGCAAATAATTTTTTTCCTTCATCATTGAATTCTAACGCTACTTCTGGAGCATTGGTTTGTTGGTTGAATTCAACAGCCGACCGGGTGAGTTGGGTTCCGGACAATCCTGTATCAACATATTCTGTAGTCGGGGTGGTTGATTGGGTCATGAATAATATATGGCTGGCCATGGCCTGATCGCCACTTTCACCTGTTTTTTTGATAATGTGGTAACCGTATTCAGTTTTTACTAATTCCGGATAAATATCTCCGACCTTCATTTTGTCAAAAACCACATCGGCAAATTCCGTAACCATCTGGGATCTGGTAAAAAATCCCAAATCACCGCCTTTTTTTTCCTGGGTAGTTGGGTCTGTATTCCCTGGATCTTGCGAATACTCGTTTGCTAACGTGGCAAAATCAGCATCCTGAATCAATGCTTTCTTCAGAACGTCTTCTGCCTCTGATTTTGTTTTGTCGTTGCTTTCATTAGCTGACTTAAGCTGATCAGCTGTCAGTTCTGTTGTTTTTTGCTCCTTAAAAACTAAGGTCGGCGTTTCCCCGATCATTTTTATTGCCTGGTCTATATCTTTGATTCCAGCCAGTTCAACGATAATGCGCCAGTTATTTCCCGAATGGTTTGTCTGGATAACCGGCTCTGCTACTCCGAACGCATTGACCCGGCGCTCAATTACTTCTCTGACACCCTCCATAGCGGAAGCTTTATCAGCTTCTGTAATTTTTGAGGTATCGGCATCATAGATCAAAGACGTGCCACCCTGGAGGTCTAATCCTAGGCGAACTTTCAATTCTTTCTGAAATTTACCAATTTTAATATCTGGTCCTTTCGGAAAATCAACTACCCCAGCTAATACGCTGAGTATTATAATTGCAAGGAAGGTTAGCCAGATTTTTTTTCTTAGCGACATATCAAAAATAGCCTTTTTGGTACTTAACCTAGTAAGGCTATTATAGCAAAAGGATGTATATTTGACTAGGAATGGATGATAACCGGGGTTCCAACAGTGGCCCAATTCCAAAGTTTAGCGGCTTCGGGAACCAACATACGGACACAACCATGCGATACGCGTACACCAATATGGTTCTCGCCTTCATAAATAACGCCGCCGCCCTTTAATTTCCAGAAAGGCAATCCATGAAAACCATGGCCTTCAGAAGTGATTTGCATCCAATATGGCATATAGAGTCCGTATTTTTTTGAATATGCCTCAACTGCCTTGTTCATGATTTTAAATTCACCTAGTGGAGTGGGCATGGTAACTTTGCCGGTGGAAACTGAGAATTGGCCTATTAACACCCCATGATCAAAATATTTCAATGTTTGATTGGAAATATCTACTTCTATATAACGCGGATAATCAATCCGTCCGGTAATACGCTTATTTCCTGGCGACGTGATAACTTCATCCGTACCGTCGTTATTGATGTCCGAAGCGCTGATATTCACCCCATTACGGAAACTCTGGTCGTATGCAAAAAAATTAGCATCCAGCGATTCTCCGTTGACTGAAAAAGCCCGGACCTGCGGTCCGCCGCCAAAATTTGCTGCAGCCAAAATTTCATCACGTCCGTCATTATTTATATCCCCACCGGCCACATTAACGCCGCCTTTAAAATCTGAAGAAAATGCCTGGAACATTGAAAGGGTTTGAATGCCAGTCGTTCCAATTTTGAGAACTTTTATCCAGGCTACATCCTCGCTTTGGACGCCGACAATTAATTCGTCTGTTGAATCATGGTCAAGATTTGCCGTCGCCAAACTCACCCCTCCTTTAAAGTCAGAATGAAAAGGGAAAATATCGTAAGGCAATACCTGCCCCAGTGTGTTGAATACCTTGACTTTCGGCTCCGAGCCGTAGGCCAGACTTACGATTATTTCAGGGACTCCCCCTCCATCTATGTCACCAACAGCCAAATTCGCGCCATTTCGAATATCGGCCGGGAACGCAAAAAATCCGCTGGTAAGTATCGGATGGCCGAAACGGTCGAATATTCTGACATGTGCTGGCGCTCTTGATTTTGGAACAGTGATTATTTCCGCGAACCCGTCGTTATTAAGGTCCTGGCAGGCCACATTGACACCGCCACGGAATAATTTGTCGTATGCCAGCCAGCCTTTTGTAAAACGGTCGTTTCCATTTATATCAAGTGTGCGGATTAATGGCACCTGCTCGGAACCGGCCGCCACCACGATTTCATCGATTGAATCACTGTTTAAATCGCACCCAACCGCCATAGAGCCGTTTGCGGAGGAATTGAAAGGCTGAAAACTTCTGATTTTTTCAATTGGTTCTGTTGAAAAAATATTCACTCGATTGGAATTTTCAGCGGCAAAAAGAGCCTTAGGAAATAAAAAAAGGATTGAGATTATTCCCAACCACCCCATAACTAATAGTTGATTTTGTTTTGTTTTTTGCATTTTTTTGTTTATTATGTTGCAATTATAACACACTTTTACTGAAAAATCAAGCTTATTTGAGTTTTGCAATTTTTAACTCGCGGTATGATAAAAAAAGGAAGATTGCCAGCAGTAAAAAAGTATTCAACGGGGCCATCCAAAAAGGGAATTCTTTCCCGAAACTTTCAAATATCATAATTATGCCCAGCATTCCGATTGAATACATTGCGCCATTTTTCAGATAAGAAAATTTTGAAATGAGGCTCATCCCGCGGATGGTAAATTCCCGGACTACAAAAGCACCTAATCCATTTCCGATAATGATCAAAGGGATTGAGAGCGTAAAGGCAAATGCACCGACCACGCCGTCAATGGAAAAGGACATGTCCAGCACTTCTAAATACAGCAGTTTGCTCCAAATTCCGACAGAAGATGAAATCAGTTTTTTTTCCTGGTTTTCTGCATTCTTTTTCAAGCCATCAGTAATAAAAAATGCCGTTGTTCCGATTGAAGCGGATAAGGCAAGATAAGGATTGGATTTTGTGGTATAAAAAATGACTAGAGTGAAGACTAGCGACGAGATCGCATAAAACCAGGCTGATTGACGGTGAATGAAATGTTCAACTAAAAATGCATACTTCTTTTCTTCCATAAAGAGCCAGCTCAGAAAAACGAGAAATAAATACATTCCTCCGCCAAGCAGGAGCATGGGTTTTGATTTATCGAGGTAATGTTCGATATTTGAATCCTTTGAAAAAGCAGCAGTAAATATTTCATATACATGAAGGCCGGGATTTGCTATCCACACAATTATAAAGGGCAGGATCCCCCGTACGATGAAGACGGCGAAAAAAAGCCCCCATGTTAAAAATATTTTACGATATTTCGCAGGGATTGTTTGCAGTACATGCGCGTTCACTACGGCATTGTCGATACTACTTATGACTTCAAAAACGCAAAGACCGAGAATTATTACCATGATACTCAGCGTCATACTAAAAGAATTATCTTAGAATAAAACTTTAATAAAAAATAAAGAAAGAACTGATAAAAGTTGCTGCAAAAAATAAGAGTAGCAAAACTGAATTAATTAAACCGACAAGTAAATATTTTTTACTGTTGGTCGGCAATCCTAAATAAATGCTGGCCACAGTATTATAAACGAGTAGGATGCCGAAAAAAACTACCCATTGAGTACGATTAAATTTATCGCCGTAATATGAGTGCTTGGAACCAAACGATACGATAGCTGGTAAAATAAATAAACCATATACTGCAATTACCCAAAGTAACGCATGTGTCAATATTGCGAATGATTTTGACCATGATGAGTCTTTTTCCGTTGAAAGTTTAACATGACTAACAACAGATTTCCCAATTTCTTGATTTTTTGTTTTTTTCATACATCCCGTTATGAGAGTTTAAGTAACATGCCAATTAGTATCAGTGAAGTTAAAATGAGAACAAGGATATTTAGATGGTTATAAACCAAAATGTGGCGTAAACGGGTTTTAGAAAAAATATTGTAAAAAAAATCATTTTCCAGTATTTCAAAGGATATTTTGATTAAATATACCAACAGCACCAATAACCAAATCCAAATTATAATTGACAAAAAACCTCGATAACTGAGGATCAGACCTCGTATACAGAGAGTTATGAATGTTGATAATGCGAACAGGCCGCAAAAATAATCAATACTGCGTATTGTCTTTTGTGGATTTTTATTATACTGATTTACCAGTGCCATGTAATGATGAAAATATACCCGTCATTTTTTTGAACGGTGTCCGAGTTTTTCTTTCATATTATTGAATAAATCAGCAAACATCTTATCTTCGATATACCCGTCATATGGCATTGAATAGTCTAATTCACCATGAATAACATGTTCCATTGCTGCTCCTAATTTTTTTAGCGGTCGATTAATCCGTTTACTGATGAAATAGCACGCCACTAGTATAAACGGGATTATACAGGCGTCACTCAAAAGCTGAATTTTGATCAGTTGCCACCGATTTTGTATGATGACATCGGCTGAATAATCAACTCCAACAATCCCAATCGAAACTCCTTCATTATTTCTAAGAGGCGCATAGCCGGATAGCCACGCCCCCCATTTATCAAAACTAATTTTTTTGTCAACTGTTGCACTGCTCAGGGCTTCCTCCATGGCAGGAACATCAGAAGTATCATACAACTCGCCGATTGCAGGTTTTATTTCTTCCTGGTCTATAACTCCATTATTATTTGAATCAAAAGTTGGCATGCCACTGACTACAAAACTCATCAAATGAGATTTTCCTGATGGCCGTAAAGTATAAATATCATCGATATTTGGGTTTCCGAGTTGAATTGTCTGAAAGTGAGATTCTAAAGCGGTATACTCAGCAGATTTTTGTTGATCCGGAGAGGTAATTTTTTCATGTGTGTAGGCGTCAATTTTACCAGCAATATCTGTAGCGATTTTTTTTAAATCTGCCTGATATTGTTGCAGCGAATTTTTTGAGGCAAATGCATAGATACTGATATTAACCACCAAAATTATCAGAAAACTAATAATTACCAAATAATTAAATAATCTTTTTTCATACGGCTTGAAATACTCGGAATATAATTCATTATTTTTTTGCATTTTTTGTGTTGCTATTGATTTAGTTTTCTCAATCACCGCAAATGTCCAGACATGCGCACTTCCCAAAAATTGTTTTCTCAGATTTTGTGCAGCTAGGGACAATACATTCACTTTTTTCGCATGAATTTGCGCAATCGCTGTTAAGTTTACACCCGGAAGTGTCAATCTGATCATTATTATTACTAGCGTTTCTGTTTAGCTGAATTTGGTAATATCCAGCGATACAGGTGAATACAACTGAAAGTACAACAATCAAAACAGTTGTAGTATAAGCTGAAAAATGGTTGTGAATGTAATTATTTGGCATGTTTTGCTTACAGTATACAGTATTTTTGAGTGGATATCAAAAAAGCCTTATGAATAAAGGCTGGATTTAAACATTGAGGGTGGAGAGATTGGCACAGATCTCTCCACCATTTCATACGGTCTCGCAAAACGAGTTGACACTCCACAGTTGCACTTCCTTTTGCCAAGGCGGTATTCATCAGGACCTCGCTTGTAATCGCTCAAGCCGACGGACGTTTGCGATTTTTTTATTATGATGAACGCTCGTATAGCGTTTATGCATAATTTTGGAAATGGCATTCGATCCGAATGGCAGGAGGATGAGGATACAGGTTTCGATCATTTTCTGAGGAACCCGGTACTGTCCGTGAGTGGCGAATTCGACAACATACATCATCAGCATCGCCAACCACCAAGCAACCAAGTACAATTCTCCTTTACGTTTTTTCCAGTTAATCTTGAACCAGCGGTCCACGTTTTTCTTGAGGACGTAGATCAAGACTAGGAGGAAGTACCCTACCGGCATTGTAGATGGGACTATGAAATTATCCAGATGGATAAATTCCATGAAGCACATAGCAAATTGCACCGCACTCCATATTCCACAGAACCAGTACAGGTGGTCTACATTTGTGGACCACCGGTAGATAGCCCCAGCAGCTTTGGTTTTAGCATGACGTCATCATCTCCTTTATAAACGGTTATTTCGTGCCTAGTCTGGCTTTATGGCCTTCGCTACACCACAAAACCGGCCTTTAAATGCAAGACCGCATGTCAACGTGCTTTTTTTATTGTCACCTTCATTTTAACTTAAGATGGAACCCGGTCAAGTAGCACAGCGGATAAAAAGGTATTATTTCATGAAACTGAAGCCATTAATAAACATTATCTTATATACTATTATTCGGTTTTTATTCGGCCACACAAATATTTCACCAATGCGGGTAAACTGGGATGACAGACAATACGAAGATACTTATTTCCCGTGGCACTGTTTATACTTTTTGCCCGAGCCGCACGGACACGGATTATTCCTCCCGATTTTTTCACCCTGTGTATCTACCAGATTGCCGGCGATCGTCTGTTTAGTTTGTCCAACCGACTGCGTAATTACATCGGGGATTTTTTTGGTGGGGGGTGCGTCAGTCTCGTTTATACTTGAAATTTGGTCGCCATTTTTTGTCGGTGCCGTAAAATGCTGGGGCCTTACGTGTAGCGACGGTTCCTTGATCGTGGCGGTCGGATTGATTTTAAAAATAGTATATACGATGTTTTTCTGAATATTATTTATCAATTCATTGAACAACCTGTATGCTTCTTTTTTGTACTCAACTAGCGGATCCTGCTGACCATAACCGCGAAGGCCAATCCCCTGCCGGAGATGATCAATCAGATCCAGATGCTCAATCCAAAGCGTATCCATTGCCCGAATATATACAGCTTTTTCTACTTGGCGCATAATATTCTCATCCTGGATTTTTTTTTCTAAAGCATCGTATGTCAATTCGGATAAACGTGTCAGGTAATTAATAATTGCGGTCCGCGATTCGGCATCATGCAGTCGATCACCGGCTTTCTCACGCATATCCTCGAGTCGAATGCGATTTTCCAGACTGACAGGGAAAACCGTGTCAATAACGTTGTATATTTCATCTAAATCCCACACATGCTCATCTTCAGTAGAAGTGTGGAATAGGACTATCTGTTCAATCTCTTTTTCGACTAACTCTAGAATTTGCTTCCGTAACGTTGTAGTGTGGTGTTTTTCGGCAATCGATAGTATATCGCGTCGTTTCTTGTAGATGACTTCACGGTGCTTATTAATAATATCGTCATATTCGACTAAATGCTTGCGAATGTCAAAATTATGTCCCTCAACTTTTTTTTGAGCAGATTCTATGGATTTGCTGATTAATGAATTTTCTATCGGCATATCTTCCGGCACACCCAATCTGTCCATAATAGATTTCATTCGGTCGGACCCGAAAATACGCATCAAATCATCTTCCATTGATACAAAAAACTGCGATGAACCCGGATCGCCCTGTCGTCCTGATCGGCCGCGTAACTGGTTGTCGATGCGCCTCGATTCATGCCGTTCTGTGCCGATCACGTGCAATCCGCCCGCCGATAGAACTTTGCGCTGTTCATCGGGATCCTGAGGATTTCCGCCAAGAATGATATCAACACCTCGCCCGGCCATATTTGTGGCTACGGTGACTGCTCCAAACCTGCCTGCTTGTGCGATGATGGAAGCTTCTTTTTCGTGATTTTTTGCATTGAGCAGATTATGCTCGACCCCTTCGCGTTCAAGAAGTTTAGATAATAATTCGTTTTTTTCAATAGAAACTGTACCGATCAGTAAAGGCTGGCCCAATTCATGTCTGACTTTTATTTCTCTGACTATTTCCTGATATTTGCCCAAGGTCGTTTTATATACGCGGTCCTGCGAATCTATACGTTTCATAGTCTGATTTGTCGGGATGACCACGACTTCGAGCATATAAATTTTATGAAATTCCTCAGCTTCGGTCGCGGCCGTTCCGGTCATGCCGGCCAATTTCTTGTACAGCCGAAAATAATTTTGAAATGTCACCGTTGCCAAAGTCTGGCTTTCCTGTTTTATGTCAACATTTTCTTTTGCCTCAATAGCCTGGTGAAGCCCTTCAGAATACCGTCGACCGAACATTAATCTTCCGGTAAATTCATCTACAATAATAATCTCCCCTTCTTTGACGACATAATCCTTATCTTTTTTAAATAAAGCTTTTGCTTTCAAGGCCTGTTCGATATGATGCACAGTTTCGATCCCTTCGGCTTCATAAATGTTTTTTATACCAAGCCATTTCTCCATTTTTGCTATACCCGATTCCGTCAGCGTGGCGGCACGCATTTTTTCATCAATGTTATAATCCGAATTTTCTTCCAAATGACTCACGTGCTGGGCAAACTCGTGGTATCTGGACGTAGATTCTTCTACTGGAGCTGAAATGATCAGAGGGGTACGCGCTTCGTCAATAAGTATACTGTCGACTTCGTCGACTATGGCATAGTGCAAATCCCGCTGTACCATATATTGCAGAGACGGGACCATGTTATCACGTAAATAATCAAAGCCGAACTCATTATTCGTACCGTAAAGGATATCGGCCAAATAAGCTTCACGCCGTTCTACAGGTTTGAGATGACTCAACCTGTCGTCAGTGGGAGTGCTGCTGGAATAATCTGGATCAAAAACAGAAGCTTGTTCATGCGTGATGCAGCCGACAGTCATGCCAAGCCTGTGTAGCGCTATACCATACCAGCCGGCATCCCGTTTTGCCAGGTAATCGTTGACAGTGATGATATGGACGCCCTGACCCTCCAGGGCATTTAAAAATGCGGCAATTACCGCAGACAATGTCTTCCCTTCTCCTGTTTTTTGTTCGGCAATTTTACCCTGATGCAGGACATACGCCGACATCAGCTGCACGTCATACGCGCGCTGGCCAACCGTCCGTTTAATACTCTCCCGAATCAATCCAAAAGCCTCGACCATAACTTCGTCAACCGAAGTGCCAGCCGCGATTTTAGTTTTCAGTTCGGTAGTCTTTATCTTTAGCTGATCATCGGTCAGAGAATGCAAAGAAGGTTCAAGCTGGTTTACTTGATCGATGATCGGCTTGATCTTATTGATAACTCGTGAATTAGTATCTCCAAAAATCTTGTTAAATAAAGACATGAATGTTAGGATAGCCCCAGGAAAATATGGGTAAAAACGCTAAAATTAGTAATCAGTGCAGTTATTAGATTACCGTATTATTCGCTTTTTTACAAGCCGCCAAAAGGAAGCCGTAGTGTGTCCGACTGACATTTTTTCCCATTTGCATGTCCCGCGAGAAGCAACTCCCATAAGATGGGGGACAATCATTTTGGTTGAATATCTGACGTTCTTCCGCTTCAAAACTGGAATTGCCGCCTGGCTGATTATCGGACTGAAAATATGTAGAGGTTTCAAGCCGGCAAAAAGCAATGCGGCCGCACGACCGATGAATTTATCGTACATGATGAGCTTGTCTTGCTTCCAGCCGAATTTAGTTATGAACTTTACCAATGGTCGCAGGTTCTTTTCCCGCGAATGGAAAATCAGCCGGCCGTATTTGAATACGGCCAGACTGAATCCATCTTCTTTAAACTGTTTGAACGAATATGAACGTTTAGGCTGGCGGCTGATTATCATGCTTTTCAAAGTAACGTTTAACGGCAAAGGCGGCCAACGGGATCAAAGCCAATTGAATCAATAATCCAGGCCAGCCCATTTTAATCGATAGTAATACCGATGCTATTGGCTGATGAACCGTGTCATTGAATGCCAATATTCCGATCAGTGAACCGATGCGTCCAGCGATTAATGCGATAAGGAGCGACCAGTACAAGCTTAGATGTAGTTTTTCCCGTACAATACCGGCCACCAGGCCGTACAAAGCAACTTCGACCGTGATTTGAGGTAAGATGGGAAGTATCGGCATCCCCGATACAGCGTAGCTTATTATTGGTGTAAACAAACCGACTATCAGGCCAGTCCTCCAGCCAAGAAGCAGGCCTGCAAATATGACAAAAAAGTGCATTGGTAAATATACTTGTCCTGCAAGATTAAATTGATGCGCGAACCAAGGTAACGCTACTGATAAGGCGACGAATACTGACGTAAAACTTGCTGCAACAAAGCTCTTTGTTTTCAATATTGTTTTTGGCAACGCTTCGATATTTTCCATATATAATATGATTAATCAATAAATTACAGTCAAAAAATATGAGGTGGGTCCATCATCCCACTTTTAATAAGGTCGATATTAAAGTAAAATCTATTTTTCATGACTGGAAATTATAGATTTTATGAGGTGATATGTCAATTTGGCTGCTAAAAAATTTGGCGCATCAAGCCCGGGGATAGGTTTCAGCTCAACGACATCGGCGCCGACAATATGTACGTGCTGTGATATTTCTTTGATACAATTGATAGTTTCATACCATCCGAGGCCGCCCGGTTCAGCTGTTCCGACAGAGGGCATTATTGAAGGATCAAATGCGTCTAAATCAAACGTAATGTAGACGTTTTTTGTGAGACTTTTTAAAATTTTTTCTATCGGAGGAATGCCGGGCGCATAGTGTACTGATCTGATGTTATTTTTTTGAATGAAATTTTCCGCCTCTTGATTGATATTTCTGATCCCAACAGACGTAATTGGAACATGTAAATCATGGATACGCCGCATGACGCAGGCGTGGCTGTATTTACTTCCTTCATACTCATTAATCAAATCGGCGTGAGCGTCGAACTGAAGAACAGAGATATCCTTGAATTTCTTCTTTATGGCCTTGATGACGCCATATGTTACTGAGTGCTCCCCTCCCAACACCATTGGAACCTTATTATGGAGTAGCACTTCCTGCCGGATAAGCCGTTCTATCCCCTCCATTGCTTCTTTGACAGAATTTTTTGACAGCTCAGCATCATCCAAGGTATATACGTCGGTTGACTTCATACCGACGAGGTTTTCCCCGTCAACTGCATCAAGCATCTCATCCAGATACCGAGAATTGTTGATTATTGAATGCGGGCCGCTACCCGTACCGGTATTAAACGAAACGGTAGACTCATACGGAAGCTGGACTACAACAACCTTGGATTGCGAAAAATCTTGCCGGTGGACTGCCCCAAAATTAAATGGCCACAGATTGTAGGTTTTTTTCATTATCAAAATTTTTCTTAATGGTGATATTATTTTTCTTCAATCTTTCAAGTACTGCTTTCAATAGCAATGGCCAGACCAGGGTGGCGTCTGACAGTACTTCCGCGAATTGTCCGCCTTGGGTTTTTGGGTCATAGAATTTACCCCATGAAATCCCTTCTGAATAGGTGCACCCCGACAAACCCCCCCATTGTACAGGTTCCGGGCATATTCTGACACCATATGTATATGCCTTGAGATACGATTTTTCTTTTGAATCTGAGCCCGCAACCTTTTTCATCTTGCTTAAAATTCTCCAGCTAATCAAATCCAGATACGGAGCGACCTGCTGTGCCCAATTCCTCGGTACACCTCCGCCGATCGTAAAAATACCGATCTTTTTTTGCATCAGTATCAGTTCGGTAAAATGATTCAAGTCATTAAATGGATTATATTCTATTGTGGGCTTATGATGGAGCTTCTGCCATCGGTTAAATAATGCCCAATCTAATCCAAGTTCAGAATCAGTTAACGCGGGAATATAAACCGGCACATGGTTCTTAAAAGCACTCTGAACAATTCCCCTGCCTTTGACCTTCTTTAAAAGATATTCACCGATTTTTTCAATAATTTCATGCGAGCAATAAACCTTTTTTGGGTCCATTTTTTCAAAAATTGGAAATACGATTTTTTCCAAATCATCCAGATTACTTTCTAGTTCCAGCGTGTCATAAACCCGGTCATACCCCAATTGCTTTAGTTCGACGTCAGTTTTACTGAAATCATACTTGAAATGCGACATGCCTGAATTTTCCACTAATCCGTGGGTCATCAGTGCGCCGGTAGAGACAACAGCATGGATCATGCCCCTGTCAACCATTTCAGTAACCAATAAACCCATTTTGGCCACAGTCATCGCTCCGGAGAGGGTCAATACCGTGAAACAATCCGGATCAGTGACCATGTTATACATTACGTCGGCCGCATCGCCCAGTGTTCTTCCGCCAAATGCAGTTTTTGACATTGCTCGTAGCAGGCCATCCGCATCGTCAATTTTGTTTACATCAATCGATTCGAGAGGCTTAAATCCATGATTGAATCCGGTCCCAAATTTACTACGATCTCGCTCATCTTTTTTCATATATATATATTGAAGTTGATTACCACCCAAAAATTTTCCCTATCTCATCAGCTGTCTCATGTTTCCGGATCAATTGGGCTTCGCCGTTTTGCACGCTGATCCGGGCAGGATTGGACAATAAACAATGATGTGACGCCAAAGCATCTTGATACGCGCCGGTGTCCAGAAAGGCAATATATAATTCATCGTTATTCGGCATATGCTGAAGGCTTGGCAATAATATATAACTTCCGTGATTGATATATTTGTCGTCAGAATCACAGGACGATCCGGCTATCCAAGTCCTGGAAAAATTTTTTGTGTACATATTATTTAGCGGGAGAACGTGCCATTTTTGACGAAGCGCCCATGTATCGAGCAAGTCATTAATGAAGCAACCATCAATCAGGTACCACTTTTTCGCATTACCTTTGGGAATTTTCTTTTCACCAATCACTTTAAAAATGGTAATTTGTGAGGGTGCCACCACATATCTCCCCCATTCGCAGATTATATTTGGGTGAGGTATGTCTTTTTTATCGGCCATTTTTTGAATTAGACGAATGGCATTTTTTATGATGTTTTCCACCCCATACTGGTTTGTACGATCATATGGAATAGGCATGCCACCGCCGATATTGATGGTATCAAGCGTCGGGTTATCATTTTTTATCTTGATGTACAGTTCCATCGCCTTTTTTATCGGGAACAGTATATCCTCTGAAAACTCGATTTGCGAACCGATATGGTAATGTAAAACTTTCAGGTTTTTGATTTTACCCATCTTAAGTATTTCATCGGGCAAAAAACCGAAGCGATTTATTTTTTTATCCCAATGTGACGACACTCTGACATTTAGGTCTGCACGAATCCCGACGTCACCCTTGAATTGCTTTAAATAATTCAATTCATCAATATGTTCTATAATAGGGACAATCGTTAAATTATTATTGTGCAGCTCGTTTATCAGATCGAGGTAATTCTGAGTTTTTGGACCGTTGCACATGACGCGGATGCCGGAATGGAAACTCCCCTGCTCCCATAATTTTTTTACGAGGGACAATTCGTTGCTTGACGCAACCTCCAAATTCGCCCCTTCGGTGACGAGGGCCAGGATAGTTTCTTTATTTTGGTTTACTTTCATGGGAAAATGGTAATAAAATTTCCCCCGGTATTTATAATACTTAATGAACAGCCTGAATAAATCGATCAAGTCTTCAATCCTCTCTTTTAAAATAAATGGGAAGAACAATTCTATCGCACTTCCGTATTTTTTGACCAACGTGTGCAAGTTGTACTGATAATTTCCTTCCCGGGTAATCAATTCCCCATTTTCATTAATGTCAAAATAATGCGTATTAAAATTTTTATTACCAATTTTCCAGAGATGTTTGAATTTTTTTAAAGTTTTTCTATTCACTATCGTCTCTTCTGGGACAAGCGAAGTCACTGGTTTAGCGTCAATTGATTTTTCTTTTTCTATTTTTTCTGAAACGGAAGGCAGCGAAATTGTTTCGTGTTTTTTTTCACCATTTGAATTTTGTTTTGCCTCTTCAATTTTTAGTGTCATGATTATAAAAAATTAGTTATCCACATCAATACAATGGATATATTTTAAAACTTTTTATGATTTACCGCAAGTAAAAATCAGAAGCCGATATATTTAATTTCCTCCTGCATCTGGAAACCGAGCGTATCTCTGATTTGCTGCTTTATCAGGCTGATCAGAATAACAACGTCTTCCGCCTTCGCATGTCCAGTATTAATGATGAAATTACAGTGCTGTTCAGAAACTTTTGCATCACCGATTTGTTTCCCGCGCAAACCTGCCTGATCGATCAGCTGCCAAGCTTTCCCGCCCGGCGGATTTTTGAATATCGAGCCGGCCGAAGGTCGACTTGCGGGTTGCGAGCTCCGGTTACTGGCAAATTTTTTCACTTCAGCCCGTATATGTGCACTAGAATCAGGAATTAATTTCCAAGTGGCAGAGAGAATGATATCAACCGAATCATATTTAAATCGGCTGGATCGATATGAAAAATCACACCTACTTTTTGGTATTGCCTCTATGCTGTTTTGAGCGTTTAAAAATTCCACATTTTCAATATGCTTATCAATCCACACATCGTTCGTACCTGCATTTCCGGCAACTGCTCCGCCCACGGTTCCAGGAATACCGGTGAGATGTTCCAATCCTGATAATTTCTTCTCGACTGAAAATTGTACTAATTTCTGCAATGGCACGCCTGACTCGGCGGTTACCCTATCAGCATGTTGACTGATATGATTATTTTGCATCTTCAGTACTAGCCCGTCGAAGCCTTTATCCGAAATGAGCACGTTGGAGCCCCCGCCCAGTATGAAGTACCCAATATCCAATTCTCTGGCCAGCCGAACGGATGAGTATATTTCTTTGTTATTTTTTGCTACAAAAAAATATTTTGCCGGGCCACCAATTTTAAAGGTAGTAAACGGAGCGAGCAAAACGCCCCTCTCTACAGAAGGTAATTTTGACTTTAACTTTTGATAGACCTGATCCATACATTGACATTTTAGCACAATTTGATAGGGTGCGGATAGAGACCGCACTACGCTGTCTCAAACAAACACCGGAGGCATCATGCACCTTAATATAATCCACTACATACTTATCTGCTCAATTCCTGCCATATTCCTCATTTGGCGATTTTACCACTTACCAATTGATCGACTCATTCGATCAGCAAAAGAAGTGGACATTACCAGGCCTTTGGATATCATGATATCGTCTTGGTTCGGAAGATCCTCATTCTCTTTCCAGCTTTGCCCGCGAAAATCATCATCCGAAGAAAAAATCCTGAGCCAGCTAGAAACGTTTCCAGTGGCTGCAAAATCAACACCAAATGGGAAATGTGACCTTTGCCATGAATACTTGGAAATCGCTCCACCGCGTTTCGGCGGACAGCTCCTAGTTCGTGAGGCACGGTACATGTATCTTCAGAGAGAGGGCGGCGCATGGGAACGATACGAAAAAGTACTCATAAACGCTCCAGCCGAAGGCCGGATTTTTAGATCAGTAAAACCCGAACATGGCCATACGCATTGGTGGCTCGATGTCGTGACGCCCGGTGAACTATTATTTACCATAATAGCTCCGGATTCCACGGAACATGAAGTACGTGCAGATGATATTTACAATGTCTACAGTTTCCAGGTAGAATCCGGAAATGATAAGTCGCCAGCCATGGTCTTGGCTGATGATGTAGTGATGGTACTTGTCAGAGAGGCCCCAGAGCATACAGCCAGGTAATACTTGGCTGTTTTTATTTTAATTTTTTTACCAGTTGATCGTTCAACTGGGTAATAGTTCCTGCACCAACTGTCAGGAATACGTCCTCTCCAGTACGAATTTTTTTACAGTACTTTAAGATTTCATCATCAGTTTTGAGTAGCTTGACCGATTTTCCGGTATCACGGATGGCTTTTTCGAGCTCTTCAATAGTACGAAATTGCTTGCTGTCCCGGCCAGCAACCTGATAAATGTCGGTTAAAATGACCTGATCACAATCCACGAATGCATTTGCGAATTCTTCAAACAGATACGTGGTCCGGTCCAAACTGTGCGGCTGGAAAATACACCAAATTTTTTTATTAGGATATAGCGATCGCGCGGTTGAGAGCGTCGCTTTGATTTCGGTTGGGTGGTGAGCATAATCATCAATAATAACTGATCCACGAATTTCTGCTTTAACTTCGAACCGGCGCCAGACTCCCGGAAATTCCAGTAATGCAGCCCGTATCATTTCTATAGGTATTCCAAAAAATAAGGACATAACTGCGGCAGCTAAGGCATTTTTTACATTATGCTGTCCCGGCACTTTCAGGGCAATATCAAAACATTCCAGCCCTTTTACCGCAAATCGGGTCAGTTCACCGTGTTGAACAATATGTGTAGCCTGATAGTCACCGGTATTCAAGCCAAACGTGACCACTTTACAGCGTGCAGCAGGTAGAAGTTTAGTAATACTTGGATCATCCGCATTGGCGACTACTATGCCACCCGACGGAATTTGGGCTACCAGCATTTTAAATGTCTTCAATATATTTCCAAATGTTTTATAAAAATCAAGATGGTCAGTTTCGATATTGTTAATAATCAATGCAAATGGATGATAATGCAAAAAAGCTGCACGGTATTCATCACCCT
>Ga0172379_10000938_pt1 | contig 64539 bp, 80 predicted proteins | sample GrowelOW334metaG_FD_119756 | JGI IMG/M metagenome (GOLD analysis project Ga0172379, IMG submission 119756) | Groundwater microbial communities from an aquifer near a municipal landfill in Southern Ontario, Canada - Groundwater well OW334 metaG | ecosystem: Environmental > Aquatic > Deep... | reverse complement strand
TTTGAATAATTCGCTCATTTGGGTTTGAAAACTCGACTAACATTTCTGACTTTGGTTCGTTGTAAGAAACCTTAGTCAAGTAAAAAAATTCTTTTACTCGGGGAATTGAATTCTTTAGCTCTTCGCTAGCGAGAACTGCATCTGTGTTTGGGAACATGACACAAAGCCATTTTTTTTATTTATAAAGACTTGGGAAGTGCCATGCCGGCCATAAGAAAAATCAAGGGAGGGATTCACAAAAACGAATTTACTTCTTCACTTTTTTTATCTGTGTCAGATTGAAAGGCACGCGCAGCATCCTCTAAATTAGTTTCATGTCTGCTTGGCTGGGACTTTCTTAATCTAACTTTAAAAAAAGTTGGCGCATTAGCAGCTTCACCAACTACAAGCGCTTCTCCAACTCTTAAAGAAGAAATTATTCCAATACTTGACTTATCCAAACCTTCACAGGACTGAGAAATGTGGTCCAAGTCATAGGGATTAGTTATTCGAAGAATAATATTTGTGTTACAATTAGCAAGAGTAGTTGTATCAAGCCTCTTTGGTCTTTGAGAAATTACTACTAATGAAGCCCCAAATTTTCTGCCTTCCCTTGCAATTGTTCTTAGCGAACTCCTTGCAACAGCGTGCTCTATTGCAGTTCCTTCAGGAATAAAATTATGCGCTTCCTCAACAAACAATGCAAACGGAGGAATCTTTTTTGAGTGAGATCTTCTTTCGTTAAACAATTTATTTGAAAGATATGCTACCAAAATTTGTTTCTTTTTCTCTGAAATAACTAAGTTCAAATCAATTACAACCATTTGCCCAGGCTTAACAAAATCAACTACGCTTGGTTCATCAATTTTTCCAAACAAACCAATGTCTTCAATTTCTGAAATTACCCCATATAGTGAAGCTCGAGTTTTTTCATTATCAATATTCTCTATTTCTGATTTAACTGCATTCAAATCAAACGGACCCGCACCTGACTTCATTTCATCATTTAATTTAGAAAGAATTCTTGCTAAGGCTCTCTTTTGATTAGGCGAAAGTTCTACAATTGAAGAAAACATGCTAACTGAAACCTTGCTACACGCAATCTTTATTTTGGTTCCATCAATAATTTTTGTTTTAGAAGAAAAATCCATGAACTGATTTTGATTTGATTGCTTTACCGGTTCGCCAAAACAAGTATACTCTCCATGAGTATCCATTACTACTACTCCAATTTGACCCTGTTCTTTTTTACGCATTAAGAGTTCTTCAAGCAAAACAGATACAAAATAAGACTTTCCAGCACCACTTGTGGCAACTATTGCTAAGTGTTTTTGAAGTAGTTTTGAAAGATTTACTTTTAATTCAACATCATGAAACTGGAGTTTTCCTAAATTCAAACCATCTTCTTGAAGAGCCAAAAATTTCTTTATCCTTTCATTATCAGCATTAAATACTTTCACTCCAGGGGAAGGTGGGAAAGTTGCTCTTTGAATATTAATTTCTGTAAAAACTCCCAAAGGCTTTGCTTTTGCAATTAAAAACTCCCACTCCGCGGCAGGAAAGTTTTTCTCAAGCTCCTCTCCAATTGCTTTAACTGAATCAGGCCTCTCAAAATATCTATTTGTTTTAATTACATCCTCAACTAAAAGCATCATTGTGCCCTCGGAATAATCTAACTCTACAAAACACCCTTTGTGAACTTTACCGTTATTAACAACAAAATCAACAGTACTCGGAGAAGGCCCCTCCATAGTTGAAACAACAGTGCCTAATTGTTCACGCATAACAAAAGAAAAGAAGAAGTTATTTTTAAATCAACTGCCAGTGATTTGCCGACAATATTCAGGCATATGAAAGATTTGTTACATCCCAAAGAAACCTTTTAGCAACCCCTGTTTTTTTATTTATCCTAACAAGCCAGCCCGAAAGAGGAGGGTGCTGAGATTCATCCGACTTTAATCCAATTGAAGCTAAAAGTTTTTTATCAGATTCAATCCCCTCAATTATTTCATCAAAATTCTTTATTCCTTTTTTTATTTCCAAAGAAGTTATCTCATTAGCAGAAACAATTATACACCCTGGTTTTGATAAATCACTTAACTCAACAACAAACATCTCCTTAGTCGGGTGATGCACCATTTTAGCATAAGACGGACAAGGAATCCCAAGTTTTTTTGCACGAGACAAAACATCCTCGGTCATCCCAGATAACACAAAAGTAATCTGGGCGAACTGATTAAGAGGAATACCGTGATGAGGAATTTCCTTTGATTCAGTGGTCTGAAAAATCTGATGATCCCTCAAATCAAATCTACGTGCCGCTCTAATTGCAGCACGCCTATGCACAGGAGTGCCATTCAAATACATTTTGTAAGTTGAGAGAATCCAATCTTGTCTCCAAAACTTGAAAATGTGTTTTGTTTTTTTATCCTTATAAAGAACCGCTTCTTTTCCCGAATTTACTTTAGTAAAACGTGCACCCATAACCTTGCGCGGATGAACAAAAACAGAACTAACTGATCGCACAGCAAAAGTTTGCCCTCTCATTTCGCGAAGCGATAATTTTTTCTTAATAGGAACATGACGAACAACCCGCACCACAAAAAACACCTAAATATAATACAAAATCTACTTTTGATTTGAGTTTAATTCCCCAAGCACCCAAAAAATCTTGTCAAGTGAAGAAATCTCAAACTCGGACTTTACGGTAACTGAATCAATTGGTCTTTCTTTTCTATTTATCCAACAAGTATGCATACCAACTTTTTGTGCGCCCCCAATATCAGAACGAAGAGAATTACCAACCATTAGGGCCTCACTTGGTTTAATTTTAAGTTCATTTAAAGCACACCTAAAAACCTTTTCATCAGGCTTTATCGCACCAATTTCAAAACTAAAACACAAAGCGTCAAAATATTTTTCAAAAGACAATTTCTTTACTATTTCTGAGGCGTGAACACTCTCTGTGTTTGAAAGAAGGGCTAACTTATATCCCTCGGACTTTAGTTTCTTTAACACTTCTTCGGCTTCTGGATAATACCTTATTTTATCGAACCTGTTAAAAAAAACTTCATACAATTCTTCTTCCAAAGTCTCCTTATTTTCCTCACCAAATGCTTTAAAAAAATCTTTTCTTAACTCTTCAACGCCCCTGTACTTTTTTAATTGAACAGCAAGCTCATAACGCCTAAGAAAATCGTGCATTGGAACTTTCCCTTTTTTCAAAAGAGATGCCAAATGCACAAAATCAATAGTGGCAGGAATTAAGGTTTCCCACAAATCAAAAACAACCGCTTTAATCATTTAACTTCAACCCCAAGCTCTTTTAGTTCCAAAACAAGTTGATCTAACCCTTTGTATTCAAAAGTTTTCATACCAGCTTCCTCAGCAACTTTGAAATATTCTTTCCTATCATCAATAAAAACGCACTCTTCGCCCAAACAACCAGCTTTTTTTATTGCTAAATCAAAAATCTCTTTTTGGGGTTTGTGTATCCCAAGTTCGCAAGAAAATACACACAAGTCAAAATCCGCACACAACTTTCTTTTCCGGTTAATTTGCGCAGATAAATCCCACAAATTAGAAATAAAACCAACCTTGTACTTTTTCTTTAAATTTTTTATTAAAAGAATAACCTTTGGGTCGGGCAAATTTACTCGCAAATAAGTTTTCTCCCAAATACCCAAAATATCTTCAACACTACTTGGAAGAGAAAATTCTTTTTTAACTAATACAACAATATCTTTAACTGACATTTTTCCATCCCAAAGAGCTTCCTTGTTTTCGTTCCTAACTTGATTTAAAAATGCAACTGGAATATTTAGTTCTCGCGCAATTTCGGTTAAAACCCCTTCAATTGGAGTAGGAAGAACTACTCCCCCCAAATCAAAAAAAATACACTTAATCATTTACCAACAACCCTCAATTTTTTTGATGCTTCGTATTTTGTTTTACCAAGCCGATTTAGTTTAAGCTTAACATAACTTGCAGCCCTAACTTTTCTTAAAGGCGAAGACGGCGAAAGAAGCCTTTTTGGAACAGGCTTTTCTCTTTTAAGAATACTACTTAGTTCACTAACACTAAGACTAGGAAATACACCTAACTCATGAAAAGTATCTGTTGAGGGACCAACGAATTTAACGTGCTTAAACAACCCTTCAGCTTCCTGTTTACGATGCGCCTGTCCAAAATCCCCCATACCCGAACCAGAAAAAAACTTAGTCGCCCCAGTTTTCTTTGCAATGGAAAAAGTGGAAAGCAAAAGAAGACGAAAAGGCGACTGTCTAAAAACCCTAAAAAAATCAAGTACGCGCATTTTATTCTGGGAGGAACTAGTTATTCGCATTAATCGTTCTTTGCCAATCCAAGAAATCGAGAAATGAATATTAGCCACACTAATTTTATTTGAAGTCTCGCGAATAGTCAAAAACAAACCTAGTTCGAGCTCACGCTCATCAGACAAAACACTCTTATCCCTAGGCGTGTTACCATCATCAATAATTAACTCATACTTTGGTTTAACCATAAAAATCAATTTAAACAAATTCAATTAAAGCCTGCTTTAAAAATATTATTTTCACCGCTCACTTCCGCCTTAGCCCCCGAAAGGGCATTCTCTTTCTTACCCGATTCCTTCTAAGTACAATATAACTCGTCGCCCGTTTCTTTCGCAAAACGGATGTAGGGGGTAAAAAGCGAGTAGGAACAGGCACATGTTTTTGAATCATTCTAGTTAAACCCAAAAGAGACAACGGTGGGAAAACTCCAATCTTGTGTGCATGCCATCCATAGGTTTTTCCTTTAGAAATGTGCTTAAATAGACCTTCACGCATTTGTGCTGCATGCCCCCTGCCAAGGTCCACCATTCCAGCTTCCGAATAAAACTTTCTAATCCCTTTTTTTCTTGCCAAAGTAAGTGCAGAAAAAAGAAGAAGCCTAAAAGGAGTTTGACGATACACTCTAAAAAAAGTAAGAGATTCTTTCAGTTCCTCACTAGAACCATAAACGCTCAAAATAGGTTCTTTTTCATTATTTCTTAATACAAATTCTATTTGTGCAACACACTTAGAATCCCCTTTTGATAAAATTTGAAACATAAAAAATGACATAGGGGACTTAATCAAACCCAAAGCATCATTAGGCAAAATTGCTTTGTTGTCTGAACCGTAATCTGTTCGCCCAAAAAGTTTAACTTCATATTCTTCGGCACTCATGCTTTCACGTATAACACACACAGTTTTAATTAAAAGGCCTATTTGTTCTTCTCATTCTTACTTTGCCACCTAATTGATCAACTAATCTATCGTATACTACTGAAATCTCTTGTTCACTTAAACCTGCTCTTAAGTCAGCTTCAATCAAAATACTTGGAAAAGAATACTCTCGATGAAGAGAAGATAAGGAAAAAACAATTTCTGAAATCTCTTTAGCACACTTTGACAAATCTTTTTTGTCCTTACAAATAAATTCAACTCTTAAAGGTTTATCAAAAGTGGAACACTTTAAATAAAAAACAAAAATACTTTTTGCCCACTCGTTATCATAATCCTTTAGAATTGCGTGAGCAGAAACAGAGTTAGTGTAAGAAAAAGCAAAGGTTCTTTCGCCTTGCAACAAATAATAATCTAAAAGAGAAGCATCAAAAGCCCCGTCAAGAAGAGTTTTATCTAAATTTATTTTATTCATTGGAAGAACTTCTTCCTGTAATATTTGTCTAAACCTTGTACCGCGAGAATCCTCTACACATGCAACAAGAGTAGAAGAATTATCCTCTGCGACTTTGTATAACTTTTGGAAGAGTTTCACAATAGATTCATAATCATTATTTATTTCAGATTCCTTTCTAGGCTTATCCTGATACTGGGGAACTATTGAACCGTCAATAAACAAGTACTTTGGTTTAAACTTTTTTATCACATCAATCGCACAATTAACTTCTTGTTCCAAGCGAATAAGCGAAACACTTTGAGCCTCTTCATCCCGCTCAAGACCCGAACGAAGAAGAAGCGGTTCGGGAAAAGAAAAAGGAGCTGGGTGATACTTTGCATCAAGCAGTTGACCCTCTTTGTAAGTGAACACAACTCCAGTTGTTTTTACTAAAACTAAATCTAAAAAAGAAAGTTTTTTTGAAACAAAACCTGAATCTACTCCTGCAACCGAACCCGAAAAAGGGGTTTTCTCAACACTTAAAACAACTGGTTCTGATAAATTAGGAGAAGGTTTAGTCTTTAACTGCGCAAGAAAACTAGCAAGCCTTTCATTATAGGACTGCCTTGTTTTGACTGCCAAAACCGCCTTGTCTAAAAAATCATTAAACATACTAATTAAGATAAAAGATTCCCCACTTATATAAAGCTAAGCCAAGGATAGTGCCGCCGCAGAAAACACAAATAATTGCGGACAAGAAAACTATCTAAAAAATAACAAAAACGATTTAACAATTCTTATTTTGTTTAAAGGAAGTGTTTAGGAAGTTTGCCGTTTGTTTCTAACAAAAACTCGTGTCTTGTTTTAAACGCTTTTTTAATTTCGGGCAAAACAATTTTTTTATTCCAATCACTTAATGCTTTAGATATGTGACCTTGCATTAGTTCCTCAATGCCTGTTTTAGGGTTTTCATACCAATGAATTGGAAAAAACGGACCAATTAAATGTGCGGCCCCGTCAGCAGAAGAAACTATTTTGACTTCAATCGGAGCTTTATCAAGTTTATCTTTTTTATCCATTAGCTCAACATATTTAATGGCTTTCAAAATAGTTGGTTTTGGAAAACCAAGCTCAAGTAACTTTTGTTTTCCTTTTAACAATGTTGTTTCATGCTCTTTATCAAAATCAAGTATTTTCCCATAATCGTGAAGCCAGACTAGTAGTTCAACCAAATCTCTATCTGCACTTTTATAAATATCACAAAGCTCACTGGCCAATTTATCCACTAACTCAAGATGCCACTTTACAAACCACTTGTGGTGAATAAAATTAGGGTTACTTGCCGCCTCAACCACACAAGCCTTAAATTTTTTAATCGGCTCATCCATTTTGTTACCTCAAATACTAGGCTTAATTTGTTTTTTAAACTTGCCAAAGTCATGTTTTACTCCCAAAACCCCTTTTAGACAGACACCTAACTTCAAAACTTAATTACAAAACGGCCAAAAAAGCAAGGTTTATAAGGAAAGTCGGCATCTAATTGTGCGGAAAAACTGGCTAAAATCAGGTCAGCAAAAGTAAAGACTAGAATTTCCTGCGCAGGTGTTACTTATGAAGGCAAAATTTGAAATTAGAACAATAAAGAGCTCTTGGAAACCCCCATTCAAAAAAGACATTACTGATGAAGTTTTTGAAGTGGAAGAAGGAGAAAAATTTGATAGAATAAGAGGAAACGGAAACGAAGAATCTGTTTATGAACTATTGAAAATATCAGGAGACCGAGCAGTAGTAAGGTTCTCAAAGTTATTCACATTAAAAATGGCTAACCCTGGAGACAAACAAGTAGTACTTGAACGCGACAAACCCGTTGACATGACATACATGTGGGGCGAAGACGGAACCACTAAAAAAATAACTTACAAAGGAACTACTCAATAAATTTTTTAATTGGCATTCTAATTGGAATGCCCTAAATTTTAAACTGTACCAGATAAGATTAAAAAGCCAAACATGAATACTAATTCATATGAAAGAAAAGCCTGGCGTACACAAATGCATGGAAATCTTAGGAAACAAACTCCGAAGCCAAATAATTGGATTATTAATTGAAAAGCCAAGAACAGTACAAGAAATTTGCACAGAACTAGGAAGAGAACAAAGTTTAGTCAGTCACGCCCTAACACAACTAAGAAAATGTAGTTTCGTTGACTACCGAAAAGAAGGAAAAACAAGCATTTATTACTTAAAATCAGATATTTTTTCAACAAACAAAAACAAAACATTATTTGAAATATTTGAAGACCACGCGGAAAAACACTGCAAATGCAGACACGCTTAAAGGTGAACAAAATGCCTCTCACAAACATACCCGGGACAAATATTTTTTTTGGAGACTTCATGACCCCATTTAAGGAAAGCCGCTTAAGAGAACACAACATAGCAGATGTTTTCTTTTTGCCACCACACCACAAATTGCCACAATTTGAAGGAATTAATTATCACACTTATCAAACAGACAACCACCCCCTGATAAATAACTTGGCAAGTGCAAATCTAATAAAAAGCGCAAATTCATTAAAAACAAATTATGCAATCTTTTGCTACGCGGGCATGGATACTTCTCCTGCATTTGCATTAGCTTGTTTACTGGCTCGAGGATACTCGCTAAAAAATGCTAAAGCAAAAATGGCAATGGCTTTAGGAAAGACAGGTTCTAAGGCGCACTTAAAATTAATAATGAATTATGGAAAAGATATTTATCTAAGTTATAGAACTTTTCAACGAACAAAATTGCAAAAAAAACTAGTTAAACCAAAAGTCATAATTAAACCAATTAGGAGGCGCAGAAAATGAAAGAAACATATTTAGATTACTCCTCAACTACTCCAACAAGAAAAGAAGCACTAAAAGAGGCTTTGCCTTACTTTACTGAAAAATTTGGAAACCCTAGCTCATTTCACTCAACTGGGCTAGTTGCAAAAAAAGCGATTATTGAAGCACGTGCAAATATTGCCAAAACATTAAATTGTGCTCCTGAAGAAATAATTTTTACTGGAAGCGGAACAGAAAGCATTAACCTCGCACTAAAAGGGGTTGCATTCCATTCAATGCTTGAAGGCAAAAAAGGAGTTTTTATTACTCAGAAAACAGAACACCACGCAGTACTTGAAACACTAAAGTGGCTGGAGAGATTTGGATTTAACACACTATTTGTAAAAGTAGATGAAACCGGAACTGTTGATTTAAAAGATTTGAAAAAATTACTTACTGAAAATTTGGGAAATGTTTTAATGGTTTCAATAATGTACGCAAACAATGAAATTGGGACAATACAACCCTTAAAAGAAATTTCTTTAGTGTGTCACACACACAACACGCTTTTCCACACTGATGCCTGCCAAGGAGCAGAGTATTTGAATTTGAATGTAAAAGAACTCGGAGTAGATTTAATGACCCTAAATGGAAGCAAAGTATACGCTTTCAAGGGAACAGGGTTGTTATACAAAAAAGCGGAAGTAAAACTTGAAGCTTTAATCCATGGCGGGGCACACGAAGGAGGAATGAGGGCAGGAACTGAAAATGTTCCCGGAATTATTGCGCTCGCTACGGCACTAACTCTCGCAGAAAAAGAAAAGAAAAAAGAAAGCAAACGACTTACAGCACTTAGAAATTATTTAATAAAAAAAGTAGAAAAAGAAATTCCACGCGTTTATTTAAACGGACACCGAGAAAATCGTTTGCCAAATAATGTAAATACTTCATTTGAAGGCGTAGAAGGCGAAAGTATTTTGTTAAGATTAAATGAAAAAGGAATTAGGATTAGCACAGGAAGTGCTTGCACATCCCACTCACTTGATCCAAGTCACGTACTACTTGCTATAGGAAGAGATCATGCACTTGCACATGGAAGCATAAGATTTTCACTTGGAAAAGACACTACAAAAAAACAAATTGATTACACAATAAAACAACTAAAAGAAACAATTGAGTTTTTAAGAAAAATTTCCCCAGTGTGGGGAAAAAATGAAAATGAACTAAGGAGGATGGAAAAATGAAAGTAGAAGGAAATGATTGGTTTTATTCACCTGAAGTAAAAAAGCACTTTATGACACCACAAAACTTTTTAAAAAGCGCGAGTGAAATAAAAAACTTTGACGGATACGGACAAGTAGGAAACATGAAATGCGGCGATTTAATGGAAATGTGGATTAAAGTAAAAAATGACAAAATAAAAGATGTAAAATGGAGGACATTTGGGTGTGCTAGCGCAATTGCCTCAACCTCAATTTTATCAGTAATGCTAAAAGACAAAGGCGGAATGGCCTTAGAAAAGGCAGCAAAACTCACGGGCAAAGATATTATGGATAGACTTGGGGGATTACCTGCAATTAAAATCCACTGCTCGGTTTTAGGTGACCAAGCGCTAAGAGCAGCAATAGATGATTATAATAAAAAGAGGGAAACTAAATGAAAATAATTGTAGCGGCAAGCGGATACTTTGATCCATTACATGTAGGACACATTGAATCCTTGGAACTCGCAAAAAAACTTGGGGATGAACTAGTAGTAATAGTAAACAATGATGAACAAACAAAACTCAAAAAAGGATATTCTTTTATGAACGAACAAGATCGCATGAAGATTGTTTCCTCATTAAAATGCGTGGATAGGGTTGTACTTTCAGTAGACAAAGATAGAAGTGTTTGTGAAAGCCTACGCTTAGTGAAACCAAACATTTTTGCTAAAGGCGGAGATAGAACACAAGACGAAATTCCAGAAAGCAAGGTGTGCAAAGAATTTAATATAAAAATAGTTGATGGGCTTGGAGCAAAAATAAGATCCTCATCAGAGCTTGTTAAAAATGCCAATATAAATAAGGAAAAGCAATAACACAAAGAAATTGAAAAAGACTAATAGAAAGAAATAAAACCCCCCAAACACTATATTTATTCATGAGCAGGCGAATAACTCTAAAACCAAGACAAACAAATAGAAGACAAACAAACAACGAATATGCCAGGGAGTTAATTCGAGAAATGCGTCTACGCCGAAATGAACCAACCAATACCAAAGCGATAGTGGCACAACGACAACAAACAAACCTGGCACTTTTGAAAACACTACGTCAAAGATACTTACAAGTAGAGGGAATATTAAAAGAAGCAAGAGCCAAAAACCCAAACTCGCCAAGAGTTGCAGCGCTTACTACGGAACTTGAACAATTAAGCATATTTATGGACTAAAAAAAGACGTTTAAAACATGATTGGATTTTAATTAATGTGATACGATGGAACTAACACAATACATTGTAATGAATACATCCCTTGGAATGAATAAAGGTAAACTTTGTGCACAGTGCGCACATGCCGCAGTAAGTGTACTTGACAAGGTTGATGAAGAGACAGTTAAGGATTGGAAAAAATGGGGAATGAAAAAAGTAGTGCTAAAAGTAAATAGTACAGAAGAATTACTTGAGTTATTTGAAAAAACAAAAAAACACTTACCATGCGCACTAATAACTGATGCGGGAAGAACACAAATTGAGCCCGGAAGCAAAACCTGCTTTGCGTGCGGACCAGTGAACGAAGTAGAAGGCCAAAAATATTTTAACGATTTAAAATTACTTTAAACTTATTTTTATGGTTAGAAAAACTATTGTGCACACCCCTTTTGGAAAAAAAACATTAATTGGAGAAGAAGACCGTGGCAAAGTGTATTATTATACTGAGGGAAAATTAAAAGGGCTTGTGGGAAGAGTCCCAAAAGATGTCGAACATTTCATGCCAAGACCAAGCTTAAAAAATATGGCTCTACGGTTTCGCGCACATCAAATAGCCTACTTGCTTTTCCCAGAATGGAACTTAAGGCCAAAGAGATTTATCCCGGAGACAAAAGAAATAATTACCCAACATGTATTAAGGTCAAAACAAAACATAAGGATGGCAACAAGCCGACGAGAAACTGCAAGACAAAAAAAAGTAAACTATCCTCCGGAAGCGGTTGCCCCATTAAAAAAGATGCGACTCGCAGGAATTGATATTCAAACAGGAAAACAAAATGTAAGTGTTGTAAATGGAAAACCCACTTTTTTTGCAGTAGGGGGGATAAATCCAAAAATGCTCCGAAAATACATAGCACAAACTCAAATAACTCCCACAAGAAAAACAGCGGTTTTAAAAGCGATTGAATTGTATAATCAATTAGACCGTATGAGCGACTTAGATGTTGATGAACATTATCTTGGAATACAGGACTGAAAATTATGCGAACAGGATTCATGAAACACATTTCGGAATTAATCAGACAATCGGATTTGATTATTGAACTACTTGATGCACGACATCCTGAGAGAACTAGAAACGCCACGCTTGAAAATATGGTCCGAGCAAAGAGAAAACAATTACTATTAGTAATAAACAAAGCCGATCTTATGCCAAAAGAAGAAATGGAAAAGAAAAAAGCAGAAATATCCTCAATGAGTCACGTTAAAACAATTTTTATTTCAGCACTGGGAAGAGACGGAATAAATATTATTAGAAGAGAAATCGCAGTTGAATCAAAAGGAAGAGAAAGATTTACCGTAGGAATAATTGGTTACCCTAATGTTGGAAAAAGCACACTAATTAATGCACTTGCTGGAAAAGGAAGAGGAAGAGTCGCTACATCAAGAAAAGCAGGACTAACACGAGGTTTAGCAAAAGTAAAAGTAACTGATGGAATGTACTTAATTGATTCGCCAGGAATAATTCCATTCCATGAGAATGAGTTTGATTTATTTTTAGTTGAATCAAAAAACCCTAACCAATTAAAAGATGTTGAAACTGCGGCAGTAAAACTAATTCAAGCACTAGGAAAAGAAAAACCTGCTAAATTTTATGGAATTGAGCTTATTGATGCTGAAAAAATGGACGAAGAAGAACTATTAGAAGCTATTGCTATAAAAAACAGATTTTTGCACAAAGGCGGCAAACCCGACACAATGAAAGCAGCACGCGAAATGTTAGAAAGATACCAAAGACACGAACTAATGTGAGTTTAAAAGATGCTAATAAAAATTAGTAAAATCACAATTGTTTAACAAGCTCAACTAATTGCTTTAACTGAACTTTTTGTTTAATTGATTTTTCTTTTTCTAATCTTAGTTTTAACTCGTAAAGAATTTCATCAGTAGATACGCGCATAAAGCAATACTACAAAAAAGGGGTTAAAAACACACTACACAAAAAAACTAACCTACTTTAAATTCCTGCAAGAGTGTTAAGAGAAATGGAGTTCTTTTTCGCTTCCTCTAAGGAAATCATAAAATTCTTTCCGGCATCATGAAAGTGATCAAATTTCACAAACAACCAACCCTCATGAGGAACTTTCCACCCAATAAAAAACTCGGCTCCCGCAGTACGCGCCCAATTAACCTCATCATTCATTGTCACTAGAGGAATTGCTAAATAATTTCCTTTCCAAGCCTTACACTCAAAAGCGAGAATTCTTCCGTTCTTTAGAGCAACAACATCAGGACTCGGGAGAGGGGATACACCACTTCCTGCAACACGCAACACAGCAAAACCCATATCCGAAAGAGTGTGAATTAATTCACGCTCAGCATTAGCACCTTTATTGTAATGAGCCATATTACCAACAAAACTAAAACCAACTACTTAAAGGTTATGGGGGCAACGCGCCGCCCAAGAGAAAATTAAACGTACAACCCTTTAGGAGAAATACTATCTTTCGCAGACAAATCAACTATTTGATCTTTTGAACGATTACGCTTCTCTGCAGGAGAGAGTTTCTTTTTATCTGTTAACTCAGAGTTACGTGCATTAATTGCTTTTCGCCTATTTTTTGATGCTTCACTAAAAGGATTCTTTTTATCCAAACAAATCACCTCAAAACTTACTTTCTTAACTTCGCTTCCCCAAACTGGTGAACAGAATGCTCTTCAGCTTCCTTGTCCCTAGTCAGAGCGATCTGAAAGTTATAAAACCACTTAGAAAGTTTCTTTCCAAATGGAAGACGCGAACCATCCCCCGGATTCTTACTACCACTAGATTCAAACTTACTCATAAAACCACTCCTTGCGAATCAACTTCTTTTGGAGGGGGTTAAGTTTAAATGCCCTTCATATGAAGATTTTTTTGTAATAAATGCCTTAAAAGGGTTTAAGCACCAAAGAGTGCGTTTTACTAGCGCAACAATAGCGCTGTTATGAATAGTTTGTGTTAAACAATGGAAACAATTATTGACGCAAAAGTTTTGACTGGAAAAAAAGAATTTACAGTAGAATTTGACAAGGAAAAAAAATTACTAATTGTTAAGTCTACTAAAAAACCACAAGACAACAAAGCGAATAATGAAATCACAAAAGAACTAACAAAGTTCTTCAAAGCAGAAACAACAATTGTTTTCGGTTTAAAAAGCAATAAAAAGAAAATCAAAGTAAATTTGCTAGAAAGCGAAATACTTAGTTTACTTGAAGAACACAAACTAATTCTTTAAAACCTAACAAGGAAACAAGGAACAATTGGAGTTTCATATTACTTAAAGCAAAAAAATGCCAACACAAAAAACGGAGAGTGAAAAAATGGCTAAAACCTATTTAAGCACAGTAAAATACGAAATACTTGCAAACTACGAAGTAACAGGAGTAGTAGAAAAACCTGATATTATAGGAGCAATTTTCGGACAATGCGAAGGACTACTTGGGGAAGACATGGATCTTAAAGAGTTACAGCAAAGCGGTAAAATCGGTAGAATAGAAATAACTGTAAACAAAGGAAAAGGAACAACAGCAGGTGAAATAATCATGCCTAGTTCACTTGACCAAGTAAAAACAAGTATTCTAGCCGCAACAATTGAAACAGTTGAAAAAGTTGGACCTTTTGAAGCAAAAGTAAAAGTTTTAAAAATTCAGGATACCCGAAAAGAAAAAAGAGAAACAATTACTGACAGAGCAAAAGAACTACTAAAAAGAATGCAACAAAACGAAGGAATAGAAAGTACGGAACTAGCCGACACAATTAAATCAGAAATCCGCACAGAAAAAATCCTTAACTTTAGAGGACTTGCTGCAGGACCAGAAGTAGAAACTGCGCCCGAAATAATAATTGTTGAAGGAAGAGCAGATGTACTCAAACTCTTAAGCTACGGAATAAACAATTCGGTTGCAATGAATGGTGGAAATATTGATACCCCACTAATACAACTATGCAAAGAAAAAATAACAACTGTTTTAATTGACGGAGACAGAGGCGGAGAACTCAACGCTAAAAAACTTGGCTCACTAACAAAAGTAGATTTTGTTGCAAAAGCTCCAGATGGAAAAGAAGTTGAAGAACTAGTACAAAAAGAAATACTACTAGCACTAAAACGAAAAGTTCCATTTGCTGAAGCATTCAGCACACAAGAAGCAAACTTCAAACCAAACTTCGAACACGAAAGAAGTTTTGCTCCTAGACCGTTTGAAAACAGACACGAACACTCTAACGATCGACCGCAATTCGGAAGAAGTTTTAACAACAACTTTGATCGAAGACCACAATTCGGGAACAATAGACCCCAGTTTGGAAATGATAGAAACTTCCAACCTAGACCATTCGGACAAAGAAATGATTTCCAACCAAGACAACAATTCGGACAAGACAGAGGATTTCAACCTAGACCATTCGGACAAAGAAACGATTTTAGGCCACCAATGCAAGGAGGATACAATCCTGCCCCACAATTCCAAAGAGAAGAAGTTGTCCCTGCGGAAATACTGGAAATGAAAAAAGACTTTGATAAACTCAAAGGAAAATCAAAAGCAAGAATATTAGACGAAAAACAAAAGAAAATCAAGGATGTTGATGTAAAAGACTTGCTTGAAACAATAACAAAACAAAAGAAAAAAATCCACACAATAATGTTTGATGGAATAATCACAAACAGACTAGTGGAAGCTGCTGAAGCAAAAGATGTATCAGTTATAATTGGAGTAAAAAAAGGACAAATAACTCCTAAAAAAGTAAAAGCATACACAATGTAGAAAAATTAAAATATTAGAAAGTGAAGGAAATTTCCTTCACTTTTTCTTTTTTTCAAATTTTAATAAAACTTTATTTTCTCTTAAACGGTCTTGAAACTTGCTCAACTTCTTCAATAGGAATAACCACTGTTTTGTTAAATAACAAGAACAATGATAACATGAACAGGATTGCCCAAAAAAAGAACCCAGCCATTGGACTAGCTAACGCTGTAGCTGCTTGCCTTGAAGTTAAACTAGTTTCTGCACCAGGAATTTGAGCGCCCGTAATTTCATACAAAGAATCTTTACAATCCTCGTAGCGCAATTGAGCAAGTAACTGCTCAGAACTACTTAGGTTTGCTAAATCCTTTACGCCAGAAAACTCAGTGCATTTATTAAAATCCCTAACTGTTTGCCAAGAATCAAACATCACCGCAGCTGATTTAATTAACATCAACACAGTAATGATTGCCAAAAAAGCCCCAAGAACCTTAGCCCATTGGAAATTTCTCGAACCCAGCCTGAAAAGAATTGTTTTCTGCAAAAGCATCACCTTAGAGTAGATAAGCCAAATCCTAATATATAAACCCTTCTTTTTACATCAAAACTAACAAAAAAAGCCAAAGTCAAGGTTTAAAAAAACACTGCGCGACTTTTTCTTTAATGACTGCAAAGCAGTCAAACCGCACAAGGTGGGCCGGTGGTCTAGCGGTTATGACATCACCCTTACAAGGTGAGAGTCGCCGGTTCGAATCCGGTTCGGCCCACTTAATATTTAATTACTTTTTTCTAAACAAGAAAGTTATTTAAGTTATCGAGACTTAATATTGGCATGAAGAAACTCTTAGTAATACTATTAATACTAATTTTAATTATGGGTCTAGTGGTTGCTGAAGACTCTTTTTATCCCACTACAATTGGGAGTCTCACTGCGCAAGTAAAATTATTTGGAAACGGAACTATTTCAGGACTAAAAACTGGAGAAGAAGTAAAATTTCAAACACTAACTTTCCCAGAAAGCGAATTTCAAAAAGTAAAAATAATTGAAGAAGTGCTAATCATAAACGGAAACAAAATATACCCAAAATACACGCTTGACGAATTCAACAACAAATATGTTTCATTCACAATAACACAAAACGGAGATTTTACATATGAACTAATTGCAGAGGTTAGCACAAGTTCAATAATTTACAAAATGAGTGACTACAATTTAGGAACAATTACAGGACAATTAAAACTTTACACTGAGCCAAGTGAAAAAGTTGAAAGTGATTCGACAGAAATTGTAACGCTTACAAAAAACAAATTATTGACAAACAGTTTTCTTGATACATTAAACAAAACCATTCTTTGGGTAAATGACTACGTTGAATATGCTAAAGGAAGCGATTTTCAAAAATATTATCTTTTACAAAAATCAGCAGTAGATACACTCCTAAGTAGAAAAGGAGTGTGTGATGAATTTGCAAATCTTGCCGCAGCAATGCTTAGAGCAAAGGGACTCCCAACAAGACTAAATATTGGAGTTACTTTTGATGGACAGTTATGGGGAAACCACGCATGGATTAGTGTATACCACGAAAAATACGGTTGGATCCCCTCAGACCCAACTTTTAGAGAAAGCGGATTTGCTGATGCAACACACATTAGCCTCGGCTCATACAACGATGTAACACTATCAATCGCAAAAGCATATTTCCCACAAACAGCAAATGTAACATTCGGCCCGCAACCCCTCCCCGAAGTAAAAATAATATCAAAACAATATTTTGATGAAGTTCAATTAGAAAGTGATTTAAGCAACCTAACCGCAAACAAGTGGAATGAGGTTCCCCTAAAAGTTACAAACAAAACAAACGGAGTACTTGTAATTCCAATAAGCATAAAAGAAACTTATGCTGAATTTATTATACAAGAAAAAAAGAAATCAGTAATACTTAATCCTGGCGAAAGCCAAATTGTTACTTTCAAACTATTTCCAAACCTACAACTAAGTCAAAACCAGCTAGCCAAAGGATTTATTACATTTAATAGTCTGTCAAGTCCCTACACAAAAGAATTTACTTTGGTTCCAGGAACTATGGAAAATGAGGGAGAAATAGTTGTAAATGACATAACCCCAATAGCGCATGAAGGAACACTAAAAATACAAGTAATAACCACAAATTTTTATCCAACCGACAAAACATTTGATCTAAATATAAAAGATGGAACTTTTAATTTAAATAGTGTAGAAAACATTTCTTCTTTTCAAAGCAAAACAACTACAAAAGAAATTCCAGATTATAATGATGACGCATATTATGTAACAATAACAACACCAACAACACTATTTAGTCAAACAATAGTTCCCCAACAACAAAAAGTAGTAATTGTGCCAAAAGAACCAGTAAAAGAAACAGTAATAGAACAAAAAATTCAACACGAAAATGAAACAAATATAACAGACAAACTCGTTGAAAACCCAATCATAATAATAATTGCACTAGTAATGGGAACAGCAGTAATGCTATTTGGACTATTTTGGGTCAACAAACGCTACGTATAAGTGAGTCAGGCTAAAGACACTTGCCCTCAAAAGCAGGTTTTTAAACAATACTTGGCGAAAAATAATTATAACCAAAATACCAAGTATTTTGACTAACCAAAGCGATCGTTGTCTAGTGGCTATGATTCGTCCTTGCCAAGGACGGGGCCCGGGTTCAATTCCCGGCGGTCGCATTTAGAAATAAAAAAGTGAAAAACATGAATTGCAAATTGTGTGAAACCCCTATCAAAAATTATAGCTCTGAATTTAATCACCTAAAAATTGACCAAACCCACGAAATAGATGTTTGTGAAGCCTGTATTGAAAAATTTTTTAAATGGAGACAAGAAATAATTACAAAACTATTTCCTACAAAAAGAATGAAGAAGATATTACAAAAATAATAGGTTATAGCAAAATAATGCTTTGTGCTTTTTATTATAAGTCAATTTTATATACAACTAGACTGTAATCTATGCATGTCAAGAATTATTGTCTCCTACAACTATCACCCTTCAGAAGCGTTTTCTGGTGCTGTCGCAATTAAAGTTGCTGAAATGTTACGCGCAGAAGGGAATAAGGTATTTTTACATAAAATCCCTTTTAGAGGATCAAATTTACACACCGCTCTTGGGCTTAAACATAGCTTTGATGCAGATCCAGAAATGCATCCTGCAGAACACAAACGTTGGAAGCATATGGAAGCATTAGTGGATGTAATTAAACCAGACTTTGCTTTGGATTTTCATGATACAAATACTTCTTCACCATATTGGAAAAAAGATTCTTTGAAAAAAAATGACTTGGCCGATTTTGCTTTTATCTCTTCTCCAACACGAACATGGGGAACTGTACCCCGAATTTCTGTTGAGGTGCGCGCGGCGTATAAAGAAATGCCTAAGTGGGTATATGACAAAGTTTACCCTAAGATGAAACGCCCAGAGGGAAGAGCATATTGGTATGATGAGGAGTATTTTTATAAAGTTACAGATGCTGCTGCAACAAAAAAATTAGGACTCAATGTTAACTCACTTGCAAAAGGAGTAACACAAGCTATTCAAAAAGTTGTTGCGGGAAAAATAAGACAAGCCCAACTCAAAACACTCCACCCAGAGTTTGATGTAAAATTCAAGGTAAGAAAAAAACAACGCGTTCTAAAAAGTCGAACTAGAAAATAATTACTATTAAAGCTTAAACATTTTCAAAATAAAACTAACTAAGCCACACATTTTTTTTTAGAAAAATTTCACTAAAAACTTTCTTTATGGCAATAGTACCGCAACACTAATTACTGTTGTCCATAAACCATTTTTGTTTCCTTCTGCGGATTGACTTGTGTGAGTTGCTTTAATTATTTTACCACTAGCTTTGAATACCTGTTCTCGTTCTTCCCAATCAGTTTGAGAATTAAATTCTATTCCAAGAGTAGTTGCAAGCATACTTGCAGCTAAATCTTCAGCATAATCCCCTGATTTTTCATCAGTTTCCCCATAACCATGGTGCTCAGAAAGATAACCATAACTATCAGAGTCTTTGGGCACAGCAAGCCCAACTGAAGCAGAAATTAATCTATTAGGCTCATTTGTTTCTGTTCTCGCCATCACACAATAAACAATTTCTCCAGGAGAAAGCTGAGTTAACCCTTCTTCTTTAGAAACAATTTTACACTTAGGCGGAAAAATACTTGAAACATAAACTAAATTAAATTTTTCAATCCCGGCATTTCTCAAAGCAGATTCAAAAGAAGCTAATTTATCCTTGTGCACCCCCACGCCTTTTACAAAAAACATTTTAGCAGGAATCATAACAAAACAAACAAACAGAATATTTTAAAACTTGCTTACTAAAATAAAGAAAAAAAGTTGAATAACCAAATTACTTTCTCTTTTTCTTAATTAATTTTCTTACAGGGGCTTTTGCTTTCTTGTGCAATACTCTGTGAGCAAGAATTCTTTTCACACTTGTAGAAGCATTCTTGTGGCTAGATAACTGCAAATAAGTCTCAGTCACTCCGTGATGATAAGCAATTAGGACCGGAGCTAAAGCAAAAGCAAACGCTGCTTTTGAACCCAAATCAAAAGCAATTGATTCAATAAAAAAGTATTTCAAAACAAGAGAAGCAAATGCGCCAAGCGCAAGCGAAATAAATGAAAACATTACAAAAGACATTACAAGACAAAGCGCAATAGAACAAAATGTTTCATAAAATTTATTGTGAGTAATTGCCCAAGATTCTTTAATCGTTTCTTTTATCCCCAAATCCCTGTGGCAAAAAATAGTTGTAGTGAAAAAAATTCTCACGGCATTATAAACAACAATAATAAAGTAAGCAGTAAAACACAAATAAGAAGCTAAAAGCAATAAATCCGTTTGCATAACAGAAAAATAATAATACACCATTGCAGAAGCAATTAAAAGCAAAAATTGAATTGCTCTAAAAGGAAAATGAATATTCCAAACTAAAAGATAAAAAAACTCTGCAAAAACAAGAAAAAAAGTGTCAATAATTTTTCCAATAGAAATCTTACACACACTCTCTTTTTTTTCCGACAAACTAAACTGAATCAAAACCATTATTCCCAAAATGACGCACAAATAAAGAATATCATACAAAATAAGAGTTATTGGTGTTGCGGCAGTAGGATACAAGCCATTTTGAAAAACCTGTGGAAAAAGCAATAAAACAGGAATAGAAATACCAAAAAAAACTACATACCAAACAGCTTTCTTAACAGAAATCCAATCAAACATTGAAGAAATTATTCTACCAAAATTCATTAAACCACTACTAGGAGTAGGATTTTCTTGTTTAAAAACGTTACTTCTGCCAAAAAAGTTGTTATTTTTATTAGAATAAAACTTTATCCAACAACGGTTTAATCTGAGCAAAAACATCCCCAATTGGTTTATTTGCATCAATAATTTGAATATTTTCTTCTGACAAAAGTTTTGGAACCTGCAAAAAATACTTTCTCAAATTAGTAACAAAATCTAGCTGACGAAAATTATCTGTTTGCTTTCTTTTTTCAGCATCAGTTTGATCAGAATTCATTCTCCTCACAGCCTCAGTTGGTTCAACATCAAGAATTAGAGCTAAATCTGGAGCTAGAAGAGGCTTGTTTAATTCAACACACTTTTCTAAATTAGACCCTTGGACTGTTTGATAAGCAATACTCCCATACTTGTATCTATCAGCTATTACAACAAAATTTTTTTCCAAAGCAGGAGCAATAATATTTTCAATGTGCCACTTTCTATCCTCAACAAAAGTAATTAAAATTTCTTCCGCTAAATCTTGTGGACTTTTTTGTTGCTTAAATAATTCTCTCACTTTTTTTCCAAAAGGACCATTAGTTGGTTCATCAGTAACCAAAATATTATCATACTTCTTACTCTTACCATAAACATACTCAAAAGTTTTCCTAATCATCGTACCCTTACCAGAACCAGGGCCCCCATCAAAAGCAATAAAAGTTCCAACCACAAAAACACCCCCTTAATTTTTTAAAAATTCTTCAACCACTAACAAAACTTTTTCTTGAATCTTTTCAATTGGCAACGGAGAACCATTCTCTGAACACTCAACTAGTTTCCAACCCTTCTTATCAACAAGATCCAAATAAGCTTTCTCTGCATCCTTTAAATGTTGCAAATCCGCTTCGTGAATATCTCTCTTCTGACCACCAATATACGCTCTTGCAGCTTTATTATCAACAAGTTTTTGAGCAATCTCACAAGGCATGAAAAGAAGAATAGTCAAATCTGGTTTAGGAATACCAAAAAGATTATACTCTAAATCCTCAAGCCACTTAACAAACTCATCCCTTTCTTTTTGATCCTTTATTTTACCCGTTTGATGACCAAGATTAGCAGAAACATACCTATTACTAATTACAACTTTCCCATCATTAAGCCAAGGACGAATTTTAAACGAAGCATCATATCTATCAACTGCATAAAAAATAGAAGCAACCTTGGGAGAAACTTCACTAGCTGAACCGTACTTGCCATTCAAATAATTCTCAACTAACCCAGCACTTTTTTCCCCATATTGCGGAAAATCAACATACTCAGTAGAAATATTTTTTTTGTTTAAAGCTTCAATCAAGAGCTTACTTTGAGTAGCCTTACCAGAACCATCAGTCCCCTCAATAACAATAAGTTTACCCTGCATTAAATACACCAAACAAAAAAGAACTAAACTCAATAAAAAACCAACTGCTCAATTAATATTTGATAAGTTATGTGGCGAAGAGCAAGAGAATTTATTTTAAAAAAAATCGGGATACAACCAAAAAAACACACTATGACAACCATGCACGAAAAAGTAAGAACTGCGCTACAAACAATAAATGCAACAGAACAAGAAACAATCCAAATAATTAGACTTACAACTCTTGCAAAACAACGCTCCACCCAAAGACGCCAATATGGCGCAAGCGGAAGTTTGCAAAACGACAGCACAATACACAAACTTGAAGAAGAAGCAATAAAACTACTTGGAGAAAAACGGGCCACAAAATTCTTTCAACTATGCAATGATCCCTATTACTAGATAAAACGGCTAAAAACGAACGTTTAAAAAAGAAAGGTGGGAGGAATTAATTTAACGAGCAAAGCTCAATAATGCGTCTATGATGTAATGGTAGCATAAAAGCCTTCCAGAGCCTTAACTAAGGCTCGCGAAAGAATTTATCCCTTCGTTGAAGGGATAGAAAGCGAGTAGCTGAGGTTAGCTTTTTGTCGGGGTTCAAATCCCCGTGGGCGCACTTAACATAATTAACTAATTCTCAAAATGTCTAAAAGAAAACGTTAATAACTTCAAATACTGTAGAGAACTATATGAAAGACCAGTTTTGCCAAATACTAATAAGTGCTGTTAATCGAAAAGAAGCAAACAAAATCGCAGACAGTTTAGTAATAAAAAAAATGGTTGCAGGCACACTAATAACCAAGGGCCCATCAAGATACTGGTGGAATAATCAAATTGTAGAAAAAGAGTATTACAACATCAGCGCATTCTCTTTAATAAAAAATAAGCAAAAAATAATAATTGAAGTAAAAAAACTACACTCCGACAAATGCCCAATCATCGCCTTCTTCAAAATGGATGGAAACAAAGAATTTCTTAATTGGGTAAAAGAATTTACAAAGTAGTCTTCCAAAACACAAATTTTAAACAACTTCTAAACCAATTCTTTTCATGGGAAAAGAATACGAAACACAAGTACTTGATGTTAATCCTACTGAGATTGCTCAAAAGTTAAGAGCACTTGGGGCACGCGAAGAGAAAGAGCACTTACAAAAAAGATTTGTGTTTGATATTAAGTGCCTTGATCATGAAAATTCAGGTTGGGGGGAATGGGTACGCTTACGCGAAGCTAATGGAAAAACAACAATCACCTACAAAAACAAAACAGGCACTGCAATTGATCAAACTGAAGAAATAGAGTTTACTGTAAGCGATTTTAACAAAGCAAGCGAATTATTATCAAAATTAAAATGTTTTACTGGAAAATACTACCAAGAAAATAAAAGACACAAATTTATTCTTGATAGTATTGAATTTACTTTAGACACTTGGCCAAGAATACCAACTTTACTTGAAATAGAAGCTAAAAGCAAGGAAGAAGTGGAAAAAGGACTTGCGTTACTTGGACTCACTGGAAAAGATATTGGACACGAAGGAATATTGCGAATATATGCAAAATATGGAATTGATTTGCATTCGTTTACTAAAATAAAGTTTGAGTAGAGTTCAACAAAAGCAATTTAACCTAATTGTAACTCTAAGTTATTATGAAAACTAAAACTAAACCTGCTGAAAAAGAAAAAGACACTAAGAGCGGTGAAAAAAATCTCAAAGGCAACCAAAACATTGCTTTAGAAAGAATTTATCGTTTATTTGAACTTGCAGAAGGTAATGACAAATACCAAAAAAGATACTTACAACTTGCTAAAAGAATTGGAGAAAAATGCAGAGTACAAATATCTAAAGAACTCAAAATCAAATACTGTAAAAAATGTTACTCAATGAAAGTACTCACAAAAGAAGAAAAACCGTTTTTAGTTGTAAAATGCACTGAATGCGGATTTGTAAAAAGATTTGGGTTAAAGGAAAAGAAGTAACGTTTAACTAATGCCCAAAAACTCCCTCCCCCAACCTTTTTAAAGGTTTTTAGAAGGGTTTTCTATAATAAGTCTAATAGCTCACCCTTTGGGTTAGAGCACTTCGGACTGAAAAGTTAAGGTGATTGGATGGGAATACATGATGTGCCGGCAGAGTACCTTATAGAGGAAACTGCCCAGAAATTATCAAAAGAAGTAGAAAAACCAGCGTGGGCTGACTACGTAAAAACAGGGGTTCACAATGAACGAGCACCACAAAGAGAAGATTGGTTCTACGTAAGAATGGCAAGCATTCTATACAGAGCAATCAAGTGGGGAGTAATTGGAACAGAAGCACTTAGATCTTATTATGGTGGAAGAAGAAATAGAGGAGTAAAAAGAGAACACCACTACAAAGCAAGCGGAAAAGTAATTCGAAGCGCAGTACAAGCCTTAGAAAAACTTGGATACTTAGAAAAAGCATTGCCAAAAGGAAGAAAGGCAAGCAAAAAAGGAATTAAATTACTAAATGAAACTTCAAAATTAGTTGAAGCTAACATGAAAGAAAACAAATATGTTGCTAAAGCTAAGGAAAAGAAAGTGTTCGATGAAAAGAAGAAGAAAGAAGTGCAAGACACACTAAAAATGCAGGACAGAGGACACGGCAAAGCAATAGATACAAAGAAAACAGACAAAGCTAGCGCAAAGAAAAAAGAAGGAAGTGAGCAATAATGGCTAAACACAAAACAGAAGATTTCAAAGATTTCATGATAAGTGAAAGAAAAAAAACAGGGTCAGGGCTCACTAATGCGCCTGTTTGGATAATGCAAAAAGCAGGAAAAAGAATTTGGAACACCAAGCAAAAAAGAACTTGGAAAAATATTGATATGAAAATGAAGTATTTTGCTGCAAGGCACAAACAAGCTAAGAAAATAAAGAAGAGCGGGGACCACAAAAAGCATAGTAAACCGGTACCTGTAAAGGTGGAGTAGGTGATGAAAAATGGCTAAAGATTTTAAGGAAAGAACAATAACAATAAACCTGAAAAGAGCGTTTGCAAAACCACTCACAAAAAGGGCTATTGCTTCAAAATTCGCTTTGAAAAACGGAGTAACAAAAGAAACTAGATTAACAGACATTAAGTTAAGTAATAAACTTAATGAACTGCTTTGGGGACGCGGAAAATACAACGCAATAAGAAAACTAACTGTAAAAGTAGTTAAAGAAAAAAATACCGCAAGAGTAATGTTACCTGAAGAAAAATACGAACCAAAACAAGAAAAGAAAAAAGACAACAAAACTGCTGAAAAAGCACCAGTTGAAGCAAAAGCAGCAAACTTGGCTGCAGAGAAAAAAGAAGAAGCTAAAACTGCCAAAGTCGCAAAAAAAGAATAAAGCTATTAAATCCAAAAGGGCATAACTAATAAACCCTTTTGGACTTTTATTTATTAAAGGTAATCTGAATGAATATAGCTAGAATAAGACTACTTGGATCAACTTACGTTGGATTATTTGGAATAACAAATGACACCCTCTCTTTTGTGCCCCCATCAATTGAAGATAGGGCAGTAAAAACCTTGGAAGAAACACTAAATACTAAAGTAGTAAAAGCAAACCTATATGGAAGCTCATTATTATCAGTATTTGCAAAAATGAATAACAAATATGTTTACTTACCTAGTTTTATTCCACCAAAAGAATTCGAAACAATTGAAAGAGAGATTAAGGTAAAACTAATTCATACTGAAAACGCACTAGGCAACATGATAGAAATAAATGATACAGGCGCAGCCGTATCTAAAACATTACAAAAAAAAGCAGTAGATGAAATAAAAAAAACAGGATTAAAGGTTACACAAACAAATATTGCTAAAACTGATATTGTTGGTTCATGCATTGTTGCAACAAACAAAGGATTCTTAGTAAACCCTAATATTTCAAAAGAAGAAGCTTTAGTTCTAGAAGAAATATTTGGAGTAAAGGGGGGTTCCTCTACTGCTAACACAGGAGACACATTTATTAGAAACTCAGTAATTGCAAACACAAAAGGAATAATTATGGGCGAAAACACTTCCCCTTACGAGATTAATAGAATAGAAGATGCATTAATGGGAACAGAAGAATAAAAAAAGCAATTAGATAGATATTTATTTTTGTCGAAAAAGGAATTTTGGGTGAGGAACATGAAAACATACGAAACAAAAGGAACTTATAAAAAGAAAGGAGAAATACACAAGTTTGATACAAAAGTAACTGCAGAAAACGAAAAAATGGCTACAGAAAAAGTATTCGCTGAAATGGGGAGCAAACAAAGATTAACAAGAGTAAATATTAAACTTGAATCAATAAAAGAGGCGAAACAATAAAATGGCTGAAGAAAAGCAAAAAAAACAAGAAGGATTCAACGAAAGACAACTTGTACAAATGGCACAACAAGAAGAACAATCCTTAATGTACAAACAAAACATGCTTGAAAGAATTGCTACGGGCTATAGAGAAACAGTTATTGCAAAAGAAGGACTAAAAGAAATGACAAAAACAAACGGAAAAATGATGATAAACCTAGGCGCAACAATATTAATAGAAGTTGAAGCCAAAAACATTAAACAATGCAAAAGAGGATTAGCAGATAATTCTTACAAAGAAGAAAGTGTTGAAGAAACAATAAAATGGCTAACTGAAAAAGAAGAAAAATTGCACAAACAAATGGAAAAACTATCTGCTGATTGCACACAAACAGAACAAAGACTTACAAACGTTGTTGGAATACTAAAACAAATAGATGCTGAAAAAAGAAACCTAAAAGAACAACTAAAATACGCACCACCAACAATATCAAAGTAAAACTAACTTAATTTTTACTTCTTTAAAGAGATGAGAAAAAATGTTTGGTTTTCTTAAGCAAAAAATAGCTGATTTTGGATCCAAACTCAAACAAACTATTACAAAAGAAGAAGAGGGTAAAAAACCAATTGAAGAAATTAAGGTTGAGCCTATAAAAGAAGAAAAGAAAACTATTTCTGAAGTTAAACCACAAAAAGAAAAGACAGCACAAGTTATTTCTAAACCTATTCTTGAAGAAAAAAAACAAATACTAGTTGAAAAAGAACCACCAAAAAAAGAAAGTTTAACTAAAAAAGAAGAGGTTAAACTAGTAGTTGAGATTAAAGCTACTGAAACAAAACCTGTTGAGACTAAAACACCTGAAAAAAAAACAGGAATACTTGGAAAATTATTTGGACTTGGCAAAAAGAAAGCAGATGCCACACCACTTGAAAAAAAAGTTGAAGTGAAGAAAAAAACAAAAGAAGAAATTGCTAATGAACTTGAAGCTAAACTGTTTAAAGAAATAGAAACAGAAGTTCAAAAAGAAGGAAAAGATACAATTACAATTGAAAAAGAAGAAATTCTTAAAGAAGAGACTGGCGAAAAAGAAGTAACAAAAAAACCTGTTGAAAAAGAAGAAAAGAAAATTATCCCAACTTTGCCTGAAGAAGAAAAAATTAAATTGCCTGAAGAAACTATAGAAACAGAAGAAATTGAAGAAGAGGAAGACATAGAAGCAAAATCTTTTGCTCCCGAGCCAGTAGAAAAACCAAGAGATATTCACATTAAGAGTTTAGATGAAGACAAGCGAGAACTCAAAGCAAAAGTAGGAATAACTGGTGGACTAAAAGGAATCCTCTTTGGAGGAATAGAAATAAGCGAAAAACAAATAGAAGATCTGTTATGGGAACTAGAACTAAGTTTAATTGAAAGTGATGTAGAACAAGATGCTGCAAGAGAACTAGTTAACAAAATAAAACAACGCTTAGTTGGAACAAAAACATCTGCAAAAAACATTGATCATTTCTTACAAGAACAAATAAAAGAAATACTAACCGAAATGATGACAACAGAAAAAATTAATCTCCTTGAAGAAACAAAAAAACACCAGCCGCTAAAAATACTAATGCTTGGACCTAATGGAGCAGGAAAAACAACCAGTATTGCAAAACTAGTAAATTACTTTCAAAAAAACAAAAAAACTTGCATTGTTGCAGCCGCAGATACATTTAGAGCAGGAGCAATTGACCAACTAGAAGTCCACGCAAACAAACTTGGTGTGAGAGTAATAAAACAACAATACGGAGCTGACCCTGCTGCTGTTGCATTTGATGCAGTAAAAGCTGCAGAAGCAGGAAAAATTGATGTAGTACTAATTGATTCTGCAGGAAGACAAGAAACAAACAAAAACTTGATGGAAGAATTACGAAAAATTGAACGAGTAGCTAAACCAGATTTGAAACTCTATGTCGGAGAAGCATATGTAGGACAAACACCATTAGATCAAGTAGAAGAATTCAAAAGCATTGTTGGAATAGATGGATTTATTTTAACAAAAATTGATACTGATGCCAAAGGCGGAACAGCAATTTCACTACTCTATAAAATGAAAAAACCAATCCTCTTTGTTGGAACAGGACAAGGGTATGATGACTTTGAAGAATTCACTCCAGAGTTTATCCTAGAAAGAATAATTTAAGGTGAAATTTTGTTAAGGAAAATTAAACACCTATTAAAAAAAGCAAAAAGAACACTTACCTTTAGACCTTTAGTAGTCTTCAACCGCAATACCTATAGAAAACAACTTTTTTGGACAGCAAAACTACGCAGAAAACAAATGCTAATAAAAAAACAACCAATAACTCGACAAGAAGGAGAAAAAATTCACAGAAGATTAGTAATTAAACACCTAAAAGAACTACAAGGAAAAAATTACACTTTAAAGGTATCAAAAAGATATTATGCAAACGGAAAAATTGTTGAAAAGTATTATCCTTTTCCAACAGCAACAGAACTGTCAGATCTTTATCTGAGCAAATATGGTAATTTTAAACCTTCTCAAAAAGTAAAAGCCATGCTTGAAAAAACAGGCTTAACACAAAAAGAACTATACTTAAAATATCAAAAAGCTGCAGAAGAGTTTTACCAAAAACACAATGCTATTGAAGAATTAGAAATAGTGGATTTTTTCGGAGCAAATATTTTAGTGGATATAGACATAAATGGAAAATTACTGTTCACAATGGTTGATTTCTAAACAATCAACGCTTTTCTAAAAAAAATGAAACTAAACTCGCATCCCCAAAAAATACAAATTGGTGGGTTTTATATTCTTTGAAAAGCCCTGTATAATTTAAATCTTTTTGATGCAACCGCTCAACTGAAATTGTTAAAACTAAACGACCATGTTTTTTTAATATTTTATAACACTCTACTAAAGAGTGTCTGGTTACTTGCGAATGCATAATTCCTAAGTTTGAAAAAATAAAATCCACTGAACCTGGTGCAAATCTCTTTGAAAGATTTTGACCATGCGCAACTTTAAAGTCAACGCTTTCATGACCTATATGAGACTGCCAATCGGGAAGAATTTTTGTCCCTGTCGCAGATACGCGAACCCCTGGACCAATTTTTTGAGCAAATTCAACCGCGCCCCTCCCAGTACCACAACCAATATCCACAACGTGCTTTACTCCAGAACCAGTTGATTTGAACGCAGATTTAGCTTCTTTAATTAAATCTGCGCGAAAAAAAGTATTGAGCTGGGTTAGACCTGCATCAAAACTTACGTTCCACCTACCACCCGTACGTTTAAGGTCTTCCTTGCGAGAAATCCGCAAACTTTGAGCAGTCCCTGCTCTTATAAGAGCTTTAGTAAAACCACGCTTACGAACAGATTGTTTTAATGAACCAACCCTATTTGAGGCAAGTTCTTCAAAAGCTAAAAATTTACGAAGCGTACGCCGCGCCATAAAAAAAATCACTTCATTCCTTTAAGCAAAGAAATTCTTTGTTCTATGGGCGGATGAGTCTGGAACATATTTTTCAACCACAAACCTTTTGTATTCTTTAAAGGATCGGCAATATACAAGTGAGCGGTAGCTTTATTTGCAGCTTCAAGAGGCTCAATATCTTTTGAAATCTTTTCCAAAGCACTAGCTAGCCCTTGCGGGTTACGAGTCATTTGAGCAGAACCCGCATCTGCAGCAAATTCTCTTTTTCTTGAAACAGCAAGTTTAATCATATTAGCAATTAAAGGAGTGAGCGCTGCTAAAATTATTGCAACAACAATTAAAACAATAAAAAGTTTATTATCTTTTGAATCAGAATCCCCTCTTGAATAAAGTGCAAATCTCAAAATTAAATCGGAAAGAAGAACTGCTACCCCTACTAACACAGTTGCAATTGACATTGTTCTAATATCATAATTTTTTATGTGAGATAATTCATGAGCAATTACTCCTTGAAGTTCATCTCTATTCAATAAAGTTAATGCACCAGTTGTAACACAAACAACTGCATGTTGTGGATCTCTGCCGGTAGCAAAAGCATTAATCGCAGTATCCTCAATAATAAAAACTCGCGGCTCGGGAAGACCCCCAGCAATACACATCTCTTCAACCAAATTATACAACTGCCTATACTGTTGACGATCAGCTTTCTTTGCACCAGAAACAGCGGTTACAATAGAATCACAAGAATAATAAGAAAAAACCGCAAAAACAATAATCAAAATTCCCATTACCGAGAAATATGTTAAGCCATAAATGTTAAGCCCGCCAAGAATAGCAGAAATCAAAAAAGCTAAAATTCCAATTAGAATAAAAAAAGCTAAAAACATCAAGTAAGTCATACGTTTATTATCTTCAATTTGCTTGTAAAAATCCATAGTGGGCATCAAAGTCACCTAAAAAAATAAAAAGCAAAAGCACAAAAAGTGCTCTTGCGAACTAACTTACATTTTAGAGAAATCAACTTTAACAGAAGCTCTTTCGCTTTCGTTTGCAGCAAAAAGCTCTCTTTCTTTATTCATCCCAAACATACCAGCAAAGAAATTGTTAGGGAAAGTTAGAATCATTGTATTCCACTTTGTAACCATATCATTGTAGAACTGTCGAGCAAAAGCAACTTTGTTCTCAGTTGAAGACAACTCTTCCTGTAAAGCCTTAAAATTTTCATTAGCTTTTAGAACAGGATAAGCTTCCGCTACAGCAAAAATACTTTTCAATGCACCCGTAAGCATATTATCAGCTTTCGCTGCATCCTTAGGATTCTTTGCTGACATTAAAGCAGTTCTTGCTTGAGTTACGCCCTCAAGAACACTCTTCTCAAACTTTGCATAACCTTTAACAGTTTCAACTAAATTAGGAATCAAATCAGCCCTTCTCTTAAGTTGAACATCAATCTGTGCCCAAGCATTATCAACTTGCTTTAGAACAGTAACTAACGAATTGTAGATAACAACCGCAACTATCCCAACTAAAACTACAAACCCGATTATTGCTACTAAAACTAATGTTAAAGGATCCACAAAATCACCTAAACTAAAATAGATTTAAAGATTTAAAAGCATATGTAAAAGCAACTACTACCCATAAACGAGATATTTATTTAGGCTAAACCAAAGCGTTTAAAGTTATTCGCAAAACACTATCTATATAGGTGCAAATAATGGGTTTAGGAGAAACACTACGAAAAGCAATGGACAAAATCCAAGGCGCAGGAATAGTAGACAAAGAAACAGTAAAAGAAGCAATAAAAGAAATCCAAAGAGCACTAATTTCTGCAAACGTTGATACAACAACAGTATTTACTATTTCTAAAAAAATAGAAGAAAACGCTTTCGGAGAAATAAAAGGGACTTTGTCTCGAAGAGAACACATTACAAAAGTTACTTACGATGCACTAGTAGAAATGCTGGGTGGACAAAAAACCCCCGAGAATCCAAAAAGAATACTACTATGTGGATTATTTGGGGCAGGGAAATGTGTGCACCCAGAAACTATTGTGCCAACCCCAAGCGGAGAAATACAAACAATAAAAGAGCTGTATGATAAAAATCAAGAAACAGAACTTTCTTTAGAAGATGGTTTTGCAAATGAATTATCAAAACCAGTTGACGTCTTTTCGTGGGACCCCATAAGCATGAAAATAATAAAATCAAAAGCAACCCATTTGTGGAAATTAAAAAAAGATCAGCCACTCTATAAAATCACACTTGACAATGGAAATAACCACCACATCACCACCACCCCAGAACACCCATTTTTTGTTCTGGAAAACTCGGAAGTAAAAAAAATAAAGGCTGAAGCAATAAAGCTCGGGCAGTTTATCGCAACCCCTAGAAAAATAACAATTGAATCCAGCGAAGAAAACTCGCCAAGATTAGGTTACATAATAAGCGAAGATTTACAAATTAATGATTTAAAAATCTGTAAAGAAATAACTAATTACTTAAAAACAAATTACATTACACTACACAACGCCTTCACAATCCTGAATGAAAATTATTCTTACATAACTTTTACTTCAAACTTAAAGTCCGGAATAATAAGGCAAACAACGTTGAAAAAAATAATTTCTTTAGGTTATACATATAACCCTGAAGAAAAAATTGTTGCAGGAAAAGCAAACAGTGGAGCAAGAAAAATTACACTTCCCTTATGCATGACCCCAGAGTTAGCCGAGTTTTTAGGTTACTTTTATGCCGATGGACACCTGACAAAAAAGTATCTCGAAATAGTAAACGAAGAAGACGCCCTAATCGAAAGAATAACCATTCTCGGAGAAAACCTATTTAACCTAAAACCAAGTGTCAAAAAAGACATCCGCACCAAAAATCTAAAAAAAGTTATTTTCGGTTCAATCATATTGACCCAATTCATAAACTCTGCTTTCGGGGCACCATTTAACAAAAAAAGTGACAAAATAAGAATCCCAAAACAAATACTTCAAGCAAATAAAGAAACTAAAATTACCTTTCTCCAGGCATACTTTGATTGCGATGGATACATAGCGAAAGGTAAACGAAGCATTGAATTTTGCACTGCAAGCAAAATGATGGCTGAAGACCTAAGAGTACTGCTATCAAGTTTTGACCTTGTGCCAAGTTTTTCCAAACGCAAAATAAAGGAAAAAGATTACTTTAGAGTCTTCCTGAAGGCAAAAGACGTTGAACTTTTTGCAAAAGAAATTGGTTCAAAGACAGAGTTTAAACAACAGAGATTAACTCAAATGGCAAGCGTGGGAGAGGGACAAACTTATGGAAAACAAGAAATGCTTCATGTTGGGCCAAGATTAAAAGAAGTGCGAGAATATTATGGCACCACAATAGGAGAAATACAAAAATATGTAAGCTCGTACGGAACATATGAAAACGAAGGATTAATTTCAAGAAATGCATTACAAAACTTTCTAATTGCACTAACAAAAACGAAAAATAAAAACGAAGAATTACTACGCGCAACTTTTGAAGAAACAAGCTCAAAACAACTAGCAGAAAAATTAAATGAACCTTTGGGCTGGGTTACTGCAAATATTTGCAGATTAGAAGAACTAAACTTAATAAAACAAAATAATGGATTAGCACAAATAACCACTAATGGAATGCAACTAATCAAAACTGTTCAATCCTTTGACCAAACAAAACTCACACAACTTGAAAAACTCGCAACCGCTGAAATCGCATGGATAAAAATAAAGAAAATTGAAATTGTGGACAATACAGAATATGTTTATGATCTAACAGTAGAAGATTACCATAACTTTGTGGCAAACCACATTATCGTTCACAATACTACTGCAGCAGGAAAACTTGCACACTATTACACAAAACGAGAAAAAAAAGTAGGAGTGATTTGTGCAGATACATTCCGACCAGCTGCATTTGAACAATTACAAACAAATGCAAAACTTGCCGGAGCAGATTTCTTTGGAATAAAAGGCGAAACAAAACCAGAAAAAATAATTAAAGCTGGAATAAAAGAACTTACAGGGAAAGGGTGCGATTTAATTATTTGCGACTCAGCAGGAAGAAGCGGACTTGATAGTGACCTAGTTAGCGAAATACAAGAAATTGACAAAGCATTTGCAAGTGAAGAAAAGTGGCTCGTTATTGGAGCAGATATGGGAAACTTGGCAAAAAAACAAGCCCAAGCATTCCACAACGCAGTAGGAATAAACGGAGTAATAATTACAAGAATGGATGGATCATCAAAAGGAGGAGGAGCACTTGTTGCATGCAACGAAACTGGTGCTAGCGTATACTTTATCTCAGTTGGAGAAAAACTTAACGAATTTGAGTCCTTTGATGCTAATAGATATTTGTCGCGAATCATGGGTTATGGAGATTTACAAGGATTACTAGAAAAAGCAAAAGAAGCAGAAATGGAAAACCTTGATCCGGAAGAACTCATGAAAGGAAATTTTAATTTAAGAATGTTTTATGAACAACTAAAAGCAACAAAAAAAATGGGACCACTAAACAAAGTAGCTGAAATGCTTGGGTTAAGTGTAAAACTACCAAAAGAAATGCTAGAAGCAGGCCAAGACAAAATGGATTCATTCAAAGTAATAATTGATTCAATGACAGAACAAGAAAGAATAGATCCCGAAGTGCTGAACAGAAACAGATTAGAAAGAATTGCAAAAGGGGCGGGAGCAAAGATTGAAGATGTACGAGAACTAATAAAACAATACAAACAAATGAAAAAAATGTTTAAAAAATTTAAAAACATTCAAAGTGAAAAAGCAATGAAAAACTTTGGAGAAAAAGGAATCGGAGATATGTTAAGACAAATGCAAGGAAAAAAAGGACAAAAAAAGTTTAGGTTAAGATAAAGCAGATTGAAAAAAAAGTGATTTCATGTATAACCCACTAAGAGCAATAAGACAATTCTTTAGAAGAAGATACCAAATAACAAAAGCAACCGTGCAAGAGCACATTAAATTTAGAAATTTAACTAAATCCCAAACAAAACCTAACGGACACCGCGCAAGAGTATACAAAAACAAAGCGGGAGAAATGTTTAGCGTTTCAAGAGAAGAACAACCACATCTAAAAAAAGTGAATACAATCCACTATGCTATCGCGATTGAAAAAATAAATGGATCTGCTCACACACCCACAAGTGCAGAAGTTGAAGTGGAGAGTACTCCCCGAACTATTAGGCTTAATTCACTAGGAAAATTTAATGGAGAATATATTGATACAGAACTTGCACCAAAAGGAGGGGAAAAAGGACGAGGACACTTCACCGCAATTCTTGATGAAATGAAACAACTTGGACAAAAACACTTTGATGGACACAACTACACTATTACTATGGATGTTCCAACAAACCTAAAAGTTTTAAGTTATTTAAAATCATTTGGACTTACAGAAACTAAATTAGGAAAAACAAACAAACCAAGTTTAATTCAAAAAATAAATTAAATAAAGTGATTTCATGATAAATCCAATAACTGTCGCTAAAAAATTCTTGCGAAGAAAATATGGAATGAAAAGAGCACCACTTGTCGAACAAAAAGCATTTAGAAGAGCAACAAAAACTCCTTCTACTCCAAAAGGAGTTCGCGAAAGAGTATACAAAAACAAAGCAGGGGAAATATTTACAGTCTCTAGAGAAATAACACAAATCCCTATTACCCCGACTGACGCAGACTTTACATACCGAATTACAGTTAGAAAAATATCTGAAAAAAAAAGCGAGCCGAGGGGAGCAAACATTTTTGTTTACACCCCAAAAAGAGAAATCAAACTAAACGCAATAGGAAAATCTACTTTAGGGCCAGTTGATACTGCCCCATTACCACTTCTGGCTGAAAGGGGAAGAGGTTACTTTCAAACAGTTTTGGACGAAATAAAACAAATGGGAATAAAACACTTCAAATCACACAATTACAGAATAGTAATTAACTCTCCGGCTAATGCTAAACTTTCAAACTACTACAAATCATTTGGATTTAAAGAAATTGATGCCCCCAAAAATGCACACACACAAGCTGACTTATACATTGAAATACAATAAAACAGTTTGAAACAAAAAACCTTAAACAGTTAATTAAATAAAACCCAAAAACCTATTATTTGTATGTTAATTCTACTACAACAAGCAGCACTACTACTTGGAACTACACTTGGCGCAGTAACTGATGCTAAAACTGGGTACATTTATGATTGGATAACAATTCCTATGATAATAATCGGATTATTAATCTCAATAATTTTGCAACAATGGAACAACCTAATAATCGGAGTTGGATTATTTTTTATTTTATATTTGGTTTACAAACTCGGAAAACTAGGCGGAGGAGATGTCAAACTATTTGTTGGAATTGCACTCCTTAACCCATATAATGATTTTGTTTTCCTCGCGACAATAATGCTATTTGCGGCAATGAGCTCAATGGTGTTTTATTCGGTTTATTATGGAATAAAATATTTTAGAAAAGGAATAAACCTTGAAGAAAATAAAAAAAGTATATTTCGCGCAATAATCCTTGGAGCAATAGTTATAGTATATTTCTATTCACTAACTACAATGGGTTTTTTGAGCACACTAAGCGCTGAAATAGTAATTATCCCGATGTTATTCGGACTCGTATTTATTGCTTTTCAAAACGGAATTACAAAAAACTTTTTTGAAGCAAAAGTATTAATGAAAAACTTGGAAGAAGATGAAGTTATTGCGCCTGAAAGAAATCTGGCCAAAGTAATTAAATTATTAAAAGGGAAACAATTAATTGGACCAAACGAAATCAAATTACTAAAAAAAGCAGGAATCAAAAGTATTTATGTTTTACGAAAATTGCCTCCTTTCGGACCATTTATTTTAGTCGGGGTACTCGGCGCAATCCTACAACCAAACTTTATTATGTTAATATTCATTTAAACTATGTGATACTATGAAAGTACTACTAACTGGGTCAAGCGGGTTTTTGGGAAAAGAAGTGCTTAAGGTACTTTGTAAAAACAAACACACTGTGATTGAATTTGATATTTCAAACGGAAAAAACATACTAAATCAAGAACAAATTGAAACTGAGATGAAAAAAGCCTCCTGCTGTATACACCTTGCGGGAATAGTTGAAAACGAAAATCCTGCCCTTTGGAAAATAAATGTTGAAGGAACAAAAAATATTGCCCACGCAGCAGAAAAAACCAAACTAAAAAAACTAATTTTCATGAGCACAACTGGAGTGTATGGGTTTACAACTCGCGAAGTAAATGAAAAAACTCCGGTTACCCCAGAAAACACTTATGAAAAAAGCAAAGTTACTGGAGAACAAATTGTTTTAGGGATTAAATCAAAAACCACTGTTTGTGTGGTTCGAAGCGCAATGATATTTGGGGCAAATGAATACTGGAAAAAAATGTTCAAAATGCTTAAGAAAAAGTATCCCCTACCTTGTACGGGAACAAATACTTTCCAAATAATTTATGTAAAAGAACTCGCACACGCAATTGTTAAGGTGCTTGAAAAAGGAAAAAATAAAGAAACTTATTTAGTTAGCGGAAAAGAAAAAAAAACACTAAACCAGTTCTGCGAAATGGTGCAAGAAGAACTACTACTCCCAAAAGGAGTAAAACACATTCCAACTTTTTTGGGAGTGTTTTTGGGAAAAATACTTGGAATGAAAGTACTCTCAATGGGAAACATTAGACACTTATCAAAAGAAAGAAACTACGAGATAACAAAAATTGAAAAACTAGGATACAAACAAAAAATTACACTAAAAGAAGCAATAAGCGAAGTTGCAAAAGACTTAAGATTACAAGAAATAAAACTAGAGAAAAAATAACTACTTTGTTTTAATGTCATTAACAAAAACAACCTTGAAACGCGTGCCATAGAAAAGAACTGCAAAATCACGCTTTATTATTGATTCAACTTCTTTTCTAAAACTCTCTGGAACCAAATCTTTTTTTGTTAATGGACAAGTTTTATCCCAATAATACAAGTGAACTATCTTGTTATCAAAATCAATATCTTCCCAATCAACTACATAAGGGAATATTTTGCAATCAATAGGGCGAGGGTCAATATCTTTATTTAATGAAAACTTCAAAAACTTACACTCCTTACCATCAGAACAATTCTCGAAGCGCACTCGATCCCCAACAAAACTAATCTTAATCCCAATTTCTGCTAAATAATCTTTAGTACGCTCGTGAAAAGCAAAGTACTCATTAACCCATTCCTCTACTTGATCACCATCACAACAAGTACACTCACAATTAGCTTTCTTACAGCCCTCAAGAAGGCCCTCAACAAATTGATCGTTTTTCATAAAAAGAATTATCAAAACTATTGCTTTGATTTTGCGGCTTTGTTAACAGATTCAACCATTTTCTCTAACTTGGATTTAATTTCTGCATCCGATTTAGTTTTCTCAATTGCAGAACCAACATGAACTATATCTGCTCCACTTGAAATACAATCAAATGCAAATTCAGGAGTTCTAACTCCCCCTGCTATTACTAAAGGAATTTCAATAGAAGATTTTGTTTGAGCAATCATTTCCTTTGAAACTGGTTCTGGTGCTCCCCCGCCTGATTCAAGAATAACCATTTTAGCGCCCATGTACTGACCGGCTAATGCATTAGCTGCTGCTAAATAACCTAAATTTCTTGGAATTAATTGAGCTCTACCCATAAAACCAACTGCTCTACCTGGTTCAACTATAATATAAGAAGTTGGAATTACTTCAAGACCCATTTTCTTAATTGGAAAAGCTGCGGCTGTTTGAGCACCAGAAATATAATAAGGATCATTACTATTTAGCATTGAAAGAAAGTAAGTAGCATCAGCTAATTTTGAAAGAGTTGCAATATTACCTGGGAAAAGAATTGTTGGAAGTTTTGACTTATCCTTAATTGCAGTCAGCGTATCATCCAAAATCTTTCCTTGAGCCCCTAAAGAACCACCAACAGCAATAGCACTAACCCCTGCTTTCTCCGCAATAGAAGCAATTTTACCCGCTACCACAGGATCCTGATTAGGGGGGTCAATAACTAAGAAAAGAAGCCCTGCTTGCTCTTTTAGTTGACCAAGTAACTTAGTGTAAACCTTACCGTCTTTCATACACTCACTACCAAATTCTAGGAAAAAGGGGTATAAAAAGGCTTCTTTTGGGAAAAAAACGAAACCCAAAAAAGAGTGAAATTTTACTGCAAATACTTCAATTAATAAAATCTTTGGGCAAAAACTATTTGTATGACACTACTTGAGAAGCTGCACACCCCCTACAAACTAAAAGAAATTAAAAGATCAGGAAAAGTTGAGGAACGAAACGAAACTACTGCGGAACACACGTTCTCTGCTATTACCATTGCTGAATATTTCTTAAAAAAACACCCAAAACTAAGTGAAATTAAAGTAATCAAACTCTTACTTTATCATGACTATGTGGAAATACATGCAGGGGATATTGATATACTAAAAATAGAGGAACGGACAAAAAAAGAAGAACTTGAAGAGAAAGCACTTAAACAACTTGAAAAAGAACTTCCAAAAGAAATTGTAACTGAATTTAAAAAAATCTGGAAAGAATACTTGGAAAACAGAACTCTTGAAGCAAAATTTGCTCATGCAATAGATGCACTTGATCCTATTTTACAATCAATCCACCAACCAACTGAATGGAAAGAACACGGATACACTGAAGAGAAACTTAGAAAATACAAAGAAGCATATTTTTTGGAATTCCCAATCTTATTAAAATTCTTTAATGAACTTATCAAAGAACTAAATGAAAAAAATATTATTCCAAAAGAATAGCCGGCAGGAAGGACTCGAAAGATTATAAAAGGAATGCAAATAAAGTATCAATAAGAATAATCAAAACTATTTTAGTGAAACACAATGACTGAAAAAACTCCTGAAGAAATAATTTCTGAAATTGCACAAAAAACTGGTAAAAGCGAAGAAGAAGTGCGAGCACTAATTAAAGCAAAAGTGGAAAAATTTTCGGGATTACTAACTGAACAAGGGGCTTCATTTATGGTTCAAAAAGAACTAGGATTAAAACAAGAAGCACTCGAACAAGTACAAGTAGGACAACTCACTGAAGGAATGAAAGGAATTGAAATTAAAGGACTGGTTGAAGCAGTTTTTCCATTAAAAGAATTTGATAAAAATGGCAAAAAAGGAAAACTAAAATCAATAATACTCTCTGATGGAACTGGCGAAGTACGAGCTACACTATGGAACGACCAAGTGGATAAATATGACTTAACAAAAGGAAGCGAAATAATATTATCCAATGTAATTGTCTCAAAATACAATGACAAAACACAAGTTACTTTAGGATTCAATGGAACAATACAAATACTAAACAAAAAAGAAGAAACTTTTGAAAAAATGGCTGAACTTAAAGCTGGAGCTAATGGAGTAAATCTTGTTGGAAGAATATTACGAAAATTTCCTTGCAAAGAATTTGAATCAAATGATAGAAAAGGAAAATTATGCTCATTTCAAATCGGAGACGAAACTGCACTCTTACGAGCAACTGCTTGGAATGATAAAGCTGATGAACTAGAAAAATACAACGAAGGAGATGTTGTTGAAATCAAAAATGCTTATACTAAAGACGGAAGGTTTGGAGTAGAACTACACTTAGGGTACACTGCCACAATGAGCGAAAGCACAATAAATATGCCCAATGCTGCTGAAATACTAAAAGAAAGAATAGTTGAGAAAAAAATTAACCAATTAACTGATGGAGAAAGCGCGGCAATTACTGGAAAAATAACGGGAATTGAAAAAGGAAACTATTTCTTTGAAGTCTGCAAAAAATGCGGCAAAAAAGTGCAACACACACCAAACGGATTACTATGCGAAAACTGCGGAGAAACAGAGAGCAAGAAAAATGCAGTTGTATCAATTACACTAGAAGATGATACTGCTGGAATACGAGCAAATTTCTTTGGAAAAAATGCTTTAACAGCAATTGGAATGCTGCAAGAAGAACTAGAGAGTGCACTAAATGGAAAAAGCACCGAAGTGCTTACAGCTGAACTCAATGGAAAACTAATTGGAAAAGAAATCAAACTATATGGATACCAAAAAACAAATTCATTCTCAGGAAACAATGAATTTGGGGTAAGAGAAATACTCTAAAAAAGAAGGATTTAAAAAAATATACAAAACAGAGGATAGTTATGGAAACTGAAAAAAAAGAAGCTTACAAACGACCCTCGTGGGATGAATACTTTTTAGGAATAGCAAAAATGGTTGGGGGAAGAGGAACTTGCGATCGAATTCGACTAGGTTGCGTAGTTACCAAAGACAAACAAATACTTGTAACAGGATATAATGGAGCGCCAAAAGGACTACCACATTGTGATGAAGTAGGGCACTTACTAAAAGAAACTATACATGAAGATGGACACAAATCATTGCATTGTGAAAGAACAATACACTCAGAACAAAATGCGATTTGCCAAGCAGCAAAACTTGGAATTCCCCTTGAAGGAGGAACGCTTTATTTACAAATGACACCGTGCTTAAGATGTGCAATGCTAATAGTTAACTGTGGAATAAAAAGAGTAGTTGCAGAAAAAAGATACCACGCAGGAGCAGAAACTGAACAAATGTTTAAGGACGCAGGAATAGAACTAGTAACACTTGATCAAAATATCGCAGAATATGCAAACCAAAAATAGCTGATTAATTTCGTGTATTATCCTTTCAATTTTCTAAACAACTCTTCAAGTTGAGCTTCAAGTTGCTTTTGGGAACCCTCATTATTAAGTTTATATTGCGCAGCAGCAATACATTTTAGCAACTGTTGTTTAGCTGGGTCAGTACTTGAAAGTTCCATTTCTTCTTTTCGTTTAAAATCTTCAAAACTCACAACATCACCATGCGCGGTAGAATCATTTTTTACACGATCTACTGTCCGAGCATACCGAGTTTTAATATCAGCAAACACTTCAACAACAATGCCTCCACGAGATTTTATCTCATCAATCTCGGCAGGGTTGCGAATAGAAGTTAAAACAAGATTTTTTCCTTCGGGGTGCTTTGTCAACAAACGAATTGCCCAATAATTATGCCCAAACTTTGCCCTTCGCTCATTTGCAAGATTAATCATTTCAATTCGGTCAAGATAATTTTTTCCAAGAGTCTTAAGTTCATCACGAATCTCTTGACCAAAATCCTCATGCACAAAATTATGTTTTTGAACTAAATACTGCGCAACAGTGTCTTTGCCCGAACCATTTAACCCAACTATCCCAAGAAACATAAAATCAAAAATATATTGACAGCAAAATAATTTAAAGAGGTGTGTTAGAAAATTATTTTAAACAACATAAAAGATAATTATGACTACTCGTAGCCCTGCAGCAAAAGCTTTCATTGTAAAAAACAAAAAATTACTTCTTGTGAAAAGAGCTGATGATGATGTTGAACACCCCTCTTCTTGGGAACTACCAGGAGGAAGAATTGAAGTAGGAGAAAAATTAGAAGATGGACTAAAACGAGAAGTAAAAGAAGAAACAAATCTTGAAATAGAAATATTAAGACCATTATGCAAAAGAAAGTTTACTAGAGTTGATGGACAAAAAATAGAAATGACCTCATTTGTTTGCACAACAAAAAATGATATTGTTACTTTAAGCAAAGAACACACCGAGTATAAGTGGCTTACACTTAAGGAAGCAGAAAAAATAATTAACTCATACTTTCTTGATGAAATAAAAGAATACCAAAAAAGTACAAACTGGTTTGTAATTCAAAAAGTTATTCCCTAAACACTACATCAACTTCAGGCCTAACCTCAGCAAGAATTAATTTTACTTCACTAGGCTTCATTGGCTTAAGTTTTCTTGAAGGCAAATCTAGTGCTTGCTTTGGCTCAAAACTCTGCCAAAACCACTTTTCTTTTGGAATAAAATGAGACATTTCAATTAAATCTTCTTTTGTTAACTTTGGGTAAAGCGTGGTTCTAAACTCGTGAGGAACCCCCGAATTACGAATCAAATCAATTGATTCTAAAATTACTTCGCCAGGAATACTTGATTGAGTAATTTCTTTGTACTTTGAAAGAGGAGCTTTAATATCCATTGCAATATAATCAACTAACTTATCAGCAATTAACTTTCTTAACACGGAAGGACGAGTACCATTAGAATCAAGCTTTACTGCTAACCCTATAGATTTAATTTTTTTTATAAAATCATACAAACCAGGAGAAAGCGTGGGTTCCCCGCCCGTAATTACTACCCCGTCAAGCATCTTTTTCTTTGCTTCTAAAAAATCAAAAAAATCTTTTGACTGAATTAACTCACGCTTAGATTTTTTAAAAAACTTGTACGCGGTAAGTTCTTTATTATAACAAAACTTGCACTTAAAGTTACAATTCACTAAAAAAACAATACACGCAACTTTACCGGGAAAATCAGTAAGAGTAGTTTTTTGTAATGCCCCAATAAACACACTAACACCCATACACCAAAAAAGAAATAAAAATAAAAAAAATAAAAGAATGCGTTTAACCAATACTTACAATAATACTTAACAAAAACTATTGGCAACCGCATTCATTTACAGCTGAATCATACTTTTTTCTATCAGCAAACTCTGCTTGTTTTGAGTCGTTCCAATTACTAACTGGTCTAATATAACCAACAACTCTTGAATAAACCTCGCACTTTGTTTTAACCATCCACTTCACCTCCAAAAAATCAACAAACAATAACTAAACTTTCTTTACTCCTTCTCACAAACTGGACAATACTCATGCTCCCCAGCAATGTAACCATGAATTGGGCACACACTAAAAGTTGGAGTAAGAGAAAAATAAGGCAAATGATAATTTGCAGAAATCTTTCTAACTAAATTCTTTGTAGCTTCCTTTGAAGGCAATTTTTCCCCAAGGAAAACATGGAACACTGTTCCACCAGTATACCTTGTTTGCAAAGGATCTTGCAAATCTAACGCACTAAACAAATCAAGAGAAAGACTAACTGGGAGTTGAGTAGAGTTAGTGTAATATGGGGCTACTCCGTGCTCCTTAAACTGTTTCTCATTTGCTACAATAATTGTTGGGAACTGTTTCTTGTCTGCCCAAGCAAATCTTCTTGAAGTACCTTCACCAGGAGTAGCTTCCAAGTTAAACAAATCCCCTGTTTCATCTTGATAAGCTAACAAACGATCACGCATAAAATCAAGAACCTTAATTGTAAACTCCTGACCCTCTTTAGTAGTAATGTTCTTGTTCATAAAATTAAGCAAAGCTTCATTCATCCCAAGTAAACCAATAGTTGAAAAGTGATTAGTCCAATAACCGCCAGTTTGTTCTTTTATTCCGCGCAAATAATATTTTGCATAAGGATACAATCCTTGATCAGCTAAACGCTCAATTGTTTTACGTTTTATTACAAGAGATTCTTTTGCTAAATCCATTAATCTACCTAATTGAGCAAAAAACTCACTTTCTGATTTTGAAGTAAAGCCTAATCGAGGCATATTAATTGTAACAACCCCAATACTCCCTGTAAGAGGATTTGCCCCGAATAATCCGCCTCCTCTTTTATTTAATACTCTATTATCCAAGCGAAGCCTACAACACATACTCCTTGCATCTTCAGGACTCATATCAGAGTTAACATAATTTGCAAAATAAGGGATACCATATTTAGCAGTCATCTCCCAAATACCATCATACTTTGGAGAATCCCAATCAAAGTTAGAAGTAATATTATAAGTTGGAATTGGGAAAGTAAAAATTCTACCACTCGCATCCCCCTCAGTCATTACCTCACAAAAAACATCATTAAACAAATCCATTTCTTCTTGAAAATCCGCATAAGTTAATTCCATTGCCTTACCGCCAATAATTACTGGATCATGAGCAATATGAGAAGGAACATTCAAATCCATTGTAATATTTGTAAAAGGAGTGTTACCAGTAATAAACACTTTACCTGCGCGACGAGCAATTACTGTTTCATTATCAGTGTTTGGACACCAAATTGTTCCAGAATAATCAATTTCTTCAATTCTTTGAATATATGTTTCATTATGCTTCACTAACCTTAAAACAAAAATATCTTTTTTTCCAATAGTTGCTTTACGCTTTGAAACCGTACAACCATACCCGGCTAAAACGCAAATGTGCTGTAAACCATCCAAAATCTTTTTATCTGTTGTAGAAATCTTACAATCCTCATGCCCATCAGCTTTAAGATAGGTTTCCAAAAACAAACGAGATTGATTTTGATTCATTTGGAATAACTCTTGAGGGATGTGCTTTATGTCGTACTTATCTTGGAAATAATTGTGAACTTCACGAGAAGAAGCGGCATTAAGTCTAATCATCTTAGTTGAAAAACCAAAAGCAGGAATAGAATCTTTAATCGAAAACTTCAGAGCGAATCCCTTCAACAAAGAAAGAATTTCCTCATACTTACTCTTGTTTGATTTCTCTGACTGGTAAAGAGTTATTCTACCACACTGCCGATATTTGTGTTTGGGGTTTTCGCTAGAACCCTCGGCAATAACCCAAGCAAGAAGTCGGATTTCTTCACTAGACAAAATACTACCTTTTGAATTATTAAGCCCTGCAATTGGAACTATAAACGGTGATTTAAGTGATTTAACGGATTCAATTTCTTCAAGAATATATTTGTTTGAACCAAATGCTTTTCTTACAACCCGGTGTTTTGGAGAAATCAATTGATCAGAAATTCTGTTTCTTAACCTAAACATTTTTCCATTATATTCTCGGGCAAACAATCGTTTAATTGGTTTATCTTCAATTACCCCACTTTCAATATTAAATGTTTTAATTAAGTCCCCTTCCTTTAAATCAGAATATCCAAACCAACCAAGAGGCGTCAAAATTTCTGTATCTTCAGACATACATTGAAAACCCACTCTTGTTGGAACTGCAGTATTAAAAATAAATTCTTGAATTGCTTGCTTCACTTGTTTTCTATCCAAATTATCATATCTAATAAAAGGAGCTAAGTAAGTATCAAAGTTTGAAAAAGCTTGAGCTCCTGCTGCTTCACCTTGAAGAGTATAAAAGAAATTAACTATTTGCCCAAACGCTGAACGCAAGTGCTTTGCAGGCTTTGATGAAACTTTGCCTCTCACACCAGTAAAACCTTCAAGCAATAACTGCTTTAAGTCCCAACCAACACAATATGCAGCTAAACAATCAAGATCGTGAATGTGAAGTGCTGCAGTTTTATGTGCCTCAGCAACTTCTTTAGGATAAACTCTACCAAGCCAATAATTAGAAACAACTCTACCGGCAATATTAAAGTTCATTCCTTGCAAAGAATAAGCCATGTTAGAATTTTCTCTAACACGCCAATCTTCTTGAGAAATATATTGATTAACTATATCAAAATTATTTACCATGTCCTCTGTTCTTCTCAAAAGTTCTCTTTGGTGACGATACAAAATATATGCTTTAGCTGTTTTATCGTGCCCACCTTTAATTAAAGTAGTTTCAACTAAATCCTGAATCTCTTCAACAGAAGGAACTCCGTCAGAACCATATTTTTCATTAATTCTTACAACAACTTCCTCAGCAATAACATCAGAACGCTTCCTATCAACACCACCAACAGCTTGAACTGCTTTCCAAATAGCAGTAGCTACTTTAGAACTATCAAAAAGCGCTTTAGAACCATCTCTCTTTATCACAAACTTAGGCAAAGGCAACACCCCTAATCTTTTTATCACTATTTTTTTATTTAATTAAACTTAATTAAATTTAAAAAAACCAACCGAGAATAAGAAGAAATCCTACTATAAAAAGCTTACTGCTCAAAACAAACTACTTTGGAAAAACAACTCTACAAAGCCAAAGCGCATTAGTAAAAACAAAAAAATGTCCAACAAAAGGTAAAAGCAGTATGAAAAGCAAACAAAATAGACTAAAAAAGTTAATATTTGTGCCCAAATAAAATTGTTAAATAAAAAATACAAAGAAATTTTATAAAAAAATATTTTTTAAATAAAAAATTTTTATAAAAAACAACAACAAACCAACAAAAAATAAAAAAAATTAAATTAAAAAAGTTAGAAAACTTAATTTTAACAAAAAGTCCTAAAAAATTAAATTAAGGATAAAAAATAAAATTTTTACAAAAATCCTTGACATTCAACTTAATTTGAGCAAGTTTAGCATCATCTGTTCTATTTTGAAGAGCTGAATGCATAAAATTAGCTACTTCAACCATATCACTTTCTTTCATTCCCCTTGTTGTTAACACAGGAGTACCAATTCTAATTCCACTAGGGTCCCATGGAGAACCAGTTTCAAAAGGAATTGTGTTCTTGTTACAATAAATACCCGCTTTCTCTAAAGCCCTCTCAGCATCAATTCCACTAATACCGGATTTTCTTACGTCAACTAAAATCAAATGATTATCAGTGCCATTTGTTACTAATCTATAACCATGCGATTGAAGAGATTCTGCTAACTTTTTTGCATTCTTTACTATTTGAGAAGCATAATCCTTAAACTTTGGCTGGAGCGCCTCTTTGAATGCAACTGCTTTAGCTGCAATCACGTGTTCGTGCGGCCCACCCTGAAGACCAGGAAAAACTGCTTTATCAACTTTCTCTGCAAACTCTTTCTTACACATTATTACAGCACTTCTTGGACCACGAAGAGTTTTGTGAGTCGTAGTTGTAACCATATCAAAATAAGGAGTAGGATTCTCATGCACCCCTGCTGCGCACAACCCTCCGATGTGAGAAATATCTGCAACACAATAACAACCGGCCTCATCACAAATACTTCTAAATTCTTTAAAATTAATTGAACGCGGATACGCGGTGTACCCTGAAAGAACTAACTTTGGTTTCTCTTCCAAAACTTTTTTTCTAATTTCATCATAATCAAGCATTTCATTTTCCTTAGAAACACCATACTGAACAAAATTATATAATTTACCAGAAAAATTTACTTTATGTCCATGAGTTAAGTGACCGCCCTCAGTTAACTTAAGCCCCATTGCTTTATCACCAACATTCATTAGCGCCGAATACATTGCCATATTTGCTGGAGAACCAGAGTTTGGTTGAACATTAGCATGCTCGGCACCAAACAATTGCTTTAAACGATCAATCGCTAATTGTTCAATTTTATCAATAATTTCATTACCACCATAATATCTGTGGCCAGGATAACCTTCAGAATATTTATTTGTAGGGTAAGAACCTAACGCCTCTAACACTGCCATTGAAACTAAATTTTCAGAAGGAATTAATTCAATCCCCTCCATTTGACGCTCTTTCTCTTGCATTATATACTGATAAATTTCTGGATCAAATTTTTTTATTGCATCAAACATATTCCAACCCAAAATAAATAATAGTAAAGGAATTATAAAATGAACTGTGGTTTTAAAAAACTAAAAAATAAATAAAAAAATTACTTAGTTAAGTAACTACTTAGATTGTAACTCAATTTCCCTTTTTTGCATAATAAGCCCTTTAAGTTCTTCACGAAGTGCTTTCATCTTGACAGAATGGGCCTCTATAACTTCAGGCTTGCCCCAACGACTAACAAACTTTTTTTCAAGCACTTGAATTTGTTTATTTAGTCGACGTATTTGTTTTTCAAGTCTAGTTTCAAATCCTCTCCCCAGAGGCGTATTTCTAAGAAGAGCAGAGTTACCAGTAATCCCTTGGCCGCGCCTTATTTCTTTCGCACGAGAAAGCGAATATTCTAATAAATACAGTGTAGGCTCAATATCTGCTGCAAGAAATGCCCGAACTTTCTTTAATATAGAAGAAGGATGTATTCGTCCGCCAGGATGTCCTTTTTTTCTTTGAAGAGAACGAAGTTCACGCCAACCAGGAAATTTTTCGTCCAAAACTTTTGATGCATGCTCATCAGCAAGTTTAGTCAACATTGGCCTTAATGCACGCGCCTTTAAATATCTTAAATGCAACTTCAATAAAGGCGAATAAGCAGAAGGAGGAATTCTTTCAACACCATAAACTTTTGGATCTAACTTAAAGGACTCAAAAAAATCTATTTTCTCTAGGTACATGCTTTGCAAGGCCATCCTTGGTGAACACAATTCAACAGCAAGAGATTCAGAAAATCCTTTAGAAATCATAACATCAAACAATTTTCTTTGGCCAGAAGTAAAAGAATACTTAAAAGAAAAACGTTCTAAGAGAGCACGAAATTTTTCTTCAGGCATAGTAACTTTATAAACAATCCCAGTAAGAGGAACTTTTGCGGCTTTCATTGCGCGCAAACGAGAAATGATTAAAGGAGCATTTGAGTATTTGGCTACAGCAGGCAAACTACTTTCTTCAAGCCCAACTCTTCTAAAAACTCTACGAAGAGCACGCGTATTTGCAGTAATTTTTGCACTAGCCTTAGGCCCCTTTAAAACCAACATATAATTATTTCTGTTAAAGAAGTATAATAATATTAGTGAACCTTAGCGTTTATTTGCTTCATACCCATTAACACACTCTGCTGATTTTGAATTATTTGTACAATTAGATAAATCTCAAACAAACCAATATGAAGAATGGCAAAAAAAAGGATTTGTTTAAAAAAAGAAGCTTGAAGAAGAATTTATATGGAAAATGCAAAAGCCAAAGTAATGCTGATTGATGATTTGGTTGAAGATATTGCTAACGAACTTAATGTAAAAATAACTGGAGAAGCAAAAGGAGAAACCCACAGCATGGTTATCGGACGACTAAGCCAAAGTGCAAAACCCTTCTCTGAAATAATAAAAGAAATTTTAAATGAAAAAGGACTAGATACACAAAAAGTAACTGATTTTCACAAAAGAGTAACAATTGCTTGGGGGCACCACTCAATAGAACAACACGCACACACAAGCATTGGGCTTGAAAATGTGAGCATACTTGCAGCAAACAAATACTTTGAAAACAAAAGATTATCTGCTTACCTTGAAAGAAGCACAAGATACCAAGATTTTTCAAACCCAAGTTACTATATTCCTGCTGAACTAAACGAAAAACAAAAAGAAAAATATGTTCAAGCAGTTGATTACCTTTTTTCTACTTACTCAAAAGTCTTACCTTTACTCATAACCAACATAACTGAGAACTACAAAGCACGAGGAATAACTGCTGATGAAAAAACCATTAAGAAAAAAGCATTTGATGGTGCAAGATACCTTTTACCTGCAAGCACAATGACTAATTTTGCAATAAGTACAAACTCACAACAATTCCGAGCACTAATACATGATTTAAAATCAATAAAAAATAATGAACTTAATGAAATTGCAGACCGAATGCAAGAAGCACTAACAAAAGAATATCCATCACTACTTGCAAAAGAATACTGTGTGGCGGATGAAACTAGAATTGAACACACAAATAAAGAGATTACAATAAATCCAATAAAACAAAATCAAAGTAATGAAAAAATAAGTATTGAAGAACATACTTTTGAGAATATACAACCAACAATAAAAACAATAAATACAACCCAGAATGCCGAAGAACTTATTTGCTACGAATACCTAACAAAAGAAGGATTTGACACAAGTTATGTTAAAGGAAAAGTTTTTTTAAGGGGAAAAGAAATTACCCCCGAACAAAAAAAAGAACTTGTTAAAAAAATATTTTCCTACAATACAATCGAAAAAAAACCACACAGAGCCGCAGAAAACGCTTACTACTGGTTTGAAACACTGGTTGATTTTGGGGCAGGAAGAGATTTGCATAGAAACAGAATGCTTACTTGGATAGATACAGAAGTAAGCCCTGAATATGGATATGCTATTCCTTATTACTTGAATGAAGAAGCAAAAAAAGAATATACTAATGCACTAAAAAAAGCATTTAGTGTTTGGGTTGAACTAATTAACCAAGGAGTATCACGAGAAATTGCACAATACCTACTACCACTAGCAACAAATTACAAAGTATTATACACACTCAATGCAAAAGAACTCCACCATGTTGCAAAAACACGAACAAGTAGAGCTGCACACTACTCATACAGAGAATACGTACACAAACTATGCGAAGAAGTAAAACAAATAAATCCTTTAATTGGTGCACAATTACCGGATCAATATGAAAAAGAACTTTAAAGAATTCTTAAAAAATCCCATTTTCTTCGAAATCTTTTTTTATTAACAAAAGCTTTTGCTGTCGCCAAATAATAGAAACAAAAACCAAAAGCGCAAGAACAAAAGGAACATAAAATATTTTGTCCATAATCCAAGCAAGCAAAAACAAAGCCGAACAGGAAAATACCCCTAAAAATAAACTTTGCTTTTTTGCAATAAATATTGTGTCTTTAACAAAATTTACAAATGACAAATAAAACAATTCAAAAAATGCAAGTGACTTGTTGTTTGAAATATTTTCATTAAACGACACGAACGTGTTCTCATAGCGAATCTTTTTTTTAACCATATTTTTTCACCTAATTAAAATAGTTTTTCTGCTTTTGCGCAGATATTTTTGATTTAACTGGAATTTTAGCAGTCTCTGTATCAAGCCAAACAATTAATTCTTCAAATTCATGCATAAAAAACACCCTAAAATCCCTTTAACAAAAACAAGGCAAAAATAAATGACAACAAAGCGAAACTAACTTTGTATTTATTTAATCCAACCCACGTGTTCAAAGAATCAAATTCTTTTACTAACCATGAAAAGTCAAATGCTTTAAGGAAATTTTTTTCCAGAGCACTTCCCCCATTTTTATTTTGTACTACATAGATATATCTCTCGAATTTTTTCATTTTTCTCACCAGTTTTACTAAAAAATTGAAATAATTTTTTTTACTTTCAACTTGATGCATGAAAGATTAATAAAGATAACTATCAAAAGTGAACAAAAAAATCGCCTGACAAAAATATTTCAATAGATTTATAAACAAATAATACTAATTACACAAAATATAGGACATGTTTTTTAATTGCGCTGAAATTTAAAAAGGAATTCTTGGGCGGCAGGACACTTGGTTAACCATTTATAAAGAACGCAACAGAAAGTTAATTGTCTAAAAGGCAACGGGCCACTTGATTAAAAGCCAAAAATCAGGCTCAAAAAGCACTTTACGACGAGGTGAAAATTATGGCTAAGAAAATAGAGAAAATAGAGGATATACCAGGAGTAGGAGAAGGGGCAGCAAAAAAACTAGCTGATGCAGGATACAAAACACTAGAACAAATAGCAACTGCAAGCGCTAGCGAACTAAAAGAAATTGCTGGACTTGGGGACGGAACTGCCGATAAGGCAATCAAAACCGCAAGAGATGCCCTTGATATGGGATTTGAAACAGCGGATGTTTTGGCAGAAAAAAGAAAACTAGTCGGAAGACTCACAACAGGCTCAAAAGAACTTGACAATTTAATTGGAGGCGGAATAGAAACCCAATCCATTACAGAAGTATACGGAAAAATGGCAAGCGGAAAATCCCAATGGTGCTTCCAAACAGCAGTAACAGTACAATTACCAAAAGAACAAGGAGGACTAGAAGGGGCATGCCTTTACATTGATTCAGAAAATTCGTTTAGACCAGAAAGAGTAATACAAGTGGCAAAAAAATTCGGGTTAGATGTTGATGCAGCACTAAAAAATATTTATGTTGCAAGAGCATACAATGCAGAACACCAAATGATACTTGCTGATAAAGCTGCAGAAATGGTAGTTGAAAAAAATATTAAACTAGTAATAATTGATTCATTAACAGCACAATTCCGATCAGAATTTGTTGGAAGAGGAACACTAGCTGAAAGACAACAAAAATTAAACAAACACATGCGAACATTACAAAAACTCGCAGAAATGAGTAACGTTGCTGTACTTGTAACAAACCAAGTAATGTCAAGACCAGATATATTATTTGGAGACCCAACAGAACCCGTGGGCGGAAATGTTGTAGGACATGCAAGCAAAACAAGATTATATCTGCGAAAAAGTAAAGAAGACAAAAGAGTTGCAAAACTCGTTGATTCACCATCCCTTCCTGATGGAGAAGCACTCTATAGAATAACTGAAAACGGAATAGAAGATATTGACGAATAAAATACTAATTCTTGTGGGCGAAAGAAATTTCGCTCACAAATTTAATTTCTTAACTTCATTCAAAACAAAATCAGTGCGTTCTCTAACAGAAACCTTGGGAACAACAACTAATTCATAACCACAGCTAATGTAAGCTTGCTTTAAACAATCAGAAAGTTTTAATGCAACCTCAAAAGGCTCTTTTCTTGCAGCATCATTAACATAAATTTCTCTCCAAGGCTCAAGGAAAAAAACTATTTTATTATACCTATATTCATCCGCAGCTCTTTGAAACTCTTGGGAAATTGGAATATTACCTAATTTCAAATAACCAAGATCATCCGGAATTCCCCGATCAAAAAAATGTAGTTCTTTACCAGCATCCAAGTGCTGCTGAATTTGTCTATCAAGAACATGTTTGTTAAACAAAGGCAAATCAATCCAAGGAACAATTTTTCCGCCAACACTCAATTGTTCTTCAATAAATGCTCGAGCAACCTCATCAAAACAAATATGTCCCCGGTCTCGCAAAGATTTAAGCAAAGCTGTTTTACCAACACTTGGACCGCCAGTTATTACAAAAATATTTTCCTTCATAATTTCACCTTTTTGATTTATAATTCTTAATAAAATCACTCTTATATTGTTCAAATCTATTTTCTTTAATTGCAACTCTAATTTCCTTAATCAAATTTGCAATAAAAAAAGTGTTGTGGTAACTTAACAACATTAAACCATTTTGCTCATATGTTTTATACAAATGATGCAAATAAGATTTTGAGTGAGACTTACACACAAAACAATCACACTTTTCATCAAGCGAAGAAAAGTCACTTTTGTAATTACTTTTGTTAATTTGAACACAACCCCCACGAGTAAATATTTTTCCGTGACGAGCCATTCTTGTGGGATATGCTGAATCAAAAATATCTACTCCTCTCTCAACTAAACCCAAAATTTCTAAAGGTGAACCAACTCCCATCAAATAAATTGGACGGTCTTTTGCAACAAACTTTTTTGAAAATTCTGTAATATCAAACATAGCTTTAGGGTCTTCACCAATACACAAACCACCAAACGCCAAACCATCAAAACCAATACTTTCTAAAGCAATTGTTGACTTCTTTCTTAAATCTAAAAAAGTTCCGCCTTGAGTAATTCCAAACAAAAGTTGGTTTGAATTATTGTGAGCTTCTTTACACCTTAACGCCCACTCTGTTGTACGAAGCATTGCATCAAAATAATCCAACCTATTCTTTCCAAAATGAAGAACGTGATCCAAGCACATTGCAACATCTGCCCCCAAATCATTCTCAATCTTAATTGCAATTTCTGGAGTAACTAAATGAACACTCTTATCAAAAGGGTTTCTAAAAAAAACTCCTTTATCGGTTACATGCTCAACAAAATCTTCTGAAAGAAGTTGAAAACCGCCAGAGTCGGTAAAAAGAGAATGATTCCAACCAAAAAACTTATGTAGACCACCAGCTTCCTTTATGTGATTAACTCCAGGTTTTAAATAATTAATAAAAGCATTAGAAATCAAACAATTAACACCCATACTTTCAAGTTCTAGATGAGAAACAAATTTCACTGCCCCCTTTGTTGCTACGGGCATAAAAAAAGGAGTTTCGAGTTTACCGTGCGCGGTATGCAAAACCCCTGTGCGAGCAAGAGATTTACTCGACTCACTAGTTAATTCAAAGCAAGACATAACTAAATCTCACATCATTAGGCTTTTAATTATTTCAAAAGAACAAATCTAATTATTTTTTGTTAAAGTAACTAAATAGTTTTTTTCTTTACTTAGTTCAAACCCGGCTTTTCTAAGTTGGGCTTCTTGTGTAGGGCTTAACAAAACTGGATCAGGAAAAACTTTTGCCCCCAAAGTTAATAATTTTGCTAATTCGCAAAGGTGAGTTGTTTGTTTTTCAGGGGACAAATATTTTAACGAATTTTCAGCAAAAATTAAATCCAAACTAATTTTCTTTTTTCTTAAAAAAATTGGTAAAACATCTACTGCTGTTTGAATAAACGTTACCCCTTGTGGATGAACCCAGTATTTTGAAGAATCAATTGAGAAACCAAAAACATTATTTTTAGGGTTTTTTGCAAGTTCTTTTGCTGCCCTGCCCTCACCGCAACCCCAATACAAAATGTTTAATTTCCTGCCTTTATGCACAATAGAAAGTTCTTCAAGAGCTTTACTAATTCCCCCACCACGCGCAAGATCAATTATTCTAAAACTAGTTCGAGTAGACCATTCTTTAGTTTTTCTTCTCAAAACTCTTCCCCCAATCTTTTCAGCGCGAGTGAGAAGAGTAGTGCGCAACCTATTTCTTCTTGCAACAGATTGATTTAATTCGTTTCTAAAAATTGGCATAACAATTAAACAAAACTCAATCATTTAAGCTTTTTGAATAAGAAATATATTGGACTAGACCGGGCCGCTAGCGGTGGCTTGTAACCAAAAATCCGCTTTATGTTGGGGTCGAAGCTAGGTGAGAGGTTTTGATGTTTATGCAAGCACCATTTTACTGGCGTCGAAGCTCTGTCCTTACAGGTATTGCTCTAAAACGAACCCCGCCAGGGCAGGAATGCAGCAACGGTAATTTTAGTATAATACGCTGAAGGGAAACGGAGTGGAGCTAGCAAGATGAAATGCTCGCACAAACTAGAAATCCATTGCTTAGCGTGTCCATTTTTGTCAACAAAAGAGAAAAAAGCACCTTTTTTAACAAAAAACTTATACATAAACTAGTGTTTTAAACCACTTATTTTTCAAATAAACCCAATTTTAACAAAAATTATGTTTAAGTTAACTTTTAGAGGGAAAGTTTATATATAAAAAAGGCCTATGTTCTAGCACAAAATCGGTGTTAAAAAATGGTTTTTGAAAAAAAAATGTCAGTAAAAGACTTAATCGAACAAATGAGAGAAGAACTAAAAAAAGAACAAGAAGAAACGGGAATTATTGCTAAACCTACAAAGAAACAAGCTGCAAAACCAGCTAAAAAAGTAGCAAAAATTAAAAAAGCAAAACCTAAAAAAAAGGCAAAAAAGAAAAAGTAAACACTACTTTTTCTTTCCTTCTTCTTTTGCAACTTCTTTCTCAAGTTTCTTTAAAACACTTTGAACTGATTCTAAAAGTTGCCAAGTTTCATGCTCAGCAAAAAAAGTCTTTCCGCTAATACTAACTTTCCCGTGCACTTCATGTTGAGCCTTAAGCCCACCCTTGGCATATTCCTTAAGAGAGAGCTGCAAACTTGCATCCCCCCCAACTTTTGCTAAAAAATGAGCAAGAGAATTCTGAATAACCCCCAAGTCAACTTCATCAAGCTCAGGAAATTTAACTAATTTTACATTAGGAAATTTTTCAAATACAACCATAAAACACCACCAATCACAACTTATCTAATAAAAATACTTCAACGAGTTTAAAAAAAGAACTGACAAAACACAACACAAGACATTTGACGAAAAGGCAGGATTTATAAAATACTGTTAAAATAAAATAAATAATAAAAGGGGATTAAAATGGATACAAGCGCAAATTTTGAAGTAAAAAATATTAAACTAGCCGAACAAGGAATGAAAAACATTGCTTGGGCAGAAACACAAATGGGAGCGCTACTTAAAGTTAGAGAAAGATTTGCTAAAGAAAAACCACTTGTTGGAATGAACATTGGAATCGCACTACACCCCACAAAAGAAACAGCAGTACTTGTTAGAACACTAATTGCAGGCGGAGCAAAAGTTGCAATATGCGCATGCAACCCCTTAAGCACACAAGATGATGTCGCGGCAGCACTTGCAACTGAAGGAGTAAAAATTTGGGCATACAAAGGAGAAACAAAAGAAGATTACTACAAATACTTAAACAAAGTAATAGAAACAAAACCAAATTACACACTTGATGATGGATGCGATTTACTAAGCGAAATACACGAAAGACACCCAGATATATTAAAAGAATTAATTGCAGGAGCTGAAGAAACTACCACCGGAATAATTCGATTAAAAGCAATGGAAAAAGACAACGCACTAAAAGTACCAGTTATTGCCGTGAATGACAACAAAACAAAACACCTACTTGACAATTATTATGGGACTGGACAAAGCACACTTGATGGAATTGTTCGAGGAACTAATATTTTACTAGCGGGAAAAACTGTTGTTGTACTCGGATACGGATCATGCGGAAAAGGAGTAAGCTTACGAGCAAGAGGAATGGGTTCAAACGTAATTGTTACAGAAGTAAACCATTTCAAAGCATTACAAGCAAAACTAGATGGATTTAGAGTAATGCCAATGAGTGAAGCATCAAAAGAAGGAGATATTTTTATTACTGTTACTGGAGACAAACATGTAATTAGAATGGAACATGTTAACCAAATGAAAAGCTATGCAATCTTAGCAAACTCAGGACACTTTGATATAGAAATTGATTACAAAGCAATACAAGAAAATTCTGTTAATGTAAAAGAAATTAGACCGCTAGTAGAAGAATTCACACTAAAAAATGGGAAAAAGATTATTACCTTAGGAAATTGTAGACTTGTAAACCTTGCACTTGCCGAAGGACACCCAAGCGAAGTAATGGCAACATCCTTTTGCGGACAAGCACTAGCTGCTGAATTTGTTGCAAAAAACAGAGGCAAATTAAAAGCAACTGTAATTACACTACCTGAAGAAATAGATGACGAAATCGCAAAACTACAATTAACTGCAGTAGGAGTAGAAATTGACACTTTAACAGCAGAACAACTTGAGTACTTGAACAGCTGGCACGAAGGAACTTAAAAGTAAATAAAAAAATCATTTATAAAAACAACGCAACACACCTATATTTATGGTTACTAGTGAAGTTAATGCCAAGGAAAAAATTAAAACAATTACTAATGCCACAAATTATTTAAAAGAAAAAACAGGACAAACTAATTTTGAAAGAAACAAACGAGTCGCCGAAGAACTATTTGAAAAAAATTTGCCAATTGAAGCAATAAATGCCACAATCCTAAAAGAACTCCCCAATAATTTAATTAATGAAAATGAAATTACCCAATTATTTGGAGAAACAACAACACAAAATGTTAAAACAATAAAACAAATAGAAGACATCATAGAAAGAAACTTTGGTAAACTACCAAGTGAGACCCTAACTTCAATAATATTATCCATATCCCAAACTTTTCAGCCCATAATAATAAAAACTGCCGAAATTGCTGATGCATTATACAACAAAGAAAAATTTATTTCTGAAGATAATTATGCGAAAAAAGCAGAAGAAATTTATTATCCCCTTGCAACAAAACTTGGACTGGGTGAATCCGCTTGGAAAATACAAGATTACAGTTTTAGAGTTCTAAATCCCGCCGGGTTTGAGAAAGTAAAAAAATTAGTAAACAAAACAAGAATAGAAAGAGAAGCACTTGTAGAAACCGTACAAAAAGAAATTGAATCCCTATTAGTTGGAAAAATTCAAGTAAAAGTTACGGGAAGACCAAAAAACTTTAAATCAATTTTTGAAAAACTTAAAAAAACCCCATTCTCAAAAATGAATGATATTTATGGAATAAGAATAATTTGTAACAAAGAAAAAGAATGCTATGAAACACTAGGGTACATTCACTCAAAATATGAAATAATTCCAGAAGCATTTGATGATTATATTTCAAAACCAAAAAATACAGGATACAAAAGCATACACACAGCAGTAAGACGAGGAAACGAGGTTATTGAAATCCAAATAAGGACTTGGGAACACCATTTAAGAATTGAAGGAGAAACTTATTGGAATTATAAACAAATTCAAAAAGACAAAGAATTCGAAAAAGAATTAGGTTGGGAAAGACAATTAATTGAATGGCAAAAATCCCTAGGAAAAGAAGTGTTTGGCAAAAAAAGTGTAGGACGACGAATATTTGTTTTTACTCCAAAACACGATGTGATATCGCTCCCCATAGGCGCAAGTGTAATTGATTTTGCATATGCTGTACACACAGATATTGGAAAGAAAATGGAAAAAGCAAGAGTAAATGGAAATTTTGCCCCACTAGAAACAAAACTAAACAACTTAGACCAAGTAGAAATAATTGTGGCAGAAAAACCACAACTCAAAAAAACTTGGTTAGGGTTTGTTGTTACTGACAAAGCAAAACAAAAAATCAAAACTTATTTCGGATTAAAAGTAAATATGCAAAAAAAAGAAAAAGCACCACAAATAGGGGCTTTGAAAAAAATTAAAATGGCTGAGTGCTGCCACCCCTTACCAGGAGAAGATGTAATAGGGGTAAAAACTACAAAAAGAAAAATAATTGTACACAAAACTACTTGCCCAAACATAAAAAAAATAAGCAAAGACAAATTAATCAGCATAGGATTTGAAAGAGAAAAAGGAAAAACTGAAATTAGAGTAAAAGCAATTGATAGACCAGGAATACTATCCGAAATACTAACTGAAATAAAAAAATCAGGAGCAACACTGATTAACACAAATTTCAAAATCAAAAAAAATGGGTATGCTGAAGCAATATTTGGAATAGAGATTAACGGAGTTGCAAAACTTGAGAGATTATTAGAAAAAATTGAAGAAATACCCTCTGTTCAAGCGGCAGAAAGAATCTAAAAAGGCGAGAGCAAAGAAAAATAAGCTATTTAAATGCTTTCTTGCCAAAATCTTCCAAGGGTGTGGTTCTAATGAAAATAAAACAAATGGGAATTATATTATTTATATTTGTGATGATTGTAAGCACGGCTTTTGCGACCCTACCAGAAATAACTCAAGTTAATTATACCCCAAGCCCGGCAGTACCAGGAACAACAATCACCGTACTTGTACAACTCGAAAACAAAGACTCTACATCACAAACAGGAGTTAAAGTACAACTCGAAAACACTTACCCCTTTACAATTAAACCAACTGATACACAACTAAATCCAGCAACAGTAGGAACCATAGAATCATTTGGAAAAGCGCTAGTTCAATTCACGGTTTATGTTGATCCTGCTGCAGAAAACAAAACATACTATTTACCAGTAACGATTAGTACAACTGGAAACACTACTGGCATAAAAGAACAATTCCCAATTATTGTAGGTGGAAAAGAACCAACAATAAAAGTTGTTTCAACAACAAGTGAAAAACTATTACCCGGACAAGAAAAAGAAATTTCATTTACATTACAAAATGTGGGAACAAGCCCAGCCTACGATGTTGTGCTTGAAATAAAAGAAGACAGAACAATAACCGCAACAGGAACAGTTGTTGAAAGAGATATTACTCCCTTAGGCGCAGCAACAGCTTATGTTTCAAGCATAAACCCAGGAGAACAAAAACAAGTAACACTCAAAGTTAGCGTTACAAATACAGCAACAATAAAAAATTATACTCTACCAGTAGCAGTTTCATACAGAAATGCTTCAGGAACAAGAACCACTGATACATCCTATGTTGGACTCAAAGTATTTGCACTAGTTGACATTGATGCAACTCTAAAAGACAAAACAGGAACTGTTGCAAATGGACAAAAAGCAGAAATTACTATAGAAATATATAACAAGGGACTAGGAAAAGCTGAGTTTACAGTAGTTGAAATTAAAACACCAAACGGAGTAGTAGACAAACCAAAACAATTCATTGGCTCGCTTGGCCCAAACGATGTGGACACAGTTAAAACAGGAATAACTTTTAGCACAGGCACAGACTACACAATAGATGTTGTTATAGAATACCAAGATTCGGATGCTGTAATAAAAACAAAAACAATACAACTCCCAATTAAAGCAGATACAACTACAACAGAAGGACCAAACATGACACTAATACTTGTTGTTTTAGTAATTGTAGGAATTATTGTTTGGAAATTTGTTCTAAAAAAGAAAAAGTAAAATAAAAAAATGCAAAGGACAACATAATTGTCTTTTGCAAAACTATTTTTTAATTAAAAATTAAAGATTATAGTCATCTTCAACTTTGTGAACCTTAATCCCGGTTTCAGTAATTTGAATTGGGTGCAAATCTTCACTATGCTTTGTTGCACGCATCTTTCTAATATGCAAAGTTCTATTACTCTGAGTACCAATACCCATATAATGAAGAACAATTACTCCATCAGCAACATACTCTTCAACACCATACTTACCTAACTGCTTTGAATCCTCATTAATTTCAGTAGTAAAAACAGTTGTTACTCCTGCTCTTGCTAACAAATAAACAACTTTTAGAACAGCTTTTCTTATTTCATGCTCATTTTCAAAATTCAAACCCAAAGCAGGAATTGAATCAAGAACAACTCTTTTTGCTTTAATTTTCTTTATAGCACGCATTAACTCCAAAAGCAATTTATCTAAATCAAATCCTGTTGCTGGAAGAGAAAATTCTTCATCACTAGGAATACCTAACTTTGCCATTGTTCCATCAACAATTTTAATCATATTAGCGTCTTCAAGTTGACGCAAGTTCCAACCAAATCTTAACATATCCTCTCTAATTAATTCAGGTCTTTCATCAAGAGTCAAATAAACTCCTGGCTCACCTGCTTTTGCACCATTAATTAAAAACTGAGTAGCAAAAATTGTTTTACCTGTACCAGTACCACCTGAAATTAAAAAACTTCTACCCTCAGGCAAGCCACCCTCAACTAATTCATCAAAACCAAAAATACCAGTCTTAACACGATTCATAAAAATCAAACAAATATAGGTGATTGTGGATTATAAATCTTTTCACAAGGTGGTGAAAAGGAAAATATGTCCAGGATTTTGCGTCTTTGAATTAAAAAAATTAGAAAAAATGGGATTGGCGAGATTTGAACTCGCGACACCAACGTCTTCAGCGTTGTGCTCTCCCAGGCTGAGCTACAATCCCTGGCTAATAATAAAAATTGGTATGAAAAGCTTTTTAATATCGCCCAAAAGCACAAAAAAGAAGATAAAATTTATAACAAAAAAAGCGAGCCCGTAGATAACTAACCCGCAATCCCTTTCATAAAGGTATTGCCCTAGCAAACCAATAGGTTTGCGTGGGCGTCCATCAAACATTGTTTGATAGCGCATTCCCAAAAATAAAAACAAAAAAAGCGAGCCCGTAGGGAATCGAACCCTAGACACCCAGATTAAGAGTCTGGTGCTCTACCGACTGAGCTACGGGCCCACTTAATAGAATAATGCAAAAAGAGAATTTAAAAGCGTTAGGGAAACTACTTTTTCTTCAAGATTTTAGAAATAAGACTAGAAAGCTCACTCTGCTTTTCAGGAGGAAAAGCCCCTTCAACTTTACCTAAAAACTTTCCATCATTGAAAAACACTAACGCTGGAAGCGTCTTTACACCAAACTTATCAAGAAGAAAGTTATCCGAGATGGCAACTTTCCTATACTTAATGTCCATCTTAGGAAACAAATCCTTAATTGGAATAGAACAATATAAACAAACTATTGACTGATCATTAAATAATTCAGCTACAACCAAACGAGGATATTTTTCAACTTCAATATCAAACTTAGCTTCATTAATTATAAATGCTCGATGCAAGGCTTGCGCACCGTACCTATCAACAAACAAATCAGAAATCTTTCGCTTATCTTTATCAAATTCTTTTTTTATTTTCTCAAATTTTGTTTGAGTTTTAGCAACTTTAATTGCATCAACCATACAAGTAGGTACACACTTACCACAAGAAATACACTTAGAATTATCAATAACAAGAGTTTTATTTTTTTCATCCCAGCTAATTGCATGAGTATGACAAATCGCTGCACCATTACATTCAGAAGCATTATCACAAATTTTGAAATTAATTAAAACTGGCATAAATCTACTAAAAGAACTTTCTTAGATATAAAACTTTCTTAAGAACAAAAGCGAGCCCGTAGACAACTAACTCGCAACCCCTTTCACTAAAGGTGTTGCCCTAGCAAACCAATAGGTTTGCGTGGGCGTCCATCAAACATTGTTTGATAGCGCATTCCCAAAAACAAAAAATAAAAAAAGATAATGAGCGAGCCCGTAGGGAATCGAACCCTAGACACCTGGATTAAAAGTCCAGTGCTCTACCGACTGAGCTACGGGCCCACCACATATATTCCACTCGTGAAAAACTTTATAAAGCTTCTAAAAAGAGGTTTTTTGACAAAAAACCAAAATAACTTACTATTTAATTTGGGACAACGCTTCTTTTGGAATTACACCATGTTTAACCATAAGTTCAATTCTTTTACGATCCTTCGTTGCTTGTTTACTATTTATTGGATTTATTAAAAAAATTCTCAATTTTTTTGAATCAACTACCCCCGCAATCTGACTTCCATCAACCCCCCTAAAAACAACAGAACCAATGCCCCCATCAGGATGGATTTTGTTGGCAGCAAAAGGAAAAATGTGATTATAGTCTCTTCCTTCAGGAGAATAACCAAAAACAAGAGTTTTTACTTTTCCTTCAGAAAAAAACTCAACATAATCATGAAGTCTAAAATCATAACTTGAAGTGTCTAAATAAACCTGACGAGCAAGCCACGCAGGAACTTTTAACTTACGCAGCAAACCAAGCGCAAGATTACATCGCTCAAGACAATGAAGAGGCGAAAGTTCTACACCTTTAAAAGAATCTGCAGCTTTTCTTGACAGGGATTTGCTTAATTCGTGCTTCTTTGCAGAATTAGTTGAAGCCCGCACAGGAAGTCTTTTCAAAACTTCATCACCAACAGAATAAACAAGAGAATCAATTGAATTAGCAGAACTTTTTAACCTACGAGTTACCCCATTTGCCCTATTTCCAACCCTACTAAGTTTAGCGGCACGAATTGCTGAGAACTTTACAGGAACACGCATAACAAAATTTATAACTACACCCATATAAAAATTAATTGTGAAGGTATGGAAAAACAAGATATTGTGATTGTTAGGTATGGTCATCGAGAGGTTAGAGATTATCGTGTGACTGGACACTGCGGACTTGTAGCACGCGCATTTGGTGCAAAGAAAATGATTGTTTGTGGAGAAAAAGATGAGAGTTTAGTTACTACAATTGCCGGGGTAAATAAGACTTGGGGAGGAAAGTTTGGGGTTGAGTTTAGTGACTCGTGGAGAAGTAGTGTGACTAAACTAAAAAAAGAAGGGTACAAAATAGTTCACTTAACAATGTATGGAACCCCAGTACAAGAAGCTGAAAAGAACTTATTAGCTGAAAAAAAAATAGCAATCATTATAGGATCCCAAAAAGTTGAAAGACCAGTTTATCTTGAAGCGGATTATAATATTGGGGTGACTTCACAACCGCATAGTGAAATAGCTGCACTAGCAGTTTTTCTTGATAGAGTACAACAAGGAAAAGAACTAGAAAAAATATTCTCTGGTGCAGAAAGAAGAATTGTCCCACAAGAAAGAGGGAAAAAAGTACTTAACCCAAAAGAAAAATAAAAACTTAAAGAAGTTACAAAAAAAGAGTTGT
>Ga0172379_10000937_pt1 | contig 64584 bp, 71 predicted proteins | sample GrowelOW334metaG_FD_119756 | JGI IMG/M metagenome (GOLD analysis project Ga0172379, IMG submission 119756) | Groundwater microbial communities from an aquifer near a municipal landfill in Southern Ontario, Canada - Groundwater well OW334 metaG | ecosystem: Environmental > Aquatic > Deep... | reverse complement strand
CCGAGACAGGGCGAATCCTTTCCCCCAGACAAATTGTTTCGCCCTGCCGAGTCCGCATTATTAGTTTTAATCATTTGGATTTTGCTCGAAATAGTTTCGAACTTTGTCCAATAAACACCGCCAGTCGGTATTTACTAATTTTTGTCTCAATTTAGATAATTTACTAAGATTGTACACAAAATGTTTACGATTGTAAACAAATATGATACAATGTATTTATGTTAGAATTCCTATAAAATGGCAAGGGCGAAATCCTAAATTTCTTTTTTAAGAATCCGGACGGGGTTTATTATTTTAGAGAAATTGCAAAGAGCCTCAATAAAGAACCGGCATATTATCAGAGGCATTTGGATGGTCTTGTAGAGGATGGCGTATTAGAAGATGAACGTAAGGGAAATTTACGTTTTTTTAAGTTAAATAAAAATTATCCGCTGTATAATGAATTAAAGAGTATAATTTCTAAAACCATTGGCCTGCAGTATCGTCTGCATGAGCTAGTTAATATATTTCCTGATATAGAATGCGCATTTATTTTTGGATCGATGGCTAAAAATCAGGAAGTAACAGATAGTGATATTGACTTAATGATTATTGGCAATCCAGATGCCAATTTATTTACCGAAAAAACCGTAGCACTAGAAAGGGAACTTAATAGAGAAATTAATTATCACATTTTCGATAAAGGAGAAATAAATAAAAAATTAGTGGAAAAAGATAGTTTTTTTATGAATGTTTTTAATAATGAAATGATAATCTTAAAAGGAAATTTTAATGATTATGCCAACCTTATTGGACATTGATGCTGAATCAATCGAGCCGTCTATTGATTCAGCGCTAAAAAATTAGCTAAGGCTCAAGGAAAGCTTAACTTTGCAGAAAACGCAAGGGCTTTAAAAGACGCGGAAGATAATGTGTATATTACTATTTATGATGCTGCCAGAATTATTTGTGAAGGAGTGCTTATATTTTTTGGTTACAGAGTAAGACAAAGCACAAAAAGCCACCATTATAAGATTATTAACTTTGCCGCCCAATTAATGGATGGAAGGTTAGAAAATGAATTTATAAGGATTCAGAAAATGCGAAATAAAAGACAGCAACTTGAATATGGCGATTCTAACCCGGTATCACAACAAGAAATAACTCAAGCGCATAAAGACGTTACTGCACTTTTAAGAGAAGTCGGAAAATTGATTGAAGATAATAATCCAAGCAGAAATCCAAGTCTTTTATAATACTAAGCTTGTTAGATAATTATTTATTAATTCCAATATATGGCATGTTTCATAGCGCCGGCAGTCGCTGCAATGGCAGTGACGGCAGTGAACAAAAAAATTCCTCAGAAATTACATCCCGAATGGCTGATGTCGATGCTCTGGGGAGGTACGTTAATGCTTATAGTCGATCATATCGCCAGCGGAGAAATCGTACCTTATTTACCCTTTTTAACAGCTGCAAATAATCCGATCGCGATGCTGAGAGAAATTTTGACATTAGGCGTAATTATGACCGCAGCAATAGTCGTTGTCTGGTTGGCAATGGTTTTGATTGCCGGCAGGAATGCCAAGCTGCATAAACAGACTCTGCCTTTGTCGTGATATTTCGCGGTAAATTAAAATACAATATATGCACAAGGGATTCAGGCCGATAAAATTTCCGACAGACGAATCTGCCCACGATTGCATTGTCGAATGGTGGTATTTCAATGGACACCTTAAGGACAAGAAGGGCAATGAGTATTCATATATGGATTGCCTGTTCAAGGTGGATGTGAAAAAAGTCAAAATCCCATTCTTGAGCAAAATCCCGCTGAAGATTTCATATTTCTCGCATTCGCTTTTGACTGATCTGAAGAGAAAAGAATTCCAGCATCGGATAGCGCCTTTTTCTGTTGTCTCTGATGACAGCTTTTCCCGACCCGAGCTGTTCATCAATTATCTGAATCCGGAAATAAAAAATGGCTATATTAATTGTGTCATAGAAAAAATTAGCGAGTCGAAGTATTTTTTAAAAAATGAAGATATTGAATTGACGCTGACTTCGACTAAGAAACCGCTGCTAGAAGGCGGTAAGGGTTACGTGGATCTGCAGTCGAAAAAAACTTACTATTATTCTCTGACCAGCTTACAGACAGAGGGCAGAATAAAAATTAAAGATAAGTGGATCGAGGTTGCCGGCAAATCGTGGATGGATCATCAATGGGCGGATACTGAGTATTCGCAGGATCGCTGGGATTGGTTTTCAATCCAGCTGGACAATGGCACAGAAGCCGTGTGCTGCGTTTATGATGATGGCAAAACTAAGACTTATTTTGCCGATATCTGCTATGCAGACGGCAGGCAGGAGAATTATCGGGATATTGAGATAATCCCGCTGGCCAAGAAATGGGTCAGCCCGAAAAGCCAAGCGGCTTATCCGCTGGCTTGGAAAATAAAGATAGCAAAGAAGAATATCGAACTCAATCTGACAGCTAAGATAGATAATCAGGAGATGCTGTTCGGTTCGATTAATTATTGGGAAGGCCCGCTCAAAGTCGAAGGCAGCTTTGGCGCAGAAAAAGTCAGGGGAGCCGGCTTCATGGAGTTGGTCGGCTATCCTTCCACTTATACTAATATCAAGTATATCACCGACGAGATCGGCAGGCCGGCCGGCCGTTTCGCTATTTTGGCGAAAGGCAAGGCGGTCGGTATGACCGGAAGATTCAGAAAGAGGATTAGCGGATAAGAATCTTTCATCAATTCAGCTAATAAAAAAACAGTCCGCCACGGGGCTGTCCCAAAACTCCGTTTTTGGTGATTTTGCAAAAAATTTTTAGCTAATTTTAGCTTCTGTTTTTTGAAAAATTCCTGAAAAATCGAGTAATGGGACAACCCCCCACGGCAGACTGTTTTTTATGAAATTTATTTGGAAGATTTTTTCGGCTGGATGACGATGATTCGCCTGACGATGAGCTTGGGCGTTGACTGGCCAAGTCCGCCTTCAAATTCGAACCAGATCTTCTCGAATCTCTTCAGGCTCATTTTCCTGAGCGCGCAGTATTCCGGGTCCAGGAAATAAATATTATCTTTATCGATCTTAACGACGACGGAAAAGTGGCTCTCGTAGCCTGAAAACCAGCTAATGATGACCGGGATGCCTTGCTTCTCGACGTATTTGCGGATATCACTGAAGTTCGCCCAGTCTTTCATGGAGCCGGAAAAGCCTAATTTTTTGGCCGCCGCCAGAAGATTCTTGCCTGAGGCGCCGGCAGTTTTTCCGGCAGCAGGCGTGCTCGACATTTTAGCCAAGGCTTCCAGGCTTTTTTTGACGCCGAAATAATCTAAGACCATCTTCAGGCTGGCCGGACCGCAATAGCCAGGCGTCTGTTTGACCAATTTGACTCCGATTTTCTTGGCTGTGGGCATAGGGTAATTTCCAATCATTCTAAGATAATATTAGCTTTTATCAGCGTTATCGTCAAACGTCAAATTTGCAATAATATTTTTTTTATCATCATATGTCTGATTGCATATAAGTGGTATTTTATTATTTTTAAAAAAAGTTGTATAATATATTTATAGAACAAGCCAATTAAATTTTTAGCGCCGATAAAATATGTCGACAATTATCCCAGAAGAAATACGGGCTTTTTTGGAAAAAGTAATCGAGGAAAAAAAGTTCGATAACTTGTCTCCGGAATTAAAAGAGGCGATGGTAAACAGTATGTATCCGCGCCTGCAGGCTTTTATTTTTTCATCCATAACTAAGGAGTTGGATGAGGAGACGGCGCAAGAGCTGAATCGCATGCTGGAAGGCTCGGTTGATTATTCCCAGCCGGAATTCCAGATGTTTTTAAAGGGACGAGTGAAGAATATCGAAGAAATAACGGCGGCGGCAATGTTGGAATTCCGCGCTGTATATTTGAACGCTTAATTTTCTTATATGCCGGCCAAAAGAAATAATGCTGCTGCATCAATCAAGACTCCAGAGGAACTGGAGGCGATTTATCTTGAGTTTGAAAGCAGATTGCTGGCATTAAAAAAAGAAAAGGATGCGGCAGTCAGCCGAGTCTTGAGAAAGATCGATGACGAAAAAATTAGAAGGATCCTGTCAAAAATTAAATAGGATAAATATGGATGAGTCTAAAGATGCAAAAATCGAAGAAATAAAAAATCCAGAAGACGTTGCCTTGGCCAGGCGGGAGTCTTTGGGCGAAATTCTTGATAAGCTCAAACAGAAAATGGAAGAAAGCGCTGATAAGATCAATGCGGAAACTGAGGGTGATTTAAAAAGGATATTGGCCGAATTAAGGGAGCTGGGAATCAAGGAATCTGATTTGGATCTTCAAAAAGACATGCAAGAGATTGAGGCGATCCAGCGCGAAGCCGCTGCCTTAAAAGCCGAGTTCGAGGCAAAAATTGAAGTTTCTTCGAAATCGGAAACTACTGTTAACGTAAGCGAACAGGCTCCGGAAAAAGTTGCGAATAATATTGAGATTAGAAGAAAAATAATCAGCCAGGTAGATGAAGGACTGGAAATATTGAAGAATCTGCCCGAAGCGCAGAAATCCGACCGCATAAAATGGATCATAAAAAGCGTTGAGAATGCAAAAAATAAAGCTCAAGACAGCGCTGACCTGACTTTTGAGGTCAAAGTGGATGATCGCTCCCAGCGCGAAGGCATTCCGGTTGATGACTTGATTGAGGAGCTGAAGCTTATTGCCAAGAGCCAGGAGACGGAAGCCGGAAAGCTGGCAGAACGTAAAAAGGATTTGGAAAGCATGGCGAGATTGGCGAAAGATCTGAAGAAGCAGTATGAACAGACTTTGGAAAAGATCGGACGCGATAAGGAGGGGACGGATCAGGAACATCAAGAAAAAATCGCTTGGCACCAAGTTTATAATGGCTTATCAACGAATAAAAGCGCTATTAGGGGCAGGGTAAGGCAATGGGTAGATGCCACGAGGCAGACTTGGGCCAAGGCCGATAAGGAGGCGGGCAATAGTGCGGCGCTTAATCAGGATGGCGTTGATTATGCGGTCGATTCTGATAATTTTCCTTTGCAGACCGGTGAAGCATTGAGGCAGGTAACGGAAAAAGCGGCTCAAGACGGCGAAGGCGAGGTTAATCGGGATAAATTGAAGAAGCTGGATGAGGAATTAAAGAAAATTAACGGTATAATTGAGACCTTGCAAGCCAATAGCAGGGGATATTTTGAAATTCGTCCGGACATGAAGGGAGATGAACAGCATTGGCGGACGGAATTAGAAGCTGTATTGGCGTCGTTGGATATGCGTTCGACCGGAGATGCTGACAAGGATTACCAGCTGGCTATGGAGGCGATGAGCAAACGTCGAGAGATTGTTTTGCAGGAAGATAAGAAACCGGAAGAAAAACCGAAAATTAAGCCATTGGAGATCACATATGACGAACCATTACAGATTGAACACAAGCCGGGTACTGGCGAGTTGGAAGTCATACCGCCTAAAAAAAGAGTTATAAAACCGCCTTTGCAAATTACTCATGATTCAAGAAACGCCAGCGAGTTGGAAGTTGTTCCGAAAGAAAAGGTGATTGTTGATCCGATTGTCGAACAGTTGCAGATCGAACACAAGCCGGAAAACGCCGGAGAGTTAGAAGTCATTAAAAAATCGCGAGAAAAGATTTTCATCGTTGATATCTCGGAAATTGTCAAAGCCATGGCTTGGCGTGAAGCGGAGCAGAAACTCAGAAGCATGCTGGATAAATCTCAATCTAATTTTTTGACGCGGGCTGCAGTCCGCTTGGGCGAAAAGGGCTATTTGATGAAATATTACAAAGAGGCTTTGGCGGCGATCAAGGACAATAAGAATCTAATGGCGGAAATAGAAGCCAGGATGCTGACCAGCGGAATCAAATCAGAAAATATTGACAAATCATATGAGATATTGGACGCTGTTTTGGAAGAGTTCACTCATGAGGTTATGGATGCTGATGAAAAAGGCGACTTAGTGCAAGATGACGAAATCAATTTGGTGGTCGGTCAATTATTCGTCGATTATGCCACTTCCGATATGACTCGCGCTGAGTTCGATCAGACCGTAGAGGTGCGGGTTATCGCCCTATTGAAAAACAAGAATAAGAAGTTCGGCGCAACCGGCCGGGAGGATGAAGCCGAAGGCTTGATGTATGCCAATAATTTATTCGCTTTGGCTGAAGGTTATCGGAAACAAGTGGAGAGCCAGGTGAAAGAATTAGGAAAGGAATTTGGTCCGGAACAGGCGGCAAATATAGAAATGCAGGTCAAGGCGGAGATGGCTTTGGATATTCAGTTAGGATTGAAACAGAAAGACTTGTATGAAACCAAGCCGAAGCCGGTTTTGAAGTGGTATGAAAAATTCGTCGACGCGACAGAAAATATTCCCATACTCAATAAAGTAATAGCTAATCCTGTGACTTATGGCGTAGTCGGCGGAATCGCGGGCGCTGTGATTGGCAAGGGTACGGCCAGATTGGCGGCAATGGGCGGGCTAGTTACTGTTGCCGGAGTAGCGCCGTGGCTGGCGCCGCTTTTAATCGGTGCCGGCATGGGCGGAACGTTTACTGCCATGCGCCGTTCTCGCGATCTGCAGTATGATCGAGGAATGGATTTGCGTCGTTCGACTTTGGGCATTGAAGTTGATGATGATGCCAAAAGAACGAATAAAATCAGGGAATTTAATTATGACCTTAAGCGCGCCGAGCAATTGCAGGCGAGCCTGGCGGAAATCATGGCCAGGGAGAATTTGACCGATGAGGATAAAAAAGCCATCGCTGATGTGATGGCGCGCATTGAGTTGGAAAAAGAAAAATCAGTCGACTTGATCGGCGTTTCTGAGGCGGAAGGCGAAGCGCATAAGACAAAGCTGATCGCTATGAAGGATTTGAAAGTGGCGTTAAAAGATATCAGAAAAAAATTCAATCTGTCGCCCGATGGTCATGAAATGCAAGCGCTGATAAATGAAATCAAAGCTGATTTAACCGGCAATATCGAACAAAACGATAATAATTTCGAGGCTTATAAACGCTGGGAAAGAAAAAAGAGTTTTTTAATAGGCGCAGGAACTGGCTTGGCTGCGGGTGCGATCGGCCAATGGATAACTGGGCAATTCAGCGAGCATGTATTGGGCAGAACGTCTAAAGCGGAAAGCGCCCTGGAACATATGTATCATTGGTTCAAAGGCGATCACGGAACGGCCGGCGAAGGCGCCGTGCAGCATCTGGCATTCAGAGATGGCCAGTTATTGGATAGCAAAGGAAATTCAATTATAAAAAGTCCTATTGAACTCGATCCCAAGACTGGTCGAATCGATCCGGAATTATTGAAGTCATTAAAAGAAAGCGGAATAATACCTAATGAGACTCACACGCAAGTAACGGAAAATGTCAGCGTGGCCAGCAAGCTGCAGGAAGGGCTGGCTAAGCATGCTCGGGCTGATTGGCATGATGAACCGGGCAAGAAAATGTCATCATTCTTCAATCGCTTGATCGAGCATGAGGGCAAGCAGCAGATGTTCTATATGAATAAGGATGCGTCCGGCAATGTCGTGGTCGATGCTTCTAGAATATTGGAGAATTTATCGGCAAACGCCAAGGACGCGGTCAAAGAATTCGGCACTAATCCTGACGGCAGCGTGGATACGAAATTGGCCGGATTAAGGGATCAATTGGCTGAATGGGCGAGCAAAGGGGAACTGGCCAAACATCTTAAAGTGGCGATATTCCCGACAGAGGGAGACAATAAAGCGGGCTTAAGCTATCTGACTGATTCGACTGACGGCTCAGGCAAGATTAATCTGGGGGATTCCATTTCTAAATTATTCGGCGCCAAAAACAGCATGCAGGATGGCAATATACCTTTCCGTTTCGGCGAATTGAGGATTATTGATGATGCCGGCAATAGCCATGTTTTGGCGACGATATCCGGTAAGAATATCGATGCGGGAGTTATGTCGGGATCAGTAACGAATAAATTCAGCTACTCATTCGATATGAAAAACCCTGAGCTGCCGATCGGCAAGGATTGGGATGTGCCGCCAGTTTTGCCCTTCGATCCTAGGCGGCCATTAGAAGGACCGCGGACTAAAGATATGGAATCGGAAGCCGTTGGCGCAAATAATCCGAAAGGCGGAGCAGGTGAAACTGGAGGCCGTATCGCATTGGAAGATTTGAGACAAAAAAAAGCAGGCAATGTTCCGATAGGCTTGCCGATAGTGGAAAAGGAAATCCCGGGAATTACTTTTCAGGAAGGTGAAAGAAGCGTGACTGAAATAAAGTCTGAGACAGCAGTGGAAGAACCAAAAGTTGAAGTTTCTGAAACAAAAGCCAAGCGCCAGACACTGGAAGAATTAGTAAAGGAAATCCTGCTTAATAAAGGAAAGCTTCGGGATGATCAGAAAAAAAAGACCAGGGAATGGCTCAGCGGCCTGACTACGGAAGAAATTAATGATATCCATTTTGACTCGAAAAAAACGGAACAACTTAAGAAGTTAGTGGAGGCGTCTTATTTTAATGAAGACAGACGCACCTTTCAAAATAGGGCAGCTGAAACGGCCTTTGAAGGATTGAAAAAAAGATTTACCGCAATTAATACTAAAGATATTTTTGAAGTACCGCCAGCTGGCGAAGTGGATAATGCTATTGCAGTTCCATAAAATGTGTTATAATAAATGTATATTGAGATTGCAAATTATGCCAATGACGAAGAAGACATTAAATAAAATTCTCTACCTCTTTCTGGCGGCAGTTTTTTTGACTGTGTCCGGCTTCGGCTGCAAGCTGACGACGGCGGAACAGCAGGCGGCGGTCAAGCCGATTACGCTTAATTATTGGCGCGTCTGGGATGATCAGGATGCGTTCGATCAGGTCATCAAGGATTATCAAACAGTACACCCGAATATCACCATAAATTACCGCAAGTTCCGCTATGAGGAATATGAGACGGAGCTTATCAACGCTTTGGCCGAAGATCGCGGGCCGGATATTTTTTCCATACCGGAAAGCTGGCTAAGGAAATACCAGGCAAAGATCCAGCCTATGCCGGCTCAGATCAAGATGGGCTATATCATCGAGAAGGGAAGTTTCTTCAATTTGAATAAGGAAAAAGTCATAGAAATCAGGAATGAAACGGCGCCCACCTTAAGGCAGATAAAGGATAAATATGCGGATACCATTTACAATGATGCCGTAATCGGCGATCAAGTTTACGGTTTGCCGCTGTCGCTTGATAGCTTGGTCATGTTCTATAACAAGGATATAACTAACCAGTCCGGCATCACGCAGATTCCGACAACATGGAGCGCCTTTCAAGAAGCAGTCATTAAGGCGACTAAATTCGAGTTCGAGAATAATATCATCCAATCCGGAACCGCCTTGGGAACGGGATTCAATGTAGAAAGAAGCTTCGATATAATCTCGGTCTTAATGATGCAAAGCGGCGCCATCATGAGCGATGTCAGGAACATGCCCACCTTCTTCTCTGGCATTACGAAAGACGGCAAACGGGTAAATCCTGGACAGACTGCTTTGCAGTTCTATGCCGATTTCGCCTCACCGGTAAAAAGCGTCTACTCCTGGAACAATACCATGCCCAATTCTTTGCAGGCCTTCATGGCGGGCAAGGTCGGATTCTTTTTCGGCTATAATTATCACTTAGCCCAGATTCGCGCCAGTTCGCGCGTGAATTTCGGCATTGCGCCGATCCCGCAGATTCCGGGTAATCCGACCGTCAATTATGCCAATTATTGGCTGGAATCAGTTTCCAAAAAATCTAAATATACGAATGAGGCTTGGAACTTCCTGCTTTTCTTGAATCAGCCGGAAGAAATCACCAAGTATCTGGCGGTGACTAATGCTCCGACAGCCCAGAAGGCTCTGATAACCGGGCAGCAGGAAAATGAAGATCTTCATGCAGCTTCGACTCAGACATTGACTGCCAAGACTTGGTATTATGGCATGGACGCTCTCGCCGCCGAACAGGCTTTCAAGGAAATGGCCGAAAGATTCCTATTAGTAGTTGATCCGCAGGGCATTAATGATGTAATTCAGATTGTGACTCAGAAAATCGCTCAGACGATTGTTTCTCCATCTAATTAATTTATCTATCCCTTGTGATTATTTCTAAGCCAATCAAGTCAATTAGTATCGCCATGGCGCTTATCGCCGCAATTTTTTTTGCGACTCCGGCTTGGGCGGCAATTGATATGTCCAATTCGATTTTGGCGAATGTAAAATGCGCGACTGGCGGCGCTCAGACTCCGACTACGATTCAGGGACAGAATGGTCCTCAGGCTGCTACGGCATTTGTTGCTTCCGGGCCATGCGGCTTGTGCGATTTCATCCAAGTATTCGTTAACGCGTCCAATATGATTGTGGCTGTTAGTGGCGCAGTGGCTATCTTGATGTTCGTTTATGCCGGTTTAATGTATTTGACTGTATCATTTAATCCCGCCAATCTGGAAAAAGCCAAAGGAACTTTAAAGGCGGTTATAATTGGTTTGGCTTTTATTTTCGGTGGCTATTCCATTATGAATTTTGTTATCCTGACACTCATCGGCGGCACGGATAAAATGAATATGTTATCGAAAATAACCGGGAATGTGAGCGGTTCAGCCGGCTGGGGCGTTTGCCAAGGATATGATACTCAGGCTCCGAGTGCGGCGGCTACTGGTTCAACAGGGTCATCTGAGGTTCCAGCAGGAACGGTTAGGCCTGATGGACAAATTCAAGCGGTTACTACATTTTATAAGACTGATTCGTTAAGAGCTAATGGAGATGAAAAAGCACAAGTTTCTTGTTTGGCTGTATGTACAAGACTTAATACTGTTTCAAGGTCATTCAATGCGGTTACTTCTCCGAGTCAGCCGGGTTACTTTAATTGTTCTTGCGAATATACTGATTAATTTGCTTAATTAAAAATTGTAATGTTTATGAAAAAAATAATATTTTCCATATTAGCTTTAGGCTCATTGATCCTGCCCTCAATTGCAGCAGCGGCCGTTCAAATAGGCGATCCCTTGGGCTTGGAATCTGGTAATCCAATTCCGCTTCTAGCCAATAGATTCATTCAAGCGGCATTAGGAATTTCCGGCGTTCTCGCTCTCATAGCATTCATATATGGCGGATTGCTGTATCTGCTGGCGGGTGTCAATCCGAAGAATGTGGACAAAGGCAAAGAGATGATGAAATACGCGGTTTTGGGCTTATTCATAATATTCACTGCCTACGCTGTAATCACTTTCTTCTTAAGGAATGTCTTGCAAGCGCCTGGCTAGGAATGTCGCTCAATTTACTGTATAATTAATTCATATATTAAGGGATGGCCGAATTGCCGTCTCAATTTCCTCTGCTATCCGTACTCGCTTCCGCCATTGGCGACCGGCGGTCGGCGGGCACTGGACAGAGAAAGGGGGTGAAAACATGAAAAAAATTACAACGAAAAAAATGTTTGCCGGAGCCATGACTCTGGGCGTGCTGGGGCTATTAGCCTTGCCGACTATCGCCGGAGCTGCCGGAGATATTCCACAGATGACTGATTTGGGACTGGGCACCACTACCTTAAGTGATTTGATCAAAGGCATAATCCAGGTTATCCTTGGATTCTTGGGCGTTATCGCAGTCCTTATCATCCTTTGGGGAGGCTTCATTTGGATGACTGCAGTCGGCGAGCCGGATAAGGTAGACAAGGCCAAGAAAATGATTTACTCAGGCATTATCGGCTTGATAATTATTTTTGCTTCTTACGCTATCGCCAGTTTTGTTTTCTCTCAATTGCAAACCATTACAGGCACCACTATCGGCGCTTAATAATATTTTATTCCATAGGGGCTTCGATTTATCGAGCCCCTTGGAATAAGAATTACGTTATGAATCATAAATACATAAGAAATTCAATCATCTCATTTGTTGTCATTTTTTTGGTTTTTGGCGCGCAGTTCGCGCTGGCTGGCGGCTTGTATAGTAATTTGGATGTCGCTGCCGGATCAGACTTGAAGAAAAATTCCGACATAGTCAAGTTTATCGGCTCTATAGTCGGGGTTGTCTTATCTCTTTTAGGCGTCGCCTTGGTGCTGGTGCTGATTTATGCCGGCATAATGTGGGGATTTTTATCCGCGGATGATGCTAAAAAAGTGCAGACTGCCAAAGACATGATAAAAAATGCGGTGATCGGATTGATAATAGTTTTCGCCGCTTATGGTATTACGCAATTCGTGATGAGCAGTTTAAGCAAGACGACAAACCAATCTGGTCAGCCAATATTAGATCCTTTATTTCCGGGAGGGCCGGGGCAGGTATATCCATATTAATAAAAATATAATAACTAAAATAAAAAAAACTATGAAGAAAACATTAAAAAAATACGGCAAGTATTTGACATCGTTTGCCGGATTGAGCGTGCTGATGGGCATGCCGTTGGTGGCTTTTGGCGCCAATGATGGTTGGCTGGCTAATTTGAATGCTTTTAACACTAATGCGCAGCTTTCTGGTACCGGAACTAGTCAGGATTTGGTTTTATGGATTGGAAGTTTAGTATCAATATTAATCGGATTTTTAGGCGTGCTTTTGGTACTTTACATTATTTGGGCTGGGTTCCTTTGGATGACTGATGGCGGAGAAGGCAAGAAAGTAGAAAAAGCGAAAAAAATGATCCAGCAGGCTATTATTGGTATCATTATTATTTTTGCTGCTTATGCTATCACTGCCTTCGTTATGGATAATTTGACTAATAATGTTTTGAAGGGCTAGTATTTGCATTTTATAAAAGAGGCGCCGATTCGACGCCTCTTTTTTTATTCAGTTTATTTTTCCAGTTCCTGCTTGAAGTAATCGACCCATGGTATCTCTGCCGGGTCAACACCGTTGGCCATGGCAAGGTAAAAGCTGACCCAACTGCCGATGGCCAGTATTTCCAAGGATTGATTCAAGGCTCCTTGCGTCTTGGCGGTAATAGTGTAATTGGCGATGCCCTTCTGATCTAGTATTCTCTTTGTAGTAATAAAACGTTTCATAATCCGCTCATTGAAATCCATTGAGACTAAGAATATAAAAGCTGTATCACGGATGATTTTTTTCGGATACGTAAGTGCCTCTAAAAAATGATGATTCAATTCGGGAATCTTGTAGGGGCTGGCGAGTTGCTTGGCACTTTCATTGATTTGATTGGAGAGGATATGGGCGTTGGCGGATAGGTATTCGCTGGAGACAATATATATGCTATTGCCAATGAGTCTTTGCGCCATCTGCTTGGTAAAATTTAATCTCAGTTTTGCCGATGGCGAGATATTTATTCCCAATTCGATCAATTTGGCAGAAACATCAGAAATTTCTTTGTCGGAAATGGAAATGAATTTTAATTTGTTGAAAATCACGAGCGTCGTACCTAATTGCGAGCCGACATCATAGCGTGGCTGTCCTGATGGGTTGTATGCCGGGTTGAGCTTAAAGTGAACTAATTTATTGCGCTTGGCCAACTGCTCGATCTTGCCTCCACTGGAAATGCAAATAATTTTTGCTTTTAATTTGATTGCTTGGTTAAGGCAATTTACGGTTTCTTCGGTATTGCCGGAATAACTGTCGATGATTATGAGTGAATTTTTTCCGGCGAAGGCTGGCAGATTATAGCTGCGGACGAGCACCATCGGCACTTTGATTTTTGCGCCATAGACTCGTTTTAATAGTTCGGATGCCAAATTGGATCCGCCCATGCCGCAGAAAATAATATTCTCCGCCTTGCCGAATGTTGGCGGTATTTTTATTTTCTTCGCCGTTTCCCATGAGGCCATCAATTGCTTGGGCAGATTATTGATCGAGGCTGCGACATTTTCCTTGTCCAGCTTCCTTATGGCCTGTATGTTATCTAGGTTCATAGATTTAATTATTGAGTTGCATTATTCTCCACCTTTTTCAAAGGGGGATTCGGATGCGACCATAAGGAGCATCGAAAGGGGGTTTAATTAATTCCAACAAAACCCCTCCTAGCCTCCCCTTTGAAAAAAGGGGAGGGAAAATATCTAATAAGTAAATTATATCATAATTATTAGTTTGACAGAATACCGATAATAAGTTAAGCTGATGAATTGTTTATGACAGATATTTATCGACAAATTGATCAGTTGCTATTGCGCTCGCAAAGGATTCTGCTCATCGGCCATCAACGGCCGGATGAGGATACTTTGGGCGCCAATTTGAGCTTTTATATTTACTTAAAATCACTAGGCAAAGAGGTAAAAGTCTATACAGCTGATATAGCACCGTCGTACCTGCATTTCATGCCAGGCATTGATGAAGTAACTTGCGATAAGAGCGTTTTTGACGAACGTTGGGATTTGTATTTTTTTCTCGACTGCGGCTCGATCAGCAATACCCGCTTGGATGAGGAGCTATTCAAGGGAAAGGCAATTTTAAATATTGATCATCATATTTCCAATAACTCTTATGGTTTAGTGAATTTGATTGATGCCAAGGCCAGCTCGACTTGCGAGATCGCTTATAATTATTTTCTGGCTATCGGTTATCCGATCGATAAGCGCGTGGCGACCAATCTTCTGGCCGGCATCTTGGGTGACACTTCCGGCTTCATCCATAATACGACTAAAAGCGAAACGATCAAGATTGCATCCGAGCTGATAAAAGTCGGCATCAAGATACATCAGATCTTCAATTATGTCGTCAGGAATAAGACGATTGAGGGCTTGCGGCTGTGGGGAGAAATCCTGTCGCGGATAAAATTCAATAAGGAATTGAATATCGCTTATACTTATATCTTCGATGATGATTTTAAGAATCACCGGGTCAAGGAAGACGAGCTCGACGGTTTGGCGAATTTCCTAAATGCCATAGTCGATGTCAACGCGACGGCGCTTTTCCGCATCAGCCCGAACCGGGTCAAGGCCAGCTGGCGCACCAAGCGGGAAGATATCGACTTGTTGGCTTTTTGCTCGCAATTCGGCGGCGGCGGCCACAAAAAAGCCTCAGGCTTTACCGTCAATTGGCAGGTGGTTGAAAAGGATGGGGAACTGATTGTCATTTGACATAATAGCGGGAAAAGATTATATTGTAATTAATGAACCAATAATTATGGCAAACACTAATATACAATTTAATAGTGAAATTTGGCAGGAGGGCGATAAATTTGTCGCTTACGCGCCGCAATTGGATATTTCATCTTGCGGCGTTACTGTCGAATCAGCCAGGAATAATTTGACCGAGGCAATAGAATTATTTTTTGAAGAGGCGGAAAAACTCGGCACCTTGGACAGTATTTTAAAGGAGTCAGGATTCATTTTTGACCGTTTTTGGCAGGCGCCGGAAATCATTGCTTACGAAAAAATGAAGCTGGCCATTTAATTTATGCCGAAAATGTCGCCCATCAGCTATATCAAGCTTTGCGATATTTTCTTGGTTGAAGGTTTTGTATACAGCCGCACAAAAGGCGATCATATTATATATATTAGGGCCGGCGCTTTTCGTCCTTTGGTCATTCCGAGGTATGATGAGGTTCCGGTTTTTATAATTAGGAATTTATTGCGCACAGCCGGCATCAGCCGCGAGAGATATTTTGAATTATTAAACAGATAATTTATGTACTTGATCCCGACAGTTCTAGAAAAAACTTCGCAAGGCGAGCGTGCTTATGACATCTATTCGCGCCTGCTTAAGGATCGCATAATTTTCTTGGGCTCGCCGATCGATGACGCTGTCGCCAATACGGTCATCGCCCAGCTGTTGTTTTTGGACAGCGAAGATGGCAAGACAGACATTAAATTATACATCAATTCACCTGGCGGCTCAGTCTCTGCTGGCCTGGCCATTTACGATACGATGCAGCACGTCAAGGCTGATGTCTCGACGATTTGCGTCGGTACGGCCGCTTCCATGGCGGCGGTCATTCTCGCTGGCGGCGCCAAAGGCAAAAGATTGAGCTTGCCTAATTCCGAGATTATGATCCATCAGGTTATGGGCGGAGCCGAAGGACAGGCGACCGATATCAAGATCCGCGCCGAGCATATCCTGAAAGTCAAAAGCAAGTTGGATAAGATTTTGACCAAGCATACCAATAAGACCTTGGCCCAGATAGAGAAAGATACCGATCGCGATTACTTCATGTCGTCCGAAGAGGCGATCGATTACGGCGTAATCGATAAAATCGTTAAATAACCCGCAAAATGTAGTGATTCTTTGTAATTGACTATTGCAGTATTTATTGATATAATGAATGCAGTATTAATAATAATGTAGAAACAGCGGAATTTCTGATGGCATGGCGTTATGCGGTTTTTTGTCCAATTTTAGCGAATTAATCTCATGAAAACTCTTTACCGAAAGTCTCAGCAAAAGTTAAATAGCGTTAAAAACGGCGATTAAAGCCGTGTATTTTTATTGCCAATTCGGTAAATAACCTCTCATTTCATCGCCGTATTTGAAACGGCAGGACAGCACCGCGTAAGCACGCTCAGAAATTCTCCTTTTCAGCATGAAGGAGATATATGGAAATAATCATTTCGGCAGTAATTGCCATCATTACATTCGCCATCGGCATGACCGGAGGCTATTTGGTACGCAAATCCTGGGCGCAGAAACGGAAGGATAGCATCGAGGCGAAAGTGGAAAAAATGATCGTTGAGGCTAAAGCGAAGCAGAAGGAAATGCTTTTGGCTTCGCAGGAAAAATCAATCAAGATAATTGAGGATGCCAAAGTTGAAGCCAAACAAGTCAAAGTGGAAATGGAAGGCGCTAAGACTAGATTGGAAAAGCGCGAAACAATGTTCGACCAGAAGCTGTTGGATCTGGAGAATCAAAAAACTGATTTAGCCGACAAGGCAGAAAAGATCATCAAATCGAAAGAAGAAATCCAGAAGATCAAAGAGGATCAGTTGGCGAAATTAGAAAAAATTGCCGGCTTCACCAAGCCGGAAGCAGAAAAGATCTTGATGGACAACGCAGAAAAGATGATTGCGGAAAATCTGGTGCAGCGCATCAAGAAATTGGAAGAGGGCGCATCCGATGAGTTTGAGAAGAAAGCTAAGGAAGTCTTGTCTGTCGTCATTGAGCGTTGCGCTTCGAGCCATGCCGCAGAAACCACGTCATCGACCGTATCTTTGCCGTCAGACGAAATGAAGGGCAGGATCATCGGCCGTGAAGGCAGAAATATTAAGACAATAGAGCAGCTGACCGGCGTAGAAATTATTATTGATGACACGCCTCAAGCCATAACTCTTTCATCATTCTCTCCGATCAGGCGCCAAGTGGCCAAGCGGGCGATTGAAAAATTGATTTTTGACGGCCGCATCCATCCGGGACGGATAGAAGAAACTATTGCAGAAGCCAAACAGGAATTGGCGGTCGAAATAAAGAAAGCCGGTGAGAATGCTGTTTATGAACTCGGTATCGCCGGATTAGATCCGAAATTAGTCCAGATTTTGGGCCGTTTAAAATACAGGACATCTTATGGCCAGAATATTTTGAATCATTCCACTGAAGTGGCGATTCTTTCCGGCATGTTGGCGGAGGAACTGGGCGCTAATGTGGCTGTGGCCAAGAAATCAGGCTTACTACATGATATTGGCAAGGCTGTCGATCATGAAGTTGCCGGAACTCATCCGGAAATCGGCCGCGACATCTGTAAGAAATTCAATGTGCAGGATGATGTCATTGTCGGCGTCTTCGAGCATCATAATGACAAGCCGTCGACTTTGGAAGCGGTCATCGTCAAGGTGGCAGATGCCATTAGCGGCGCTCGTGAAGGCGCTCGCAAGGATTCTTACGAGAATTATCTGCAACGGTTGGAGGAATTGGAGAAAATCGCCTTGTCTTTCACCGGCGTGGAAAAAGTCTATGCTATTGCCGCCGGCCGGGAAGTCCGCGTCTTTGTCACGCCTGATCAGATCGATGATTTGGGCGCCATCAAGATGGCCAAGGATATCGCCGAAAAGATCGAAGCCGAACTCAAATATCCGGGCGAAATCAAAGTCAATGTCATTAGGGAGAAGAGAGTGGTTGAATATGCAAGATAAAATTTTGAGTATTATCAATATTCAATATTGAATATTAAATATTAAAAAATCCTATGTCAAACATCTGGTGGATAGTAATCGCCATAATCGCGATTATTGCAGTGTGGTTAGTCTTAGTCTACAACGGCTTGATCAGAGCCAAGAATCGCACCGATGAGGCATGGTCAGACATCGATGTCCAGCTCAAGCGCCGCTATGACCTAATTCCCAATCTGGTGGAAACGGTCAAGGGTTATGCCGCGCACGAACAGGGCACTTTGCAGAAAGTGATCGAGGCGAGAAACAGCGCCATGTCTGTTGACGGCTCGGCCGCCAACAAGGCCCAAGCCGAGAACGCGCTGTCCCAGACATTGAAATCGATTTTCGCCTTGGCGGAAAGCTATCCGGATTTGAAGGCCAATACCAATTTCCTGAAATTGCAGGATGAGCTCTCAGACACGGAAAACAAGATCCAGGCCGCTCGCCGCTTCTATAATGGCAACGTCCGTGATTTCAACACCATGATCCAGGTCTTCCCGACCAATATCATCAACGGCATGCTGAAATTTAAGAAATATGATTTCTTCGAAGCCTCCGCTGGAGAAAAAGAAGTCGTGCAGGTTAAGTTTTAAAAAAAATACTCCACAAAAGCCTCGGTTTGTCCGGGGCTTTTGATTTTTGACAATTTTGTTTTTATTTGCTATACTGATTTGAATCGTCCATTAACATTTAAGTCAAATAAGTTAAACGAAAGGAGAGGAAAAATGGGAAAAGTCTTCAGTTGGGAAGATATTGCTGGCAAAAGGGTACCGGAATTATCATCATTTGATGATTTAGCCGATATTATGAAGGCGGAAATCATCGGCAATAAAGACATTCATGGCGGATTATTGTTTGGTTCGGTCCTTTGGGGCTGTCATAATCGGCGTAGTGATCTTGATTTTTTAGTAGTTTATGATCAAGAGTCAAGATACGATGTCTGCGCCAGCTCAACATAAATATTTTCAGAAAATGCTGGAATCGCCGATTCATATAGCCAGAAAAGTACTGACTTTGCGTGGCTGTGATATGGAGAATGATTCCAGAAATTTGGTTATTGAAAAATATTTGGATTTGATTGGCCATGAAGAATTCGGCTTGCCCCAATTATTCCGTGAGTTGGTTGGCTGTGACAGCCAATATAACGCAGATTTTGCAGATCAATTAAGACATCCAAATGAAGATGGATATCGGCAGGTGATTTCAAAACTTAAATTAGAGGCGGATCGTTTTTACCGATTCGCGAGACAAGTCGCCATTTCATTTGAAGTATGATATTATCCGCCCGTCTGAAAAGGACGGGCTTTTGATTTTTTGGCCTATTTTTGCTAAGATATTGTTAAGTAAATGGCAGGCAAATACTATATAATTTATGAATATAATAATAGTCGAAAATCAAATAACTTGGGCGGAAGTAAGGAAACTGGCAGAAGAAAGCTATGGCGAAATGGTCAAGGCTGTTGCCGATATTAATCTAGGTATTTTGGCTATCGGCGGGGAATTTCATGCTGATGGAGAGCAGCTATTATTGGCTAAGGGAAGCCGGCAGGTAGATTTGTGGGGTTTTAATATTTATCCTGATAACCCAGCGGACAGCATATTAATTTATGATTCTCTGATTAATATCAGACCCAAAGATAATAATCGCTCGACGGAAATTCAATTGCCGGAAATTAGGAAGAAGATTTTTGAAATATTTGAAAAAATAGTTTTATGATAGAAGAAAAATGGCATCAAATGACGTTGCCGCAACAATTAGGCAATTTATTAGCTGAAATTTCACGCGCAGCCAATTGGGAGAAAACGAATAAGTTGGAAAATCGAAATAATTGCTTAGAACGCGCTTTGGAGCTTATTGATTTGACTTTAACTGATAGTCGTAATTTTGGACGGAGCAGAGAATTGGGAATTTTGCGTGAGGCTATTGCTGATTGTTACGTTGATAGTAATTATTTTTCAGTCAGTTTGAAAGCGATACAAAATTATTTATTACCTTTTGCCATATTGGCAAGGAGTTGATATCTATAATTCTTAATTTATTAGAGGTATGTATAATCAAATCGATTCTAATAAGCGCCGGACTTGGGCGCTAATCATAATTTTCATCGCCATCGTCCTGGGACTGGGCTGGTTTATCGGCTATTATTTCAATTACGGTCCGAGCGCCCTGGTTCTGGCGGCCATCGTCTCATTGGTTATGACGCTGTTTTCCTATTATGGCGGGGATAAAGTGGCTTTGTGGAGCGCCAAGGCGCAATTGGTAGAAAAAACCGACAATCCTTATATCTGCAATATGGTGGAGAATCTTTGCATTACTGCCGGTTTGCCATCACCCAAAGTTTACGTCATTCCAGAGGAAGCGATAAATGCTTTTGCTACCGGTCGCGACCCCAGGCATGCCTCGATTGCCGTTACGGCCGGCGCCATCAATCGCTTGGAGAATGAGGAACTGGAAGGCGTTATTGCGCATGAACTTTCGCATGTCAAGAATTATGACATCAGGCTGATGACGATCGTGATCGTCTTGGTCGGCATGATTTCAATCATGGCTGATTTCTTTTTTCGCGGATCATTATTCGGCGTGGGCAGGAAAGATGATAATAATAGCGGGGCAAATTGGCTAATGATTGTCGGCATAATTTTAATAATTTTATCGCCGATAATCGCCCAGCTTATTCAGCTTGCAGTTTCCCGCCGCAGGGAATATTTGGCGGATGCTTCCGGAGCGCTTCTGACTCGCTATCCGGAAGGCTTGGCCCGCGCTTTGGAAAAAATTTCTGCCGATCCGGCTGTGCTTTCCAGCGCTTCGACTGCCACGGCGCATATGTATATTTCCAATCCCTTCAAGGGCTCGGGAAAATTTCTAGCACGGGCTTTCTCCACTCACCCTCCAGTTGAAGACAGGATAAAGAAATTGAGAGCGATGGCATAGTCAATTACGAATTACGAATTTCAAATTACGAATTAATTCAATCATGATAAAAATTATTTTTATAGCAGACATAGTGGGAAAAATCGGCCGCAATGCGGTGCGGGATTATTTGCCGACGTTAAAAAGTAAATATAAGCCCGATGTGATCATCGCTAATGCGGAAAATCTGGCTCATGGCATCGGCGCGACGCAGAAGACATTAGATGAGATGAAAGACGCTGGAGTCGATATGTTTACTTCCGGCAATCATATTTGGGAGAAGGGCGGCAGCGATGAGATGCTGGAAAATCCTGAAAATAAATTGATCCGGCCGGCTAATTTTGCAGCCAAGCTCGCCGGTATGGGCCATATTGAGTACAGTATTGGCGAAATTAAGCTAAATGTGGTAAACTTAATGGGTAAGGTATTCTATGGCTGGGAAAGGGAGAAGAAAGAAATCTTGCACGATCCTTTCAAGACCTTAGAAAAGATAATATCCTCCGATAGGCAGGGAATTTATCTGGTTGATTTTCATGCGGAAGCAACTTCAGAAAAAGCGGCGTTGGCCAATTATTTCGACGGGAGAGTTGCGGCTGTTCTCGGCACTCACACGCATATCCAGACAGCTGATGAGAAGATCTTGCCTGAGGGCACGGGATTCATAACCGATGCCGGCATGGTAGGATATTACGACTCGATAATCGGAGCTGATAAGCAGCAGATTTACCATCTTTTCATGAAGACAGGGCAATCATCGAAGAAACACGATCTGCCATCCCAGGGCGTCGCGACATTCAATGCGGTATATCTGGAAATCGATGAGAAGAGCCGCAAGACGGTGAAAATCGAAAGAATCAATGAAATTATCAATGTTAATTAGAAATTATCAATGTTAATTAATTCATATCAATATGAACAAAACAGAACTCGCGCAAAAAATCGCCGACAAAGTCGGCATTACTAAGGCGCAAGCCGAAGCCGCATTAAGCGCTTTGACTGACATCACGACAGCTGAAATGAAAGCCGGCAACGAAGTCGTATTGACCGGCTTCGGCACTTTTTCCGCTCGAGCGCGTAAAGGCCGCGAAGGCATCAATCCGAGGAATCCGCAGGAAAAAATCAAGATTCCTACGGTAGTCGTTGCCAAATTCAAAGCCGGCAAGAACCTGAAGGATGCTTTGAAAGGCAAGGGCAAAGTCGCTCCGGTTATGGAAGAACCGGTCGTAGAAGCGGAATCCGCTCCCCAAGAGCCTGCACAAGAATAATCTGCATTAAAAAATCCCGATTCGCCACGGCGAACGGGATTTTTTTGTGCTGTTTATATTATTTGTATTCTTGGAGATATTCTTCAATTACTGGCTTAACATTTGGCGCGCAGTCATTGGGCAAATTATTGATATCGTGCCATTCCATTGCCAAAACTTCTTTTCCCATAATCGGTTCCTCTGAAATTTCCGCTAAGTAATGGATTAAGACGATCGCTTGTGGTTTCTCAGAACCGGTTTCCGGAATCTCATTCCAGATTATCATGGGCTTCAATGGCTTGATTAATTTGACCGTTACTCCGATTTCTTCTTTTGCTTCACGAATGGCGTTTGCTTCAAGGTCCATTTCCGCGAATATTTTTCCGCCGCAAAATTTCCACTTCAATTCGGCTAGCGGCTTGTCGCCGTGCTTGACTAGCAGGGTTTTTTCTATGCCATCTCGATTTTGAATTATCACTGGTCCGGAGGCGATCATTGTCTGAAAAACTCCAATCTCATTGGTAATTGTTGTATTGATGCCCATAAATTCTCCTTTCAGTTAAGTTCTAATTAACTAGCAACAGTATAGCTTATTTTGTCTTTTTTGTTAAATTTTTCACCATATAAGTCCCTTCGAGTTTATAGCCGAATTTCTTGTAATAACTGCGGACGCCGATGCCGGAAATGACAGCAATTTTATTCAAGTTATTTTGCTGGGTGATTTTTTCTGCTTCCGAAAGTAGTCTTTGTCCCAGTCCGAGGTGCTGGACTTTGCCCTTAGAGCCGATTTCCGTCGCCTGACCATAAGTATGCAGCTCACGGATCAAGGCTGCTCCATTTAGTTCAGGCAGATAAACCCCTCCTAGCCTCCCCTTTCGTAAAGGGGAGGAATCGTTCCCTTGCTGAATTGATGTTAGGAAGTTTTTCTCCCCCTTTACGAAAGGGGGAGTTAGAGGGGGTTTGATCCGAAGCCTCAAGAAGGCATAAAGAATTTTTTTGTCGGGCGATTCATAACTTAAAAAATATTCCGTACCGCCATTTGCTTGATATTTTCTACTGACTAATTTTGCATTTAATGTTCCATGTTCCATGTTATGTGATCTTCCGACTTCTCTGCATCTGATGCACTTGCAGCTCCAGCCATCCTTAGATGCGGTGAGCGCTATTAGCTGCCGCAGATTAGTCGTCTTGTTGCCGGCGACAATCGATTCCTCGGGAATATCGCGGATCAATCGGGCGATGCGCACCCAGGGCGGAGTGATTTTTTTTATTTTGACTATCAAATCAGTCAATTGCTTTTGCGTGTAGGGCTTATATTTTTTCTGCTTATATAATTTGTATAAATCGGCATGCTCATTGACGACACAGGGGTAGATTTTGACCATATCCGGCATGTAATTGCCGTCAGTATAGATTTTTTTAAACATTGCTAAATCTTTGGCTGGCGTCGAGCCGTATAAATTCGGCATCAGATGAAGATTGATTTTAAAACCGGCATTCTTGAGTAACTTGATAGCATTGATACTTTGTTTGGTGTTGTGGCCGCGGCGATTCAATCTCAATATCTTGTCGTCAATATGCTGGATGCCTAATTCTACCCGGGTGCAGCCAAGATTTCTTAGTCGCTTCACTTCTTCTTCGTCGATATAATCTGGTCGGGTTTCTAGAGTTAGGCCGATGACGCGGTGCTTACTTGATTCATTTTTTTTCTGTGCTTCCGCCAAAGTTTTGGCTTCTTTGCCGTTGACTGCTTCGAAGCAACGTTTGATGAACCAGGATTGGTATTTTGGTGTATGGTAGCTCCAGGTGCCGCCCATGACGATCAGCTCGATCTTGTCTACCGAGTGGCCATTGGCTTTAAGCGCTTTAAGGCGCATTTCGACCTGTCTGAAGGGGTCAAAATCGTTTAAAATAGCCCGCATGACCGCCGGTTCGTTGGAAAGGTATGATTTAGGCATATTTTTCTCGGTCGGGCAGAAAAGGCAGTTTCCGGGGCAAGTTGTCGGTTTGGTTAAGACAGAAATAACTGCTACGCCGGAAAGAGTACGCACGGCTCGCTTAGTTAGTAATTGAGCAATATTTGTGTTCGATTTTATTTTTCCACTTTTTGCCAGTTTATGGTAAGCTTTTAACAGTACGGCCTTGGGCGGCGGAGCCATTTTGAGGCCAGCGGTGGATTTTCTGACAATATTAAAAAGATCAGCATCGCTTTGCGGCTTGCCTTTGATGATGTCTAGAATGATTTGTGAATGGATTTCTGGCATAGTTTAAACCTTATTATACTTATGAAACGACAAAATGTCAATCGCATATTAGAGGAAACGCCGAAGATTTATAATGAAATTGCAGCTGATTTTTCTGATACCCGCGGCAAATGGTGGGAGGGATTCGGAGATTTCGCCAAGTATGTAAAAAGGGGAGACAATGTTTTAGACCTTGGCTGCGGCAACGGACGCATGGCTCAACTTTTTGATAATTCCGGAGTCGAGTATCTCGGCTTAGATAATTCCCAAGAGCTGATAGAAATCGCTCAAAACCGGTATAAGAATAAGTCTGATTTCAAGTTCGAAGTTGCGGATGCGGTTGATTTGCATTTGGCCTCGAATCAATTTGATCTCGAATTAATGATTGCCGCCTTGCATCATATTCCTACGCGCGCATTAAGATTAAAAATATTGAAAGATTTATATCAGGCCTTAAAGCCGGGCGGACGCTTAGTGATCAGTAATTGGAATTTGTGGAATGTTAATGGCCGCAAATATTTCCGCTACTATCCATATCTGTTCAATCTGGTTGAAAAATTCAATCTCGGAGTCTACAATATTTCTGACGCTTTCGTGCCCTGGAAGGCCAACTTGCGCCAAAGCGAGTGGCACGTCAGATACGTACATTCATTTACGAAAAGAGAGATGAAAAATCTCCTGACGTCAGCCGGGTTCTCAATTGATTATTTGAGTTATGCCAGCAAAAGCCGGGGATCGGTTTCCATCTTGACCGGCGATAATCTGTTAGCCATCGCGGTTAAAAAATGATAACATAAGGTTATGATAATTACACCTACAATTTTTAAAGAATACGATATACGAGGGAAATATCCCGAGGAGATCAGCGATAATGCCGCTTATGCTCTTGGCTTGGCGTTTGCTAAAGTCATTAAAGCGAAGAAAATAGCCATCGGCCGCGATGCTCGAAAAGAATCAGAGAAGGCTTTCTGGCCGCTGGTGGCGGGACTCTCAAAGGGCGGAATTAAGATATACGATCTCGGAGTCTGCGCTACGCCGGAATTATTTTTTGCCGTCGGAACCAAGAAATTTCCGGGTGGAGTGATGGTAACCGCATCGCATTCGCCGACAGGAGAAACAGGCTTTAAATTCTGCGACAGCAAGGGGCGGGTATTCGGTCTTAATTCCGGATCAAAAATATTGGAAAAATTTGCTAACCAGGAAATTAATAAAATTCCGTCAGGAATTAAATTTACAACGAAAAGCGAGCAAGTTGATTTTATTTCTATTGCCTTGGATTATAAGAAATTCGCTTTATCTTTTATTAAGCCCAGTGATATCAAAGACTTTAATATAATTCTAGATGCTTCTGGCGGATCGGGCGGACGTTTGGCGGAAGTGATATTTGATGCCTTACCTTTGAAATTTACGGCGATAAATTTTCGCGCCAGCGATAAGAAATTCGGCCATGGACCGAATCCGTTATTGAAAGAAAATAGAGCGGTTATAATAAGTCAAGTCAAAGCGAAGAAAGCTGATTTGGGCGTAATATTCGATGGTGATGCCGATCGCGCTATTTTTATCGATGAGCAAGGCAGATTCGTTGAGCCGTACCATATCAATTGCCTGATGTCGCAGATAATACTGGCCATGAAGAAAGGCGCGACAATCGTTGCTGATGCCCGCCTCAATCTGGCAATAGAAAAAGCGATCAGAGATAGTGGTGGCAAAATATTGGTGCATCGCGCCGGTTATGCGAATTTTATCAAGACGATGACAGAAAAAAAACTCTTGTTCGGCTGCGAGAATTCCGGCCACTTCATGTATAATTTTAACTTGAAAAACAAGAAGCAATTTGTCTATGGCGATGCGATAATTTCTGTCCTATTAGTCTTGAAGTATTTAAAACAAAATAAATTAAAATTATCCGAGGCGATAAAGCCGATATCATCTAATTATCAAATTTCTGGCGAGTTGAATTTTAAGACCGCTCGATTCGATCAAATCTCCCAAGAGATCAAGAAGTTATTTCCTCGGGATAAGATCAGTCTGATCGACGGTTTATCCGTAACGGCGGTGGATAGATTATGGTTCTTCAATATCAGGCCGTCGCATACCGAGCCGGTAATCAGATTAAATATCGAAGCAGTAAGCAAAGAAACATTAGAAAAAATTAAAAAACAAATATTAGAATTAATATGAAGACAATATTTTCCGCCGAGGAGGCGAAGGAAACAGGAGAGAGATTGGGAATCGATTGGACGAAATTCGATGTGGAGCAATTCCGTATGGGCATGGATGTGGAATTAGAACATGGCACCAGGGATCCGCAGACTAATGTCACTAATGACGGCGCTTTTACCACTGGCAAAATCGCTCTGGCCCATTTGAATGAATTCGCCGATTATTACACTCGCTTAGAGAAAATGGAAGAGGAAGCAGAGGCTTTCTGGGACAAGAAGGAATAAAAAAACAAAATATGAATTAAAATATCCCAGCCATTCTTCATGGCTGGGATTTGTTTTTTCTTAGAGAGGCAAAGTCATAGAATCGCCAAGTTTCGGCAGTAAGATCGCAACATCGCGACCTCTAAACCGTTCTTCCAGTTTGTCTTTTAAAGACTTGCCGTTATCGGTTTCTCCGTGCAGAATAATGATATTCAGGGATCTTTTATTGCCGCTAAATACTGATTGGGCATAATTGACTAGCTCGACGCTGTCTGCGTGGGCAGAAAAGCTTTCGAAATGTTCAATTTTTGATTGGATTTTAATGTTATCTTCATTCATTTGTACGAATAGCGGCTTTTTCTTCAGTTTTGCGCCGAGACTGGTCGGAGCCATATAGCCTACAAGACAGATGATTGCCATTTCGCTTCCTAGATTAGCGCGAAGATGGTCACGAATTCTTCCAGCGTCGCACATACCAGAGCTGGCAATGATGATTCGCGGGGCTGGTTGGCGCATTAGCTCGGCTGATTCTTCGGGGCTCCTGTGGAATTTGAGGTTCGGATTGGTATTTTCGCTGAATGGATTGAATCCAAGTAAGAATTTATTACTGAAGGCGCCTAAATCCCAATATTTAGCGAAAACTTCCGTGATAGCAATCGCCATCGGTGAATCTAGATTGATAGGTATTCTTGGTATTTCATTCCGCTCCATAGCTGCTGAAAGCAGATAAATCAGTTCTTGTGTTCGCTGCAAAGCGAAGGAAGGAATAATGATTCTTTTGCCCTCTTTTTCGGCTTCAGCAATTAGCCCAAATAGCTTGGATATTTCTTCTGTTCTTGAAGGGTGCTGTTTGCCGCCGTAGGTTGACTCTGTAAACCAATAGTCAACAGGGATATTTAGTTTTTCGGGAGGTAGAAGGAGTAATCCTTCTTGTCTGCCCAAATCGCCGCTAAAAGCCAATCGAGAACGGTTCTTATTGCGGGGGTCGATAGTTTCGATGGTGCAAATTGCTCCGCCTAAAATATGTCCTGAAGGATGGAATTGCAGGGTTATACCTTTAGCCAGTTTTATTTGTTTGCCGTAGCTGGCCGAATAGATCAGTTTAAGTGTCTTCTGCACGTCTTCAAATTGGAAGAGTTGCTCTCTTTGATGCGGCTGCGAATTTCGACTTTTTCCTACTTTCTCTTTTTGCTTACTACGTTTCTTAAAAGATCCGGCATTAGCGCGTGCTTTGTTCCGTCGCTCGTTCCTGCAAGCCAAGCCTTTTTGAACTTTGTAGGAATCTTCAAGCATGATCGGCATTAGGTCGGCCGTTTGCTCGGTGCAGACGATTCTGCCTCGGAAGCCTCGGCTGACTAATAGCGGCAATAGGCCGATATGATCAATATGACTGTGCGTCAGGATGACGAAGTCGATTCTTTTCGGTTCAACGTATTCAAGAATCCTTCTGTTGTTTCTAAGGAAGTTTTTGTTATCGCCCTGAACTAGTCCGGCATCGATCAAAAATACCGTTGTTTGCTTGCCACGTTTGACTTCGATTGCCGTGCAGGAACCGGTAAGATTTTCCGTTGTTGCCAGTCCGCCGAGGAATTTAAGCGAGACATCCATTAGGCACTCCTTTTCTGGGGTTGGGATTAAAGGGCAGCTTAAAATAATTGCAATTGTAAGGGGCTCTCTTATTTATTACTGACCTTACCCTATACTAAAATCTGATATTATGCAAGCATGTGAGAATAATTAAAAAAGTTGAGAGGCGATCTCTCAACTTTAAGGTGCTTTAATTATTAATTCCCCGCTTTATCTCATTAACAATTCCGGCCTCAACTTCGATTTTTGCTTGTCTAATAGCATTGGCAATTGCCAGAGGTTGTGAATTGCCATGAGCGAAAATTACCGGTTTATTGACGCCCAATAATATAGCCCCGCCCGTTTCCTCATCGAAAAAGCGTTTTTTCAAAGCTTTTTTCATCGGTAGAATAAACGGATATGCTAGGAAAGAGAAGTAGGATAAATAATGTTTTTTGAATTCTGCGCGAATCGCCCCATCTAGCAGTTTAACCAGGCCTTCATTAGATTTTAAAATCGTATTACCGGTAAAGCCGTCTGTTATTGCTACATCGACTTTACCCATAAAGATATCCCGGCCTTCGATGAAGCCGATAAAATTCAAGCCACTTTTAACTAATAAATCATAGGCGTCATGGACAGTTTTATTGCCCTTATCTACCTCTTCGCCAATATTGATTAGGCCAATCTTCGGATTTTCTTTGCCCATGCAATTCTTGGCATAAATAGCGCCCATTTGAGCATTCTGCAAAAGATTTTTTGCTGTAGCGTGCGCATTGGCGCCGATATCCAGCAATAAGCATTGTCCGAAAATATTCGGCATCGGAACGGCAATAGCCGGAAACAATCCGTGCGCAACTCGCCCCAGCATGAATGTCGCTAAGAAGGTGAGAGCCGCTGAGTTGCCGGCAGAAACTAAGCCATCAGAATTATTATCGCGAAGTCTATGCAATCCTACGACAATTGAGGAATCCTTTTTTCTTTTTACCGTAGTTACTGGGACCTTTTCGCCCATGCCGATTGCGTCTTTGCAGATTATATATTCTAACTGCCTCAAGCTTTTTATCCGTCTTGCCGAATCGAGTGCTTCATCCGTGCCTACCATAGTAATTTCATCGGGCTGGACGAATCCCAGCTTTAAAGCCAGCTCTATGCCTTTGATTACGACAGTCGGCGCATTATCGCCGCCCATCAGATCGACTATCAGTTTCATTATCATTCTCCTTTTTGAGGTTTTATGATCTTATAGAATTTAATGTGCGCGATTACACCTTAGCACATTGGCGGAAAAAATCAACCAATAAAAAATCCCCCCGTTCGGTCTCCGCCTTTCGGCGGATAATAGAATTCGGAGGGATTTTTTTTATGTATATATATATGATGGATTATTCTGAGAGAGGAATATCCTTGGTTTCGTCAATTTCCTCGGCGATTTTTTCCGAAGTGATTTCTTCTTTCGGCTCTTCGCTCTTCTTTTCTTTCTTCGGTTTCTTTTCCTTCGCCGGTTTTTTCTTCTCTTCTTTATTTTCTTCCTTCGCTTCTTCAGCTGGAGTTTCTGCTTTTTCAGCAGCTTCGGTTTTCGGCTCGCCCTTAGTCTTCGGCTTGGTTAAGCTCAGTCCCAAGCGATGGTTCTTCGGTTCGAGAGATACGACATAGAATTCCTTTTTCTCGCCGACCTTGGCGATATCGACCGGATTGACTTGGCCCTTGTCTGATAATTGAGAGACGTGCGCCAAGCCCTGGATGTTCTTTTCCAATTCGACGAATAAGCCGAACGGATTGACTTTGATGATCTCGCCGGTAATCTTGTCGCCGATCTTGAATTTCTTCTCGATGCCGACCCAAGGATCATGCTCCAGTTTTTTCATTGATAGGAAAATCTTGGAGTTCTCGATGCCGATGATTTCTGCTTTAATCTTTTCGCCGACTTTTACGAAGTCATGCGGATTGTCGATGCGCTGCCAGGCGATTTCCGAGATATGAATCAAGCCTTCGAGCTTGTCGGCGAATTCGACGAAGACGCCGAAGTCAGTTACTGCTGTAACTGAGCCCTCAACGGACATGCCGATTTTGTATTTGCCGATGACATCTTTCTGGGTCTCTTCCCAAGCTGCTTTTTCCGAGACGATTAATTTATCTTCGCCTTCATTGACGTCGAATACTTTGACGTCGAATTTCTTGCCGATGTAAGTTTTTAAGATCTCAAAGATGCGATTCTTGTCGCCGCCCGGTACGCGAGGATAATGTTCCGGAGATAATTGCGATACCGGCAAGAAGCCGGGAACGCTTTCGAGTTTAACCATCAAGCCGCCCTTATTGGCTTCGGTGATAACCGCTTGCACGATCGAGCCGGCTTTCATTAAGTCGATCAATGTCTGCCAGGATTTCTGCTTGCCGGCATATTGGAATGATAATTCGACTTCGCCATTTTCGTTTTCTAATTCCAAGACAGTTGCTTCTACTATGTCGCCGGTTTTCAAGTTTTTGTATTGGTCGCCTTCATCGTAGCGTTCTCTGCCGCGGACCACGCCCGTAGCGATGCCGCTCAGGTCGATGTGGATCTCGTTGTTGTCGATGGAAATTACCTTGCCTTTGACGAGGTCGCCTAATTTGGGCAAATTAAAATACTGCTTCTCGTCGAGCAGTTTTGCCATGATTGAATCTTTGTTGCCAAAAATCATATTCGTATTGTAGCCATATTTTAACCCTGAATGGACGCGATGATAGCCTGACTTATAGCTATTATCTGGCCTAAATCATTCCAGAGCCCCGTTTTTTCGAGTCTTTACGGGTTTCTTTTAATTAGTATTGAAATTATATCAAAAGATATGCTATACTGTCAAGACAATTATTCTCCACCTTTACGAAAGGGGGAGTTAGAGGGGGTTTAATAATAATATGGCTTTTATCAAAAATATCGAAGATTTCACTTGCGCTAAGTGCGGCTACAAGGTCAAAGGCACCGGTTTTACCAATCATTGCCCCAAATGCCTTTGGTCCAAGCATGTCGACGTTGATCCGGGCGATCGCTCCGCTGTCTGCGGCGGCATGATGCGGCCGGTTGATTTGTATTACCGCCGCCACGAGTGGATCATCAGCCATCGCTGCGAAACCTGCGGTTTTGTAAGGAATGACAAGATACGCAAGGAAGATGATTTTGATATGGCGGTGAAGCTGGAAAAAGAGATTGCGGAGAAGAAAGCGAGAAAAATCGGCTAATTGGGGTTGTCCCATTACTCGATTTTTCAGGAATTTTTCAAAAAACAGAAGCTAAAATTAGCTAAAAATTTTTTGCAAAATCACCAAAAACGGAGTTTTGGGACAGCCCCAATTGACCGGTTTTTTTGATTGACAAAACTCCGATAATAGTTTAAGATGCGCTATTGCACTTTACATTTGAATAACAACTGATAAAGGAAGGAGAAAAGCCATGATAATCGATATGCACGCGCATACTTCTAGGCATCAAATGAAGGGTTTGCACACGGCAGATGCCGATCTGGATGATCTGCGCGAATACGCCAAGATGTACTATATCAAGGTAATCGTCTTGATGGCGACGTATTTTCCGCTCAAGGGCACAGGGCTTTCTAATCTCGATTTGCACGAGCGGATAATGGGCGACAGCCTGTTTCGTATGTTCGGCAGTCTGGATTTGAGCGCCGATAAACCATCGACTTTTGAATTAGAAGTTATGGCCGATGCTGGGAGTTTAAGCGGCTTCAAGCTGTACCCGGGTTATCAGAAATTCGAATTGGATTGTCGGGCAGTCGGGCGAATTTGCCGGCTGGCTCAGGAATATGATCTGCCGATTGCGATGCATTTGGGCGAATTGTATCATTGCTGTCCCAAGGATGTTAGAGTAATCGGCCAAGGCCGATGCGGCCGCCCTCTTTGCCCCTTGGATGAAAGGGCGCACTTGGCAAATCCGGAACGTCTGCGGCTTCTGGCTCTTCGTTATCCGGAAGTCAACTTCATTGCTTGCCATCTGGCCAACCCGTATTTCGATATTTTGCGCCAGGTGATGATCGATTGCCCTAATGTCATGACTGATATTTCCGGGCAGTTCGTCTCGGGCAGTTCCGAAGACACGCCGGAGTATCGGAAATTCATTACTAGTCAGATCAAGCAATTCATCGAACTGCCCAACGGCATCGATCGTATCATGTTCGCGACGGATTTTCCAATCCAGTCTTATCGCGACACTTTGGAAATCGTCGCGTCGTTGAATCTTTCGCCGGATGATGAGAATAAAATATTGGGCGGCAATGCTCAGAGGCTTTTGAAGATTTCTTGGTGAGACTAAGTTCAGGAGGATAGCAAGATGAAGAAAGTACTTGTTACAGCGGGAGCGACTTTGACGCCCATCGATCAGGTCCGGGCGATCACGAATATTTTCAAAGGCCGGACGGGAACAAATATCGCGATGTATTTTGCCGATAATGGATATGAGGTTACACTGTTGACTTCCAATCCCGGTTTGATTCCTGATGTTAATAATCTGAATCGCATTATTAGATATCAGACTTTTGATGAATTGCTCCAATTGATGGAACAGGAGATTTGCAACAATCGATTTGATATCGTAATTCATTCGTCGGCTGTCAGCGACTATAAGGTCGACGGAGTCTGCTTCCAGAATGAATCCGGTGCTCTTATCGAATTGGATAACAGCGGCAAAATTTCCTCTGATTTCGAAGTGTTATATCTGCGCTTAATCAAGACGCCGAAGATCGTCGATTTAATTCGTGAGCCTTGGGGCTACGAAGAATGCTTGGTTAAATTCAAGCTGCAAGTCGGAATTTCCGATGACCGGCTTTTGGAAATTGCCAAGAAAAGCATGCTCGATAGTGATGCCGACATGATCGTCGCCAATTGCTTGGAGACATCAAAGGAATATGCGTTTATCGTGACTAAAGAAGAAACACTTCGAGTTGATCGCGGGGGATTGCCCCAGGGAATCGAAGAAAAAATCAGGGAGACAATGCAATGGGAAAGCGAATAATTCTTGGAGTTACGGGCAGCGTGGCTGCTGCAACATTGACTCACAAAATGGCCGCCGCAATGGTGGCCGCCGGCCATGAAGTCAGAGTAGTTGCCACTACGCCGGCGTTGTATTTCATTCCCGAGCCGCATGCTGGCATATACAAAGATAAAGACGAATGGCCAGCAGGCGGATTTATTAAGAATGGGCCAGTCGGCCACATCGATATGGAGCATTGGGGCGAAGTGTTTGTCATCGCACCGCTGACGGCAAATACTTTAACTAAGCTCGCTCTGGGCATTGCCGATAATTACTTAACCTGCATTTTTTATGCGTGGACTCGGTTTCGTCCGATTGTCATCGCTCCGGCGATGAACACTGACATGTGGAAAAACCGGCTCACAAAAGAGCATTTAGAGCGATTGAGGCGTCGATATCCGCATTTGGTCATTGTGCCTCCGGTTGAAAAAATGCTGGCTTGCGGCGATATCGGCATGGGTGCCATGGCTAATATCGGCGATATCGTTAATGCAATCGATGACGTTCAGAAACTTTTCGAGGGCCATTCTGATTGGAGAATGGAAGATTAGAGGTTGTTAGCAGTTATCTGCCGCCGAAGCGATTCGGCGGTTTTTTTGTCTAAATTCAGCTAATATTTATTGTATTGACATTATGTTTCATATATGATACACTTATGTCATATATATGAAAAGCAAGAAAAACCTGCTTGAGCAGTTAAAAACATTACCCCACTTCAATAAAAACGCCGTATATCAGCTCGGTAAGCAGTTGGGGCTTAAGGATTCCACGGTTGACACATATATCAGCCGATTTTTGAAATATAATGAGATTTTTCAGCTAAAAAACGGTTTATATGTAACCTCTGCTTTTTATGATAAGTATAAGCATGACGGTTCATATTCATTTTATCTTGCTAATATTATCCGTGTGCCGTCTTATATCAGTTCTTGGGCAGCCTTGCAGTATTATGGCTTAGCGACCGAATCGATCAATTCTATCACATCAGTAACCATTAAAGTAACTAAGGATTATCAGGCCAAGGCGGGCAATTTCGCCTATCAGTCGATTAAAAAAGAGCTCTTTTCTGATTTTCACTTAGTAACGGGAAGGCCTGGATCTGATGCAGGGGGGTTTGATTTTTTTATCGCTTCTCCGGCGAAAGCATTATTTGATCTTCTGTATTTCAGAACTCGCCAGTTCCGCGGCATTAAGCTGGAAGATATTGATCCAATGATCGAGGAATTGCGCATTGATTTTGACGAGATGGATATCGAAGAGCAGGAAAAATTTTATTCATTTGTTAAAAATATACTCATATGAGCGAACAGATAATCGCAATTTTGAAAAGGAAAATCGAGAGCCTGTCAGCTTATGGCGGTATCGATGCCGAGACGCGCCTTAACGCCCTTGAAGAAGAGCTGCAGTTTTATGTCCTGAATTTTATTTATCATCATCAGGAATACGGCGATTGGGTCATGTATGGCGGTTCCGCGCTGCGCATAATCCATGGCCTGGATCGTATGTCGGTTGATTTGGATTTTGAGGTTTCTCATGAGGTGACAGAGGAATTTTTGGGCGAATTGAAAAGGGAGATTGAAGATTATTTTGCAAATACATATGGAGCCGGAGCCGGTTTCTTAACGTTAAAAATAACTGCCGGCAGAGGATTGATCTTGAAGTTCCATGTCGGCAAGGAACTTAGCCTTGGCTGGCCTTCGGATCAGATCCACGTAAAAATTGATTTGAATCATTTTGCCGCTTCTAAAACCGTAATTGACCGCCAGCCGATAAATCGCGGACAGTTGTCATTTGTCATCTGGACATATAATATGGGTGCGCTCATGGCAAGCAAATTAGCCGCAATTTTTCTGCGCGGCTCTCGCGGGACAGGGAAAGAAATTTATGAAGAAAAAGGGCGCGATATTTATGACCTGCTGTGGTATATGGGCAAAAAAATCGTGCCTGATTTCGATTATCTCATCGCCAAAGGTATCGATATTAAGAATCCGAAAGAATTATTCGACAAGGTTACGATAAAAATTTTAAACAGTCCGAAGACGGATGCCAATCTCAAACATGATTTGACCCCGCTTTTCTTGGATCAGGCTTTCATTGCCAATTGGTTAAAGAATTGGCGAGAGAGCTATCTGCGTCTTTTGGATGAATATAAAATTAGAGATATTAAAATTCTTCAAAAGTTGGTAATTTTTGAGGATATGTTTAAGGATATTTTTTTGTTTAAATTTTTGTATGAAACAGATGATGGGAAAATTGTTCTTGTTAAATATGCGATTGATGAAGATTGGATTATTGCGACAGATGGTAAAATGAATAATATGATAGATGATAATTTAATGAAGATTACAGAATTTACGAATAACGGTATAAGTAGTCGGCTCGCTCCGCAGGAAGTTCTCAAACAGTATGCGACCCACTTTTTTCAAATGACAGAGAAATATTTCAAGAAAACCGGCAGGATTATGTTAGGCGACAGCATCACCACCAAGCTTATTCGGATGACTGCGGATAATCTGAATCCCAATGAGCAGATCTTGCTAAATAAATCCGCCTTGCTGTCTTGCGAGCTGGATGATCTGTTGAAGTAGGCCTGTAATCATACAAGAATAATCATAACGAAAAATATGAGAAAAAATGCAATTTCTGACGTCCTAGATCATTATCTTTACGATCTCGGGCGTAATGCGGATATTAAAAGAGCAAGTTTGGAATTTTTTGGCCGCTCCATTGGTGATGTCGTAGATGGCGATTTGATTGCCGATGATGACATGGATCCGGTTAATATGCTTTTTATGGAATGGCTGGTATTTGATTTCAAGCTGTCTAATGGCAAGACGCCGCTGTCTGATTTTGTTAAAAATAATCCTCTTAGGTTAACTGATAATGAATTATCGGATTTAAGGGATATGTTAGATAATGAATATGGTTTTTTCTCTGTCACCTCAGTCAAACCCGGGCGGATAGAAGTTGAAAGCCTGCAACAGGATAAGGAGTATGCGGTGCGGGAATATGCGGGAGCCAGATTGCTTCTTCCGGGTCAGACGATTATTTGTCGAGTAGCTAAGATCGGAGAACGTTATGAATTCGCCAGTGGCACATGCCAAATGCTGGATACAATGATGACCGAGCAGGCAAAAAAATATTTTAGGAAATCTGGTGATATTATAACGCCCCAGGTGGTTTATGAAATTCTTTATAAGCCTGGCAGACAGCAAGCCGATGAGGCGGAAAATGCAAGCGACAAAATTGATCTGACGATGAACGAACAAAAGGCAGAAAAGCAAGCGGAGGCAGCCTTTAATGTATGCGGCATCTCGCCTTTTGTTTCTGTGAGTCAAGTCAAGAAATGGATTAATAAAACCGCTAATGATGATTTAGCGACTTTCCCTATTTCGATCTTAATGGGTTTGGCTCATCATGACCTGAAAAAAGATGACATGGATTTATTGGTGAAAGCGTCTTGCGATCTTAGCAATTATTCCCCGCATAAATCACTTAGTGGTAAATGCCCGCATGAGATGAAGGGGAAAGTCAGGCCGGATCGCGATCAATCAACCCCTCGTTATATTAGCGGGATATTCAGTTCTGAAGGCTGGATGGATTATGCGGAGAAAGCGATGAAAGCTACTAAACAGGGAAAGCCAGGGCTGGCAATGGAATCATATGATAAGGGTTTCCAGGAATTATTATCATCAAAAACAACCGATCGGGAAATTTATCGCTTATTTGCCAATAAAGGATCGTCTATGTTGGCTGCAGGCAATCCCGCCGGAGAGGAATTATTACATATGGCTTTGGAATTGAATCCGCATTATGATTTTGCTGCCTCTCAATTGGATCGTTTGGATAAGGGTGAGTTCAATACAAATATCATAAATTTTTTGACCAAAGAACTGCCGAGCTTTTCTGATAAATTGAGCGTGAAAGCGGTTGATAATCTGGTGGACAAATTCATAGCGAAACAACTTAGAGATGATCCGGGAGTAATATATTTTGTGTGGCTGATGAAATTGGGCATTAATTTTGCTCAGACTGATTTTGAACCGACCAGATTATTTACATCGAAAATGAGGCATTAGTTAATTCTGGTATCTTTTTGTCTAAAATTAGCTAATTATTAAATACTTGCATATATTTTATATATGTGCTATAATTGTACTGTTAGTAAGTTTTAAACTAACATCTAGTAAGTATATGGTTAATAAACTCACAAAAGGCCAATATATCGATATGTTGCTCAGATCGCCAAAAACTGTCTTTTCCACAAAAGACATTTCTTTGCTGTGGGGTGAAATAGGAGAGGCTAAAATCAGGGTTAGATTGAGCAATTATGTAAAAAGGGGAAAATTAATCAGGGTCCATCGCGGCATTTATGCCAAGGATAAGAATTATGATCGTTTTGAATTGGCTACGCGGATCTATACTCCCTCTTATGTCAGTTTTGAAACAGTCTTGACTCGGACCGGAGTGAATTTCCAGTATTACGGAAATATTTTTGTTGCTTCCTATGTTACGAGGGAGATTGAGGCGGACGGGCAAAAAATATCGTTTATCAGGATGAAGGATTTTGTTCTGAGCAATACGGCGGGGATCGAGCATGTAAATGGCGTGGCTGTCGCGACAAAAGAGCGGGCATTTTTGGATCGGATATATATCAGCAAGGATTATCATTTCGACAATCTGAGCGTTTTGGACTGGAAAAAAGTTTTTGAAATTTTGCCGATTTACCGCAATCAAAGAATGGCTAAGAAAGTTGAAAAATATTTCAATTATTATAAAAACGATAAACTGGATAACATTCAAACCGTATGACATTAGACTATCCCAAACATAAGAATATTCTATTGCAGATATTGAAAGATATTTTTTCTGACACTTCGCTGTCCCCGTATTTGGGTTTTAAAGGCGGAACGGCGGCTTTGATGTTTTACGGCCTGGATCGCAACTCCGTCGATATCGATCTTGATCTTTTGGTTGTTGATAAGGAAAAGGAAGTGTTTGAAAAAATCCAAAAGATAGCCGCAGGCTACGGTAAGATCATTGATTCCAAGATTAAGAGATTTAATCTGATCGTTATTATCGCGCATGACTTGAAGTCTCAGAATATAAAAATCGAAGTCAATCGACGGAATTTCGGATCGAAATACGAAGTGAAAACGTTGCTGGGCATCTCTATGCCGGTTATGGTTAAGGAAGATATGTTCGCCAATAAACTCATGGCGATGTATGAGAGGATAGGCAAGACGAGTCGCGATGTCTATGACGTTTATTTTTTTGCCAAAAACATGTGGCCGATCAATAAGAAATTAGTGGAAAATCGTGCTAAGCTGACTTTTGAGGAAGTTGTAGCTAAATGCATTAAGATGTTGGAAAAGATGGACAATCGCCATATTCTCGATGGCCTGGGAGAGATGTTGACGGCTTCTCAAAAAGATTGGGCTCGAGCGAAATTGCGAACCGATACGATATTTTTATTAAAAGCTCGACTGGAAAGCGAGAAATAACATTCATGGCCGCCGAAGCGATTCGGCGGTTTTTTTGCGTAAAATTAGTAAATATTTAATCATTCATTGACAAAAGTGTTATTATTTGCTATAATTTTATGTTAGTCAGAATATTGTGGATAACTGTTGGTAGCTGTCAAAAACTGCTAAAATAGCAGAGAAATAGGAGAAAAGAAATGCAAGTTCATTACAATTCAGTAAAGTTAATTTTGTTGGTACTTTTGGCCATTATGGCCGTAATGTTTAATCCTTTGGCCTATGGCGGAGGATTGGATCGCTTGGCTGTAACTGGGCCGACAGGTGTCGGCAATGGCTCGAATCCGGACGGACCATGGCTGCCGGAGAATCTGGGCAGTATGATCCAGATTGATGGCAGCCAATTGGAATTCGGTTTCGAAACCATGGTGCCGAAATTCCGTATTACGGATCGATTTGGTCGAACTATTGAGTCGAAGAACGTGGCGCATACATTGCCGTATCTGTGCTGGGCTCAAAGGGTCGATGGCGATACCGTCACCGGCTTGAAGATCCGGACGGAATTCGGCATGGGTGCGAGCTTCGAAAAAAGCTTCGGCAGGATAGATTCTCGGACTCTTATATCCGGGACGTACATTGAACCGTACGTTACTCAGAGATTAAACGATCAGTGGTCAATCGGACTCGGCTTGATAATTGCCGACACTATGCTGACGTGGCACGGGCCATTCGACATCAATCGGCATAACCTGCCGATCGAGACGGACACGAAAGCGATCGGAGCCGGAATCGGCGCGGCCGTTGGCGTGTTTTATCAGCCGAATGAGAATTGGGCGTTCGGAATGAATTATACTTCGAGCATTAAGGCGCGTTTGAATGGCCGCACGGAAATCCTGAGTCCGTTCCATTTGCGGGATGAGATCAAAGCTGATTTCCAATTTCCGGACGAACTCGAAGTTTCCGGAGCTTGGAAGGCGACTGATCGATTGCTCTTAGTGGCTGATTGGACTTGGTACGGCTACTCCAAGAGTTCGTTGGAGTCGGTCGATATCAAATTCGACAAGCTCACGTTCACCAAGCCGGTCAAGACCGGTTGGGCGGATAATTGGGCGGCCCGAGTCGGCGCTAGTTACAAAGTGAATGATCGCCTGACGATCGGCGGCGGCACGGGCTATATGTCCGCAGCAGTTCCTGACCAGACGGCGGACTTCATGACGCCGGATACGGACGGAGTGTTTGTCGCCGGTCGGCTCAATTATCAAATCGCGAAGTCGTGGGACCTGACAGTGGGACTTTCCCGCGGCTGGGGCAGCAATAAGGCTGACGGCCGGGAAATTTCTGCTGACGTCTGGACAGGTGCAATTAGCGGAACTGTGAAGTTCTAGAAGAAAGGAAGGGAAAATAGAAATGAATAAATATACTCTCTCTGGGGTGGAAATAGCTACGGCTCCGGAAATGTCAGAGTCGGGTAATATTGAAGCCTCATTTGTTCAACCGATTAAGCTGGATTCCTATGAGCATCGCCGCTGGCTTTACATACTCACCCTGCCAATTTCTTGGTTGCTCACACTGTACGTGATCGCTAAGAAATTGGTGTATAAGAAATTTGGAATCGATAGGCCACAGACCAACACTATGTGGTTTGATGGCTTGGGGCCTGGTAATCGTCAGATCAAGGATGGTGCGGCTTCGTGGAAAGCCTTGGACATTATCTACAATCACAATTTCAGTTTCGGCTGGAGAAAGATTATAGATAATTTCTGGATTGGCATGATGAACGCTCAGGCTGTTCGTAATCGTTACAAGTTGGTGCGGCAAGAGGTGCGACGGGCAATATTGAGATTTAGTGGTCATGGTGAAGTCAGATTGATTTCATTGGCTTGCGGTTCGGCTCAAGCAGTGATTGAAATTATTGCCGAGTTTAAACACAGGGGTGTAATCGTTAAGGCGATTCTTGTCGATATCGATAAGGATGCGCTGGAATATGCCAGAAATTTGGCTAAGTGCTATGGTGTATGTAGTCAAATCGAAATAAAACAGATTAGTGTTGCGGCAGTGGCCATGGTAGCGGTCGACTTCAAACCGCAGATCATTGAGATGTTGGGGCTACTTGATTACATCGAACAAGGAAAGGCGATACGATTGTCGGAAAAGATCCGGGAATCACTAGAGCCCGATGGTGTATATCTGACATGCAATATCGCTCCGAATCCGGAACAACACTTCCTTCATTGGGTCATCAATTGGCCCATGATCTATCGCGATCCTAGCGATCTAGTGGAAATAGCCGAAAAAGCAGGATTTAAGGATTATCGAATAATCTATGAACCGTTGCGCATTCATGGCATTCTTATTGCCGAGAAATAAGTCGAACATTTTGAATCAACCCGAGAAAATGCTATAATAAAAGCATTGACTCGGGTTTTTAATTTGTTTTTATGAATATTTACGCCATCGTTGCAATAATTAATTTTTTTAGCAGTATATTTCTGGGTACTTTTGTTTTTTTTAGCAATAAAGAAGACAAAGTTAATGCCTCCTTTTCACTTTTTGCTTTTACTGTGGCTTTTTGGAGCATCGGATATTATTATTGGCAATTGGCCAGTGATCCGATCTCAGCCTTATTTTGGTGCCGTCTATTGATGGCTCCAGCTATTTTTATTCCATTTACTTATTTATATTTTATTTATTCTTTTGTCGGTTTGCTTCCAAAAAGAAGAAAATTTTTGATTCTGACGTTCATCATTTCCCTCATCTTTTTAATACTTGATTTTACCCCCCTATTTGTCATTGGCGTCGAACCGATTTTAACTTTTAAGTTTTGGCCAATGGCCGGTCCAGCATTCGCCCCTTTTTTGATTATTTGGTTTTTTTACGTAGTCTATTCTTGTTCTCTACTTTATAAGAAATATATTCAATCAGAGGGAATCATAAAAATTCAAATTATTTATGTATTAGTCGGAATGACAATCGGATTTATCGGCGGGTCTACTAATTATTTTTTGTGGTATAAAATACCCATTCCGCCCATTACTAATATATTGGTAACTTTTTACGTCGCAGCAGTGGCTTATGCGATAATCAAGCACCACTTGATGAATATTAAAGTAATTGCAACGGAATTATTCTCTGTATTTTTAATAGTTATAACTTTTTTACAAATATTTCAAACATCGCAAATTTCTGTTTATTTCAGGGTGGTCATATTTATTATTACCTTATTCTTTGCCGTGTTGCTTGTTCGCTCAGTACTTCACGAAGTCCATCGCCGCGAGGAAATGGAAGCGCTTAATAAAAAATTGAATAAAGTCACGAAGGATTTGGCGAGCGCCAACAAGGAATTGAAGCGATTAGATGAATCCAAATCGGAATTCCTGTCGATCTCCTCGCATCAGCTGAGGACGCCGCTCACGATCATCAAAGGCTATTCTTCGATGCTTTTGGAAGGCAGTTTTGGCAAGATGACTAAACCAGTCAAGGAAAGCATCGACAAGATATTCGTCTCGACCGAACGATTAATTAATTTAGTGGAAAGCCTACTTAATATATCGCGTATCGAGGCGGGCAGGATTGAGTTCACTATCGAGCCAGTGGATCTGACGGAAGTCGCCAAGTCGATGGTCAATGATTTCCAAGAGAAAGCCAAGGCGCGCAAATTGAAGCTGGCCTTCATGAGTAAAGAAAAGGTGCCGAAAGTCGCGGCGGACGCGCAGAAGATAAAAGACATCGTTTCCAATATAATCGATAATGCCATCAAATACACCAAGCAAGGCGAGATCATGGTCGGCCTGCATCAAGAGGGCACGTCTGTCGTTTTTACTTCTCAAGATACCGGCATGGGTATGGATGCTGACGACATCAAACGATTATTCAACAAATTCACCCGCGGCAAGGATTCGGCCAAGGTCAATACCGAGGGGACTGGCTTGGGCTTATATTACGCGCGCGTCCTGGTAGAGAATATGGGCGGCCGCATCTGGGTGGAATCGCCCGGTAAAAACAAAGGCAGCAAGTTCTGTTTTTCATTGCCGATGGCGGATAGGAAGCAAGCAAAAAAGATCAGTTAAAAGATGCTTTACACCGTCGTATGAAGTATTCGTTAACCGTTGGAATTCCGGCAAAAAATGAAGCAACCAATATTTACTCAGCCCTGGAATCGATCAGCAAGGCTGTTATTTTTTGTCGAATAAAAAAATATATAATCGTCGTTTGCGTTAACGGCTGTACGGATGACACTGAAAAGGAATTCAGGCGTTTCAAAAAAGACCACCCTAAAATCGCCTGTGAACTAATCAGGAGCCGTCCCGGCCTAGTCAATGCCCAGCGCATGATTGTCAATAAATTTCCGGCGGAAATTTTCGTGTTTCCTGATGCTGATGGTCTAATTGCCGAAGATTCCATAAAGTTGCTCGTTGACGCATTAAAAGGCAATTCTCAGTTGGCCGTTACCTATGCTAAAACAGTATCCTTGGCTAAGGATAAAATTAATATGAATTTAGCCGAAAAAATCGGCAGATTGTATGATTCGCAGGCAATGCTTTCGCCGCGCCAGTATTTTCATGGGCGGTTATTTGCAACTCGTCATTGGCATATTCCCACTGATTATGAGGTGTCCAGGCGGGCAAAAAATTGTCGTCGGAGTAAAATGATGCTGAAATATTGCAGCAACGGCATATTGCTGTCTGCAGACGATGTGTTCATGTCGAGTTACTTCATTGACAAATTCGGCTTGAATTCCATAAGGCAGGTTGCCAAGGCAAAATGCTATTCCTGGCCGATCAGTTCATTCTATGATTGGCTTAATGTCTATCGCCGCCGCAATATCGAAATGGAAAAAATGAAGTGTTGGTTCCCCGAATATAATTATCTTTGGCCGCATCTGAACCGACGCACTGATTGGAAGAAATGGCAAAAATCAGGTTTTGGCGACGGTTTAATCTGGCTGATTTACTTGGCAATGAAGGGGTTTTTCTGGATGTGCCTTAAATTAGAATTCCTGCTGCTTAATATAGGTATTTATGAGCCGCCTACTCAATGGAAGGCGGCCGTTAGCACCAAGAAAAAAGCATATCCGCTGGTTTTTTTCGATATCGACGGCACATTGGTATCCGACGATGCCGTTTCTTTTGTAAAATTAAAAAATAAGATTAGAAATCTTACGAAAGACGGCGTTATATTCGGATTGAATACTAATCGTCCCTGGGCTGAGGCGAAAAGCGTTTATTATGATTTTGGATTAAACGGCCCTATTATCTGCGAGGGTGGTTCATATTTCAAGTTAACGCCCCATGGCTTAAAAAAAGAAGCTCCGCATTCTGATAGGCGATTGAGGCGGACTATTTCAAGCTTATTGAAAGATAATTATAAAGGCGCGGGGTATCGAGTAGTAACCGGTTATGACAAGAATATTATTAATATTCAAAAAGAAAAATATTTGATATTTGTCAGCGCAAAAAGGAAATATTCTGCCAGTATTTATGCAAGATGTAATGGGCAGCCCAATTATGGATTGGCCAAGAATATATATGCCATGCTTCAGAGGGAATTGCCTGATCATAAGATAAATTTATTATCCAAGCCGGCAAAGATAACAGTGGACAATCCTGGCGTATCAAAGATCTCGGCTCTAGACCGATTGATTAACGTCTATTTTAGCGGCAAGCAGGCGATTTTCATCAGTGATAACGAGACTGTCGATGGCAATTGGCGCAAAATAAAATTTTGCGCTATCATGAATGCGAAATCCTTTTACAGGAGGCGTAGCCAATACGTCGCTCAAAAACCGGGCGAAGCCGGTTTATTAGAAATAATCGAGAGGAATATATGATAAGAGAATATCCGCCAGGGCAAGAAATCAAAGACTTAATGCCCAAAAAGGAAATAGCATTTGCTTTCATAAAGCCGGAATATATAGATGATTTGCCGGCGATAGAATCTATTTTAAAAGAAAACGGCTTAATGATCGTTTATGAAGATAAAGTAAAATTATCGCCGCAAGCGGTCGATTATATTTATGCTGATTCAATCAATCAGCATTTTTATCCGGCAATGAGAAAATATCTGTCTAGTCATGAGGTGATTGTTTTGCTGGTCGGAGGCGACGGCTTGGAAGCCCAACGGGTATTGTCCAGTCTGAAAAAAAAAGAAACGGGTGACGGTGTTATCAGGCAGAAATTACAGCGGGATTCAAAAGTATCCGATGAGGATCTAAAGCTGTGGCAGAATGGCGCTCATCCGCGGCAGGACGAATTATCAGTCGTTCTGACGCAGAAGAATGTCATCCATACAGCAGACAGCGCAGATGAGGCATTAAGTGATTTAAGGATGATATTGGGAGATAAATTCGATCGATTAAAGAAGAAAGGCAATCTGCCGACGGAGCTTTGGGAAATATTCAACGAAAATTAATAAAATATTATTTATGCTAATCAGCGAAAAAACGACATTTGCAGGCAGAGATCTTACGCTCACTTGGCAAGAAGCAGAAAATATTCCTGTCGGAAAAAATATTTCCCAAGTTAGCGCTTTTTGTCTGGATAACGAGGATAAGGTTTTAATCATAAAGAATAAACACGGATGGGGATTGCCGGGAGGACATCCGGAATCAGGAGAGACATTGGAGGAGTCGCTGAAAAGAGAGATTATGGAAGAGGCTGATTGCTCCATAAAAGATTTTAAGCTTATAGGCTATGTCGAAGTCAATGATCCGAACAATGATTCGATCGAAGGCCGGGAATATTTCCAATTGCGATTTTTTTGCAGATTATCTGATATCGGAGAATTCAGAGCTGAGTTTGAAACGTCGGAACGTAATTTCGTTTCTCCTGCGGAATTGCCGGAATATATCGAATGGATGAAATCATCGGTTACCGGCCAGGCGCAGATTGAATCATTCATAAGATTTTTTGAAAGGAATCGACTATGAAAATTGCCATATATCAGCCGAGAGCCAGCTATTATGTCGGAGGCGGAGAAGTCGTTCCTTTGCAGCATGCAAAATTCCTTTCATTGGCAGGTCATCAAGTGACGCTGGTGACTGTCCGGGCAAAATATATAAAATCCAGCGGATATTTTTTGAAATTTCTTAAGGAAAATCCTCAAGTTAAGGTAGCTTATATTGATTTGCCGGAAGAATTTGAGTGGATTTATGGCGAACTACCTGGTCAGAGATGGATACGGTGGGATTATGAGAGCTTACATGTCGGCAGATTAGCTTATTGCTATTTTTTACGTCAGCATTTTGATTTAATAGCCGTCCATAATTATTTAGATTCTATCGCGGTGCCTTTCGGCCAGAAGTCGGTTCTGCATCTTCATGGATATCCGCTGCAAAGCAATTACATGCATGATCTGTGCGCAACGATTCCTTCAGCATTTATTTCCGTTTCAGAATTGATAAAGCAAAAATGGCTGGATATGGCGCCGATAAGAACAATTTCCGTGGCCGTTAATGGAATTGATGCTGATCATTTTATCCCGATGAAGACGGATATCGAATATGACGCGCTTTATGTTGGAAGGCTTATTGAAACCAAGGGAATCAATTATTTGATCGAGGCATTGGCCAAGTTAAGAAATAAGGCGATAAGGGTTGCCATAGCTGGTAGTGGGCCAGAAGAGGGCAATTTGCGTAAGTTGGCCAAGGAAAAAAAATTGACCCAAAATGTTCATTTTCTCGGTTACGTTAAAGATGAGGATTTGCCCTCGCTTTATAATTCAGCCTTAATGGTAGTATTGCCCTCATATGACCGTGAGGGAATATTAACTACTATGCTGGAGGCTGGAGCTTGCGGTCGGCCAGTCATAACCACTACTGCTTGCAGCATGTCGGAATATTTAAAAAATGGCGGTAACGGATTATTGGTCGCTCCCCGAAATGCCATCGCATTAGCCGAAGCAATGAACAGATTGTTGGCTGACTCTGTTTTAGCTGACAGTCTTGGCAGAAATGCCAGAATAGCGGCTGCGGGCAAATGGAGCTGGCAAATAAGAATCAAACAAGTGGAAAAAATTTATGAAAAGACATTTTCTAAGAATTAGCTCATGCGGCGCATCGGTATTGGTGAGGAGCAATAATCCAGAAGATATTGAAAAACTGATTAAGTCTGATTTTTTATATCGTTATATTCCTGAGGTAATTATCGATCAATCGGGAAATAAAACAGATGTGATATTGGATTTAGAAAGAGGAGCGAGTCGAATAATGTTAAAATATCCTCGGGCTGAATATCGAAATAAGTCAGTTGATGTCAATGATGTCTTATCGCTGGCGGAATATTTATTGGAACGTGCTAGACAAAGCAGAGGCTACTATTGTATGCATGGCGCGGCAGTCGAAGTCGGAGGAAGGGCGATTATTTTTTGGGGCGGCGCCAGCGGTATGGGCAAGACTGCTTTAGCTAAGTATTTCAGCGAACAAGCGGATTGTATTTGGTTTGCTGACGAAAAAGTCGTCATTGACTTGAAGCATTCAATGGTCGTCGGGGGAGTTGGCAGCGCTTATTTTAATAAGGGTAAAAAGAATGTTTATGATAAGTTAGCTTTGCGCAAAAAGATGGAATTGCCGATAGCAATGTTTGTTTACCCTTTTGTCACTTCCGTCCCCAATGAACTAAGTTGGGATAGATGGACGAGTGAGAAATTCGACTGGCATCTGTTCGAAGAGATGAACAGGAAGATTAGGGGCACATCAAGACGGGTTTTTTCAAATATCGAGCCGTTGCCTCCGTTGGATAATATTCTTCTCGCTAGAAAACGTAATGTCTTGATCGGCAGATTAACTAAAATTTTACCTTGCTATTATGCGCAAGGAGAAGCAAAAGCCATAACAGCTGCTATCAGGAATAATATATGAATATGAAAACACATGTTACGGCCGGAGGAGTATTATATGATCCGCGGCAGAAGAAAGTCTATATGATTTATAAGAAGGAGCGCGACGAATGGCTCCTGCCGAAAGGCCACGTCGAAGAAGGCGAGAGCGTGGAATAGGCCGCTTTGCGAGAAATAACGGAAGAGACGGGATATAAGGATATCGAATTGGTCGATGGCGGATTGCTCGGCAAGATCGAATTCGAATTCGAATTGGACGGGGAAAAAGCCTTCAAAGTCATCTATTATTATCTCGCCAAGCTGCTAGAGAATGATTTTGCAGAAACAAGCGAAAGGCAGGCCGAAGGCTTGAGCGGATCTTGGATGAGCTTGCCGGAAGCGATCAAATCAGCCAAGCATGAAGACATCAAGAAGCTTTTGGAAAAAGCCGCGCTGTTTATTGATCGCATATGAGCGGCTTGGAAGATAGAAAGATTGCTCGCAATTAAAATCACCTTGGTATAATCCAAGGTGATTTTTTTTATGCTATTTCTTATCCGCAATTTCATTTTTTATTTCTTCGATGAATTCATTTGTATCCTTGCTACCGAGATCGCCTTCGCTGCGCTTGCGGACGGCGATCGTTTTCGCTTCGACTTCCTTTTCGCCCACGACTAATATGTAGGGAGTCTTTTGCTTCTCCGCGTTCCTGATGCGCTTGCCCAGCGATTCATCGGATTTATCGATTTCGACGCGGATGCCGGCGGCCTTCATATCAGCAAATACTTTATCGCCGTAATCATTGAATTTTTCCGAGACCGGAATGATCATCGCCTGCACCGGAGAGAGCCAGAGCGGGAAAGCGCCGGCAAAGTGCTCGATGAGCACGCCGAAGAACCTTTCCATCGAGCCGTAAATGACGCGATGGATCATGACCGGACGCTTTTCCTGTCCGTCGGAATCGGTGTAAGTCAGATCGAAGCGGTCAGGCATATTCATATCGAGCTGGATGGTGCCGCATTGCCAAGTCCGGCCGATGGCGTCTTTGATCTTGATGTCGATTTTCGGACCGTAGAAAGCGCCGTCGCCCTCATTGATTTCGTATTCCTTGCCAGTGCTGTTTAACGCTTCCGTCAAACCGGCGGTAGCCGTTTCCCAAGCCTCATCGGAGCCGATGGCTTTTTCCGGCTTAGTGGAAAGTTCCAGAGTATATGTCAGGCCGAAGGTGGCGTACATCTTATCAACTAGATTCAAGACGCCCAAAATCTCGTCTTTGATCTGGTCGGGCCGCATGAAGATGTGCGCATCGTCCTGATGGAAAGCGCGGACGCGGAACAGCCCGGACAAGACGCCGGAGAGTTCATGGCGATGCACTAAGCCGATCTCGCCCCATCTCAGCGGCAGTTCGCGATAGGAATGTATGTCTTCCTTGTACATCAGGAATCCGCCCGGACAATTCATCGGCTTGATGGCGAATTTGGTTTCGTCGATGATTGTCTCATACATGTTCTCGCGATAATTGGTCCAATGGCCGGAAGTCTCCCAGAGGTGCTGGGAGAGCATTATCGGCGTCTTGATCTCATCATAGCCTGCCGCTTCATGCATTTCGCGCCAGTAGTTCAAAAGCTCATTCCAAATAACCATGCCCTTCGGTTTAAAGAAAGGAAAGCCGGGGCCTTCATCGTGGAAGGAAATCAAACCTAACTCCTTGCCTAATTTTCTGTGATCGCGTTTTTCCGCTTCTTCCAAGATTTTAAGATATTCGGCTAATTGATCTTTTGTTTCGAAGGCCGTGCCGTAGATCCTTTGCAGCATCTTATTCTTTTCGTTGCCTTTCCAATAAGCGCCGGCGATTTTCATTAATTTTAAAGCGCCGAGCTCCTTGGTGGTTTCGACATGAGGGCCGCGGCAGAGATCGGTAAAATCTCCGACAGTGTAAAAACTGACTGTTGATTCTCCAGCGGCCGCTAAGTCTTTGGTCAGTTCCAGCTTATACGGTTGGCCGGACATTTTCTTTTCCGCATCGGCGATCGATAGCTCTGATTTTTCGAACGGCAGTTTCTTCTTGATAATTTCTTCCATCTTTTTCTCGATTTTCTTCAGGTCTTCCGGCGTGAAAGTTTGATCATTTAAATCAAAATCGTAATAAAAGCCGTCATCGATCGTCGGGCCGATGGCAAATTTTACTTCCTCGCCGAAAAGCTCACGCACGGCGTAAGCCAGTATGTGCGAAGTCGAGTGGCGGATTTTGTCTAAAGCCTCGTTGTTTTTGGACATATTTTTATTATTTGAAAGATACGAATATACTAATTTACTAATGATACAAATAGGTACGAATAAATTCAATAAAAATTCGTATTCATTAGTATTATTCGTACCATTCGTAGATTGGTATCTTTATTGAAATATACTCTTTTCGCGCATTTTAGTCAATTCTAATGGGAGGATTGACGAAATGGCGATCTGATGCTAGTATTTGTTTGTAAATATCGCATATTACAATTGATTAAATCAATTTGGGTATTTAAAACAACAACGGAGGAGGATTTGTCATGAGTGAGGCGGAAAAGTTGTTTAAGCAGATAATGTGCACAGAAGAATTGGTTGCCCGATTGGATCAGCAGACCCAGGCGGCCAAGGAAAGAAAAAGAGCTGATTTGGAAGCTTTGGCCGTTAGAATCGGGGCGGGCGAATCAACAGGTGACATTATAACGGATTATCTGGCGCTTCATCCTAGCTTAATGGATAAAACTAATTTCTCTGGCGGTTTAGTATCGAAGTATCTTAAGGATTTATATCAAGAGGTATCCTTGCATAAGGGCGAGCCGGTATTTATCATTCATCGCGAGACTCGTGAGAGATCCATGAAACATTACATGAGCGCTGATGATATATTATCTGGATCGGGGTTAATGATGCCGCTAATACCGCCGCTTGGGCCTGTTCCGCATTACGCGGTGGATTTTGGTATTTTAGAAGACGGTCGGTTGTATTTTAACTTTGAATCAGACACCATGTATGTGTATGTCAAAAAAATGAGTAGTTTGGAAAGCGGCGGGAATATTGTGTCATCAAATACAGACAATGAACAGGATGTTGTTTTACCCGAATTGCAGAAATTGATTTATTCCCTGTTGCACATGATAACAAGCGAATGTGATTGGCAGGTTGTGGTCGGTCTGGAGGCGGTCAAAGAATGGCTGCCCACTTGCGCAGATTTTACCATGAGGCTGCAGCTGCAGGATTGGCTGGATAAATTGGATCAGCCGGAAGCAAAACAGGAATAAACGCACATTTATGGCGCGGACTATGAAGTCTGTGCCTTTTTTATTTGTAAAGCATTAATCTTGATATTTAAGCATATTTTTGCTATAGTTTTGGTATGGATTACGCCATAGAAAAAATCAAACATGAGATTATCGAGGCGGTTGCGGGAGCGGTCGGCCAAGAGATCGATAAGTCAAAACTGGAGATAACCCGTCCGCCCGAGCCTGGTATGGGTGATTTTTCCGTGCCTTGCTTTTATTTGACTAAGCTTCTGAGAATCTCGCCGAACCAGATCGCGCAGGAATTGAAGGATAAGATCCGCCCCAAAGGCATGATCAAATCGGTGCAGAATCTCGGGCCGTATCTGAATTTTTATCTGAATGATAAATTGCTGCCGGCTAAAGTGCTGAAGGAAATCGAGAAGAAGGGCAGCGCTTACGGTGCCATCAAATCCGACAAGGAAAAAGTGATGATCGAATATTCCCAGCCTAATACTCATAAGGAATTCCATATCGGGCATCTGAGGAATGTGGTTTTGGGCTCATCGCTGGTAAATTTATATCGGTTTTTCGGCAAGAAGGTAATCGCTGCCAATTACATCGGCGATATCGGCTCGCACGTCGCCAAGACTCTTTGGGCGCTGGATAAATTCCACAAGGATGAACCGGAGCCGGCAGAGCATAAGGGGCAGTACTTAGGCAAACTTTATACTGAGGCGGTCAATCTGTGCGAAGCGAGCGAGGAGAATAAGAAGGAAGCCGCCGAAGTGCAGAAGAAATTGGAAAGCGGCGATAAATATTTTACCGCGCTATGGAAAAAAACCCGCACTTGGTCATTGGAAGAATTCGACGGCATCTATAAGACTCTGGGCGTTAAGTTCGACAAGTTTTTTTATGAAAGCGAAGTCGAAAAGCCGGGCAAATTAATGGTGGCGGAGCTTTTGGAAAAAAAGATCGCCGAGCGTTCACAAGGCGCAGTTATTATCGATTTGGATAAATACGGTTTGAAGCAATTACTACTCTTGAAGTCAGACGGCTCGTCGCTTTACTCTACTAAGGAGCTGGCGCTGGCCAAATTGAAATTTGAGAAATACAAAATTGATGCGTCATATGTAGTCATCGATAGCCGGCAAAGCTTTTACTTCAAGCAGTTCTTCAAGACGCTCGAAGTCATCGGCTTTAAGAAGAAAACGGCTTTGATCGCTTATGAATTTGTTACCTTGGCGGAAGGGGCGATGTCATCACGCAAAGGCAACGTCGTATTATTTGAGGATTTTTTCGGCGAGATGCTTAAAGCGGCCGAAGAAGAAACGAAGAAGCGCCATGAGGATTGGCCGGAGGAGGAAGTGAAGAAAACTGCGGAAAAAATCGCGCTTTCTGCCATCAAGTTCTCGATGATCAAAAGCGGCCGCAGCAATGCCATCGTTTTCGACATGCAAGAAGCGCTGTCGTTCGACGGCTATACCGGGCCGTATCTGCAATATACCGTAACGCGCATTAATAGCATCTTAAGAAAAGCCGAATCCAATAATGTAAAGTCAGCGGATTATTTATTATTGACAGAACAGCACGAAAAAGAATTAATCATCAAGCTGGCGCAGTTTCCGGAAATCATTGCCGATGCCGCAGCGGAATTCGAACCGAGCCAGTTGGCGCAGTATCTGTTCGAGCTGGCAAAGAAGTTTTCCAGCTATTATCAGGAAGTGCCGATTCTCAAGTCGAAGGAAAATATCCGCGATGCGCGTTTGGCACTGATAGTTTCCGTCCGGCAGGTGCTTATCAATGGCTTAGCCATACTGGGCATCGATACGGTTGAACGGATGTAGGATTGTCAAAGTATTGTGTAATTCTGCCAGGATTTGTGATATAATATCTTTATATACTCAAATATTATGTCTGAAAATAAATGTAAAATCGCCTTGATCGAGGACGAAAAAGATTTGGCTGAAATTTACAGTATGCGGCTGGTTATGGACGGCATTGAGACTGTGGTTATCAATGATAGCGCCAAGGCCATTGATGTCTTGAAGCAAGAAACGCCGGATCTGGTTTTATTGGATGTCATGATGCCGGAGATTGACGGTTTTGAATTATTTGTTAAGATAAGGAAGGATAAAGATTTGAAGAAAATCAAGGTCTATATCTGGAGCAATTTGACGCAGAAAAAGGATCAGGAAAAGGCGCAGAAATTAGGCGTCAACGGCTACCTCATAAAATCCGATTACACGCCGGCAACCCTGGCACAGAAGGTCAAAGAAATATTAAAAAATAAATAACAATAGTTAATTATGTCCAAACCAGTCATCAACGACAGCTGCATCGCTTGCGGCACTTGCGAAGCCTTGTGCCCTGAAGTATTCAAGATTTCTGAAATTGACGGTCGAATGATCGCTCATGTATTGGAAGCCGATTATGACGCCTTTGTCGCCAAGATCGATGAATCTATCAGCGCTTGCCCAGTACAGGCCATTTCCAAGGAATAATCATTATTTCTAAACACCTTCGATTTTCGCCAGTCGGCGATCGGGGGTGTTTTTAGTTGACTTTTAGAGGTATTTTTTGGTATTATTCTTACATTATGACAGAAACAAAATTGAATTCCATAGTCGAGAATGAGCATGAAGTCCAGGAATTTTGGAAAACGAACAAAATTTTTGAACAGTCTTTGGAGCAGACCAAGAACGGTCCGGCTTATTCTTTTTACGACGGTCCGCCTTTCGCCACCGGCACGCCGCATTATGGCCACTTGGTCGGCAGCGCCATGAAGGATGTCGTACCACGCTATTGGACTATGAAGGGCTACCATGTCGCGCGCCGCTGGGGCTGGGATTGCCACGGCTTGCCGATCGAGAACATTATTGAGAAGCAGCTCGGCTTCAAATCGAAAAAGGACATTCTCAAATACGGCGTGGATAAATTCAATGAGGCTTGCCGCAGTAAGGTTTTGGAATATACAGAGGAGTGGAAAATTACGATCGGCAGATTCGGCCGCTGGGCGGATATGGATAATCCATACAAGACGATGGATCTGGATTACATGGAAACCGTCTGGTGGGTGTTCAAGGAACTATACGATAAGGACTTGGTTTATGAAGGCTACAAATCAATGCATGTCTGCCCGCGCTGCGAGACGACTTTGTCGCAGCAGGAAGTCAGCGAAGGCTATCGCGATATCAAAGATCTGAGCGCGACAGCCAAGTTCGAATTAGTTGATGAACCTGGCACTTATGTCTTGGCTTGGACGACCACGCCTTGGACTTTGCCGGCCAATGTGGCTTTGGCTGTTAATCCAGAAAAGACTTATTTTAAAATTAAATTAGATACCGAAGAACCAGATAAAAAAGATCGTTTATTTATTCTTATTAAAGATAATCGATTAATGGCATTAGAACCATATGGCTTTAAAATTATTGAAGAATTTTCTGGTCAATCTTTAGTCGGAAAGAAATACAGACCATTATTTCCGTATTATGAATCTGCTGAAGCTAAAGCAAAATTGAATAATATTGACAATCTTTATACTATCGTCAGTGCAGATTTTGTAACTACTGAGGATGGTACGGGCGTGGTACATATCGCGCCGGCCTTTGGCGAAGATGACATGCGCTTGGGCAAGGAAAGGAATTTGCCTTTCATCCAGAATGTTACCATGAGCGGCAATTTTACCGCTGAAGTAACTGACTTCGCCGGCGAGAACGTCAAGCCGTCAGAAGATACGCAAAAAACCGATGTCATGATCATCAAATATCTGGCCGGCAAGGGGCTACTGTTCGCCAAGGAAAAATACGAGCATAGCTATCCGCATTGCTGGCGCTGCGACACGCCGCTGATCAATTACGCCACGTCTTCCTGGTTCGTCAAAGTTACGGACGTCAAAGACAAGGCGATGAAGCTGGCCGAGGATATTAATTGGTCGCCAGAGCATATCAAGGAAGGCCGGTTCGGTAAATGGCTGGAGGGAGCGCGGGATTGGTCAATTTCTCGCCAGAGATTCTGGGCGAGCGTCATGCCGATCTGGAAATGCGGCTGCGGCGAGATGAAGGTCTATGGCTCTGTCGCAGAATTGGAGCATGACAGCGGCGAGAAAATCACTGATTTGCATAAGCATCATATCGATAAAGTTACGGTCAAATGCCATAAGTGCCAGGGAGAGATGAAGCGCATCCCCGATGTGCTCGATACCTGGTTCGATTCCGGCTCGATGCCGTATGCGCAGAAGCATTACCCCTTCGAGAATAAGAAAGAATTTGAGCACAGTTTTCCGGCTAAATTCATCGCCGAGGGCGTCGATCAGACCCGCGCTTGGTTCTATTATCTGCATATGATCGCCTCGGCAATAAAGGGCAGCCGCGCCTTCGACAACGTCATAGTTAATGGCATCGTTTTGGCCGAGGACGGCAAAAAAATGGCGAAGAAATTGCAGAACTATCCGGAGCCGGAAGTCATCATGGAAAAATACGGCGCTGACGCACTCAGGTATTATTTATTATCGGCGCCCGTCATGCAGGCCGAGAACATGAATTTTTCCGAAGCCGGGGTCAAGGAGGCGATGCAGAAAGTCGTGATGCTGCTCAATAATATTATCAGTTTTTACGAGCTATATAAGACTGAAGACACTTCAAAACCCCCTCTAGCTCCCCCTTTCGTAAAGGGGGAGAAGAATTCCCAATTCGATAATGTCCTGGACCAGTGGCTGCTGGCTAAATTGGATTCCTTAATCGCGGAGGTGACGAAGTCGATGGAGGCTTATGATCTGCCGCGATCCGTCCGTCCGATCCAGGAATTCATCGATGAATTCTCGACTTGGTGGCTGAGGCGCAGCCGTGATCGTTTTAAGGGTGAAGATGAAGCGGATAAGAAGCAGGCGATCGCAGCTTTCCGCCACGCTATCTTGGAATTATCTAAAGTCATGGCGCCATTTACGCCGTTTATCGCCGAGCAAGCTTACAAGAGGGCTGGTGGGGAATTGGAGTCCGTCCATCTAGCCAAGTGGCCCAAAGTGGGGAAAATTGGAACTGATGTTTTGGAGCAGATGGAGCAAGTCAAGAAGATTGTCGAGCTGGGATTGGCTTCGCGAGCCCAAAATGGGATTAAAATTCGTCAGCCATTAAGTAAACTTGAAGTTTATGGCATGGTTATGGATGAAATATATTCAAAAATTATTGCAGATGAAGTAAATGTTAAGGTTGTGGAATTTAAAAAAGATTTAGAAATAAAATCTTCAGAAAAACCACGGAGTATTCACCTTGAATTTAATGATACTATTAATTTGAGTGGTGAAAATATTAAAGACACTATTTTCTCAAAAAATATACGTATCGTGCTATATACTGAATTGACTGAGGAATTGAAAGCCGAAGGCGTGCTGCGGGAACTGGTCAGGACGATCAACGGCTTGCGCAAGGATGCCGGGTTGACGATCCAAGACCGCATAACGATCGGCTGGCATAGCGACGGTGAGATCGCTCGTAAGGTATTCGCTGATCCGGCATTATCCGCCGAGCTGCTTAAATCGGTTTTGGCCGATAGCGTGGCTGAAGCGGAAAACGATGAAAAGCCGGTCAATATCAACGGCGAGAAGGTAAAGATAAAAATCGTAAAAGTTTAAAAAAAAGAAGCGGCCAGAACGGGTCGCTTTTTTGTGTACCCTTGAATATATAATCTATTTGTGATAAGCTACGGAGACTGAAAATCGTTCATTAAACTGAAGGAAAAAGAAAAGGAGAAATGACATGGGTGAGATAAAAGCTGTAGTTTTTGACTTATATGGCACGTTGGTCCGTTTTTCTGCCAATGAGCGGAAGCCTTTCAGACAGTTGTTTACGACGCTAGGATTGACGCCGGCAGAAATGAAGGAAGCCAGGATGCTGAGCATGACTCAGAATTTTGAAAGCTTTCAATCTTTGGCGGAAAAATTGCGTCCAGGCTGCATAATCGATTGCGAACAGTTGAAGCATGATTTGGATACTGATATCGATCATGCCATCCTATTTCCAGAAGTCATAGGAGTCTTGAAGGGTCTGAAAGACATGGGCTTAAGATTGGGTTTGATATCCAATCTTGCCACGCCTTATAAACGGGTAGTATATAATTTTAAGTTAGACGAGTATTTCGAGTATATGGTATTTTCTTGCGATGTTGGACTAGTTAAGCCCGATCCGCGGATTTATCAGATTATGATCAGCCGGCTCGGCCTTGAACCGCAGTGTATATTGATGACTGGTGATCAATTCATTAAGGATGTCGGTCCGCCTAGAGATGCCGGCATGAAAGCGGTCCATTTGAATCGATCTGGTTCATATACTGAGGGCAGCATTGCCAGTTTAAAAGAACTTTTCCAGTACCTTTGATTTTAGCTGTGCCTCTCAATTCTATTGGGAGGCCTTTTTATTTATCCGCATATTTGCTAAGATTAAGTCATGAAAAGGAAAAAAGCCATCATTTTAACCTTGGCAATTACGGCGGTGTTAATCGGCGTTTATTTTAATCGCGCTTACGCACATGTTTATAGCAAGTTTGATCAGCTTAAGCAGCCTGAGGCAATCATTATGACGACAGAAAAAAAAGCGGAAAATATCAAATACGTCGCGTTGGGTGACAGCCTGACTTATGGAACGGGCGCGGATAATACTGGCCAGTCCTGGCCGGCCATTGTGGCGGGCAAGATGTCGAGCAATCAGACTTCAGTAGAGCTGATGAATTTTGCCATTCCCGGCGCCTTGTCGCAGGACGTCATCGATAATCAGTTGGCCGAGGCGGTCAAGGCTCAGCCGGATTTAGTCACGCTTCTTATCGGCATTAATGATCTGCATAATTTTGTCTCATTGGATAACTACCGTAAGAATTTAACTTTGATATTAAGCGAATTAAAAAACAAGACTAAGGCAAAAATAGTCTTGATCAATCTGCCGTATCTGGGCACGGATTCATTGTTACTGCCGCCGTATAATCTGTATTTTAATTATAAAACTGATAATTTTAACAAAGTCTTGAGCGAAGTTGCGAAAGAATTCGGCATCACTCCCATCGATATTCATTCGACAAAAAATTTATTTGGCGCCGATAAGGCGCTATACGCCTCGGATGATTTTCATCCTTCGGGCAAAGGTTACGACGTATGGGCAAATTTGATTTATGATGCTATTCGATAATTATTGGAGCCTGCAAACTGTTATTTTATCCGTCATTTTTTTGGCGGCAGTTTTTATTTTCACTCGCAAAAAAAGCGACAGCGGCCCTATGGGCAAGGAGACGTCCAATGAGCTGCGCGGCTTGGCGATTTTGGGAATTTTATTCGCGCATCTGACTTACGGCAAATTTCTGGGCACTGATTTTCTTTTTCCTTTGGGCATTTGGGCCGGCGTGGCGGTAAATTTATTTTTGTTTCTGTCATGTTACGGCTTGGCGGCCTCAGCGATTTATCATCCGAAAAAGCCGTTGGAATTTTATCTCAAGCGAGTCATCAAGATATTTCTGCCCCTTTGGATTTTTCTCATTGTTATTTTAATCTCTGATGCATTATTTTTGAATCGCATCTACGGCTGGCAAGAAATCGCGTCTGCTTTCATAGGTTTTTTCCCGAAGGCTGATCTCTTCGCTTCTATCAATTCACCGCTTTGGTTTTTGACGCCGCTGCTATTTTATTATATCGTCTTTCCTTTTGTTTTCCAGCCGAAACATCCGCGCTGGTCGATTGTGGCAGTATCTGCCGTGAGTTTATTGCCCTTCATCCCTAATGTGCCGCTTACGGAGCAGATGATTGGATTATATAAGACCCATTTTCTGGCATTTCCGCTTGGCGTCGTATTCGCCGCATTGATCGTGTCGCCGCAAGCGGTTTGCGCGGTTTGCTTACGGAATGGCAAGTGTTTGTCATATCGTTGGCTGCTGTCGGCCTTCGTTAAGGGCGCGGATATATGCTCTAAGCCGGTTGCTAGAGTAATTAATGCGGCTAGCTCTCTTTCTGCCGGTTGGCGAGCGGTAATCCTGATTATTTTGGCTGGATTGGCCTGGCAGACGGCGTATCACTCGGGAGTCGGCAAGGGGATTTTGCTCGAGCAGGGCTATGCGCTTTTCACCATGTTCTGCGTCATCTTTTTTTTCATTTTCAAGAAGACCAAATCCAACTTTTTGGAGCTAGTCGGCATTTATTCCTTCGAAATTTATCTGTGGCATTGGCCGCTAGTCAGCCGCTATGATATTTTTTATCGCTTCTTGCCGCCCTGGCTGGCGACTGCGCTGTATCTGCCCTTGCTCTTGCTGATCGCTTATCTGTTCCATCTTTTGGCGCTGCTGATAGAAAACAGAATTTTCAGAATAAAAAAATCCTCTTGATCAGCCGCCTGGCAGACGAGAGGATTTTTTGGAGCCGTTATTAGCTATTTTTCATTCGCAATATATTCCCTGTTTTTTTCCGCCAACTCGAAATCTTCCTGGTTCCGTTGCTTTAGTTGTTCGTCCATTTTATCAGGCCTAGGCGTAATATAAACCGGGATGCCGTCGGGCGTTGTTTCATTGATTTTGCTGCCCTCATAAGTTCTTGCTTTTTTCGCTCTTTCTTCATCTAATGGGTCATGAAATTTCACTGGAGACATTTTTTCTGGGTTTGGCATAGAGTTGCGTTAATGCGTTAATGGTATAATTTTATTCCTTTGGCGGATATAACGCAAGCAATTCGGCGATAATACTGATTTAACGATTTTTTGTCAGTTGAGCGTATTTATGTTAATATACAGATATTATTATGGATTTTAATAATCAACAATTCAATCATTCTGCCTCTCCAGATCCGGTAAGCAATCTGTATGCCTCGTCGAAAATTGCTCAAAAGCGCCGGATTGGCTGGCTCTGGATTATTTTGGCTATTTTGGCTATTATCATTGCAGCCGTATTTATCAGCGCGGTTTATGCGGAAATATCTAACCGCGATGCTGAATTAAAAAACTTCCTTAAAACAGCCCAAAAAGAAACATCCGGAGCGATTATAGAAAATGAGCTGTTAAGCGGCTTATCGGGGAAAATAAATTCAACGAGTTCGACTGCTGATTCCTCAGTTTCATCGACAGCACTAATTGATGTTGCAGGATCAAAAGACAAGAATCGCCAGCTGGCGGAAAAATCCGGCCGGCCGCAATTAGGCAATACTTCATCAAGTCTGGTTATCGTCGAGTTTGCTGACTTCCAATGCCCGACTTGTTTGGCGGAATTTCCGATTTTCCGGGCTATCACCAATAAATATGCGAAAGATGTATTATTCATATTCCGCAATTATCCGGTCATCGACCAGAATTCCATGATGTTCGCCGAAGCCGGCTTGTGCGCCTTGGAGCAGGGTAAATTCTGGCCGCTGCATGACCGCTTATATCCCATGCAAGGGCAGATTTCCAAGCTGGACGATTTCAAGCAGATCGCTCTGATGTCCGGATTGAATTGGAATAAGCTGCAGGATTGCGTCAATAAGGAAAAATACAAGCCGCAACTACTGGAAGATATGTCTGATGCTCTGGACTTAGGAGTGCGCGGTACGCCGACTTTTTTCGTCAATGGCAAGAAGCTTGAAGGCGCGGTAACGCAGGAGACTTGGGAGCAGATTATTGTTAAGTTCAAAGAACTGAATAAATAGCGCTATTTTCTACAAACTAAAAACTATTTTATGATAGAAATCAGAATTCATGGCCGCGGCGGCCAAGGCTCGGTAACGATGGCGGAACTTTTGGCGGAAGCCGCTTATTACGGCGGCAAGACAGCTCAGGCCTTTCCGAATTTCGGTGTGGAGCGTCGTGGCGCGCCTGTCACGGCGTTTGTCAGGATAGACGACAAGGAAATTCGCTTGCGCGCCCAAGTTTACGCGCCTGATTATGCCATTGTCCAAGACACATCGCTTTTGGAAGGCGGAGCTATTTTGTCTGATTTAAAAAAAACCGCAACTATCCTGATGAACTCCTGCAAAGAATATGTCTGCACTGTGCCGCGAGGAGTGAAAATCAGGGATCTGGATGCCACCGGCATAGCTAGGGAAGTGATTGGACGGCCAATCATCAATACTGTGCTGCTGGGCGCTTTCGCCGCCATGTCGGGATTGATAGAATTAGATGCGGTGGAAAAAGCGATTCGCAACCGATTTTCCGGCGATATCGCGGATAAGAACGTGGCTGCCGCCAAGCGCGGATTCGAAGTAATGAGTAATAACTAGAGTATGAAAAACATATTAACATGCGAGCCGGGAACGACCAGCAAGGTCCAAACCGGCAATTGGCGCGAAGAAAGCTATCCTGAATTCGATCATGAAGTCTGCATCGGCTGCAAGCTGTGCGGCATGGTCTGCCCTGAGGGCATTTGCTTCGATACCGGGGAAAAAAATTCGAGGAATCAGAATATCTATGAGGCCGATCTGGATTACTGCAAGGGCTGCGGCATCTGTGCCGAAGTCTGCCCTGTTAAAGCGATTATGATGAAGGAAGAAAACAAATAAAATATGAAAAAAATACTAGAAGGCAGCAGAGCTGTTGCTGAGACAGTAAACAATATTGGGCCGGGCGTGGTGTCGGCTTATCCCATAACGCCGCAGACACATATCGTGGAAGATTTGGCGAAGTTCAAGGCTAACGGCGAGGCAGATTACGAATATGTCCGGACGGAAAGCGAATTCGCCGCCATATCTCTTCTGATCGGCGCGTCAGCGGCCGGCTCTAGGACATATACCGCCACGTCTTCGCAAGGCTTATTGCTTATGACGGAAGTCATATTTAATATTGCCGGCTTGAGGCTGCCGATCGTCATGACTGACGCCAATCGCGCCATTTCCGGACCGATCAATATCTGGAATGATCAGCAGGATGCCGTGGTGATGCGCGATGCCGGTTGGCTGATGCTATACGGCGAGACGAATCAGGAAACCTGCGATCTGCATGTTTTGGCTTATAAAGTGGCTGAGAAGTTATCGATTCCCGTTATGGTCAATATGGACGGCTTCGTTCTGACTCATACTGTCGAGCCAGTCGATGTTCCCGAGCGCGAACAGATAAGAAAATATCTGCCCGAGTGGCAGCCTGAGGAAATTCTTGATGTGAACGATCCCAAGACTTTTGGCTCATTCGCCACGCCGGCGCATTATATGGAAATCCGGCAGGAGCTGCATGAGGACATTGTTAAATCCCAAGCGGTCATTGCCGAGGAAATGTTGGAATTCGAAAAAGTCTTCAGCCGGAAATTATCCTTGGCTGAATATTACGGCGATCCTGAGGCGACAACTGTAATCGTGGCTATGGGTTCTGTCCTTGGCACGATCAAAGAGGCGGCGGATGAGCTTAATGAGGCGGGCAAGAAAGTCGGCGTGCTTAAAATCACTTCGCTCAGGCCGTTCCCGTCAGACGAGATAATAAGATTGATCGGCAAGAAGAAAAATATCGCAGTGATCGATAAATCTTTATCTCTGGGCGAGGAAGGAATTTTTGCCGGAGAAATCCGCCGCGCTTTTTATGGCAAGTCAAGAGCAAAGATAATTGGATTTATTATGGGCTTGGGCGGCCGCGATATTACTAAGGACATGATCAAGAATGTTTACGCGCTGGCGAAGAAAAGCAAAGAGGAAACAGTATTTGTTGGGAAGTAAATTTCCCGGTTGAATAAAAATTTTAGTAGGATAAATTTATTCATGCTAATACAATATTAAATCGGATTAATTGTTTCAGTAAAAATATATTAATAAAATTTTATTTAAATTTTTGTAAAAAAATTTAAATTATTCAACTGGGTAAATATGCCACAAACAAAATACAAATCTCCTCTACCCCATTTATTGAATCCCGGCCATAGCGCTTGCGCCGGTTGTGGCATGATTATTGCGGCACGATTGTTAGTCGATACAGCCGGCAAGAATTCCATCATGGCTAATGCCACCGGTTGCAGCGAGGTGACAACGACGCAATATCCGATGACGTCATTCAAAATTCCGTGGATCCATTCGCTGTTTGAGAATCCTTCGACTTTAGCGTCGGGAATATATTACGCGCTGAAGAATCAGAAAAAAGATGAAAACATAAATATTATTGCTGCCGGCGGCGACGGCGCGACTTTCGATATCGGCTTGGGCCATATTTCAGGCTTGTGGGAACGAGGCGATAATGTCTTGTATGTCTGTTATGACAATGAGGCTTATGAGAATACCGGCAATCAGACTAGCGGCTCGACGCCTCTGGATGCTAGCACCACGACTGCTCCGGCCGGCAAAAAATCCTTCGGCAATCCGACGCGCAAGAAAGACATGATCAAGATCGCTCTGGCGCATCATATTCCATATATCGCCACGGCTTCGATCGGCTATCCTTATGACGTTGTGGCTAAAATCACTAAAGCTTTAACGATGAAGGGGCCAAAATACATCCAGATTTACGTGCCGTGCGTGCCTGGCTGGGGCATTGAGCCGAAAGATACGCCCAATGCCGCCAAATCGGCAGTTCAGACCGGTTATTACCCGATTATTGAGTATGTTAATGGCGAATTGACAAATAAGATGAAAATCAACAAAAAAGAGCCGATTGAGAACTTTTTGAAGGTTCAAAAACGATTTAAACATCTATTTAAGGATGATGCCGGCCAGGCGGAAATCGCCAAATGGCAGGCTATGTGCGATGAAAACATCAAGGAATTCGGTTTAATGTAGGGGGTATTGACAAAATTAGTGAAATAACATAAGATTCTCTCGCATAGTTCCAATTGATCTTAGTGTACGTTAACAGAAGGAGATGTAAGATGAAGTGAAAAAATTCATAATTTCAGCTATTTTTGATTGATTTACGTATATTTACCTAAACCACAGCCCTCAAAAGGAGACTATTCATGAAGAAGTTCAGTCTTGTCCTCGTATTCGCCCTGTTGTTCGCCGTCGCCATGCCGTTTACCGCTTACGCTGATCAAGGCAAGGTGGCCGACGGTGTGTCCAATTTCTTCGGCGGCCTCGGTCGAACGGTGATGTGTGCGCCCAAGTTGGTTGCGCGTGCGGCCGTCGACACAATCGATGCCTGCAAGATCAAGAAACCGGTCGATGTGGTTATGTTGGTCCCTCGGTTGGGGAAGAGTCTCGTCCATGACGCTCGCCAGGAAAGCGTTGATGTAAGCGAATCGGCTGTTCGAGCCGTCGCTCTGCAAGAGCCGGTTGAGCTTTATGATGTCGGATCGGCCAATGCCAAGGTGACGGAAATGGGAGTCGATTGGTTGGCTGATACCGTGTTCGGAGCTGCTGTTTCCGGTATTTGGACTCATAATGCGATGGAGACGTCAGCCATTTCCCATCACCAGTTGCCGGGCAAGGTCGCGTTTTGGTCGGCCGTCGGTATCGCCGGTTCGAATGCAGCCGTCAACTGCGTCGAAAAGTAAGTTTTTCCGTTCCTTGACAGTCCTACTCAGGACTGTCTTTTTTTGTCTAAAATTAGATATTTTTCGTTATTTTTAATGTATTGTGGATAAGGGTAATTCCTCACTGACCCCCAAAATGATGCCAAAAATCCTCTAAACTACTCCTAGTTATCCCCAGTTTTTACTTTAATTTTAGATAAAAATATGCTAAAATTAAGATATAATAAGGAGGATAT
>Ga0172379_10000936_pt1 | contig 64599 bp, 48 predicted proteins | sample GrowelOW334metaG_FD_119756 | JGI IMG/M metagenome (GOLD analysis project Ga0172379, IMG submission 119756) | Groundwater microbial communities from an aquifer near a municipal landfill in Southern Ontario, Canada - Groundwater well OW334 metaG | ecosystem: Environmental > Aquatic > Deep... | reverse complement strand
GCAACGGTTTGGGCATAAATTTGGTGGCAGATAATATACTGCTCCAAACCATGCCTACTTCGTCCTTTATCCATCAATAGATTGTGAAGTTTCTGGTGGCAGATTCTATATATTCCCCATAGTAGAGAGTAGAAAGTGGATTGTCGACGATAAGGAAGACGACGTTCAGTATTCCCCACTGCCCACTCTCCACTCTCTACTCACCTCGAACGATACCACATTCGACGCATCACGACGCTTTGACCATTCACTTCCTCTTATCCCGAAACAGCCTCGCCGAATTGCCGAGCGGCAGGAAATCGGTGGCGAAATTGTAGAAGGCGGCGAAAGCCGGGCCGATCGCGCCCGTGAGGACGAGCGCGAAACCGACGAGGTTCGTGACGATCCAGATCGCGATGTCGGTCTTGACTACGGAGCGCACCCGTTTGCCCAACTCGATCATCTCGGGGAGGCGCGAAAGGTCGTCGGTCGTGACCACGACGTCGGCGGCTTCGACCGCGACGGCCGCCCCGGCCAGGCCCATCGCGATGCCGACGTCGGCCCGCGCAAGCGCCGGAGCGTCGTTCACGCCGTCGCCGACCATGACGACCGGTCCGTCCTTGGCGAGACGTTCGAGTTCCACGAGCTTGTCTTCGGGCGTCATGCCGGCGCGGAACTCCTTGATCCCGAGACGCGCGGCGACTTCGGCGGCGATATGCGGATTGTCGCCGGTGAACATGACGACGCGGCCGACGCCGGCGGCGGCGAGTCTCTTCAGGCTTTCCCCCGCTTCCGGACGTGGGACATCAGCGACGGAAATCGTCCCCCAAAAACGTCCGTCGACGGCGACCGATACCGCGCTCTGCCCCGCGACCTCCTCCGCGGCCCTGAAGACGGCGAGCGCTTGGTCCGTCATCTTTATCTTGCGATCGGTGAGCAACTTGAGACTGCCGACGAGCACCGTCTTGCCGCCGACCACGGCGATGATGCCGGCGCCTTTGACCGGTTCGACGCTCTCCGGATCCTTGACGTCCGCCCCGCGCGATCTCGCCTCGGCCGTTATCGCCCGACCGACCGGATGTTCGGAATACTTTTCGGCCGCTCCGACGAGGTTCCAGAACGAACGCTCGTCGACGCGCGAAGCGAGCGCGGCCGACCTGACGCGGAAATCCCCGAACGTGAGCGTCCCGGTCTTGTCGAGCACGACCGTTCCGATCCGCGACAGCGCGTCTAGCCATTCCCCGCCCTTCACGATGACTCCCCGCTTGGCGGCCAATCCGAGACCGGCCGAGACCGCAAGCGGCACCGCTACGGCGATGTCGTCGGCGCAGGAGACGAGGAAGATCGAAGCCATCATCTTCGCGTCTTTCGTGATGAGATAGACCGCGGCGCCGAAGACGGCGATCGCGGGCAACGCGTAGCCGGCGAACTTGTCCGCCAGCCTTTCGGAACGGGATTTATGCTCGCTGGCTTGGCGCATGAGCTCGGCCATCCGCTCGATCGTCGAATCCTTGCCGACTCTCGTCGCGCGGATCTTGACCGCTCCGGATTCGACGAGCGTCCCGGCGAGCAGGACATCGCCGACTCCGCGCCTCGTCGGGACCGATTCGCCGGTGACCGAAGCTTCGTTCACGAGCGCCTCGCCGAACGTGACGAGACCGTCCACCGCCACCCGAGCGCCGTTCCTGACGATCAGGACATCCCCCGCCTTGACGCCGTCCGACGGCACGCTCTCCTCCCCGCCCGCGACTTCACGCACGGCTTCGGTCGGCTTGAGACGCAGGAGCTCTTCGACCGCGTCCTTGGTCCGCGACTCGGTGTGCCACTCGAGTATCCGCGCCGAAGCGAGCATCAGGTCGATGAAAACGGCGGACCGGAGCTCGCCGGTCCAGAACGAGACGATCAGCGCGAAACAGTTGAAGACCTCGATCGAGACCCGCCCGCGCCGCAAGCTCTTCGCGGCCGCGTACGCCGTCGGCAACGCGCCGATGAAGGCGACCGTTCCGAGGACTGACGGCTGACCAGGCAGGACGAGATCGAATACCAAAACCAGGCCCAACGAGACCATGAGCACGATCTCCCAACCCGGTTTTCGATCCAGTTCCCAGTTCATGTACACGTTGCTCTCATTATATCAGGCTGACGCGTCGTCTCGTAGGTGCCGTGCAGGCGAGTGTGCGTGCAGGCCAGTATGCGAGTAGGCGAGTAGGCGAGTAAACCATGGAACTCTTTTCTACTCTCGAAGGAATCTCTCTTGCCGCGTGCGACTCCGCCGATACCAAAACAAGGCAACCATGGTCACCTTGCACCAAAAAACCGATCTACTCGCTTACTGGCTTACTGGCTTACTCGCCTACCGGCCCGTCGGCACAACGCTATCTCGCCGGTACGGCCCTTTTCCCCTTTTCCTTAGTCGGACCCGCGACCGGAAAAGTCACGAAAAACTCCGTACCTTCGTTCTCCCTCGAAACGAACCAGATCCTTCCGCCCATCCGTTCGACTATCGCCTTCGTGACGTACAAGCCGACGCCGCTGCCGGACGGCTGTTTGGGTTTCACGTTCTCGGACCTGAAGAACCTGGTGAAGATCTTGTCCTTGTCGGCTTCCGGAATGCCGTAACCGGTGTCGGCCACGGATACGAGCACGTGACCGTCTTGTTTCGCGGTCCGCACCGAAACGGAACCGCCGGGCGGCGTATAGTTGAGGGCGTTGGTCAACAGGTTGTTCATCACGACCCGCATGAGTCCCGGGTCGAGGATCATTTCCGGCAGGTCCTCGAATTGCTTGTAGACTTTCAACCGCTTATCGCTCATCTTACCGAGGACTTCCTCGACCGCCGCTTCGACGATCTGCTTGAGCGAGACCGACCGCGGCACGACAGCCAACGTTCCGAGGTCGATGCGCGAAACCGAAATCAACGAGTTCACGAGGTCGATCATCCTCTTGTTGCCGGCGTAGACCTCGGCGAGATACTCCTGCTGGCGTTTGGTCAGTTTGCCGACGTCGCCGGACGTGAGCATCTCGGTATACCACGCCACGGCCGAGAGCGGCGTGCGAAGTTGATGCGAGACGATCGTGACGAAATCGGTCTTGGTGCGGTCAAGTTCCGCCTCTTCGGTGATGTCTCGGATCGAGGTGATCGCGCCGATCCGCCGATCATTTTCGACGATCGGAGCGATGATGATCGAGGCTGGGAACCTGGTGCCGTCCTCGCGTCGATAATACAGGTGGGACGGCAACCCGGCCATGATCTTCTCGGAAGTCCGCAGGCACTGGGCGACGAGACGATCGGCTTCGGGTACGGGGACCTCGTCCCCGCGCTCGAGCATCAATACCTTGCGATAATCCTTGCCGACGGCTTGATCCGCCGATCTCCACCGGAATACGTCGACGGCCGACTTGTTGACGAACAGGATCTTGAAATCGGGCCCGACCGCTACGAGCGCGTCGCCGACGCCTTCGAGCAGGGCCTTGTTCTTGGCTTCGGATTCGACGAGCGCGGCGTTGGCCGCTTTCGATTCACGCGCCGAACCGGCCGTCGCTTCTTTCGAACGCTCGAGTTCCGCCACCTTCCGCGACAGCTCCGCGGTCTTGGCCCGAACCTTGTCTTCGAGTTCGCGCGAGGACCTCTGGATGGTCTCGGCCATCGAATTGAATCCGGTCGCGAGCATGCCTACCTCATCCGTCGATCCGACCGGCGTCCTGACGTCCAAATCGCCGCCGGCTATCTTGAGGACATCGTCGGCGAGTCGCTTGAGTCGCCTCACCACGGTCAATCGGATTAGGACGGACAGGATCGCGAGCGCCGTAAAATACTCGACGACGGCGAGCCCGATAATGGACCAGAACAGATCATTCGTATGCGCGTCCGTCTCCGATATGTCGTAATGGATTTCGAGCACGCCGACCGGACTGACCGATTCCGAAAATGAAATCGGTACATAGACGACGAGTTCCCGATGTCTCACCCTCTCGATCGACGGTTCGGATTCGGGTTGCAACCTTGAGATCAATTCGCCGGAAAGTGCCTTCACGACCGATGGGTCGCCGTACGCGCTCGCTCCGGTCATCGCCCCGTCGAAGGAATACAGCACTCGGGAATCCACGCCGATCACCCTCACGATCTCGACGGAACCGACGTTCACCTGCTTCGAGAACTCGGTGAAATTCCGTTGCGTCTCCTCCCCGTCAGTCACGCTGAAATCAGCCGTCGTCAGGTGCGCTTCGGCCTGCAACCGCACGTTCTGGGAAATCGTCTCTCCGACGTTTCGGACGATGTTATCGTCGATGACGGTACGGGCGACGGCCAATGCCAAAACGGTTGCCGTCAGGAGAACGACAACCGTGTAACCTACGAATTTCAGATTGATCCCGAGGTTCCTGAACACAGTTTGAGTGTCAGGTGGACCGATGGACACGAGTATACGCAAGTAGGCCGCTCCGATGCCGACCCGATTCGGCCTACTGGCGACTGGCTACTCGCTACTGGCTTGACCACCCCCTAGAGACTATTTTGATACCCGCTCGTACTCCTTGACCTTCTCGACGATTTCCTTGAGTGGATGCTGGGCTTTGACGAAATAATCCGCAGCGCCGCCGGCGAGCGCCTTCTTGATGTCTTCGTCGGTATCGAGGTTCGAGAGCACGATCACCGGGGTGCTGGCCAGGTCGGCGTCGGCCTTGAGCTCTTTGAGAACCTCGAGGCCGTGTTTCTTGGGCAGGATCAGGTCCAAAAGTACCAGATCCGGACCGAAGCTCTTCGCCAAAGGAAACGCTTTTTCGCCGTCTTCGGCGACCGCGATCTCAAAATGAGCCAACTCCAACTTTTCCTTGAGGACCCGTGCCAACGGCTCGTCGTCCTCGACCACCAAGATCTTCATAAGCACGCAAACGCTCAATATTTCCAATGCATCCAATATACCCTCAATCCTTGATCTCTTCAATGTTCTCCACGATGAACGTCTTGGTCTTGTCAATACTCGTCTTTATCTTTTTGAGCACGTACTGCATGTCTTGGGCTTCCCGCGCGTCGATTTGGCCGTCGGCGTAGTGCGCCAGACACTTATCCACATCCTTGCCGATCGTGCCGAAAGCCGCGGAGACGTCGCGGGCCGCGAGCGTCACCCGATAGCCGACCTGTTTGCGCCAGAGACGATAGCTCAAGAATCCGGCGCCGAAAGCCAGCGCCAAAGCGATGAAGAAACCGATGAAGAAACCGAGCTGGGTCACTTCGATCCCGCCGATCACGAGAAGCGGCCTTTCGCGCACCTTGATCTGATCGGATTTGACGACCAGACTCTTGGCCCCGCGCCCGTCCTCTGCTACCACCTCGACGAAGTACAGACCTTTCTTGAGCGCCTGATCGAATCGGAAAATCCAATTCCCGTCCTGATCGGCGTGGATCTTGGTCGATAGGACGATGTCCCCGGTCTTCTGCTTGAGCGTAAGACCGATGACCGCGCCCGCCAAGGCGGTGCCCTGGATCTCCAGTTTGCCTTCACCCAAGAAAATATCCTTGTTGACCCCGGTGATGACCGGCGAGGCGATCGGCAGGATATCCAGCTGGATGCTCTTTTCGGTGGTGTTGCCGGCCAGATCCCGCGCCGTGACCAAGATGACCTGCTGACCGGGATCGAGCAACGGCAGGGTGAAGACCGTGCTACTCGTATCGATCGGCAAGTTACCGTCGACTCGGACCGCGTAACCGCCGATGCCCGACAATTCGTCTCCGGTCGAAAACATGATGGTCGGATTCGGGACATCCGTCGTTTCCCCTTCCTTGACCGTGATGTCGAACGGTAGCGGCGGGGTGCGGTCGAGCGCCAGACGGTAATTCAAGGTCGGACCCCAGCCGACGTTGTTCTTGAACCTGACATGCAGGTACCAGACGCCATCTTGGTTGATCTGATACGACTTGTTGTCGTAAAGCCCGTTCGATTTCGTGGGGTCGGTCTTGGCGCTCTTGTCGATCACGTCCGCCACGTCGCTCACGTCCGCCGGCAGGCTCCAACTCGCGAAGAACTGGGAGGACAAGTTGTACCACTTGGTGGGGTCGGGATAGAGCGAGACTTGGATTTTCGGCATCTCCGGCAGGTTCTTCACGATCGTCGGCACCCGGACGATCTGTTTCGGCGGAATGACGACGACCGGCGGTGGCGGCACGACCGGTACTGTCGGAGTCGACGTGACCGCGCCGGTCGGAGTCGTTCCGGCCGGAGTTCCGGCGGGCGTCGGACCGGTCGTCGTTCCGGTCGCCGGCACCGTCCCCTGGCTCGGCGCGCTGTTCAGGTTGACGCCGCGCATCGCCGAAAGGACGTTGGTGCCGCTGCCGTCCGCGGCCGTCACCGCGCCATCGGTGAAGGCGAGGTTGGCGGTACCGCTGCCCTTGACCCGGAAATTGATCTTCAGGACCTGGAGCGACCGGCCGGAGAGACCGGAACTCGAACCTCCGATCCAAGCGATCTGACCGCTCGAGTTCGAGTAGGTCGGATCTTGGAGCCAGAAATTGAACACGGACCCGGTCTTGTCGAGACTGACGACCTCAAGGATGTCCTTCGGGAATTGCAGCGTCCCCTGCGACGCGTTGATGCCGGAACCCTCGGAGTCGATCTTGACCGTCGCTTGGATCTGGTCGCCGATCGTCACCGTATCGGCGCTCAAGGTCACGGACATCGAAGCCGCGCTCGCCGTGCCGGCGAAGGCGAGGGTCGCGAACATCGATGCGGCCAAGACGACGGCATTCCTGGTGGTCATAATCATTGGAGGGTCCTGAAGTTCTGGATGAAGATGCTGAAGTCCGAGATGTCGACCTTGCCGTCGTTGTTGAAGTCAAGCGCTTTCTTGGACGTCACGTCGGACGCGCTCCATTTGGACAGCAGGATGCTCCAATCTATTATATCCGTTTTCCCGTCGCCGTTAAGGTCCACGCTCGGCATGAACAGGCTCGAGACGGAAAACGCTTTCGAGGGCGAGTAGTCGCTGAAGCGTCCGCTCTGGTCGGTCTGTCTCGTGCGGGCGGTGTGGCGGCCGATATCGAGACCGGCGGTGTTGTAGAGGAATTGGTACGAACCGTCGTTCAGCGCCACCGCGTCCCCGGGAATCGGATCGCCGTCGATCTGGAGACTGACCTTGCTTCCCGGCGTCGCATCGCCAACGACCGCGACCACGTCGCCCTTACGGACCGCGGTGCGCAAGAAGCCGACGGTCGGCGGCGCGAAGATGTCGAGAGCCGTGAGCGAGGCGAGATTGAGATCGAAGTTGTAGAACTTGGTCTGCGAGACGCGTTGGCTGTTGTCTTCGATGAGCAGGCCGAACGAGTTCAAACCGGAGAACAAGCCGCTGAACTGCAGATCGAACCGTCCCGCCGAATCGGCCACGCCGCTCGTGAGCATCGGCGTGACGTTGTTCCCGAGGAGACCGACCATGGTCAATTTGGCTCCGGGGTAAGCCAAGCCCGCGAAGTGCACCCTCGAAGTGAAGCTGATCCTCGGCAATTCGGCGCCAGGCGCCGCGTTCACGAAGAGCGTCTTCGAACCGGAGGTCCCGCCGCCCGGAGTCGGGCTGAAGACCGTTATGGAAAGCGTGCCGTACGTCGCCATGTCCGCGGACGTGATTACCGCCGTCAGTTGGTTCGCGGAGACGTAGGTGGTCGTCCGACTGGAGCCGTCGACCTTGACCACGGAGCTCGACACGAAGTCGGAACCGTTCACCGTGAGGACGAAGCTCTGGTCGCCGGCGACCTTCGTGTCCGGCGAGATGCTCGATAGGATCGGCGCCGGATTCGCCGCGGCGCTGAAGACCACGTTCTGGGTCGAGGAGATATCGAGACTGGTGGATTCGGAATCTAGGAGCGAGAGGTCGACCGTTTCCGCGACCGTATCGTCGACGTCGAGCGAACCGACGCCGTTCACGATGTCGACCAGACCGTCTCCGGTGGCCGATCCGCTAGCGACGAGCGTGACGTCGGTCTGATAGGCGGTATCGACCGTGTCGTCGGCCTTGAGTGCGCGGACCGTCACCGTCGTCGGCGTTCCGACCGTGCTGTCCGCGGGATCGGTAATCACGAACTTGGTCGCGACCGGAGCCGCCGCGTTCACGGTGAACGTCTGGCTGTTCGAGGTGCCGCCGCCCGGTGTGGCGTTAGTGACGACGATCGGGAAAGTCCCCACGGCCGTGAGATCGGATGTCAGGATCGCTACCGTGAGTTCGGTCGAAGACGAGAAGGTGGTCGTGCGGGCGGAACCGTCGAACTTGGCGACGGTCGAGGTCACGAAGCCGGTGCCGTTCACGGTCATCGTGAAACCGGTGTCGCCGACGACCTTCGATGAAGGCGAGATGCCGGTCGTCGTCGGTGTCGGATTCGAGAAGATGACGTCCTGGGTCGAGGTGACGTAAAGCCCGGTACCTTCCGAATCGTTGAGCGAGAGGTTCACCGTCTCGGCGACGAGGTCGTTCACGTCGCGGGTGCCGACGCCGTTCGTGATGCCGACCAACCCGCCGCCCGTGGCTGAACCGTCCGTGACGAGCGTGACGTCCGTCTGATAGGCGGTATCGACCGTGTCATCCGCTTTGAGCGCCTTGACCGTCACGGTCGTCGGCGTGCCGACCGTGCTGTCCGTCGGATTTTCGATGATGAATTTGGTCGCGACCGGGATCGCCGCGTTCACGGTGAAAGTCTGCGCGTTCGAAGTGCCGCCGCCTGGCGTGTCGTTCGTGACCGTTATCGGATAGGTGTTCTCGACGGTCAGGTCGGAAGTCAGGATCGCGGCCGTCACCTGGATCGGACTGACGTAGGTCGTGACCCGATCGCTGCCGTTCCATCGTACTTTGGACGTAGTGACGAAATTCGTTCCGTTCACGGTGAGCGTGAAGCCGGAATCGCCGACCGTCTTCGATGACGGCGAGATCGAGGTCGTGGTCGGCACCGGATTGTTTATCGTGAAAGTCTGCGCGTTCGAAGTGCCACCGCCCGGGGTCGGGCTGAAGACCGTGACCGAAGCCGTGCCGGCGAGCGCGATGTCCGCGGCGTCGATCGAAGCGGTCAGCCTGCTCGAAGAGACGTAGGTCGTCGCGCGATCGTTGCCGTTCCATCTGACGACGGACGAAGCGACGAAGTCCGTGCCGTCGACCGTGAGCGTGAAGCCCGAGTCACCGGCCGTGGCGGAAGTCGGCGCGATCGAAGTCGTGGCCGGGGCAGGATTCGCGAAGACGACGTCTTGGGTCGAGGTGACGGAGAGGCCGGTGCCTTCCGAATCGCTGAGCGAAAGGTGCACCGTTTCCGCGACCGAATCGTTCACGTCGCGCGTGCCCGAACCGTTCGTGATGGCGACGACGCCGCCGCCCGTGGCCGAGCCATCCGTCACGAGCGTGACGTCGGTCTGATAATTCGTATCGACCGTGTTGTCCGCCTTCTGTGCCTGGACCGTGACCGTGACCGGTACGCCGACCGTGCTGTCCACGGGGTCGATGATGACGAACTTGGTCGCGACCGGAGCCACGGCGTTCACGGTGAACGTCTGGCTGTTTGAAGTGCCGCCGCCCGGAGTCGGGTTAGTGACGGTGATCGCGAATGTCCCTGCCGTCGTCAGGTCGGACGTGAGGATCGAGGCAGTGACGGTCGAGGACGTCACGAAACTCGTAGCCCGCGCCAAACCGTCGAACTTCACGGTCGACGACGCGTCGAAACCGGTGCCGTTCACGGTGAGCGTGAAACCGGTATCGCCAGCCGTCTTCGTGTCAGGCGAGATGCTCGTCGTGGTCGGAACCGGATGCTTGACCGTGAATGTCTGGCTGTTCGAAGTGCCGCCGCCCGGGGTCGGACTCGTGACGGTGATCGCGAACGTCCCGATGTACGCGAGATCGGAGGCCAAGATCGCGGCCGTGAGTTCGGTATCCGAGACGTAGCTCGTCGTCCTGGCCGAACCGTCGAAATTCACGACCGAGCTCGAGACGAAACCGGTGCCGTTCACGGTGAGCGTGAAGCCCGAATCGCCTAACGTCCGAGAAATCGGCGAGATGCCGGTGGTCGTCGGCGCCGGATTGCCCACGGTGAATGTCTGGCTGTTCGAAGTACCGCCGCCCGGGGTCGGATTCACCACCGTGATCGCGAACGTGCCAGCCGTCGTCATGTCGGACGACGGAATCGAAGCGGTGACGCTCGAGGACGAGACGAATGACGTGGTGCGCGGCGATCCTTCGAAATTGACGACCGAGGACGCGGTGAAGCCGGTACCAGTCACGGTCATCGTGAAAGTGGAGGCGCCGATCGCTTTCGAACTCGGCGAGATGAGTGACGTGGTCGGAGCCGGATTGTTCACCGTGAAAGTCTGGGCATTGGACGTGCCGCCGCCCGGAGTCGTATTCGTGACGGTGATGTTGAAAGTTCCGGCCGTCGTCATGTCGGATGACGGAATCGAAGCCGTGACGCTCGAGGACGAGACGAATGACGTGGTGCGCGGCGATCCTTCGAAATTGACGACCGATCCCGAGACGAAGCCCGTACCGGTGACCGTCATCGTGAAGGTCGAGTTCCCGACCGTCTTCGAATCCGGCGAGATGGAGCTCGTCGTCGGAACCGGATTGTTCACGGTCAAAGTCTGGGCGTTCGAGGTCCCGCCGCCCGGGGTCGGATTGACGACGGTGATCGCGAACGTGCCTCCGGTCACTAGATCGGCGGTCAAGACGAAAGCCGTGACGGTCGAGGACGACACGAAAGACGTCGCTCGCGGACTGCCGTCCAATTGGACGGTCGAAGACGCCACGAACCCGGTACCGGTGACCGTCATGACGAAGACCGGGTCGCCGGCCGTCTTCGTGTTCGGCGAGATCGAACTGGTCGTGGGAACCGGATTGTTGACCGCGAAAGTCTGGGCGTTCGAGGTCCCGCCGCCCGGAGCCGGGTTCGTGACGGTGATGTCGAAAGTCCCGACCGTCGTGAGATCGGAGGCGAGGATCGCGGCCGTGAGCTGGGTGGACGAGATGTAGGTCGTGGTACGGGCTGAACCGGCGAAATTCACGACCGAAGCCGAACCGAAATTCGTCCCATTGACCGTGATCGTGAAGCCCGAATCCCCGACCGTCTTCGCGTCTGGCGAGATGCTCGTCGTAGTCGGCGAGGCGTTGTTGACGGTAAATGTCTGGGCGTTAGACGTACCACCACCAGGCGTCGGATTCACCACCGTGATCGCGAACGTCCCAGCCGTCGTCATGTCCGACGACGGGATCGAAGCGGTGACGCTCGAGGACGAGACGAATGACGTGGCGCGCGGCGATCCTTCGAAATTGACGACCGAAGACGCGGTGAAGCCGGTGCCGGTCACGGTCATCGTGAAAGTGGAGGCGCCGACCGCTTTCGAACTCGGCGAGATGAGCGACGTGGTCGGAGCCGGATTATTGACGGTCAAAGTCTGGCTGTTCGACGTCCCGCCGCCTGGGGTCGGATTCGTGACGGTGATCGCGAACGTGCCCGCCGTCGTCAAGTCGGACGTGACGATCGAAGCGGTCAGGGTCGAAGACGAGACGAAACTCGTGGTCCGGGCCGATCCTTCGAAGTTGACGGTCGACGACGCGTTGAAACCGGTGCCATCGACAGTGATCGTGAAGGTCGTGTTGCCGACGGTTTTTGACGTCGGCGAGATCGAGCTCGTCGTCGGGACCGGATTCACGACGGTCAAGGTCTGCGCGTTCGAAGTGCCGCCGCCCGGCGTCGGGTTGAAGACCGTGACCGCGTGCGTGCCGGCGGTCCCGATGTCGACGTCCAGGATCGCGACCGTGAGTTGCGTGACCGATACGTAAGTCGTCGTCCGAGATCCGCCATCGAACTTGACCGTGGACGAAGTCACGAAATTCGTGCCGTTCACCGTCATCGTGAAGCCCGAATCCCCTGCCGTCTTCGTATCCGGCGAGATACCGGTCGTGGTCGGAGTGGCGTTCGTCACGGTGAAAGTCTGGGCGTTCGAAGTCCCGCCGCCTGGTGTCGGGTTCGTGACGGTGATGTCGAAAGTCCCGGCCGAAGTGAGATCGGAGGCGAGAATCGAGGCCGTGAGTTGAGTGGAGGAAGCGTAGGTCGTGGAACGGGCCGAACCGGCGAAATTCACGACCGAAGCCGAGCCGAAATTCGTCCCATTGACCGTGATCGTGAAAGTCGAATCCCCGACCGTCTTGGTGTCGGGCGAAATCGAGGTCGTGGTCGGAACGGCGTTATTCACGGTAAAAGTCTGGGCATTAGACATACCGCCGCCCGGAGTCGGATTGACGACGGTGATGTTGAATGTCCCGGCCGTCGTCATGTCCGACGACGGGATCGAAGCAGTGATACTCGAAGACGAGACGAAGGACGTGGTTCGGCTTCCGCCGTCGAAATTGACCGTCGAAGACGCGTTGAAGCCGGTACCGGTGACGGTCATCGTGAAGCCGGAATCGCCGACCGTCTTGGTATCGGGCGAGATGCTCGAGGTGGTCGGAACGGGATTATTGACGGTGAAGGTCTGCGCGTTCGAAGCGCCACCGCCAGGCGTCGGATTAACGACCGTCACCGAATGGGTTCCGGCGGTCGTGAGATCGGCCGTCAAGATCGTCGCCGAGACGCTCGAGGACGAGACGAAGGACGTAGCTCGGCTTCCGCCGTCGAAGTTGACCGTCGAAGACGCGTTGAAGCCGGTACCGGTGACGGTCATCGTGAAGGACGTCTGACCGGCGATCTTCGTGTCTGGAGAGACGGAACTCGTCGTCGGTATGGGGTTGTTCACGGTGAGCGTCTGGGCATTGGACGTGCCGCCGCCCGGAGCCGGGTTCACGACCGTGACCGAGTGGGTCCCCGCGGTCGCCTGATCGATGGTCAGGACGATCATCGTGACGGTCGAAGACGAGACGAAAGTCGTCGTTAGCGCGACGTTGTCGAAATTCACGGTCGAGGACGCGTTGAAGCCGGTACCGGTGACGGTCATCACGAAGGCGACCTCTCCGGCAGTCCTCGAATCCGGCGAGATGGAACTCGTGGTCGGGACCGGATTGCTGACCGTGAAAGTCTGGCTATTCGACGTTCCGCCGCCTGGCGACGGATTCACGACGGTAATCGGGAAAGTCCCGTAGTATAAGACGTCGGAAGCCGGGATCGTCGCCGTAACGCTCGAGGATGAGACGAACGAAGTCGTCCGCGCCGAACCGGCGAAATTGATCACGGAATTCGTATTGAAACCGGTACCGGTCACGGTCATCGTAAAACCGGAGTCCCCGACCGTCTTGGTGTCGGGTGAAATCGAACTCGTGGTCGGAACCGGATTGTTCACGGTGAAAGTCTGGGCGTTCGAGGTCCCGCCGCCCGGGGCCGGGTTCGTGACGATGATCGAGTAAGTCCCCGCCGTCGTCATGTCCGAGGCAGGAATCGTCGCGGTGATGCTCGAGGACGAGACGAAGCTCGTCGTTCGGGGCGAAGCGCCCACGTTGACGACCGAGGTCGTATTGAAACCGGTACCGATCACGGTCATCGTGAAACCGGCGTCGCCCACCGTCTTCGAAGTCGGCGAGATGGCGCTCGTCGTCGGGACCGTGTTGTTCACGGTGAAAGTCTGGGCGTTCGAGGTCCCGCCGCCCGGAGTCCCGTTGACGACCGTAATATTGAAAGTCCCAGGCGCGGTCATGTCCGAGGCAGGGATCGTCGCGGTGATGCTCGAGGACGATACGAAGGACGTCGTCCGAGCCGAACCTTCGAAGTTGACCGTCGAAGACGCGTTGAAGCCGGTGCCAGTGACGGTCATCGTGAAAGTCGAGGCGCCGACCGTCTTGGAATTCGGAGAGATCGAACTCGTGGTCGGAACCTGATTGTTGACGGTGATCGTCGGCGAACTGGCGATCGCCGTTAGACCGCCGGCATCGGAAACCCGATCTCGCGTGGTGAAGGTGTAGACTCCGCCGACAGCCGGCGTGGTGACTCCACTCGTGCCGCCGCCACTGCCGTAAGTCGTCGTGATGGTCTCGGTCGAAGCCAAATCGAGCAAACGGATGGCGATGTCGGTGTCAGAACCATTGGCGACGAACGTCGGCGACCCGGGGCCGACGAGCAGGTCGTCGATCCAAATCTGTTTGCTGTCCATGCCGCCGTTCGAACCGGCATTGAAACAGAAAGTCGCGACATTGGTTCTCGTACTGCCGGCACCGGCGAAAGACCATTTTACGTAAGTCCAAGTATTCGCCGTAAGGGCGGGAATGTTCGACTCCTCGATCGGACTTCCGCAGTTGGTGGCATTGTCGATAGCCACTTGGACGTCGCCATCGGCCGTCGCGGTGTCGGAACGGATCCAAAAACCGGCCTGCGTGTACGCCGACCAGTTTTGCGCAGTGAAATCGTAACCGAAACTGTCGCCGGCATCCGGTCCAGTGCTACCCGTGTTGTTGCAGGTGATCGAACCGGTCCCCTCGTGGGAAGTTCCCGTATCAAGCCCCCAGCCGTTGGTAGGAGGGGTCGTGTTACAGGCATCCGCATCATCCTCCGTCCAACCGGTCGCGGAATCGGCGGCGTTCAGCACGTTCGCCACCGTGGCGTTGCCGCTCGTCGCCACCGTGGTATATCCGGCCGTACCCGCAGTCCCCTGGGGCGTAGACCACCCGACGTTCGGGACTTTGATGCGCACCTCGCCGCTATCCATCGTCTCCGCCGCAGTGAACGTGAACGGGAAGGTCTGGCCGGTCAGCCCGGCGGTCGTCGTGTTTGGCGAGACAGCATTCGTACCCGAGCCGTCGGCCGCGAGACTGAACGAGAAATTCAAGAAGACCGCGGACGTGACCGCGACCATCACCAAAAAGCCGCCATGCAAACGCCAACGCCACGACGTTTTATTCGTCGTCGCACGTGAAACCGGAATAACCTGCGTGGTTCGCCGCCTGGACTTGATCATCCTCCAGGAATTATGCGTGATAATTCCGCTTGATTAACATTATACACGAAGCCAAGACAAATCGTTTTCCATAAACAAGGAAGTTATGCACAGACGATTGTGGTAGCATCGTAGACGAGGATAGTAGAGAGTGGAGAGTGGGCAGTGGGAAATACGGAACGATCAGATCCGACATTCCACTCCCTACTCTCCACTATCCACTCTCCAGATATGCACATCACCACGATCGGCGGCGGAGCGGCCGGAATCATGGCCACCGCAGCCGCCATCGAGACCGATCCGGATGTCGAAGTGACGATCGTCGAACGCAACCCGCGGTTGGGACGCAAAGTCGCGCTTTCTGGCGGCGGACGCTCGAACGTCACGACCGGACTCCGCGATATCAAGGAAATTCTCGCCCGCTACCCGCGCGGCGGTAAGTTCTTGAGTTCCGCCCTGCGCCGTTTTCCGCCGGAATCGGTCATGGCGTGGTTCGAAGCGCACGACGTCCCGCTCAAGACGGAGAGCGACCTGCGCGTCTTTCCACGTTCGGACAAAGGCGAAGACGTGGTGGCCGCTTTCGAACGTCTGTTTCGCACGAACGACTCGAGAATCGACATGATGCTCGGTCGCCAAGCGATCGGCGTCTCGAAACACGGCGACAAGTTCATGACGAGACTGAAGACCGGCGAGACGATCGAATCGGACCGCCTCATCCTCACGACCGGCGGCCAAGCCTATCGGAACACCGGCTCGACCGGCGACGGCTACGCCTTCGCGGAATCCCTCGGCCACACCATAACCGCCCTCGCCCCCAGCTTGAGCTCGTTCACGATCGCCGAAACCTGGCCAAAGGATCTGTCTGGTTTGTCACTGCCGTGGGCGCGATTGTCATTTGTCGGCGGGGAATCGGTGAATATGAAGGGTCGACCTTCCGAATCCCCCACTCTCCACTATCCACTCTCCACTCTCCACTCTCCATCCCCCACTCTCCACGAAACCACCGGCCCCTTCATCTTCACCCACCACGGCATCAGCGGACCGGCCGTTTTCGCGCTTTCTTCCCTCCTGGCTTTCAAGACTTTCGACAAGACCCACCCGTTCCCGATCTCGATTGACCTGTTTCCCGAGGAAAAGGCGGAGAGTTTATCGAAACGTCTGATCGATACGATGCACGAAAACGGCAAAAAAAGCCTCAAAACCGTCGTCAGCTTCCTGGTTCCCAAAGCGATCGCTTCGATCATCGTCGAAGTTTCCGGTCTTGATGGCGAAAAACAGGTTGCCCAAATGACGAAACAGGACGTTTCGATCTGCGTACAAGCGCTAAAATCGCTCACCTTGCACCTCATCGGCCGCGGCGCTGGCGAAGAATTCGTGACTGCCGGCGGCGTAAACACGGACGAAGTCGACCAAAGGACGATGGAATCGAAAATCGTCCCCGGACTCTATTTCGCTGGGGAAATCCTGGATATCGACGGTTTCACCGGCGGTTTCAACCTCCAGGCCGCCTGGGCGACTGGAAGAGCGGCAGGAGAGGCGGCGGCATCCTGACATATATCCTGTCATCCCGACCGAAGCGTCAGGCGAAGCGGAGGGGCCTAGAAAGTCGATATATGGACGTCCGAGGTCCCTCCGCTACGGCCCGGACGCCTCCGGTCGGGATGACAAGGCGAGAAAATTCGCAGTCTCGACCGGAAAATTAGGGTTTTTCCCGGGTTTGTGGTAGGGTGATCGCATATGGCAAACGAAAAGAAAAACGAGGAAGGTTCGTTCTACGGTCTCGGCATCGCGCCGCAGATCCTGGACATCTTGCAAAAGAACAAGTTCACGACCCCGACTCCCATCCAAAACCAGGCGATTCCGGTCGCGATTCAGGGTAAGGACATGATCGGTATCGCCCAGACCGGCACCGGCAAGACGCTCGCTTTCGTCATCCCGATCATCCAAAGGCTGGCGGCAATCAAAGGCAAAGCGCTCATCCTGCTTCCGACCCGCGAGCTGGCGCTTCAGGTGGACGAGGTGTTGGCGAGGATCGGCGGTCCGGTCGGCACCAGGACGGCGGTCTTGATCGGTGGCGCCTCGATGGGCAACCAATTCGCGGCCTTGCGCCGGAACCCGCACGTCATCGTCGCGACCCCGGGCCGACTTATCGACCATTTGGAGCAGAACACGCTCTCGCTCGACTTGGTCCGCGTACTCGTCTTGGACGAAGCCGATCGCATGCTCGACATGGGTTTCTCGACCCAGATCAAGAAGATCCTCTCCCGCGTCCCTCGCGATCGCCAGACCATGCTCTTCTCGGCCACGATGCCGCCGGAGATTTCCCGTCTCGCCGCGGAATACATGAAACTCCCGTTCCGCATCGAAGTCGCCACCGCCGGCACCGCCGCGGAGCGCGTCGAACAGGAAGTCTTCGTGGTCGAAAAGAACGACAAGACCCGCCTGCTCGAGAAAGTGCTCGAGGAGTACAAAGGCACGGTCCTCGTCTTCAGCCGGACGAAACACGGCGCCAAGCGGCTCACCCGTTCGGTGAAATCCATGGGCCACACGGCCGCCGAAATCCACGCGAACCGCAGTCTCGCCCAGCGCAAGGAAGCCCTCGACGGTTTCAAGACCGGTCGTTACCGAGTGCTCGTCGCGACGGACATCGCCGCACGCGGCATCGACGTCACGGGCATCGAACTCGTCGTCAACTACGACTTGCCCGACCGCGCCGAAGACTACGTCCATCGCATCGGCCGCACCGGACGGGCCGGACGCGCCGGCAAGGCGATCTCGTTCGCGCAACCCGAGGAACAACGCGACGTCCGCGACATCGAACGCCTGATCCGTTCCCAGCTCAAACGCTCCCCGCTCCCGGCCGGACTCCCGCCCCAGCGCGCGATCCAGCGCGACGACTTCGACGAACGTCCCGAACGGCCCCGCGGCCGCTCGTTCGGCGGCCCATCCAGGTTCGGCGGCGGACGGCCGAGTTTCGGTGGTGGCGCCAAACCGAAGTTCGTGAGCGGCGGCCAATCCGCGAGTACCCATCGCCCCCGATTCGGCGGCAGTCGGCCTCCGGCATCAGGCGGGCGACCGAGTTTCGGAGCCGGCCGACCGACGGCAAACGACAACCGACCGGACTTCAGCGCCCGACCGTCGTCTCCGGCCGGACGTCCGAGTTTCGGCGGGGCGAGACGCGGCCCGCCCGGCAAACCACGCACCGGCGGCGGACGTTTCTCGGGCGGCCGCTCCAAGGGCGGCGGACAAGGCTCGGCCCCGAGAGGACGCTGGTAAATTAAAATCGATCGGACCACCGGGTTTTGCCCGGTGGTTTTTTATCGCGCGACCAAACGTGCGACCCTCACTCGACGATCTCCGTGAACACGACGAATCGCTTGAGCGCGGTACCGAGCGGGTACGAAGTCTGCAACGTGAGCATCTTCCTGACGTTCCCGTGCTGGTCCAGGACCCACTTATCTTTGGGTCCGACGACGGCCGTTCCGGTAACGCGGTACTCGAACGTACGGCCGTCCCCGTCCGACGCGTAGATCGACGCTCCGTCCGCGATCTTAGGCAGAAGGGCGAAAACGGACTTGTAGGCACCGGATGACCACGGATAATCGCTGGAGTGGCCGAAGATATACGCATTGCCCGGCTTCCCGACCGTCGCCGTCCCGGGATAGTGCACCACCCCGTGCCGCAACGCCGTCTGGTATTCCGACTCCGAAGCTCCGGCCGATTCGACGATCGGAACGGAGATGTCGAGACTCGGAATGACCAACTGATTCGGAGTCGATGACGTCGAGGCGCTGTCCGGTGACGATGAGACGCTCCGGACCGCTTGAGCACCCCGTAGCAGGTAAACGATGTTGGCCATGAAATATCCGCTCTGCAACACGAAGATGCTCGCCGCGAATATCGCGACGAGCATCGATATCCTCAAGATCGAATTCATCTTCATCGCCCGGATCGATCTAACGCTTTTTCTTCAGGACGGCGAAGAGGACCAACGGCGCGAGCAGGAGCGCGGGCGGAAGTCCGGTCCTCGGCAACTCGTCGCTTGCACCGAGCACCATCGGCTGGGGCGCCGACGGATCGCTCGCCGCTTCGTCGCTTACGCCGAGGACGGCCGGGGCCGGACCGACGTCTTTCTGATCCAAGGTGACTGTGCAGACCTTAGTCTGTCCGCTCATGATTGTCCCGTTACAATCGGTCCCGTATGTGGTGTCGTAATCCTGATGCGCGGAGGTCACGGCCACGGAATAACCGCCCGGATCCACGCTCGTCGTCGTCCCGGATTCACTGCCGGAAAGTACGGTCGAGAGGATCGCCGCCGCCGTCAAGCGGTCGATCGCGACCGGGTTGCCGCTGTCGAGGTCGAGCGTCACGGCCGACGCGGTCAGATTCCCGCCACGGTCGTTCACGACATGCGTCACGACCGTGATGTTGGTCGAAACCGTGAATCCGCCACCCCCTCCGACCGCTTGGCTTCCGCCGCTCGAACCGCCGCTCGAACCGCCACCACCGGTACTCTGTCCGCCGCCGACGTTCGGCGCGGGGTCATCGTTCGTGATGGTGCAGGTCTTGCTTTCGCCGTCGTTCACCGTGACCGAACCGGTCGAGTCGCAGTCACCGCCGAAGGTCCCGACGTAACCGCCTTTGGATGTCTCCGTGACCTTGTGCGTTCCGGTCGCGACAGTGTTCGCCACGCCCGAGCTGACCGCGTTCCCGTCCACGAAGAGCGGGAAATCCGAGACCGCGAGCGTGCCGCCGTCGTTATTGGTCACGACCTTCGTGACCGTGAGCGTGGTCTGCGTCTCGTCATCGCCGCCGGTGCCGCCTCCGGAGACCGGGTCGTCGTTCGTGATGGTGCAGGTCTTGTCTTCGCCATCGTTAACCGTGACCGAACCGGTCGAGTCGCAGTCACCGCCGAAAGTCCCGACATAACCGCTCCGGGTCGTCTCGGAGACGACGTGCGCACCGACAGAGACGGTGTTCTTGACCCCCGAGGTGACCGAAGCGTCATCCACGAAAAGCGGGAAATCCGAGACGGTCAGGGTCCCACCATCATCGTTCGTGACGACCTTCGTGACCGTGAGCGTACCACCGGTCTCGTCCGGCGCCTGGTATTCGTTCGTGATGGTGCAAGTCCGTTCTTCGCCGACTCCGATCGTTCCGGAACAGCCGGCGCCGATCGTCTTCGCGTAACCGAGATCGTCGGCCTCATCCACACCGTACGTTCCGGCATCCAAGGTGACCTCGGTACCGCTTGCGGAACCGGGGAATGACGCGAGCGAGACGTCGGTTCCAGTGACGTTCATCGTGAAATCCGCGGAAGTCTTGGCCCCGTCATGGTCGTCGATGACGATCTTCTTGACGAGGAGCTTGGCTTTGACGTCGTCGTTCGTGACCACGCAACGCTTCGTCTCGTCGGCGGCGATGACGCCACTGCAATCGTCGGAGTAGGAAGCGACGTAACCCGCGACCGCGTCCTCGCTCACCGAATAGTCGCCGGCTTCGATCGTGACCGTCGTTCCCTCGGTGGATCCGAGGAACGACGTCGGCGTCGGACCGTTTCCGACGACACGAATCGTGAAATTACCGGCCGCCAAGGTCCCGCCATCGTCGTTCACCACCTGTTTCGTGACGATGAGCGTGCCGGTGGGCGGCGGATCGACCGGCGGGTCGTCGTTCGTTATCATGCAAGTCCTCGACTCCCCGACCCCGATCGTGCCGGAACAACCGACGCCGATGTCTTTCGAGTAACCGAGGCTATCCGTCTCGTCGACGCCATACGCTCCGGCATCGAGCGTCACGACGGTGCCGTCGCTCGAACCGGGGAAGGAGCCGAGCGAGACGTCGGTCCCCGTGACCGTGAGATAGAAATCGCTGGGGACACTGTCGCCTCCGTCGTCGTTCACGACGACCTTGCGGACGGTGAGTTGCGCCGGTTTGTCGTCGTTCGTGATGGTGCAGGTCTTCTCCTCGCCGTTCGCCACCGTGACGTTACCCGAAGCATCGCAATCGCCGCCGAAAGTCGCGTCGTAGCCGGCGGAACCCGTCTCGCCGACCGCGTGCGCGCCGGCCGATACCGTCTCTTGGACGCCCGACAAGACCGTCTTGCCATCGATCGAGAGCGGAAAATCGACGACCACGGCCGTTCCGCCGTCATCGTTCACCACCGTCTTGATCACCGTGAGTTTCGGTTGCTTGATCTCGGTATTCGTGAAGACGCAGGTCGCGTCGGTCGGCGGCTTGCTGGCGGCGACGGTCGCGCTCGCGACGTCACCGTTGAAGACGCAGTTCTCCCCACTGCCGGAAGTGAACTCATAGCCCGAAGGCCCGCTTTCGGCCACGGTGTAGCTTCCGTCCGGCGAGATGTTGCCGATCGTGACCGAATCCTCGCCGGACGGGATCGGGAACGAAGATTCCCCGTTCACGGACGGCGTGACCGTGAACGACCACTGATCCGGCGTAGCCGAGCCGACCACGACTTTCCTCAAAGTGAGCGACGGCAACACCAGAAGTTGCTGGGCCTGCATAGCGATGTTCTCGGCGCCGCCATCCCCCAACCTGACGCTCATCGAGGCTCCCTTGCCGTATTCGCTGGCGTCGACCCCGAGCTTGGCGCACATGAGGATGCGGACCGCGGTCTGTCCGGGTACGTCGACGAGCAAGACGTTGTAGTGCCGGACCGTGTCGGAACCGGAAACCGGCGTCGAACCGCTTGCTCCGGAGAAAGGACCGGACACGTTCGCCGCGACCGTCCCGCCCAAATCGGTCTTGAAGCTCGTGGCGACGCTCAAAGGCGACGACGAGAAGGTGAAGTCGTTCAGATCGTCGGCGTCTTTTTCGGGGTCGGTCAACGCGGTATCCAAGACCCTCAAATCCTCGACCCCGACCGCTTCCCCTTGGTAGTCATAATACGGGACGATGTCGAAACTGTCGGTCGCCGAGCCGGTATTCCTGACCTCGACGAGCGACGGTACACAGGCACCTTCCGGATAAGGACCGGCGTTACCGTTCTTGAACTCGCCGGTGCCGGTCGGCGAACCGCCCACCACGGAATAAGCCCCCTCGAGTACGAACCCGAACAGCTTCGTGGTGGGCTTGTCATGGGAGCCGGGCGGAACCGCGACGGCACCGACCATGGGTCCGACGGCCGAGACGACCATGGCAGCGACCGCAAGGACGACTAGACGCTTCCGGACCTGACCGCCGAGGTTTCTGACGTATCCGAGGACTGCGACGACACGACCGGGCACTGTGCTCATAATTCGTTCTGTCAAGAAATTCCATCCGTCTCCGCGGTCGCCTATCTTCAGGGTCGCCGCCGTGGATTAACGGAGCTGATTATTACACGATCGTCAACAATCCCGCAAGCAGCAAGACGAGCGTCGCGTGTCCGATCACGGACGCCCGCTGGACCCTGATCCTCACGAGGATCGAGATCGAGAGCATCGCGGCGAGCAGGATCATCGTCACGACGTAAAGACGGCGGACGCCGTCTTCGAGATTCCGGACCGTGACCGCTCCGAACAAGGACAAGGATTTCTCCGGCCGCGAAAAGGCGAAAAGTTCGCTCGGTCTGTCCGTCGGCGCTATCCAAGCGATCGGCGAAATCACCTGTCCCGCAGTGCCCGTCGTCGAAGCGACGAGGCTCAACTGTTCGCCGTTTCCGCTGACCATGCCTTTCTCGAGGACCACGTCGGCGCTCCACCGGCCGTCGCCCAAGCCCACCAAAGGCGTCGACGACGCTCCCAATTGCAACGACGCGCCGACGAGACTCGGATCTTCTACCGTAATCGTGTATCCGTTGCCGTTCGGCACGATCTTGGTCTTGCCGTCGGACGCGTCCGCGGACTCGACGCCGCCGCCATCCGCCGCCGGTGCGGTCGCCACAGCGAGACTCGCGCCGGCCACCGCGGTCGTGCCCGTGACCGGACGCGGGGCCGACGCGCCACCGCTCGAATCGACGATCGCTCCGACCGTCGCCTTGCCCACGGCCAAAGGCTTACCGAACATCTGCACCACGATTATCGAAGGATACCCGTTGAACTGTCCTTGGACCACGCCGACGCCGATATCCGAGAATCTCCGATCGACGATATTGGCGCGATGCGTCGGGCTCGCGAGCCAGCCGGCCTCGACGTCTTCGGCTGTCGTGTAATGGATCGCGAGGTTTTCCCCAGCCGCCTGGTACGAATATCCGGCGCCGCGTATCCACGACCACGGTTTCACGCCGGCAGGACTCGTGTGGGCGAAATATTGCGTCTTCATCATGTCCGCCGCCTTGGCCGCCGCCGCCTCGGAAAGCTTGTCGCTCACCGTGAGGTCCTTGAGCCCGAGACTGCGGCGCGTCTCGTTCGTGAGCGAGACGATGTTCGCCGACGTGACCGCGCTCGAATACAACGAAGCGCTCGGCAAGACGATCGGCGCCACGACGACCAGTACCTTGATCAGAATGAGGATGACGCTGTACCCGAGCAAGACCCGATGCTTGAGGGCATGGGGCACGAAACCGTTCCCCTCGTGCGGGATGAAATGGTCTTTGGCATGACGAAGCACGCCGTGAGCCGCGCGTTTCAGGTGGGTTTTCGCCTTGTGATCACGCCCCGCCATATGCTTATCCGAAAAGTCTTTGAACCCCTTGAGTATACGTTCTCGATTCGTCGTTCGGCAAGCTGACCGATCGAGCGCGTCCCGCCGGCAATTAGGACACAAAACACCCCCGCGATGCGGGGGGTGTTCCGTTTAGCGTCACCTACTGCTTGGACGGTTGCTGTGTGGCGCCGCTCGCGTCGGTCCCGGTCGGACGACGCGCGCCGAAGTTCTGCGGGAAACCGATCTGAATCATGCTGGCAGTGACGCTACCGTCCGAGGTCGGAGTTCCGACGATCATGACCTCCTTGCCCGTGACCACGTCCTCGATCGTGCCGCTCGTCGCCGTCATGACCGGGGTCGACGGCGTGAAGAAAGCAATACGCGAACCGCCGGTCGGAAGCTTCACGGTGACGCTCTTATCGTCCTTCCCGATCACTTCGCCTGAAACCAGGCCATTGTCGCCGCGTGCCGTCGCACCGGCACCACCGACGAAATTCCTCGGCATCCCCGCGGCCCCTTGTCTCGTTCCGTTCGTGCCGCCGGTCTTGCTGTCGGCGTAAGTGACGCCCCCGAAGAACGAACCGACCGCCACGGCAATCGCGATGACGATGTACGGGATGTGACGTTTCATACGTTTGCGGTTAGAGATCTATGACAAGCCATCGACTTAAGGTAGCCCTTCGACTCCGCTCAGGGAATTTACAAATTGGGATATTTCCTGAGTGCAGCGTCCGGCGGAATCTCCCGCTCCGCTATTTGGAAAGTCAGATAAGCGGGACTCCGCCGAGCGTGAGGAAGGACTACCTGATTCGACTTACTGATGACTGACTTTTCAAAGTCTCGTTAATGAGAGTCAAGTTATTCGTAACGCAGGGACTCGATCGGGTTCAGGCTCGCCGCGCGTCTCGCCGGCCAATAGCCGAAGACGATGCCGATGCCTACCGAGACGCCGCAGGCGAGCAGGATCGAATCCGGAGTGAGCGTCGCTGTAATCCCGAAACGGCTCACGATGAACGAGATGAGCCAACCGATGAAGATGCCGATGACTCCTCCGGCGCCGGTCAGGACAAGCGCTTCGCCGAGGAACTGACGGCTCACGTCGCGACGTTTGGCGCCGATCGCCTTGCGCAGGCCGATCTCCCGCGTCCGTTCGGTGACGGTCGTGAGCATCATGTTCATGATCCCGATGCCGCCGACGACGAGCGAGATCGAAGCGATCGAGGCGAGCAGGATGGTGAAGATGCCGGTGATCGAGGAAGCCGCCGAAGCGATATCGGCGAGACTCATCACGGTGAAGTCCGCGAGCGTCGCGTCACTGATCTTGTGACGGCGCAGGAGCAGGTCGGTCACGTCCTGTTTCGCGGTATCGATCGTGTCCGCGGCCGTGGCCTGGACGCTTATCGTCGAGACGGATTGGTTGCCGGCGAGGAAGCGTTGAACGGTCGTGATCGGCAGATAGACGACGTCATCGGCGTTATTGAAACCGCTGCCGCCTTTCGGAGCCGTGACTCCGACCACGGTGAACATGACGCCGTTCACGCGGACCTGCTGTCCGATCGGGTCCGCGCCTTCGCCGAACAGGTCGTCGCGCGTCGTCGGACCGAGCACCGCGATCCGACCCAGGTCACGGACCGAGGCGTCGGTCAAGAACGTCCCGGAACCGATCTCGACATTGCGCACGGTCGTATAGGCCGGCACCGTCCCGACTACCTGGGTATTGGTGTTGGTGCCACGAGCCGTCACTTGGTAACGGTGCGAGACGTCCGGTGCGACAGCCGCGACCGACGAGACCTCGCTCGCGATGGCGTCCGCGTCGGCCTTGGTCAGGGATTCCGCCGTACCGCGACCGGAACTCACGGCCATACCCGCGCCGCGTTGCGCGCCAGGCGTCACCATCAGCAGATTCGAGCCGAGCGAATTGATGCTCGACTCGACCGAACCCTTGGCGCCGTTCCCGACCGCCAACATGGCGATCACGGAAGCGATGCCAATCACGATGCCGAGTACGGTAAGGAACGACCGCGCCTTGTTCGCAGTGAGTGCCGCCCCGATTTCCGAGAGAAGATCTTTGATGGTCATTGGAGTGTCGTTATTGAGGAGAGTGGAGAGTAGTCAGTGGACAAATTTAGAAATCGATCATTCCGAACAATCCACTATCCACTATCCACTCACTACTCTCCCCGTACGTATCGTCCTCCGATCCTCCACCACCGCACCGTCGCGCAACACCACCATCCGGTCGGCGTGTTCGGCGACGTCGCGTTCGTGGGTCACGAGAATGATCGTTCGTCCCTCCTCGCGGTTCAGTCTGGTGAAAGTGTCAAGCACTACTTCGCCGGTCTTGGTGTCCAAGTTGCCGGTCGGTTCGTCGGCCAGGATGATCGCCGGGTCGTTCACGAGCGCCCGCGCGATGGCGACGCGCTGCATCTGGCCCCCGGATAGCTGATTAGATTGATGGAACCAACGCTCTTCGGGCAGACCGGCCGCCATAAGCGCCGCCCTGACCCGCATTTCGCGTTCCGCGTCCGGTACGCGAGCGTACAAGAGCGGGAGCATCACGTTACGGTACGCCGTAGCGCGCGGCAGGAGATTGAACGACTGGAACACGAAGCCGATGCGGTCGCGTCGCAAGTCCGCGAGGTCGTCGTCCGCAAGCCCCGCGACTTCCTTGTCGTCCAAGACATAGGAACCGGAACTCGGCTGATCGAGCGCGCCCAGGATGTTCATGAGCGTGGATTTTCCGGAACCGGACGGACCCATGATCGCGACGAACTCCCCGGCCGTGATGCCTAAAGTCACGTCATGCAAGACGTCGGTCGTGACGCCGCCACGAGTGTATGATTTCTTGATTTCCTTGAGCTTGATCATGACAGTCATCAACGACCTCCGCCGCCCGTGATTCGCATCGCTCCCCCGCCGCCGAGCGCGCCGAACCCGCCGGCGGCGCTAGTCGCCGTCGTCTTGGATACGTTGGGGTCGATCGTCTGCGTCACTACCTCTTGGCCCTCGGACAGACCTTCTACGATTTCGGTCGCGGTCTCCCCCGCGACGCCGGTCGTGACCGGTACGGTCTTCGGCACGCCGGCCTCGAGGACCTGGACCGTCGAGCCGTTCGCACCGCTTTTGAGCGCGGCGTTCTGGACCGTGAGCACGTCTTGGGCGAGCGCGGTGATGATCGAGGCCGTCACGGTCATACCGGGTTTGACGCGTTCGTCCTGGACGTCGAAGCCGATCTCGACGCCGTAGGAGACGACGCCCTGACTCACCGTCCCGACGACGTCGACGGTCGCGACTTCGCCGGTCACGCTCAAATCGGAGATCGCGTCGAAGGTGAGCACGGCCTTCTCCCCTTCCTTGACCTTGGCGACATCCGTCTCGTTCATCGTGATGCGCGCGAGCTTCTTCTCGGTCATCACGGTGACGACGGTCGAGCCAGCGGCGACGTCGTCACCGCGTTTCGCCGCGACGTCCGTGACGACCCCGTCGAACGGCGCGACGATCGTGTAATCGCCGAGCTTCTCTTCGGCGTCCTGGAGCGCGTATTGGCGCGTCTCGACCGCGATCTCTTGGGCACGGATGTCGAGCGGATCGACTCCGGTATCGACATTCGCGAGCGACTGTTCCTTCATCGCGATGTCACGCTTGGCCGCATCGATGTCGTCCTGGGTCGCTCCGGCCTTGAGGTCTTGGAGCGCGAGCGTCCGTTCGGCCAAAGTCCGGTTCGCGGAATCGATCGCGACGAAAGAATTCTTGAGCGAGGACTGGCTCGAAAGCAAGGACGAAAGCCGGCTGTCCGTCTTCGAAGTCAGATCGGCGAGTTTGGTCTCCTGCGTCTTGACTCCGGTCGGCACCGTCCGCGCCGCCCGCACCATCGCGTCATCGACGAAACGGAAGAGCGTATTCTCGCTCTTCGCCGATTCGGACACCTTTTTGACGGCGTCGACCGTCTCGTCTTCGAGACGTCTGACGGTATCGAGATCGGAATAGCGGCTCGTGGTCGAATAATCGTCGAAAGCGAGATCGTAGGCGTTACGAGCCGCGTAATAATCGTTCTGGGCGGCCAAGGTGAGCGTGAGCAAAGTGTCGCGGTCGACGCCGAAGATGCTGTTCTCGAGTACGGTGATATTGCCCTGGACCGGATCGAGATCATGACCGTTCAGGATCGACTCGAGGCTCGCGATCGTATTCAGTAGGTCGAGATGGGTATCGGCGATCGCGTTGTAGGCGCTATCCTTCGCGGAGACCTGGTCGTCTTCCGCCTTCTGCACCGCTTGGGTGGCTTGGGCGACCGAATTCTCGGCCGAGAGGAGCGCGGCAGCGTCGGGCGGCGCCGTCAGGTCTTCGAGTTTGCGTTTGGAATCGATCAGGGCGTTCTGGGCCTGGAGCAAAGCGGTCTGATCGCTCGGCTTCCTGAGTTTGGCCAAGGCGACCTGCGCGCTCTCGAGGCTCACCCGGGCGTCCCGCACCGCTTTGCTCGCGTCCCGAGTGTCGAGTTGCGCGAGCACGTCGCCGATCTTGACGTGCTGGCCTTTCGTGACCGCCACGTCCAAGACCGTGGCCGAACCTTTCGCTTTCATCGCGAGGAGCTGCGTCGCCTCCACCTGACCGGTACCCGTCACGTTCTGCGTCACGGTCCCGCGTTCGACCGGCGCGGTGACGTAGCGCACCGCGGCCTTGGTCTTCGCGAGCGGCCCGACCGTGAACGCGGCGATAGCGGCGACCGCGATGAGGGCGGCCGCCGAAGTCTTCTTGCGACGTTTGACGGCGTGGTAGATACGCTTCATAGTCTCTAGCGCTTCGGGAATATGCGGATGATGCCGGCTTCGATCCGTCCTTGGTCGTCAGGTTTTCCGATGACCGAGACGTCGTCGCCGATCGCGATGTCCGTGATCCGTGCCGCGTCACGCATCTTGACGATCGAGGTCGACGGCGAGACGAGGACGGTTTTCTCGGCGTCCTGACCTTGGACGACAAGCGTCGTCTCGTCCACCGAAACGACCCGACCGACCACGCCGTGCGCGTTAAGAAAAGACGGCATATCCAAAGGCAGGCCGGGGATCGGAGAACGTCCGGGGCCGGTGAAGTTGCGCTCGTAATGCTCGCCCCAGCGCGACGAGAACTGGGCCTTGCCGTAACCAACGAACTCGCCGACGCGGAAAGCGACGATGAGCGCGGCGAGCGTGGCCGCTACCACGATGACGACCATGATGGCCGTCTTGATCTTGTCATGATCCATAATATTTCCGTTAAAATCAGGCTAAGACGTTGTATCGATGCGGGACACGGCGGCCGGTCTCCGAAGGCGACATGAACCACAGTAGCGCCGAGGGTACGAGAATCGAGACGAGCACGAGCAGGAACTCGTCGGTCGGGAACGACTCCATGAGAGCCAGCAAGACGTCGCTCGCGTCGCGGAAGACGGTCCGCGCGTCCGAAAACAGCAAGACGAACAGGTCTTTGAAGCCGGAACTCGAAGCCGAAAACGCGAACAGACAGGAAGTCGCCGGGAAGGCCAGCAGGAAGACGGCGATCGCCAGGACCCGCACCATCCGAACCCGACGGCGACGACGTTCGCCGAGGATGGCGACCCGCGCGAGCGTCATTTCCACGAGATCGTCCGGCGGGACCGGCCTTCGGGCTTGGATTATCGACTCGAACGATCGTGACATAGCTTGTGTGATGGGATACGAGATCAAACGGGTTTTTGGTGCATGTCTTCGTGGTTCGCGAGTCTCGCGCGCAACTGCTTCGCCGCCCGGAACGCGCGGCTTTTCACGGTATCCAGCGCTTCGCCGGTGATTTCCGCGATCTCCCGGAAAGTGAGACCTTCATCGTAGTGCAGGAGGAACGCGACCTTGGACTTGGGCGGCAAACCGGCGATCGCGGCATCGAGCCGCTCGGCGAGCAAGACGTTCTCGACCACCCGATCGGGCAAAGGCGTTTCGTCCTCGATCGTATCCGCGAGCGATCGGTCGTCGTCCTCGAAATCAGCAAGCGCCGTCGGACGTTTCTTTTTGGCCAGGTCAATCGCGGTATTCTTGGCGACCGTGAAGACCCAGGTCTTGAACGGACGTTTCAAATCGTAACGACGGATGTTCTTCCAGATCTTCACGAGCGTCTCCTGTGTCGCGTCTTGGGCATCGGCCGAGGTGCTGACGAACCGAAAAAGGAAACGGTAAAGCACTGGCACGTAGCGCGCGACCAAAAAATCGAACGCGACGGCGTCCCCATCGAGATAGTCGGATACCAATTGTTCGTCGCTCCGTTCAGCCATGGATCGAGGAAATAGCTATAGACGGTAGTGATAGGCCTACGGACGGTCCGGCGGCTATCGTCGATAGCCATATCCTGATTACGACCGGACATCGGGCATTGGTGCCGAAAACGCCGTCCGGTCGTTAATGAGAACGCACGACGACGTTCCTGTCAATCCTGGAATTCACCCGTATAGTCCGTAAACGAAAGGAAAATCCGCGCGATGCGAGCGCGGATCGCCTGACGCCCCTTAACCTCGGGAAGACCTTGGCCGAGACTTATCGAGACGCGAGAAGTGACCGGCGAAATGTCTACCCATTTTTCACCTTGACCGATCTTCGACGACGAATCTGAACATCACTCTTCGCGACGACGGGCAGTATCCTCCCCACCAAGATCAACGAGAAGAAGATCGCGAAGCCGCACAGGATGGACGGCAGACCCGGGCGGGTCGAATAGACCATGACGTATAACAGGAAGGTCGGGACGATGAACGAGCAATAGCCGACAAGCAGCCACGCGACCGCGCCGCGCTCCCCGATTCCCGATCGCCAAGCCCGACCGAGCGCCACCACGGCGACGGCAAGCATCCCGATGTAATAGGCGGCATAAGCGAAACCGAACGCGCGATCGGTCGAGAAGACCACGAACTTGGCGAGGCACGAAGCACCGGCCAAAGACGACGGCACCGTCATGATGAAGGCGACGAATCCTGCCGCGAGCGCGTAACCGGCGAGGACCGCCGATCTCCGCCTTTCCTTCGTCACCACCGCGGCCATATGCAGACCGATCGCCGGCGGAAGAGCGATGGCGAGAAAAGCGATCCGCGTCCAGAAAATCCGATCGCCGCCGCTACAAGCCAGATACTCGGACAGCTGGAACAGGGCGAGCAGTGAAATCGCGAGCGCGGATAGGCGACCGAACGTCGTCGACCGGTATCTCGCCAATGCGTAGACGGCGAGCGCCGCTTCGACGACGAACGTGAGCAGGGTCACTAGCGGAGTGAAACAATACAAAGTGACCGCGCCGTCGCGATTCGGGTCGTCCATAAGGATTCGAGTGACAGTCGGATAAGCGGCCCTGCGCCCGACCCGTTACGCACGAGTCATCATAGCATAGGTACTGGACGTAGAGACCTATGAAAAAGTCGTTTTTCGTAAGGTAACCCTTCGACTACGCTCAGGGAATGTGCAAATTTTGGTTATTTCCTGAGTGTAGCGTCTGGCGGAATCGAAGGACTACCTGACTCGATGTGTTGCTAATCGACTTTTTAGAGGGTCTCCGTAGGAATCCGGCCTTGCGCCCGCCCAGACCTTCGGTAACGAAAGACGAGGCCCGCTGGCCCCGTCTTGTCGCGCAAGACTTCCACGACTACATGTCGGCGTCGATGTTCGTCACGGCCGAAGTCTCCGTGGTCGGATGATAATCGCTCGGGGACGCGACGTCGGTCCCGAAAGCGTAGTTCATGTAGATCGTATCATCGAGGTCATCCACCTTTCCGCCCCATTCGTTGCCGTAAAGCGTCTTGGCGATGGCTTCGCTCGCGATCGCCCGCAACAATCCGCCGCGCGAGACGACATAGATCGTGTTCAATGTCCTGAACTTCACGAGACGCAGGCCCGGCCGATAGGTGACGTTCTTGCCGAGCGGCAACGAGTACATGAAGGCATCCGAGACCGTGACGACGCTCGCGAAATCCCCGTACCAGGTGAAGTAGGCCTTATCGTTCGGGAACGCATGACGTTTGCCGTCCGCTCCGAGGTAATACACCGCTTTGCATTGATGACTCGGCGCGGCTCCGGTCGGACAAGCGAGCTTGACGAGGGATCCCGGGCCGGGCGTGCCCGGCGGAGTCGTACCGACGGCCGAGAACGTCACGGGGGCGTAACCTATCGCTATCCCGTCGACCACGGCGGTCAAGGTGGAGGAACCGACGGTCGAAGACCGCACGGTGAAGGTCGCGACGCCTAGGTCGTTCGTCGTCCCCGCGATCGTCGCAATCGTGTCCTGCGACGGCCGGGAAGAGCTCAAGGAGACGGTTTTGCCGGCGAGCGTCGTGCCCGTGGCGTTCTTCACCGTCACCGTGACGGTAGAGACCGACGTCCCGTCGGCCGTGAGGGCGCTAGGCGACGCGCCGACCGTGCTCATGATCGCCGAGGGCACGGTGCCGCCGGAGCCGGCGGAGGCCACGACGACCGAGGTCGCGATCCCGACGCCGTTGTTGCCAACGGCGTCGTTGCAGGCGACCTGGACCGAAGTCGTGCCGACCGAGGCGAAAGTGTAGGATTTCGAAGCGACCCCGCCCGCGACCGTCATCGCACCCTGGTTCACGCCGCCGACCGAGAGCGTGCACGAGACGACGCCGAGGTCATCGAGATAGGTCGCCGAAAGCGTTACCGGCACTCCGACGGAGGCCGAGGTCGGACTCACGCCGGAGACGATCGGCGGAGCCGTATCCGACGCCGATACCGTTATCGTCGTGAGCGCGCCGCTGCCGTTGTTCGTCGCGGCGTCGCTGCATTTGGCCTGGGCGGTATGCGAGCCGGCCGTCGCGAAGGTGTAGGAGGCGCTGGCGCTGGTGCCGCCGAGCGTCATGCCGGCGACAGCCAGGCCATCGACCCACAACACGCAACCGTTGACACCGACGTTATCCGAGAAGGTCGCCGAGAGCGTGACCGGCGCGCCGACCACGGCGATAGCGGGCGCGATCGCGCCGACCGTCGGCGGAGTCGTGTCGGCCGCCGGAGCGGCAGTGACGGAGACCACGACGGAAGCGGTCGTCATCGAGTTACCGGCCCCATCGGAACAGCTGGCTTTGACGCCGGGGTTCGCGACGATCGTGAAGGTATGCACCTTCTCCCATTTACCGGTTCCGGCATTGTAGGTCGCGTCTCCGACCAGCGGGACGTCGTTCACGAGTATCCGACAGCTCGTCACCGCCACGTTGTCGCTCGCGGTTATTTGGAACGTCACCGGCACGTTGACCACGGCGGAAGTCGGGGTGAAACCGGCGATCGACGGCACGGTGTTGTCGATGACGATGCCGAACGGTGCGCTCCAAGTGCTGACGTTAAGGGCCGCGTCCACGGCACGGACGCGCAAATCATGATTCCCGGCGGTCCAGGCCGGCGAGACGGTGTAGGTGAGCGCGCCACCGACGTTCGTCGACCCGACCCCGTCTTTCATGACCTCGTACGTGACCGCGGTCTCGGTGTCGCTGGCCGCATTCCAGGTGAAAGTCGGCGTCGTATCGGCCGTCGGACTGGCCGCGGTCAATTCGAGCGGCATCGCCGGCGCGATATCGTCGTAGACCACGATCTTGCCGCCCATGGCCGTCGCCCAGCGTCTCGACGAAGACGGCTCGACGTACAGACCGTCGAAGTTATCGGCGATCCCGGAAACGTTCATGCGCCAGGTGGCGCCGCCGTCCGTCGTATTCAAGATCACGCCATTCGTCCCGACCACCGTCCCCTCGGTCGCCGACTTGAACGAGACGTCATAGAAGGAAGTGCCGCTCGGCGCGTCCGTTGCGGACTGCGCGACCCAGGTCGCTCCGCCGTTAGCCGTCTTCAAGATCACGCGATTCGCACCGACGGCGTAGGCGGTGTTCACATCCACGACGCTGACGGCCGCGAGCTGGGTCGTGACGCCGGAGGTCTGGATGCCCCAGCCCGAACCGCCGTTCACCGTCTTAGCAATCGTCCCGTTCATGCCTACGGCCCAGGCCGTAGAGCCGTCAGAAAGCATGTCCACGCCCAAAAGCGTGCTGGTGATCCCCGCAGAGATCACGGACCAACCGTTGCCGTAAGTCGTGGTCTTCAAGACCCTGCCGCCGGCGCCGACCGCAATCCCGTACTGCATCGTGCCCATGGATACGTCATAGAGGCTGTCCGTGGTGCCGGAAGAGATGGTCGTCCAGGTCGCGCCGTCGTCGACCGTCTTCAGGGTCGTGCCGTTCGACCCGACCGCGACGGCGATATTGACCGCGGCGTAACTGACGTCATAGAGAGTCATGCCGGTCCCTGAATTGCCGGCGGTCCAAGTCTTGCCATAATCGCTCGTGACGCGCACCGCCCCGGAACCGCCGACGACGATACCCTTCGCCGGGTTGTCGGCCCTCATGGCGACGCCGTACAGGCCGTTCGTCGTACCCGAGGTCTGAAGGGCCCAACCGGCCGCCAAAACCGGCGACGCGACGACGAACGACAACGCGAGACCGGCCACGACAGACGCCGACCGACGGATCTCGCTTCGGACGCTCATTCTCATAAGAGAAAGTTAATTGGTCGAAACGTTAATCATGATACACCGAAAAGCGGAATCACGGCATAGCGATACGCCGTATCGCCAGGATCGCGACGGCTCTTAATTTCGCGAGTTCGTACGGCTTCGTGATTTCTCAAGGCCATCACGAGGCCGGCACGCAGAACTTGGACGAGAGGTACGAACGCATCTCAGCGAGCCTTTCAGGCGGCGTGAAAGCCAGGAAGACGCTATAGATATCCTGGTATGCGGCCTTGGTATGCGTCGCCCGATACCGTGCGTAGAGCGTGGCCATGCCTCGGAGATAATTGCGCTTCCCGATCTTGACGATCAGGTTGTGCGACAGGTTGGTCCCGAGCGCGCCGCCGGCGAGATAGCTCGTGTCGGCTTGGCAGATCGGGGTCGTGACGTTCACCCCGTTCTCCTTCATCTGGTTCAAGGTCCCGGAACCTTCCGCCAGCTTCTTGCGCCAGAGATAGTTGATGAGCGAAAAGAACGGATGACGATCGAAACCGAACGCCGCATCCTTGGTCGTGACCCCGGAAGCGATCTGGTCGAAGGTATTCACGTACGGGATGACGTTCGCCGCGGCTTCATCGAGCCAAGACGCCGCGACATAGCTATGGAAATACGAATGGGTCAATTCGTGATTCAGCAACCACCAATCGTTGATGCCGCCGTCGCCGCCGATCATGATGTAACCTGGCGATCCTTGGGCATCGTTTTGGAAGGCGTCGATCGCCAGCTCGTCGCAGGGGTAAGCGCCGAGATAGGATTCGAGCACCGGCAAGCTGCGCTTCAGTATCGCTATCCCCTCCTCGGCCATCCGGACGTTGTCCGCGCTCTTGACCGGCATCTTGACGAAGACGGGCAACGACCCGCGCAACGACGGCAACGTGTCGGAAATGCCGGTCACGTAGAAATCCTTGTCCTGACGGAGCACGAACGCATGATCCTTGCACCAATGTTCCGGATACCATGACGTCCCGGGCGCTATCCCGAAGACGTCCTGAAGAGCCTGATCGACCGTGACCGTCGGAGCCGGATCGATGTCCACGCAAGCGTTCGCCGTACAGGTCTGTCCTTCGTAACAACCGGGGTTGTTGTTCTGGCAACCCTCGGTCGGCACGCAAGCGCCGTTCACGCACGTCTCGACCGAAGAGCAAATGACGTTCGACGCGCCACAGCCGCTCCCGGGATTCGGCGCAGGTGCCGGCGTCGGTGACGGCGTGGGCGACGATCCGCCGGTTCCGGTCTCGAACTCGAAACCGATCGGGATCTTGGACAGCGTCACGTGAGATATCGGCGCGGCGAGACCCGTAAAGGCCCGGAACGACGCTTCGTCCGGCGCGAAAGCGACGCGCTTCAACGTCTTCGGTCGGACGTACCAAAGCGCGCCATCGCTCTCGACCGCGAGCAACATCCGACCCGAAAGACGACGTCGCAACGCCAGGTTACCGGCCGTCCGGTCCGTGTTCTTGGGTATCTTTTTGAGATTCGCTTCCGATATCCCGAGCGCCAAATCCTTGAGCACGGAAATCGCCTCGTCCGCGGCGAATCCGAGCTCGTAACGCTTGCGATCGACCGGGTTCACGTACCAAAAACGCCCGTTGTCGCTCTTGTCGACGAGCAAGCTGCCCGAATAGACGACGGCAGGACTCGCGGCCTCGCTCGTCATCACGGTCGAACCGAGCGCCAAAACGCCGGCGACGAACGCCAAGACACAAGTCGACAAGATCGCCCTCCGCATATGTTGACTGTTATGACATCGGTCACGACCGCACCAAGACACGTTCGATTGATTACGGGACACCTTACCCGAAGGCGAGATGGACGGCCCCTTATCGCTTACCCTTACGGCGCACCATGACGATATCGGTCTTCTCCGCACCGGGCGCGTGACGACCCAATCGGTATTCCGTCACCCGTCCAGGAATCTTCGACACGCCGATTTTCAAGAATCGCGCGTTGTAATAGCGCGGCTTGCCGATGCTCTCAAGCACCTCTTGTCCCGATTCCTCGAGCAGGGCCGTACCGCCGAGCATCAGGTTCTGAAGATCCCGAAGGATAAGCAGGATCAGCACGATGGCTGTCGACAGCAATATCACTACCGCCCTGACGAAGGGTTCACTCAAATCCAGGCCATAGAGGCCGATCAGGATGATGATCGTAAGCATCACGAGCACCGACCACTGGCTCGCGTGCAGGCGTTCGGAGGCGATCGTCGCGGCCCCGTTCCTTGAATTCTCGATCTGCGTCAGTTGGTTCAGCAGGACCTGCCCGGCATTGCCGTCCTTCGTCGCCTTGTTGCCGACCACGTGCTTCCACATCAGCAGGAACTCCGGCGCCGTCCGTTTGTACTCGTAAGTGGCGAGCAACGAGTCGTAGGCCATGACGTAATAGCGGTCGATAAGCTCGCGCAAGGAGTCCGAGAACTTCCGCCCGTAGGCCCGGGAGGTCTGGTAAAGAGCCAGGAAATTCGCGTCCTCTTGGGCGACGAGCGAACGGATGGCGTCGTATCGGGAACCGAGACGCGCGATATAGAAACCGGCGATGATCGCGAAGAGGAAGGTCGCGACCGTCAGTATCACCTCGCCGTTAGGGATGGAGATTGGCTCCTTGATGAACAGGTTCAGCGCCGAAAAGACCACGAGCGCCACCACCGCTCCGGGCATCGCGTGGACGTATCTCATATCCGACGCATTATACCACATCGCCGGAAGACCCATCGATCGACCTCACCTTCCGTTCCCTCGTCCACCCCTTGATTTCCGCTTCCCGTTTCCGGGCCGCGGTCGCTGACGACTTCCTTTCGGACCAAACCAACTTGACCGGTCGCCGCGACCGCGTATATTTGGCGCCGTCTCCGGAATTGTGGCGGGCGATCCGCACGGCGAGGTCGTTCGTGATTCCGGTGTACAAGGAACCGTCGGAGCATCGCACCATGTACACATGCCAAGACTTCATACGCGATCAGGCGACGTCGGCGTGACGCACGGAGATGATGTGCGCGACGTTGAACACGCGTTCCGCTTGGCGCAAGTGACAGAAAGCCTGGAGCGCGCGAAAGACGTGGCCGCTGTAAGAGCCGTCGTAGAGCCTGGTCGGTTTGATGCGGCGTCTTGATTTCTCGTCTTTGGCTTTGAGGTAGACGATGTCGAGCGGCCGGCCGCGTCGGATCGCTTCTTCGATCGTCGCCTCCTTGTCCTCCGGCGATTGGGCCGCGTCCGCAAGCGCGTACTGCAAGGACGTCAGGAACGAGACGATGCGCGAGTCGAGCATCAGGTCGCGACGCGAGACCGGGACGCGCAACGAGATCCCGTCCAAGCTGCGACAACGGCTCAAGGCGACATACGTCTGTCCGGCCGCGAACGCGCCACGGCCCAAGTCGACGACGCAGGCGTCGAACGTCTTGCCTTGACTCTTGTGGATCGTTACGGCCCAGGCGAGACGGAGCGGCAGTTGGGTGAAGCTGCCGATGCGCTCTTCGGTGACGTCGCGCGTCGCTTCGTCGTAGCGACTGCGCATGATGCTCCAACACACGGGAACGACCGGCTCGATCTTGCCGTTCAGGTCCAGTTTGACGCGGACCTCGCCCTCGCGACAGACGGTGACGGTTCCGAGCGAGCCGTTCACCCAGCGCCCGGCCTGATCGTTCTTGACGAACATGACTCGCGCGCCTTTCTTGAGCGGCAACCGCGGATCGGTCGGAAATTCCTTCGGCGGGAAATTCCCCGTCACCAGCCCGTCGAAGACACGAGATTTCGACGTAAGACGCGCGAGACGCATGGTGTTGATTTCGTCCGCTTGAGCGTTCGTCGCGGTGAGCACGATCGCTCGCGGATCCGCCGCCCGCGCGGTGACGCGCTTGTTCAGCGCCCCTAACTGTCCGTCCGTGACCGTGCGATTCCTGACGCCGTTCAAGAGCGCCACGAACGTCGGATCGGCCTGGCGGAAGACCTTCTCGAGCTCGACGAAACTGATGTCCCCGTCCTCGCGCAATCTCTTGACCGCGTCCGACGAGAAAAAGTACGGCGTCTCGTACCGCTCCGCGAATCCGACACGTTCCGAAGAGGTCACGACCGGCGGAAGCTGGTAAAGATCGCCGATACAAAGAAGTTGCAGACCGCCGAACGCCCGCGTGTCGCCGCGCGCGGCCGAAAGGAAGACGTCGACGCAATCGAGCAGGTCGGCGCGGACCATCGAGATCTCGTCGATCACGATAGCGTCGAGACGACGGTAGAGACGTCGATCGACATGCTTGGCTTGGGCGCGCGCCTCGGTGGGCGTTATGCCTGGGATGAAACCGAAGAACGAATGGATCGTCTGGCCCTCGATGTTCAAGGCCGCCACGCCGGTCGGCGCCAGATACGCGCACCTCTTCTTCGTCCGCGAACGGAATTCGCGAAGCAAGGTCGACTTGCCCGTGCCGGCCCGCCCGGTCACAAACACGAACGGCACGTCGCTTCCGAGTACGTCGAGAGCCCGCGCGAAATCGCCGCCCAGATCGATCTTTTCGACGATCTTCTTCGGACGCGCCGCCATATCAGGTCGGTGACGGAAGTTCGAGACCGCCCAAACCCCGCCTCACGAGTTCGAGCACGCGTCCGTATTCTCGCGGATCATCGAGATAACGGATGTCGTCGGTCGGGACGGTGACAATCGGAGCCAAACCGAACCCGCGGGACCACTCTCCGTACATCCCGTTCAAGTCTTGAAGATAGGCAACGTCGAGCGACCGTTCGAAATCCCGGTCTCGCGCCTTGATGCGCCGGACGAGCGACGGGACGGACGCTTCGAGATAGACGACGAGATCCGGCGGACGGAGCAGACGTGACGCGATCTGGTAGATCTCCTGATACACCGACCAATCGCGCGGCGAGATGTGTCCGCGCAGGAACAGGTTCTTGGCGAAGATATCGGCGTCTTCGTAAAGGCTCCGATCCTGGATCACGATCCCGTCGCGGACGGCGACCGCGGCCTGGTCTTTGAGACGACGACCCAAGAAATACAACTGCGAATGGAACGCCCAGCGACCCATGTTCTTATAAAAATCCGCCAGGTATGGATTTTCCGAGACGGGCTCGAAATACGGACTGCCGCCCAATGTCTCGGCCAAGAGCTTCGTGAAAGTCGTCTTGCCGACCCCGATGTTGCCGGCGACCGCGATGAACGTGTTCATGAAAGACAATGTACACTAATCGCCGTCCTAAGGCGACGACCAGGAAAGACAGCCCGAATAGACGAAACCGCCCCACCCGAAGGCGAGACGGCGGGTCCCGCGACCAGCATCAAAACGCCTAATCCCAAACGACGTCCTTTATGCCCGGGACGCGCAAGGCGTTCACTTCGACCTCGGGCCGGCAACTGCACATCGTGATGGACACCCCGGCCCATCCGTCGATTCGAGGGATATGGAGCGTGCCGTCCGTGACCGTAAGATCCAGGCCTTGAAATACCTGCTGACACATGTCGGTCGTGGCCGCGAGAATGACCGACCTGACGTGTTCCGCTTGAGTCTGACCCGACGGCAATGCGACGGATTTCTCGACGACGACCGTCTTGCGATAACCGTCGCTGTCCATGTCCGCGCCATTGCAATATTTGAGCGAGTCTTGATTCGAGACGAGGACTGTCGTCGTGGTATCGGTCGCGACCGGCACGTTTTCCGACGTCACGGGCGCGATCGCGGTCGGTTCGGCGGTTTGACAACCGGCACCGAGAAGCGCGACGGACAAAAGCGAGACGATCGAAAAGGCGGACGCTCTCATAAATGATCCCGGTCGACTTATTGGAGCAGTCCTTTCAGGTCCTGCAGATTTACGTTGAGGTCCGAATTCTTGAGCCCGTCTCCGCCGGTCCCGAGGCTCGACAGGAAGAGACTACCGACGATCCAGGCGACGATCGCGGCGATGGCCGTAAGGATCGCGCAAGTGAGTGCCACCGTCTTGCCGTCGGATTTTCCGCTGAAGTAATAGTAGACCGCCGGAACGAGACCGAGAGGTGGCAAGCTGACCGAGACAAGATACGACCAACGCTTACCTCGAGACGAGACCTCGTCTCCGGCCGACTGCATGAGAGCGATATCCGTGAGGGCCAGGACGTCGATATTCTTGTTTTCCTTGGCGAGTTCCCGATACCCCTCGACCCGTTCCGCGACCTTCTTTCCGTTGTCCATGTCAGTGCACCGCTTCACCGAACGCCTCGTCCGCGGTGTCCGCGTCGGCGTCGGCCTTGGTGCGCTGGACGCGGCCATCGATGTGGTTCGGTGGCGCGTACAGCGTCCAGATCTTCATCGGAATGTCGCCGGTGTTCTTGAAATTATGCTGTGTCCCCGGAGTCACGACGACGATGTCGCCAGGTACGATCGGTGTCGTCTGGCCGTCCAGGATCGCTTCGCCGGTGCCGGACTGGAAGAAGAGCGTCTGCTCGACGTTCTCGTGCGACTCCTCTCCGACTTCGCCGCCGGGCGGAATGCTCATCACGACGAGCTGGGAACGCGCGCCGGTGAACAGGACGTGACGGAAATCCTGATTTTCCTCCGTGGCTCTGACGATGTTCGTCTGGTAAGGCATACGATAAGGCGAAATTATGGTCTTCGATTGCAGGAAAAGACCGATGACCGCGACCGTGATCGCGGACCCCGCGATGGCGGCACCGGCGACCGTCAGGAATTTTTTCATATTCGACCCGATCATTCCGTCACCTTGTCAGTGAAGATCACGAGCCGCTTCGAGTACCGCTGAAGAAGCTTGTCCCAAACCCCGGCGCAGGTCACGAGATTCAAATGTGAACCGTCGTCATTCGCGAAGAACACTTCCGTGGCGTCCTCTTTTTGGCCGAACGAACGGATCCGTCGCACGACGAACGAAGTGTTGACGCCCTGGTCGTCCTGCACCGTGACGAGATCGCCGATCTTCAGCGAGCTTAGACGGGCGAACACCCCGGTCGCCCCATACCACCAATTCAAGTGTCCCGAAATGACGGCACTCCCCGTCTCGCCCGGCTTCGGACCGAGCATGTACCAAGCGGTATCCTGTGGAGCGTCGGGGATGCCCATCGCCCCATCCGAAGTAAGGCCGACGGGATCGATCGTGGCCTCGACTTTGATGCTCGGGATCTCTAGACGGACGGGCGCGCCGTTCGTCATCTGTAATTTGACTAGAGGCTTCGTTTTCGACGCGACACCGGTACGGACCTGGGCCTTCGTGGCCGGGCGTCCGTTGTAGCCGAGCGCGAACTGGACGGAAAGGAATTGGAACAGCACGAGCGCGATCAAGACGGATCCCACCGGCACGAAAAGAGAAGCGGCGCGTCTCGAGACCGGTTCCGCGATCGGAATTCCCTTCGGCAGACTCTTGGATCCAGCCGTCGTTCGAGCGGCCGTTCGACGTTTTGGCGGCGATTTCCTGATCTTGACCGGTTCGACCGGCGGACTTGTTACGACAAGAGTCGGGCGAACGATCGCCCGACTCTTCGTCTTGGTCTTCGTGACGGTTTTCGAGACTGTCTTACGCGCAAGAGCCGGACTTACGTCGGTCCGGCCCTTGGCGGACTTCCTCCGATTTTTGACCGCTTTTTCTAGGATAGACGTTTCTTTTGAGTGAGGACGAGGAGAATCGTCATGAGCGCGAGAGTCACGGCGGCGGCCAGAATCCAGGCGTTGGCCCCGAGTGCGGGACCGAAGCCCGTGTTCGGGAGCGCCGGAGCGGCCGTGGCCACGACGACCGTGGCGATCGCCAAATCCCGCACCGTGAGACCGTTAGCTTCACCCGTCGCGACGGCGGTGTTCAAAGTGGTCTGGGTGAGATTCGTCCGGCAGGTGTAGGTCCAGGTTTCGCTGACATCGAGCTTGGAATCGCCGTTCGTGTCCCCCGAAGCGTATTGCATCGGGCCGCACTTGTCGTCCGTGAGCGTGACGTTGCTCAAGGCGACCGTGCCCGGATTCGTGATCCTTTCGGTGTAGGTAACGGATCCGCCCCCGGCCGGAAGCGTCAAAGGACTCGGGATTTTGGTGACGTGGATGAGCGGCGGCACGGTCGGCGCGCCGACGACGACGGTGGCGCTAGCGATATCCGTGGCGCTCAAACCGTTGGCCCAACCCGTCGCGACCACGGTGTTCGTATGCGTCGCCGAAAGCGTCGTCGAACAGGTGTACTTCCAAGTCTCGGTGACATCGAGCTTGGAATCGCCGTTCGTGTCACCAGAGACGAGCGTGATGGGGCTGCAAGTATCGCCGACCAGCGTCACGTTGGTCACGGGGACCGTCCCGACGTTACGGAGCGTGTAGCCGTAGGTCACGGTGCCCGGACCGGCCGGCAAGGCCAATGGGTTCGGGACTTTGACGACGTCGATCAAAGGCGGCACCGGCGGCACGGCGACCGGCGCGCCGATGTCGTTGTTCGTGATGACGCAAACGTCGTTGTGGGTGTTGATGCCCCCGTGCGTAATCTGTCCGTTGACGTTGCAATCGCCGCTGAAAGTCGCCTGATAATTCGGCAGATTGGTCTCGGTGACGGTGTAGGTACCCGGCATGAAAGCGAGACTTTCGCCGCTCGACACCGGATTACCGTTCACGAAGAGCGGGAAATCGGTGTACGTGGCGGTCCCGCCGTTGTCGTTGATGATCTGTTTGACGACGGTGATGGTGTTGTAGTTCTGCAACGTCGTACTTGGAGTCGGTGTAGGAGTCGGCGTGACCGTGCAAGTCGGTCCCGAAACGGTGTTGCCGAGCAAAGTGACTTCGGCGGCGTAGGCGAAAGCGCGACCATTCAACGTGGCGCCCGTACCGAAAGTGACGCTCGTGGCCGCGAGGATGTTGCCGACCATCGCGTTACCGGACGTGAACGTGGCCGTCGTGGCGATCCTCCACCAGACGTTACAGGCGAGACCGCCCGTGCCCGAGAAGACGACGTTCGCCGAGCCGGAACCGATGAGATTCCTTTCGGCGCGGAAAATCCAGACATCGGTCGACGGACTGCCGGTCCCGTGGAGCGTGAGCGTTCCGGACAAGGTGAAGTCGCGCGGCGAACAGTAGACGCCTGGATCGAGCGTCAATCCGCCGAGTTCCGTGTCGAGCGGGACGTAAGTCGTGGTACAAGGCTGGGCGCCGACGGCCAAATCGGTGTCGAAGACCGCTTTCTGGGCGACCTGGGCGTTATGTGCCGCCGTGTCGGCATTGTGGATCGCGCCCGGAGGACCGACGATGCCCGGCGGGAAACCGGTAGTGCCGCCACCGCCGGCCGGATCGATACCGACGTCACCGGTGATAGTCGTCGCACCGGAGTTGGTGACCTGCGTACCCGAAAGGATCGAGTACGTGTCAGCCGCTCCGAGACTCGGAGACGTCGCCGCAGAAGCGACGAGCGGTCCGGCTAGACATAAGAGCAAAACCGTCACTCCCCCCCGAAACCTTATATAAGGTTCTCATACCGCTCTTTTGCGGCCGGTGTGCATCGTGAACACAAAGGTCCGATGCCGCTCCAGCCTATTATTATTTACAACATAGCATATTTTCTTCCGTAAGAGGTTGTGGATAATTCCGAAACGAAGAAATCGCCCCGCCCGAAGGCGAGACGATTTCTTTGGCAGGCCACGTCGCTCGCGGATATTGAAAACATCTTCCGACTCTGGCAGGCCACGTCGCTCGCGAGCGACGTGGCAGGGGCTCGTGAAGGAGATCAGAACCTTGATAATGACACCCTACACTACCAGAATCGGTTAAACAACATTCCCCTTAGACGATGATTTATTTATCGGCCTCGACCTTTAGTTCGTCACGCAGTGACTGCAACTCCGTGAAACGTTCGGTTAGTTTGAGTAAGATCGGCACCTTCGCATTGACCATGAACCTCCGCTTGTCTGCCGACATCGCGTGGCACTCCGTGAGATTGTCCGCCAGGTCAGCGAGCTTTATCGCCCATGCGTCCACATCAGACGCTTGGATCAGTTTCGCCATCATGAGCACCCATCGTTCGGTGGAGTTTTTGATTTCCATCGGATGCGAGCAAAGTTGAACCAGTTCGATCATGCGTTTCGAGCAGCCGATTCCTCTTAATTCCTCGACCGTCACACCGCCATCCTCGATAACATCATGGAGCAGGCCAGCCAAGACCACTTCCGGTTCGCAGTCATTTTCCCCAAGGAGACTACCGACGCGAAATGAATGTAAGTGGGCAGGCGCATCCGGCAACCCTTTGCGCGATCCGGTAATCCGCTCCTGGACCAATCTTTCGGCCTTCTGTCTTAGTGTTTGCCAATCTTCGACAAGTAACGCGACGGGAAGGTTTGAGACCGCCTCTTTGTTTCCACCAGCGGCGGCATCTTTCGTTTCCTGTATCGTGGGATATTCGACAGCAAGCAAGCTGGGAAGATTGCCGCAGTTCGGGCAATCGACCGTAAACAACTGATCGAAGTATTCTTTATCGGCATCTTTAGCTTTCCCGCTCCAACCGCAGCGATTGCAGGTCAGCGTGGCGTTTTCGTCGTATTCGTAATAGTTCATAGCATTTTGAGTCATTTTTTAGACGTAAAAAGCGGCTGAGAGATGTGATCCAGTCGACCCCTGGATGAAATCTCCCAACCGCTTCCGCAGTCAGTCCGCACATCGCTTATGGCTCTCAGCAGATTTCCCTGATTGCCTACCCCTTCGGGAGTGATGTGGGGGTCCTGCTTTGTGCAGGACAACAACTCTTCGTTTTCTACATCTTCAATTTAGCACTTTTTGATCGGTTGGTCAAGATGGCAAAGGGAAATAACCATGACCATAAATTTCTGCCAAGCGAGTAGTTCGATTCACTGACCGCCACCTACACGTAACGGGATTCTAACGTATCGTCTCCTTGCAACTATACATCCCCCAATCCTTATTGAAACGACACTTTCTTCCACACTCGTAATCATCTTGTGGGTCTTGATTGCTTAGATAACTACGTTGATTTTCCACCCACGAACGACACTCCTCCAGAGATTCGAGCTCTGGACTATGACGCGAAACCGACAAATCAGAACTATCTGGATAATAAAATCCTATCCACCTGTCATGTCTAGTCAATACAAACACACCAACAATAACTAAACATATCACTCCAACTCCTACCAAAACATCACGCACAATTAACCCCATTACAATTAGGTAGGCAATTCCTCATGATCCGTAATCAAAGAATGGCCCGCCCAACTGACAAATTTAAGTTATTCCTTATTTACGAGTTCTACTTCGAGATTCCATTACGAATCATAATCGCTGCCCAAACTTCTTGTGGTTGAGAGAAGCCCTCCTCCTGCCCATTTTCCTCGAAAGTTTTTATTTCCTTTTCAAAAACAGTACCGATAAAATCTATGACCTCTTTCTTTAGTGAACTAGACAATTTGATGCCTTTTTCTCGCAAAACAACCCCAGCAGCTGCTATCCATAATTTTTCACGTCCCTCATCCAATTTTACCTTAAACAACGCGACGTATTCTTTGTCTGGTTTATTGAGTACGTTAATATATGCTTCCGCCGCAATTTTTAGACTATCAATACCACTCAGCATGTCTCTGGCGATTTCTTTTCTGAAAGTATCTTTATCGTTTTCCCATTTCTTCATCAAACTTTCTGCGTTTCCTATATGTTCCTTCATTGAATATGCGGCCAAAAATTCATTTTCTTTATCTTTTTCGGTATCATTCAAGCCACGGCTTTCGTATACTTCATTCAGAGATTTGATAACATCAAAAACGAAATCTCTGTTGATTTGTTTGGTTTTATTATCGACGTACGCAAAATATCCACCAAGACCAATGGCCATCAGTGAAACTACCGTTAGCAATAAAATTTTATGTTTTTTCGGTGAAAATTTATTCATAAATCAACGACCAGCTTCAATTAGCCATCTTAGTATACTATTGCCAAAGTTTCTTGATTTTTCTGTGCCCCTGGTAGGAATCGAACCTACATCTTCGGGATAGAAGCCCGATACCCTTCCATTAGATGACAGGGGCACATTAACTTTCTGAAGAGCAACCAAGGTTTCACGCATCATTTGTTCCAGCGATTTCCCTTCCGTTGAGATGAGTGCTAGCAACTTCTTCATAAACAACAAATCTGTTTCTGAATCTTGATAGGGATCTAATTTACACGAAAATCTTGATAAGCCTTTTCAGCATCATCATCGTTTGTATCATTTTTCTTGCGTGGGTCTTGGGACATCAATCTCGTGCCACATTTTGAACAAAAAGCGGCACTTGGTGGCAATTGCGTTCCGCACTCATGACAATAGACCAAGGCGTCTCCCCCTTGTGCCATTCTGGACACATTGGGGATCTTCCGCTTCGCATTCTCAACCCTCAATGCTTTCCAAAAATACGGCATTATGATTAGCCACCAAAAAAGCGGCGTTATCACACTCCCGTTACCACTTTCTCCGATTTGGTAGATCTGGAAAAATTTTTCGAAGGTCCAAAGAACCATCAGGGCAACAATTGCCCAACGATGACCTTTAAAAACGAAGAAAAGAACCGGGGCATAGATGACCAAGCTCCAAAGCATCGACCCAAGATCACTGTATAAACCGAAAGCGCTGATAAGGAAAGAGAATCCAAGAAGCGCAGAAATTATTAGAACCGAAATTCCTCGATACGATTCTGTAATCTTAAGCTTGTTGTAATTGCCGACTTGATTCTGCAGATCCGCTTCGTCCATTTTCCATGACCACCAAACACTCTTATTATTTGGTTTCTCTTGTTGCATATTCATGCACGAAAGAATTAATCGATAACTAATCAGACTCTGTCGTCTTCTAATTCTGAAAATTTCCCTATGTTCTGTCGAATTTCACTCTCAAAAACATCTATCATTTTACCAAAGCCAATTTTTTCGTAACCAAACATCTGGCACTCGATTACAATCAAAACTCGATCCTTCTCATTTTTTACCACCCAGCGAGAAAAAACGGCATTAGAGTTAACTCCATTCAACACCTGAAACAGTTCCAACGAGTCTGCCTTTTTGCCAATATTGGTGTTATACCGTGCCGATAACATCTCAAGCTCGTCATTTACAAGCACTAAAATATTCGAGTTTTTATCAGATGCGGCAAGTAGTGCATCGCTTGCTTTGTTGTCTATAGCGGTCGCGATCTCCACTTTGTAACCCAAAAACTCTAAATGGTCTTTAACCTTGGTGGCATTCGAGAACCGCAAAGTCACTGTCTTGGTTGAGTCCACGGGGACATTCTTCTCCAACTGACCACCGCACCGGACACAAAATTTACCTTCGTATTGTTCGACGTTCTTACAATTTGAACAATACATAGATATGATTCTTTTGTATCTTAAGAAAGCGAACCGAGAATGGCTAAGAGTAGAAATGCGCCCCCGACGATTGCTACTAGTACTTCTACGACGCTCCATTTACAATCGAGCTTATCCCTCGTTGCGTGACTATTCGTGAAATTGATGGCGTCAACAACAGGCAGAAAGGGGAGGAAAGCAAATAGGTATATCCACCACGCACTCTCAAAAGCGCGGGAGAAAACGATGAACCCTACGTAGGCCAAAGTGAGCCCCACAGTCCAGTAAGAGTTATCATACCCTTTTCTTTTTGCAGTTTGTAGCACCCTGTCGGCAAGCTCATAGAAATATATAGGGCCAAAAACAGCACGCCAGAAGGGAGAAATTTTTTTCTTCTCCTGATCTCTAATGATTGTCCAGTTACTACCGAACCAGACCAATTCGTACAATCCGAAAGTCGTTAGGTGCAAAATGACGAACTTTATTCTCGAAACGGCGTAAAAATACTCCGCTTCGTTTTTCTTCTGTTGAGGAACGGGGGCATTCAATAATTTTGTACCACAACTTACACAATAATTTGTCTGATCCTGATTTTTTGTTCCACATTGGTGGCAAAACATAATTCAATTCAATCGAAATGAATTTACAAATTTGTCGAATTGAACACCAGCGGAATTCTTACTCTCATAGGATACAACGATTTGATAAATAGTGTGATCGACAAGAAAATTTTTTCCCCGAATGTAGACGTCACCATCTGTCTTGTAGATTAGGTAGTCGACTGCGTCATAGTTACTAAAGCTTGAAAATTTGGAAGAGACCAGGTCGCCGTTCGTAGACCAAACCGTTCCATTTACCGAACCCTCAAGATTATTTCTCGGAACGGAAGTATCGACAATCGAAGGATACACAGTCCAATTAACCGCATATGTTGTCCCATCAGACTGCCCCGAGCTATAAGTTTCCAAGTTCACGGGTTGATCTAATCCTGGAATATTCAAGGGAGTCCTATCGTGCGATGGGTACGCCGGGAATATGACTTCGAAGTGGCCGAGCGTGGAACTGAAATCGACCCAAAGTTCAGTATTATCAAAGTGGTCAACCAATTTATTTTGAATATCGGTATTGGTTGATTTTGGTGAAAATAGCTCTTGGACCGAATATCGCACTACTACAAATGCGAGCAGAAAAGAGACAATGTAAACTATTTTTGGGAACAGTGTTTTACTTTTCGACATATTTTTCTGATCGATAATCACTGTAGGATTCATCACCCATGTAACCTTTTCTCCGCAATAGCCACAAAAAATTGGGTTTTCATCAAGTTCGCTACCGCATTTTTTACACCGTACTGATTTCTTTTGATTGTCACTAACCACCAAAGACATAGGCGTCTTGATCCATCCGCCTTACCAACCGAATCGGAAACTGTAAGGATTTACTGTCCCCCTTCTTCCTGTATAGGGATTTATATTTCCTTTTATGCTCCAATTATCGAGCCTCGTCCGATTAGGACTACTCCGATAAGATGGCATGACGTAGCGTCCAGTACTAGGTTTGTAGTAGCTTTTGACACGGACGGCAGCCTGGGTGCCAACCGGTAAAAATCCCGCAATGACAACAACTGTCAGTAGAATTGAAACAATGGTTATTTTCATAATATTTGCCAAGCGTAATCGCCAATCAATTATCGAGGCATTTAAGATAAGCGGAATCATAATTACCTTCATAATCTGCCGGATGTTCTGGTTTGGCACTTAAGTTCAGGAGATATATTGCAGTTTCAGCATTTCCGTTGTCCATCGCCGTCTGATACGCGGAGAGATATGCCTGTTTCGCCAAATTGTCCGCATAATCCTTTGCCTGAGTCCTACATTTCTCAATCTTGATTGCAGGGTCAACTGCTGGCTTTGCGACTGGTTTTGGCGACACTGGAGCAACTTTGGGTGGGTTTTCTTTTTCGGTTTGCTTTGCCACGTCTGCTGATTTCGCCGCTTCAGACAAATCATTGACCTTTTTGGTCAGCTCGTCGATCTGGGCACGTTGGCTATTAACAATAGCCTGTTGATCATTGCTACACCCAGCCCCCAACAATAACAGTGCTAGTGAACCAATCGCGAGCGTTGAAAGATATTTCATATGTGCGGCCGCGGTGATTTAATTGACGACCCCGATCTGTAACTTATTCAGATTATCATTCGACACCCCTAGTGAGAGTGAACGGAACAAGTCCATCAGGTTCGCCCATGTAACCTCGTGGCGCTTGAGGGTCAATGGATTGACGTACCAAATCCTCCCACCGTCCTGTACCTGCAAAAGTAGTTTACCTTTAAGTTTCGAAGCCAAAGCCGTATCCCCTAGTCGCGTCTCACTAGATTCAGCGATTCTTGAGAGGTCTGTATTTGCGACACCGAGCGAGAGCTTCTGGAATAATGGTAAGGCGTTCGCGAACGTCACTTCGTAACGCTCCCCGTTCGTAGGCGAGACATACCAAATGCGACCGCCGTCCTCGACTTGAAGAAGTAGGCGCCCTTTAGTCGCAGTGACAACCTTTGGATCTGGGGTTATTTTCAAAATCGTGGTGCTATTCTGTAATGACTCAGAAGCAGTAGACTGCGGTTCGGTAGATTGATTCAACTGACAGGTATGCAATTGGTCATTGAACTCGTAACCTGGCTCACACCAACACTGATTGTCCTTGAATGAGGCGTGAGGAAGACCTGCGCACCAACGCTTATTTTCATCGATGGCGCTTTGCGTATACGTAGGATAAGTTATCCCGTTTATCGTGACTGGAAACTGACTGGACTGGATTTGGATAGGCTGTGCTATTTTGCACACCTGTCCATTAAAGTAGGCTTGCTCCCCGTTTCCTAGTCCATCATTGACGCTGTAAACAATCATTCCCTGAGTAGCATTCGATATGGAACAAGAAGAATCGTACGTAACGAGATAATTTCCACCGCCACTCCCGCTGGACATTCCAGGCCAATACACGATAGCCCGTGAGACTTTGTTGTTGTTGTCAGCGACTTGATAACTTCGCATGAACGACGAACCGACAATTTCGGTCTTGCACCCGGCCGCAAAACTCTTATCAGTATCCAGATATACTCGTCCTTGTCCGTTAATGATTCCGGTCCAGACCCCGGTTCCATTTTTATAATATGTTGGTAAAAACCAGCACGCTCCAGCTAATTTGATTCCAGAAATGTTTCCATCAGAATTTTTCAAAACATAGAGATTGTCAGTTAGTTTTTCTGCCAGCGTCCAGATTTCAGGGTTCAATGGCATTTCATAGTAATATGGGGCGGAACCTCCACACTGATCGGAATAGGAGACAGAGCTACCACGCCAACCATCACTACAAATAATCGAACCGTCTGAGTCCGAACCAACAGAGCAATTGACACCCCCGTGCCAAGAACAGGCCCCACTGACAGCGCGTACCGGAGTAGCGAAAGTCAAACTCAAAACAAGACCCAAAAGTACAATCGGCACCTTCATGAATTTCATCATAATTATTTAATACGCATCACAGGCACACCCCGGAGCCTTATGACATGTGTAACTTCTGGATATGCAGGAATCGCCGCACGCTTTTCCCGTCGAGCAGGTCTTGCAGCAGTAGTGTTGATAAGTCACGTTCGGAGCAGTGGGGGGAGGATTGGGTTGCTGGGCAGGAATCTGATTGGCAAAGGCGGCGTCAGAATCCTTCTGCGACAGCACGTCGACACCAGGTAACCCTTCGCCGATGTGATAATTCCTTGACGGGAACAGGTCGGCCGAAAGAGTGTCGTCGTCAAGATCACCATAACGGCCCGCAGTCGCCGTACAAGGACGCGAATTGGTAATACTGTCGTAAAGAGCTTTAGAAATCCGATATTCTCCAACCTCGGAATTTGGGTAGTGGATGTATCGGACCTTCTCGTATGTATATAAATTACCCTGGACAGTCGAGTAATGCCTGAAGACTAGAGTGTTGCAATAGTCGAAAATTCCATTGGCGCCCTCGGGATTAAAGTCTTGCGAATATCCTGACCCTTTCTCGACCTCCTTTAGCTGACAGACTTTGAAGATATTAGAAACTTCGCCCCAGACGGGCGGCAGGACACAGTTGGTGTCAGGCGTCGTTGTTGGTGCAATGTCGGCTAAGCTAAAATCACTGGCCGTGGGTGTGACAGTAGTTGACTGTGTCGTGGCCGTGCCACATCCAGCTCCAAGAAGAACCAGTAAAGCAAACGCCGCTAGACCAGTTCGTATTTCTTTAGTCATAAATCGCATACACAAAGCCCCGCGCTAGCTAGGCCTTGCGGCCAAATATCCCTTTCGAGATATTACCCATGACAGGACGCTGAACGCGGGGTTCAGTATCTGTCATGGGCTTTTTCGCCATGCCCGATTACGACAATCGGGTTTAGGCAAAATTTGGTTGTGTTTGGCAAGCCGCTCAGTCAGCGACCACCCGATAATACAGTAACCCCAGAGGGGCTCACGGTCAACACAGGACCGGATTTGCTTTGAAAATCCACTGAACTGCCGTAGTATATGTAACCATGGGTGCCGAAACAGACAAATTGGTATCTAGAAGGGCGACTTTCCCCGCATATACCGCGAAGTTGTTACTGTTGCTCAAGGGTAAAGTCGACTGGAAAAATCAATCCTTTTCCAGCTTAAGAGAGATGGACCTAGACCGAAATTTGCTTTTAGAATTTGCAGAAAAGGGGTTCATTCAATTCAATAACTGCGTATTGCTTGGCGGGTATCGTCAGGCATATGAGGCGACTGCAAGACGACACGCTGGTATTTACGGAGAAGCGTACTACTCAAAGGAACGCTCGGACCCACAATGTGACTCGTTCGTCTGGAATAACTGGCCCCTTAGTCACGAACTGTTCGAGGCGATGGAATCCGGAACGCGTGACATTCCTATCGACATCTCGGATGTTTTTCCTCCCAAACTCAAACTTAAGAACATCTGGCTGAGCCCCCTACCACACGAATACGTACGATTCGATCTGGAAATCGATTCAGAAAAAGTTACAAAATTCCTGAACCAGTATAGCGCCGCCTATATTGCGGGGTTGGTTGATGATGACGATGAGCATTTTTCCTACGCAAAACAGAAGGCCGACATCTTCTCTTTCCTGGCCACCAAGCAGAAGGAGGGAATGGGAATGTCGAATTTATGGCTTGCTCCGCCGAGTATCTGGCCGAAAGAGGCCATATTCAAGGTCCGTTTTTTAGAGACCTTGCTGGCGATGGAGTCCGAGGGATTCATTGTTATCAAAGACATTGTTGACGCCGCGAAAAATCTCAGCCCGGAATCAATGACTACCGACGATCACTGGGACCTCCCATTAAGAATCAGGGTCGCCGTGACAGAAGGTGGATTGAATAACACATATACCTCCCACAACCAAGAAAAAACTAAGCCCCCCGGAACCCGATCAGCACCCGGCTTGGTTATTAGTCACGAGGCAAAACTTGAGGCTATCGGAAGGATACTTGAGGAAAGAAAAAGGGATGAAAAAATAGCTGAAAGGATTACCCCACTTGTAGCGAAAATATTGGGAGTAACGGAGACTGGTAAAACTTCAGTAGCAAAGGAACAACCCCACTGCATCGTCACTGGTCGTTTTGGTTACTTCAAATACCGAAAGCAAGGAGAGAACATAAAAATTGGCTTGGCAACATCAAGACATTTCCGACTACTGCGCTGTCTTACTGATCCTTTTGGACCAGCAAAAACGATTGATGCTGTCTTTGAGGCTATTCGCCTTGAAAAAGATCGGGATGATAGTCGATTAACGACGACCTATCAGGCCAAAACAAGAAAAGTCGAACTGATTAAAAATACCATCAAAGAAATCCAAAAGGGGAGAAAATTGTCTAGGATAAAATTTCACGTCGAACCTGACAAAATCTGGATTGAACTACTCCCCTAAGAAGGGAGTGAGTGGGTGTCATTTGCAGCGATCAGTAACGGCTGAGAGGGTGTTGTTAAAACAGCCTTTTTTTATTGGTTAAAATCACGACTTTTTTGGATTAGACCCTCTCTCTCCCTCTCATCCAAACCGGACTGGAGGGACTTTTATAGTTGCTGCATAAACATCAACCAAGATTATGCAGCTCTCCCAGACAGCAATCGTGGAATTTCAAAAACTCGCCAAAAGCGAACTCGGGTTCGAACTCGCAGATGATGAAGCGCGGAAATATGCAGAGAATTTTCTCACAGTCTTCGCCATAGCGTGCAAGCCGATTCCGAGCGGGCATGATCCCCCTCCAAACAAAGGACCGCCCAGCGAAGGGCGGCCCTGAGACGTGGAAACCTTGCTAGGAAACCAACGTTTTATTGATTTTAATCAAAAACTTGTGATTATTCAAGACTATCTGAACCAGAAAGGCATTCCCTTCAAGGTTCACGGCCACGAAATCATCTTGAATTGCCCCTTCTCAAACTGCGACCTGAACTCAAAGGGTCCGGGGCATTGCTACATCCAATCGGAAACCGGGGTCTACTACTGCCAGAAATGCAGTGAAAAAGGCAACCTTCTTACACTGGCAAAATTCTACGGAGACGACCCTGTCACACTTGGATTCAAAGAACCTCCTCAAAAATCACGACAATTCAAAACAAAAAACGAAGACGAAACCAACTCCCCTCTCTCCACTGAGCAAATCGAGAATTGGCACCACGCTCTCCCCGGCGACATCCGCACCTGGCTTATAGAGAAACGTGGCCTCTCCGATTACGTCATCAACTTCGCCAAACTCGGCTGGGACGGATCTAGGATTGTGATTCCTATCCCCGACGATAAAGGTGCCTGGTTATTCGCGAAACGCAGACTCGCACCAGATATGGAAGACGGTCCGAAATATCTCTATCCTTTTGGTGCTAAGGCTGCACTCTACGGCACCGAACTCCTGCTGGACACAGACGAGGTTGTCATAACCGAAGGAGAATTGGATGCGCTCGTGCTCCGTTCAAACGGCATAATCTCGGTTTCAAGCACCGGTGGTGCTGGAACCTTCCCAGAAGAATGGGTGCCTCTCTTTCGTAACGTCGAAAAAATCTTCATCGCCTACGACAACGACGAGCCGGGAGAAAAAGGAGCACTGAAGGTCGGCAAACTTCTGCCGAACGCACGGATTGTCCGCTTACCAAACGAGGTCGGTGAACACGGAGACATCACGGATTTTTTCGTGAAGCTCGGTAGAAACGTCGACGACTTCGCCGGGCTTCTCAAATCCGCAAAGACGGCGGCGGAAATCGAAGAAGCAGGACAACGGTATAAGCCTCTTCCTCTACCTACAACAAAAACATCTGTCGAAGAATGGCGGGCTCTAATATTGTCCAAGTTTCCAGAGTGCCTATCCGCCGGAGAGGTAGGTGTAGCGGTTCTGTTGCAACTTCTGATCTCGGATGTACGCAATCCATTCGGTCTCGTCTATGTAGACGTTCCGAGTGCCGGCAAGACGATTACTCTCAACTTCTTCTCTGACCTGAAAGAACTAGCCTACCCCACAGACTCCTTCAGTCCAGCCTCGCTCGTCTCTCACGCCTCAAATCGCAAGCAGGAGGACCTAGAACAAATCGATTTACTCCCCCGCATCCGACATAAGATGCTCGTTGTTCGCGACCTCGCGCCAATTTTCGCCGAGCGACAGGAAAATCTACTCAAGAATCTCGGCGTACTGACCAGAGTATTTGACGGCGAGGGTTATGAATCAGACTCTGGCGTCCACGGAAAACGAGGTTATCGGGGGGACTATACCTTCATGTTCCTCGCTGGCTCCACACCCATTGCTCCCCGTGTCTGGAAATTCATGGGGAATCTTGGAAGCCGCTTGTTCTTCCTGAACCTGAACGTCGCGGACAAGTCCGAAGAGGAGCTAGCCGACCTGCTCGTTCAAGACGACTTCAAGCGAAAGGAGCAGGAATGCCGCACTATCACTCGGGAGCTGGTCCTGACCACCTGGAACAGACACAAAGGCGGGATAGTCTGGGATAAGAAAGCTGACCCGCAGGAACTCCGAAAGATAGTCGCGCGGTGCGCCAAACTCCTGGCACACCTTCGTGGTACCGTGAACGTCTGGGCCGAAGAAGATGACGGGGAGACCAAACATCAACACACGAACACTATCATCGAGAAACCGACCCGCATCAACCAGCTCCTATACAATCTTGCGCGGGGACACGCATTGCTCTGTGGTCGAACCATCATCACGAACGAGGACATGTGGCCAATCATCGAGGTCACCATGAACTCGGCAATGTACAACCGTATCCGTCTTCTTCAGGCAATTATGGACTGCGGCGGAACCGCAACTACTGATGTAATCGAGACTGCTCTTGGATGCAGTAATCCGACTGCGCTCAAAGAAATCGAAACGCTTAGGATACTAGAAGTGCTAGATGTCGAGGATCACCACCTCGCTAAAGCAGGTAGACCAGAGAAGATAGCGACGCTGAAAAAAGAATTCGAATGGTTCATCTCTGAAGAATGCACAAAATTACGCCAAATGAAACCGCGGTAGTTATCTAAGAAAATCCGCCCCTGTGCGCTCTTATCAAGATAACTAAGAGCTCGAGCCAAACCCCGGAACAGGACCTGGATTCTCCCGTCCCTCAAGTCCTATAGATTTAGGTAAATATGAGTAGAACTTGTGAGGCAACGCACTCAATATCGACTAGATGGCTGAAAAACAACGATTATCTGCTTCCTAGACGATGGCGGTGCGGTAGCATTCAATGGTCCTGTTCCGGACAAAACACAGGGAGTGTCGATTTTGAAGTCGATACGACTTTCAGCAATAGTCAGATTCGCTTTAAATACACCCAAACCGACAACTGGTCTGGGCGTAAAAGCGATCTGAACTATGTTGTTCAATTAGAAGCCATTCCCTGCAACTACGGAGGCGTTCGTTACTGGTTCCGTTGCCCGATTGTTAGAAACGGCTCCTCCTGCAACAGCAGGGTCGGCGTACTCTATATCTCTGGGAAATACTTCGGTTGTAGGAAATGTCACCGACTACTCTACAAATGTCAAACGAAAAGTAAGCACGGTGGAAGGACTGGAGCGGTAATGGCCTATCTCGACCTATCATGGGGACTGGAGGAACGAGAGGCTAAAATACGAACCAAACACTGGAAAGGTCGCCCAACCAAACGCTACAAACGCTTCCTGCAACACATAGAAGGCAGTAGGGGTAGATTGAATTGGATAGCGAACACGTTGGGATCGACACACCCTTGAGAAACCCGAAATGTACGGTATAATTAAGTTGCTACCCAACCGCAACACCATCGAAGCTTTTTTGTAGGCAGTTTGCTGTCCGAGATGGGCGGTCCTGCCAACAAGCGGCATGCTTCGGTGTGTGCGCGGTTGGGTAGCCAGGGCCGTCCTTTTTGGCAATCAGATAAACTAAAATGGTGGAAATAGGTGGGTACCGTAGCCTATCAATGAATATGAAAAAGTTCGTCATCTACGCACGCAAAAGCACAGAGTCCGAGGATCGCCAGGTGCTATCCATCGACTCCCAGATCGCTGAACTTAACGCCGTGGCAGAACGGCGTGGTTTCACTGTCTCCGAGGTGCTCCGCGAGTCCATGTCAGCGAAGGCGCCGGGGCGCCCCATCTTCAATGCACTCATGGCGAGGGCGGAAGCCGGGGAGCTCGCTGGCATCCTCTGCTGGAAGCTCGACCGTCTCGCCAGGAACCCGGTGGATGGCGGTCGCATCATTTGGAGCATAAAGCAGCAGGGACTCAAGATCGTCACCCCTAGCCAGTCTTACGCAGCCGAAGACGATAACGTAATCCTGATGTACGTCGAGTTCGGCATGGCCCAAAAGTACATCGACGACCTCGGGAAAAACGTGCGTCGTGGCATCCGCGCGAAGCTCGACACTGGCTGGCTCCCCGGCAATGCTCCGCTCGGCTATCTGAACAAGCTGGACGATCACACCATCATCCCCGACCCCGACCGTTTTCCTCTCGTCCGAAGGATGTGGGACATGATGCTCACGGGGACGCACGCCCCGAGACAGATCTGCAGAACCGCAAACGAGGAGTGGGGTTTCCGTACGAAGAAGACGAAACGCCAGGGCGGGACACCTTTGAGCCTGAGCACTGTCTACAAGGTACTCAACAGCCCTTTCTACTACGGCATCATCCGTCGAAAGGTCGACGGGGAGCACAAAGACTATCAGGGTTCGCATACACCAATGGTCACCGAAGAGGAATTCTGGCGAGTGCAACGGATCATGGGCAAACGCGTCCCCCGGATGCATACGAAAGCTTTCCCTCTGACCGGACTCATTCGCTGCGGTGAATGCGGTGCAGGAATCACAGCAGAAGAAAAAGTGAAGCAGACAGGGAAACGATACGTTTACTATCGCTGCACCAAGAAGGGGAAGTCCCCTTGTGCCCAAAAACCGATCACTGCACCCGACATCGAAGCCCAATTCAACGAGGCATTAGGAAAACTTGTTATTCCCGATTCTTTCAAGGACTGGGCTCTACGTCAGCTTCGTTCCTTGCATGAGACAGAGGCCGGAGGTCGCACCAGTGTCTACGTGAGTCTCCAGACCGCTTATAACGACGTACAGACCCAAATGGACAAACTAACGACCATGCGGCTCCGAGACCTCCTAACGGACGAGGAGTACATGACCCAAAAGAACCGCCTTCTGACCGAACAACGTGGCCTGCGGGAGAAAATGGGCGATACGGAACAGCGGGCAGAAAACTGGCTGGAGAAGGTCGAGAAGTCCTTCGACTTTGCCTGTCATGCCCAACACTGGTTTACGAACGGCTCGATTCAAGACAAACGACAGGTCGCAGTAGAACTCGGATCGAACTACATCCTAAAAGACGGAAAACTCGATATTCAGATGGGCAAAATGTGGGATCTGCTCACACGGGCATCCTTCGGCATACGGGAGGATGCGAAACGGATAGAACTCACTAAAAACTCAACCACAAAAGGAAAAACTGCCGTTTTAGCGGCAGCCTTTCCACGCTGGCAGGGGCGGTAGGAATCGAACCTACGATAGAGGTTTTGGAGACCCCTGTGATACCATTTCACCACGCCCCCACGCGGGACGCATTGTAGCCAAGACGTCGGTCGAAGACAAGGGTCTTGACACGAAAGCCGGTCGGACGTAACCGAGGCGGCGAGATACGCTGAAGGTGTGGACAGAGAGGCCTTGAATGTCCCCTATCCCGCCTATATGCTGGATGAACCTATGTCGCAGGAATTCGCCGAGCTGAAATCGATGTTGAGCGAGCACTTCACCTTCATCGAAGGCCGTTTTTTGGCGATCGACAAACGGTTCGAACAAATGGACCGCCGGTTCGACAAGATCGACGAACGGTTCGAACAGATCGATATTCGATTCGAACGGATCGATGCCAGGTTCGAACAAATCGACGAACGGTTCGAACAGATCGATGTTAGATTCGAACAGATTGATCGCAAGTTCACGCAAATCGACTACAAGTTCAACCTGATTGACGTCCGTTTTTCCGAGCTGAACGACAAGATCGATGAGGTCGACCAACGTCTGACGGGTAAATTCGACGCGATCATCACCACCATGGACGGCTTCATCAAGCTTCACCAAACGCTCGATGTCGAGCTGGCCTCAAATCGCGCCAAGACGGAAAGACTGGAACAACGGGTCGCCCGTCTCGAAGCGCAGGCGGCTTGATCTAGGCGATAGCTATAGGGAATAGATATAGGTCGGCGAATGGTGCGGTATCGCCCTATCGCTATTCCCTATCGCTATCGCCTCGACAGCACATACCACAATCCCCTCCTTCTCGGGAGGGGATTTTTGACGGCCGACGGATGGCCTTACTTCGTCTCTTTGTGGTTCGTGTGCTTCTTGCACCACTTGCAGAACTTCGAGAGCTCGAGACGGGTCTTCAGGGTCTTCTTGTTCTTGCTCGAGTAGTAGTTCACGCGGTGGCACTCGGTGCACTCCATCTTGATCAGGTTGTCTTGGGACATACTGTTTTGGCGATAGGTAAAGCGAAAATAGGATAGCAAAAACCCGGTATTTTGGCAAGAGTCGTCATCAGGCGCCCGGAGCCGACGGCCGGATTCGAACCGGCGACCTACGGTTTACAAAACCGTCGCTCTACCAACTGAGCTACATCGGCACCCGACGTCCGCCCCGTCTCCTGCCCTCCGAACGAGGACGAACATACCATCTCCAAACTCCCCTGTCGAGACGTTTCCTGCTAGAATATAGACGCTTTTAATCAAAAGCCTATGGACAAAAGGAAAGTCATTCCCGGAGCCGTGATCGGGGCAGCCGTGATCGGTGCGGTCGCCTACGCCCTTTTCAACAAGAAAAGCGGCAAAAAGATGCGGACCGAGCTTCAGGACTTCATCAGCGACGTGATGAAGAAAGGCTCGGCAGTCGGCAAAGTGACCCGATCGGCTTACGAAGACGCGGTAGATTCGGCGGCCAAGATGTACCGCGACTCCAAAGACCTGACCTCGACCCAACGCGAACAGCTCAAATCCCTCGTCGAAGACCTCAAGGACCACTGGGTCGAAGCCGAAAAGGCGATGAAGAAGGCCGTGAACAAGAAGGGCTGGAAGTGAAATCGAGTACGGCAGATTCGAGGTCGGGAGTCGGGTATCAAAAAACTGTCTTTTCGACCCGCGCGGAGAAACCTTCAGTCTAGTCGCATCGAGTCGAACTACGCCGATCCGGTTGAACTGAAGGTCTCTCCGCTACGGTCGAGATGACAATTGACTATACAATACAACCCGACCGCGTGATCTCCTAGACAAAAATCCCCGCTCGCGCGGGGATTTTTGGTGGGTGGGGAAGGGTTCGAACCTTCGAAGGCACAAGGCCAACAGATTTACAGTCTGTCCCGTTTGACCGCTTCGGTACCCACCCATGTTGATGCGACGCGTGGAGCCGTTGACCGGAATCGAACCGGTGACCTTCTCCTTACCATGGAGATGCTCTACCAGCTGAGCTACAACGGCCCGCGTATCGTATCAACCGTGATCGAGGGTATAGCGATAGGTCGACGATCGGACTGATGTCGTCCTATACCTATTCCCTATAGCTATCGCCTTACCTCGACCTATCGCTATTCCTATAGCTATCGCCCCGATCTGATTCGTATTTTCGTAGTCATTCGTACTTTCGTAGTTCCGACTACATCGCCCTTATCTTGTCTTCGAGTTCCGGTATCCGCGGGAACTGCGGCGCGAGTTCCTTGATCCTCGAGAAAGTCTTGAGCGCCAAATCCTTGTCCTTGGCCGCTACGGCGGCATCGAGGAGTAGCGACTGCAGCTGCGGATTCGCCGGCTTGAGCTCGACCGCTTTCTGGAAGTGCTTCAAGGCCTCGACCGGAAGACCTTCGGCCATCGCGAGCTCGCCCATGTTGGCGTGCGCGCTCGTGTCCTTGGGATCCATCTTGAGCAGGAACCGGAAAGCCTCGGTCGCTTCCTGCCACTGCTTTTCCTTGACGTACAACCGTCCGAGTTCCTCGTATGCCTTGGCGTACTTCGGGTTCGCGCTCACGGCTTCGATGAACTTCTGTTCGGCCTCGCGCAAATTCCCCTGTTTGACTAGCGTCACGCCCTCTTCGACGAGCAGTCTCGCGTCTTCCTGGGCGGCCACGGCATGGGTCGCCGGACCGAGATGGCGATACCGCTTCTCGAGATCCACGGCGTGACGATAGAGCTTTCTGAAAGCTTCGACCGCCTGCTTCGTCTTAGGCCGGAGCCAGATACGCGCCTTCTGGAACATCTCGGCTCGAAGGCGCTCGGCCCGCCCGAGGATGATGGCCTGTTTCCGCTCCGCGTCGCGCTCGTGGGCGATCGTCGAGACGTCGATCACGATCAGGCGCGGGATCGCCCGGCGTACGATGAACCCGATCGCCACGAGAGCGAGAAGACCGATCGTGCCTGGTATGAAGTACCACCACATATTGAGGGGCGCGGAGAGATTATCATGTCCCGAGAGTCGAGGCAACCCCCAAGGACGCGACTCGGGCTCAAACCCCTTTGCCGCCGAAAGCTCCGACGATCCTGACGAATTCTCCGGCCTTGAGGCTGGCTCCGCCGACCAGCACGCCGTCTATCCCCTTTCTCGCCACGAATCCGGAAGCGTTCTTCGCGTTGACGCTGCCGCCATAGATGACCGCGAGATTGTTCTCGCTCCAGCCCTTGCCGAGCAGCCTCGACGCCAGCTTGCGGATATGGGCGTGCGCCGCTTCGGCTTCGGCCGGATCGCAAACGAGACCGGTACCGATCGCCCAGATCGGTTCGTAAGCCACGATGATGCGTTCGGACCTCTTCGGTCTGACGCCTTCGAGCGCGACCGTGAGATGCCGTTCGATGACCTTGTCCCTGATTCCCGCTTTCAGTTCCGCTTTCGTCTCGCCGAGACAAAGCACGGGGATCGCGAGCGAACTCATCACCGTGCGCAGCTTGGCCGCGACCATGGCGTCACTTTCGCCGGCGTAAGCGCGACGTTCGGAGTGACCGACGATCACGTACTCGACTCCGAGTTCGGTGAGCTGGCGCAGACTGACTTCACCGGTATAGGCACCCTTCGGTTCCGAGAAGACGTCTTGCGCGCCCAGCTTGATCTTGGTGCGACGGATCGCGCGACCGACGGACGAGAGCGCGGTGAAGCTCGGACAGACGCCGACCTCGAGGCCGCGGATTTTCCGTCCGACGCCGGCCGCGACGGCGCGGGCGAGGCGTTCGCTCTCCTTCTCGCCTAAGTTCATCTTCCAATTGCCGATGACGTAGCGGACCATAGAGACCTCCTGAAAAGACGTTTCCTGATAGGTAGCCCTTCCCCACGCCCGGCGGGGTCCCGCTTACCATTAATGGAAGTAGCGGAGCGGGAGACACGACTCAGGGAATCGTCAAATTTTTACTCGACTTCAAATTACCCATTTCCTGACCGCAGCGTCGGGCGAAGTGGAAGGACTACCTATTCGGATGTCGCCCATCGACCTCTCTATGGATTCGCACGCTCACTTGATCAGCTTGTCGAAACGCGCGGCGTCCTTGAACGGACCGATCACGGCGAGACGCAGGCGACCGTGCCGCAAGACGTCCTTCGCGACCTTGAGGACTTCGGCGGCCGTGACCGCGTCGATCTTTCTCATCTTCTCGGCCGGAGTCTCCATCTTGCCGAGGAAGAGCTGCTGGCGTCCGTACCAATCGGCGACCTCACTAGTCTCTTCGAGCGACAGCACCGTCTTGCCTTTGAGATATTCCTTGGCTCGCGCTAGCTCCTCGGCTTCGACGCCCCGGTCGCGCAGCTTCGCAATCTCCTCGAGGATCGATTTGACGCCTTCGTCCAGCTTGTCCTTCTTGAGTCCGGCCGAGACCATGAACGCGCCGACGTCCTCGAAGCGCGCGAGACTGGTGCGGATGTAGTAGCAAAGCCCGCGGCGTTCGCGGACCTGGATGAAAAGCCTGGAACTCATGTTGCCGCCGAGGATGACCGCCAACATCGAAAGGGCGGGCAGACGTTTGTCGCCATAGCCGTAAGCCGGATAGCCGACCGCGAGATGCACCTGTTCCGTCTCCTTGAACTTGACCTTGGCCTCGGGGCCGTTACCGAGCGCCGGCGTGACGACGAACTTGGCGAACGGTTTCGCCTTCGGCGCCTTGGTGTCCTTGATGGCGCCGAAAGTCTTCTTGACGAGCGTCATGACGTTCGAGGGCAACTTGCCCGCGACGATCACCGTGGCTTTGCCGGGACGATAGAACATGTCGCGGTAACGGATCACGTCTTCGCGCTTCATCGCGGTCATCGTCTCGACCGTGCCGGCGATGTTCCGGCCGAGCGTCGATCCCGGGAACAACGCTTCCTCGAAGACGTCGTCCAACTGCATCATCGGATTGTCTTCGTACATCCGGATCTCCTCGATGATCACGCCCTTCTCGCGTTCCATCTCGGTGGCGTCGAAGAGCGACTCGGACAACATGTCCGCGAGCATGTCCGCGGCCATCGGCAGGTGCTCCGAAGCCACTTTGACGTAGTAACCGGTGTGATCCTTGCTCGTGAAAGCGTTGTACTCCGAACCCACCGCGTCGAGTTCGCGCGAGATGTGCGTCGTGTCCGGCCGGCGCCTCGTGCCCTTGAACATCAAGTGCTCGACGAAGTGCGAACCGCCCGCGAGCTCCGGCGACTCGTGGCGCGAACCCACCGGATAGAAGACGAGGATCGTGGCCGAAGCCGTCTCCTTCATCGGCACGGTGACGAGCGTGATGCCGTTTCCTAGCTTCGTCTTCTTGAACGGTGAGGCCATAAAAGTTTATCTGTTCATTCTCTAGATAGACGATGCCCGAACACCTTTCCCCACTCTCTACTCTCCACTATCCACTCTCCGACGCTACTTGAGCCGTTCCTCAAGGTAAGCTTCGAGCTCCGCGATGGCGACGCGATCCTGTTTCATGGTGTCGCGATCGCGCACCGTGACCTTCTTGTCTTCGAGCGAATCGAAATCCACGGTGACGCAGAACGGCGTGCCGATCTCGTCTTGGCGACGGTAGCGACGGCCGATCGATTGCGTCTCGTCGTAGTCCACGGTCCAGCGGGCGCGCAAGGACGCCGCCAGCGGTTCGCTCACGACCTTGAGCTCCGGCTTTTTCGAGAGCGGCAAGACGGCGACCTTGAACGGCGCGAGACCCTTCGGGAGCTTGAGGACGATCCGCTTCTCCGTCTCGCCCGCTTCGGAAGTCGGCGCGTCTTCCTCGCGGTAAGCTTCGAGCAAGGTGACGAGGACGGAACGATCGACGCCGAACGTCGGTTCGACCACGTGCGGCAGGAATTTCTCGCCGCTTTCGGGATCGGTGTAACGCAGGTCCTCGCCGCTCGCCTCCTGGTGCTTCTTCAAATCGTAATCGCCGCGATAGGCGATGCCGTAAAGCTCCTTCTGACCGAACGGATAATGGTATTCGATGTCCACGGTCCGCGCCGAATAGTGGGCGCGCTCGCCGTCCGGGATCTCGTGGAAGACGAGGTGCCCGCGATCGACGCCGAGGAAATCGAGCCAAGACTTCATCCGTTCGAGCCACAGCTCGAAATGCTTTTCCCACTCGCTCGGCTTCACGAAGTACTCGAACTCCATCAGGTTGAACTCGCGGGTACGGAAGATGAAGTTGCCGGGCGTGATCTCGTTCCGGAAACATTTGCCGAGCTGGGCGATGCCGAAAGGCAGGCGTTTCCGGGACGTCTCGGCGATCTGCTTCCAGTCGACGAACATGCCTTGAGCCAATTCGCCGCGCAAGTAGGCGACGCCGGCCGTGTCTTCGGTGGGGCCGACGAACGTCTTGAACATCAGGTTGAACTGCGCCGGCGCCG
>Ga0172379_10000935_pt1 | contig 64784 bp, 59 predicted proteins | sample GrowelOW334metaG_FD_119756 | JGI IMG/M metagenome (GOLD analysis project Ga0172379, IMG submission 119756) | Groundwater microbial communities from an aquifer near a municipal landfill in Southern Ontario, Canada - Groundwater well OW334 metaG | ecosystem: Environmental > Aquatic > Deep... | reverse complement strand
CATCTACAACGTCTGGTACTACAGGTTGGATTCCAGGTTTAGCTCCTGAATTTATTTCAGTTCTACCAAGAGATCCAAAAGAAACTTCTAATAAGTGCTATCTTTATAGAAGTAATGGTACTGATTATACGTTACTAGCATACTTAACAATGGAAACATGTGTAAGTGATAATTGTCGTGACTCAAACAATCCTACTTCTATTCAAGAAATGGCAAGACGAGCTTCCGACCAACCTTCAATTGCTGTTTACAGTTCCAACAATTCCGATAACTAAAATATCTAAACAAGGAGTTATTTATGAAAAAGGGTTTTACTCTAATCGAGCTTCTGGTAGTGATGTTTATCATTGCTATTTTAGCCTCTTTGGTAATTGTTAATGTTAATGGTTCTCGTAAAACTGCCAGGGACGCTAAGAGAATGGCTAATCTTAAAGCGATTCAAGGTGCCTTGGAGCAATACAACAGTAAAAATGGTAAATATCCAATGACCTTTTCTGCTTCAAATCCTGGTGGGTGGACTGCGTATGGCACTGGTAGTTTTCGTATTCCTGGAAGCAGTGCTGACGCTTGGACTGGAATGTGTTCGGGCTATAACACTTTAAGTGCATTCACAACCTCTGGCACCACAGGTTGGATTCCAGGTTTAGCCCCTGAATTTATTTCAGTTTTACCAAGAGACCCGAAAGAAGTTAGCACTTATGGGTGCTATATATACAGAAGTGATGGCAATAATTATGGTCTACTTGCTTATCACACAATGGAAACGGTTTGTGATGGAACTGATGCAGATACTACCGCTGATCCTGGAGACGATTGTAATCCTACTTCAATGCAAGAGATGGATAGACCAGGTTATGAAGAGGCTTCGATTACCGTTAATACTGTTAGTTGGTAATTTATCAAATAAAAAATAAATTTATTAAAGAGGAGATACGAATGAAAAAAAATTTATCACGATTAAAAGGCTTTACTTTAATAGAACTTTTAGTAGTAGTTTTTATCATTGCTGTTTTGGCTTCCTTGGTGATTGTCAATGTCAGCGGTGCTCGAGCATCTGCTCGCGACGCCAAAAGGGTGGCTAATATGAAAACTATTCAAGGTGCTTTGGAACAGTACAACGAAAAGTACGGAACATATCCAATGACAGTTTCTAAAACAGCTGTTACTGGATTTATTGATTGTGGTGGTAGTGTTTGGGGGATTGGTAATGCGCCGGTATATTGTCGGCCAGCCAATCCGAGTCCTCACTATAATTCAGCGGTGCCAAGTGGAACTAATTTACATTTTTGCCAAGATGGTTATTGTGGGGCATGTTCGGACTGGGGTTTTTACGATTCGCAAGATAGTAGCGCAGATGGTTATTCTAGCTGGATACCCGGTTTGACAAAAGAGTTTATGCAATCTTTGCCCAATGATCCGAAGTTTTCATTGAAAGGTGATCAGTGTATTGTGTACAAAAGTGACGGAACCGATTATAAAATAAGAGGCTATGGCATAATGGAGACGATTAATACAGGTGGTACGGGTGCAGGTAGTGGCACCAAGTGCGAAGCTTCAGCTTCCCTTCGTGACATATTAGACTGGCGATGCACTGATGCTCATTATCATTTTTGGCAAAATGTTGTCTCTCTAACTTCTAGCGGCAGAGCCTATTATTGGTAATAATTTTAACCAACATTTCTAAGGATATTTTCAAAAACTGTCTAAGGAAAAGGGCGGTTTTTGTTATTGCGTCGAACAATTTTAAGGAGTAAAATTAGATCTAGAGGAAATAAAAATGACAGAAAAAGAAGCCAAAAATCGAATAGAAAAGCTAAAAGATCTAATTGAAAAATATCGTTACTCTTACCATGTTTTGGACAAATCTCTAGTTTCCGATGCCGTAAATGATTCTTTAAAGCATGAACTCGCAAGTTTAGAGGATAAATTTCCTAAATTTATTACGCCAGATTCACCAACGCAAAGAGTTGGCGGTAAAGCCTTGGATAAATTTAAAAAAATAAGCCATTTACAACCAATGCTTTCTTTGGTGGATGTTTTTTCTTTTGAAGAATTAGCAGATTGGCAAAAACGTAATCAAAAAATTCTTGATGAAAAATATGAGTATTTTTGCGAATTAAAAATGGATGGCTTAGCAGTCTCTTTAATTTACGAAAATGGTCTTTTTGTTCGCGGAGCAACTCGTGGTGATGGTAAAATTGGTGAAGATGTTACAGAAAATTTAAAAACAATTGAGTCAATTCCTTTAAAATTGAAAATTGAAAATTTAAAATTTAAAATTCCTCGGATGGAAATCCGAGGTGAGGTTTACATGCCAATCGAGGTTTTTGAAAAGTTAAATCAGCAATATAAGAAAGAAGGTAAATCATTATTAGCTAATCCGAGGAATGCTGCCGCTGGTTCTATTCGTCAACTTGATCCAAAAATTTCTGCTTCACGCAAACTTTCTTTTGTTGCTTGGGATTTGTTGGGGACTAAGACAGAAAATCATCAAAAGTCTCACGAAATTATAAAAGAGCTTGGTTTTAAAACTCTTTCTCAAAATCAATATTGTAAAAGTTTAGACGAAATTGAAAAGCTTAAAGTTAAAGTTGAAAGACTGAGAGAAAAATTACCTTATCAAATTGATGGTCTGGTGGCGGTGATAAATAATAATCAAATTCGTGAAAAATTGGGCGTTGTTGGCAAAGCGCCGCGAGGGATGATTGCTTACAAATTTGCGCCGGAGCAGGCAACAACAGTCGTTCAGGATATCCGAGTTCAAGTTGGTCGTACGGGAGTATTCACTCCCGTAGCGGTTTTAGAACCAGTTTTGGTTGCGGGCTCAACGGTTTCTAGAGCAACACTGCATAATGAGGACGAAATTAGAAAAAAAGATATTCGTATTGGCGATACGGTTATTATTCACAAGGCCGGTGATGTTATTCCAGAAGTTGAGAAAGTTATTAAGGAATTAAGAACCGGTAAAGAAAAAGAATTTAAATTCCCAAAAGTTTGTCCAAAGTGCGGTGGTAAAGTTTTGCGCGAAGAAGGTAAAGCAGCTTACAAGTGTACCAATAAAAAATGTTTTGTTATTCAGCGTCGATCATTAGAACATTTTGTTTCCAGGACAGCTTTTGACATGGTGGGATTAGGCCCGAAAATTATTAGTAAATTTATCGAAGAAGGTTTGATTAAAGATGCTTCTGATTTATTTGAACTTAAAAAAGGTGATATAGAGCCATTAGAAAGATTTGCTGAAAAGTCGGCTCAAAATATTATTGAAACAATCGAGTCTCACAAAAAAATTACTTTTCCTCGCTTTATTTATGCTTTAGGTATTCACAATGTCGGAGAAGAGACAGCTTATGATTTGGCTAATAAATTTGAGTCAATTGAAAATTTACAAAAAGCTACGCTTGAAGAAATTGATTTAATTCGTGATATTGGCAATGTTGTTGCTAAAAGTATTTTTGATTTTTTCCAAGACAAACATAACCTGGATTTTATTGAAAGGTTACTAAAGCATGGTGTAGATATTGCTAATAATAAACAACATATAACAAATAGTAAATTAAATAATAAAACTTTTGTTTTTACGGGTGGTCTAGAATCATTAACGCGTGATGAGGCTAAACAAAAAATTCGTGATTTGGGCGGTAACATTTCCGAATCTGTTTCGAAAGAAACTTCTTATGTTGTTGCGGGCTCTGATCCTGGAGAAAAATACGAGAAAGCTAAAAAACTTGGTGTCAAAATAATTTCCGAAGAAGAGTTTTTAGAAACTATTAAAGATTAAAAAACCCTGTCAACTGACAGGGTGGATATTTAAGTTTCTTCTGGGTATTCCAGGTTTTTAAGAGCCGATTTTATTCGAGCTTGCGCAAGGGCTAACCTGTTGTTTTGAATATGAATAACCGCTCTTTCTAGTGAGCGAGCAGCGTGTTCTAGTCTTCGGCCAACAGGCCTGAACTTGTGGTTGCGACATTCCTTGACGATTTTTGCCAAGACATTTGAAAGAATTTCTGTGTTTTTTGGGGTGTTATTATTTCTAAACGTTGGCGCGTTTTCTAAAATAGATCGCAAGCTTCTTTGATAAGAAAGCAAAAGATTTTTGAGAATAACTTGCGAACTTTCTACACCAACTTTGTTAAGAGTTGTCTTGTGGATGATTTGCGCGTGAGAAATCAAAATGTCTATAAGTTCAGGAAGCTGGACTTTAAGAAAATCAAGACTTAAGTAGTTATCAATAATATGATCCTGCTGGCGAATAGCGTGGTCCAAATCTTCCACTTGTCGAAAAGCAAGACGGACATAACCTCTTCTTTTGAAAAAAATAATGCCAATATCTCTCGGATTGATCTGTTTTTCTTGCAGATATTTAATTTCCCAATCAGGAACAATTTGCCAAACTGGTGTTAGAAAGATTCCTTTGCGAAGATAGGTAAGAGCTGACAATTTCTTAATTTCACCGCGACGGGTTTTTCTAACCCAGGTTTGTCTAACTGTTTTGCCGCAAGTTGAATAAAAGATTGTCGTGTCTTTAATTCTTTTAATTTCAAAAATTTCCTTACCAACCCAGCGACAAACATCAACCGCTCTTAAAGCTGGTCGGTTCGCGTACTTTTTCATTGTAAGGTACACCTCCATGCTCAATAAGCTATATTTTAGGCTAAATTTTCAAAAATTACAAGGGCTTGTGCTAACCCATGTCTTAAACTAGAATAAAATAGTAAAAAGATTAATTTATAATTATGACAAAAATCTCAAAAGAAGAAATTGAACATATTGGTCAACTCTCGCGTATTAAATTAGATTCAAGTGATGTTGATAATTACGATCAAGAATTGACGCCAATTTTAGATTACGTTGAAGAACTAGAGAGCGCCCCGACGGAAAATTTACAAAGCATTTCCCAAATTAGCGGACTCGAAAATATTAGTCGTACTGATGAAATTCAGGAAAGTTTATTGGTAGAAAAAGTTTTACAAAATGCTCCCGAAAAACAAAATAATTTTATTAAAGTTAAAAAAGTTTTTGAGTAACTTTTCTATAATATGAAAATCCCCGTGTCGAATGACACGGGGAGATCTTTGTGGCGCGCAAGCGAGAAGGTTAGTTGTTGTTGATCCCGTCATGATATTTGACCGGTATAAATCGGTCAACCTCTGTCATCTTGAGCATTCTGCTTACAATTCCTTTTTTGCAGACTTTGAGGCAGAAGTCCTTCTCTTTTTCTTTCGCACGTTTGAACATGCGAATTAGAAAGCCAACACCTTCGCCGCCAAGATAAGTAGTCTTTCTGAGATCGATGACCACACCCTTTTTGGCGGTATCAACGATCCCGAAATGCTCTTCGAGGCAGGGTTGGGTATAAATATCTATCTCGCCTGCTGCCGTGAGCACTGTTTTTCCTGGATGTTCAGGATGATCGTCCTGAACACGGATTTTTAAGATTTCTTGGGGTGATTGGATTTTCACTCGGTCTTTATCCTCCTTGAATTGAGTGTTTTTGTGTTTGCGCCACAAAAATCAATAATAGCATAAAATTTGGCTTTTGTCAAGCTCTAACCTGATAATTATTGCCAAAATAGCTAATCTAGTAGTAAGATAAGGTTAGATAAAAATGATGGAAAATAAAGACTTAAATATCAAGAAAATATCCGAACTTTATGCTGCCGGAAAGTTGAAGTCTGTTGAGGTGGTACAAAGTTATTTAGAAAAAATCTCTTCTACTAATCAAGAGCTTAATGCTTTTATAAAGGTTTTGGGTGATGATGCTCTTAAAATGGCTGAAGAGTCACAAAAAAGATTTGAGTCGAAAAGTCAGAAGGGTTTATTGGATGGTATTCCAATTGCCATAAAAGATAATATTGCTATCGAGGGGATAGAGACAACTGCTGCTTCAAAAATTCTTGAAGGTTTTATTCCGCCTTACGAAGCAACAGTTATAAAGAAGTTAAAAGCTGCTGGAGCGGTGATTCTGGGTAAAACTAATATGGATGAATTCGCCATGGGTTCGTCGACAGAAAATTCTGTTTTTGGGCCAACGAAAAATCCGTCTGATAAAGATCGGGTACCTGGTGGTTCGTCTGGCGGCTCAGCGGCGGCTGTTGCTGCTGATATGGCGCCATTAGCTTTAGGTTCGGATACTGGTGGTTCGATTCGTCAGCCAGCCAGTTTTACTGGTATAGTTGGTTTCAAACCAACTTATGGTACGGTTTCACGTTATGGATTATTTGCCATGGCCTCTTCATTAGATCAGATTGGTCCGATGGCTAAAACTGTCGAAGATGCTGAAATACTTTATGATGTTATTCGAGGGCATGATGTGAAAGATTCAACAAGTCTAAAAGAAGAAATAAAAAAAGAGAAAATAAATCTAAAGGATTTAAAAATTGGGATTCCAAAAGAATATTTTGCTGAAGGGTTGGATCCAGAGGTAAAAAAAGTAATCGAAAGAGCAATTGAGAAATTTAAAGAAATCGGAGCGCAGATTAAAGAGGTTAGCTTGCCAAACTCCAAATACGCTCTTTCTTGCTACTATATTATTATGCCGGTAGAAGTTGCCTCTAACCTAGCTCGCTATGATGGCATAAAATATGGATTTTCGGCCCAAAAACAAAGCTCGAAACTTACAGCCCAAAATCTATTAGATATTTATTTAGAGACAAGATCTAATGGTTTTGGTAAGGAAGTAAAAAGACGAGTAATGCTTGGGACTTACACATCTTCATCTGGTTATATCGATCAGTATTACAATAAGGCTCAAAAAGTCAGAGCTTTAATCAAAAAAGATTTTGATAAGGTTTTCGAGGAAGTAGATTTTATTTTGGGTCCTGTCTCGCCAGAAACTGCTTTTAAAATTGGTCAAAAATCAGATCCTTTAACAATGTATTTATCAGACATCTACACAATCGCTGTAAATTTAGCAGGTCTTCCAGCAATTTCTATTCCTTGTGGAAAAGTAAATAGTTTGCCAGTTGGTTTGCAAATTATTGGTCCACAGCTTTCTGACTTTAGGGTTTTAGGGTTAGCAAAAATATACGAGGGGGTAAGAGATGGGCTACAGGGTGCATAAATATCACAAAAAAACAACTGAACAAAAAATTGTCGAAGGGTTTTTAAAAGCATTGTGGTGGTTTATTTCCGCACCATTTAAATTACTTTTTGGCAAAAAAAGAGGTGGAGGTCAAAAAGGTTTTGCTAACAGTGAGAGATTAGATAAAAATTTTGTTGAAAATAAGTGGCAAGAAATTGAAGAACTTATGCGTTTGGGTCATCCTTCGAATTATTCCAGAGCAGTTTTGGAAGCAGATAAACTTTTAGATCATGTTTTAAAAGGCTTGCGAGCACCAGGTCTAACTATGGGAGATCGCTTAAAAGCTTCCAAAAATCGTTTTTCACCAGAAGGACTTGATGCTGCTTGGCGAGGCCACAAAGTTAGAAACGAGATTGTTCATAGTAGTCAATATGAAATTACTGATTTTGTTGCTCGTGAAGCAATAAAAAATTTTAAAAAAGCAATTGAGGAATTAGTATAAGTTTTCGGGTAAATTATGGAATTTAAAACTGTTATTGGCTTGGAAATCCATGTCCAATTAAAAACTAAATCAAAAATGTTTTGTGGCTGCGACAATAAGGCAGAGCAAGCGGAGCCAAATTCTTTGGTGTGCCCAGTTTGTCTTGGTCTGCCAGGTGTACTTCCCGTAGCAAACAAACAAGCGATTGAATGGACACTAAAAACAGGCCTAGCTTTAAATTCAAAAATTGCCAATTTTTCTAAATTCGATCGCAAGCATTATTTTTATCCAGATTCTCCTAAAAATTATCAAATTTCACAGTACGATATGCCTTTTTGTGAAGGTGGGTATTTGGAGATAAGAAATAATAAAGAAGAGATAAGAAAGATTAGTTTAACCAGAATTCATCTTGAAGAAGATGCAGGAAAGCTTATCCATGCAGATGACGGGACTTTAATTGATCTAAATCGTGCAGGCACACCTTTAATGGAAATTGTTACCAATCCAGATATTTCTTCACCTGAAGAAGCGAAGATTTTTATGCAAGAATTACGGTCAATTCTAAGGTATTTATCAGTAACTGAGGCTAGTATGGAAAAAGGACACATGCGATGTGATGCTAACATTAGTGTATCGGAAAATAAAAATGACAAATGGGAAATGGGCGTGCCGGTAGAAATTAAAAATATGAATAGCTTTCGAATGGTTGAAAGAGCACTTTTATACGAAGAAAAGCGCCAAAAAGAATTACTTGAAAAGGGTGAAAAAATAGTTAAAGAAACGCGCGGTTGGAATGATGTAAGTGGTGAGACTTATTCGCAAAGAAGTAAGGAGTTCGCCCAAGATTATCGTTATTTTCCAGAACCAGATATTCCACCTTTTGAAATTTCTGACGAAGAAATCGAAGAGATAAGAAAAGAAATTCCAGAATTGCCGGCTGAGAAAAGGAAGAGATATTTGGATTGGGAAAAAGGTTTCAAAATCCCTACAAAAGAAGTTGCTGACATTCTAGTACAAGAAAAGGCAACAGCTGAATATTTTGAAAAATTAGCAAAATTAGTTCATCCAGTTACTGCGGCTAATTGGATAATAAATATCCTAGGGGTTGAAAATATAGACAAGGTGGATTGTCAAAAATTAGGTGAATTGCTGAGTTTGTTGGAAAACCATAAGATAACAGGTTCTAACGCTAAGGAAGTTTTAGAGATTATGATGGAAACTGGTAAAAATGCAAGTACTATTATTCAAGAAAAAGGAATTACGCCACCTAAAGATCAGAGTGAAATTGCTAACATAGTAAATAAAGTAGTGGAGGACAATTCCAAGGTAGTTGATGATATAAATAACGGTAAAAAAGAAGCATTGGGATTTTTGGTTGGTCAAGTAATGGGGCAAATGAAGGGTCAGGCAGATCCAAAATTGGTTAAAGAGTTAATTGAAAATCTTATTAAATTTAAAAAGGAATTATAGTATGAAAAAAAATGGTAAAAACTTACGTAGCGAATTTTTAAAGACTATGACTCAACTGGCAACGGCTAGCTTTGGATTAGTCGCTGCTTTAGCGTGGAATGAAACAATTCAAACTTTTATTAATCATTTTATTAAATCTGGTACTGGTTTTTATTCAAAATTAATTTATGCTTTAATCGTAACTTTTTTGGCTGTTACGATAACCTATCTTTTAGGCAAAAGTACTCAAGAAGCGGCTGAAGAAGAAAAAAAAGAAGATGAAAAAAAAGAAGAAGAAATAGCTTCCAAAAATAAATAGAAAGAGGATATATGTCAAAAATCCATTATTTAGATGGTAGTAAAAATTCTGGTTTAAAGCGTGGGGGAACTTTTGTTGTTTTATTTTTAGTTTTAAGTTTTTTGATGGGTCTTTTGGGTGGGACGGGAGCAACTTTGCTTTTAACCTCCAATAGTCGTTTACAGGAAGCTTTAGGAATAAAAGGCGGATCATTTAATATTACAACGACTAAAACAGAAAAATTAAAATTGGAAGAATCGTCTACTATTATTGATGCCGCCAAAAAGGTTGCTCCAGCAGTTGTTTCCATTACCACTTCGAAAAATGTCCAAGATATTTTTGGTCAAGTTAGTCAGCAAGAAGGTGGTGGGACAGGATTTATTATTACTAACGACGGTTTAATTTTAACAAATAAACATGTTGCCCAGGCGGGTGAAAATTTAACGGTTCTGACCACTGATGATAAAAGTTATCCGGCTAAAGTTGTTGCTCTAGATCCAACTAACGATTTAGCAATTTTAAAAATTGAAGCTAGCGGTCTTCCGGTAGTTGATTTGGGTGATTCAAATGATTTGCAGATTGGTCAGTGGGTTTTAGCTATCGGTAATGCTTTAGGTCAATTACAAAACACTTTGACAGTGGGAGTTATTTCGGCGAGAGAAAGACAACTTACGGTTGGTAGCGGTACGACACAGGAACAATTGAATAATTTGCTTCAAACAGACGCCGCTATTAATTCTGGTAATTCTGGTGGACCGTTAATTAATTTGGCTGGTCAAGTGGTAGGTATCAATACGGCTATTGCCGGTAATGCTCAAAGCATTGGTTTTGCAATTCCTGTTAATCAAGCTAAAGTTGCCCTCGAATCTTACAAAAAAACTGGAAAAATTATTAAACCGCAAATGGGAGTTAGATATATTACTTTAAATAAAGAAATATCAAAAAGTTACAACTTGTCAGTTGACTATGGTGCATTAGTAACCGGTAGTAATAGTAATCCTGCTGTTGTTTCTGGGTCGCCAGCAGACAAAGCCGGTATTCGTGCCAATGATATTATTTTGGAAATAAATGGCACAAGAATCGACGAGAATCATCCATTAGGAGCGGTTATTCAAAATTATCAAGTTGGTGATGAATTGGATGTAAAATTTCAAAGAGATGGTAAAGAACAAACTACTAAATTGAAATTGGGTTCAACTGAATAAATTAATTTTCTTGAAGTTTGAGTTCTAGATCGGCTTTTTGTAAAGCTTTAATAATCGGCTCTAAGTCGCCATCAAGAATTTGAGAAATTTTGCTCCAAGATTTCTTGATTCGATGATCAGTAATTCTATCTTGAGGAAAATTATAAGTTCTAATTTTTTCACTTCTGTCCCCGCTGCCAATTTGTGATTGACGCTTCGTTCCTTGTTCTTTTCTCTTCTTTTCTTCTTCAATTTCGTAGAGTCTTGAGCGAAGGACGCCTAAGGCTTTAGCGCGATTTTTAATTTGCGAGCGTTCATCTTGGCAGGTGACAACTAGACCTGTTGGTAAATGGGTGATACGAACGGCTGAGTCGGTCGTGTTAACACCTTGACCGCCATGTCCTTGAGCATGATAAACATCAACTCTCAAATCTTGGGGATTTATTTGAATTTCCGTTTCCTCTACTTCTGGAAGGACAGCGACAGTTGCCGCCGATGTGTGTAAACGACCCGATTTTTCAGTTTTTGGTACTCGTTGAACCCTGTGAACACCTGATTCGTATTGTAGCATTTGGAAAGATTTATCACCTTTTATTTCAGCAATAATTTCTCTTACTCCACCAAGGGGTGTTCTGTTAGAGTTTAGAACACTAATTTGCCAACCGCTTCTTTCGGCGAACTTTTGATACATTCTAAAAAGTTCGCTAGCAAAAAGCTCAGCTTCTTGTCCGCCAGTACCGGCTCGTATTTCTAAAATTAGATTTTTATCAGTTTGGTTACCAATAAAAACCCTGTTTTGTAAACTTTCAATTTCTCTTTTAGCGAGTTCACGAATACTAGGGTCGTCACTGGTTTTGTAGAGCTCTTCAGCTTCCTGAAGTTGTTTTAATAAGTGATCGTCATTCATAATATTTAAGATAATTAAGACAGTTAATATAACTGAGTAATTGAGTTCTTAATTTTTAACTGTCTTATTTTTCTTTCTTATCTTTTTTCTGACTGGCTTGTCGCATTGCTTCGGCAATTTTAACTTTCTCTTGGAATTTGTCTACGCGACCAGCAGTATCAATAAATTTAGCTGTTCCGGTATAGAATGGATGGCAAGCTGAGCAGACTTCAACATGAATCTCTGGTACAGTTGAGCCTACCTCAAATGAGTTACCGCAAGAACAGGTAACTTTAGTGTTTTCGAAATATTTAGGGTGTATATCTTTTTTCATAAGTCTATCTTAGCACAAGATTAATAGTTTGACAATATCTACGAGCAACTTATAATTAATATGTCGATATTAATTTTTTGAAATTTAAGTTAAGGGTGGGGTATAGTGAATAAGCATTTTTTACGTTTAAGTTTTTCGTTATTTTTGATTAGTTTTGGTTTAATGCTACTAAGTTTTTCCTATTATAGATCGGCTCAAGCAGCTCAAAAAGATTATAATATAGAATATACTAGCCATATTGTTCAGTCAGCTCGTAATGCAGCTCAACCAAGCTGGGGAGATTCATTAGGTGATATTGTTGTATATGGTAACAAAATTGAGCCATTTGTGTATGCATGGGATGTAAAAGTATATGATCAAGGCTGGGGAAATCAGCTGGCGAGCGAAACATGGGTTGCTTCTGAATTCGAGACTATAAAAGCTACGGCAGGAGTGAACTGCTGGTCACAACAGACGACATTTCAATTTACTGGGAATGGTCGAATTGGGGGAACTGCTGGTAGAGGATTAGTTGACTCTTCTACAGATGGTTTAAAAAGAGAGTACGAAGTAACATATCGCAATCCTTCTTTGTTGTATGGTACTTGTACAACTGCAAAAACTGCATGGGTTGCTGAGGATGCGAGTTTAAATGATTTTCAAAATCTGGCAAATGGTTGCGCTGTAAGTGGTAAGTCGTACACTTGTCCTAATAAAGCTTACGATGCACTTCTTGAGCTAAACAATCATTTTAATCCAAGTAAATGGGTGGTCAAAGGGACTGTGAATTAAATACTAAGATTAAGGATGGCTTACTGAGTTTACTGGTGCAGAATTTGGTGTATAGGTATAATTTTTTTCACCCTTGCGAATGGCGTTGGCAATAGCCATTAATCTTTGATACTCATTACTTCCAAGAGAATATTTTTTCGCTTGCTGTTCTATTCTATGTGCTTTTATGTAGCGATTATTTTGAATAAATGGCGAAAAATATAAAGCGGTTGCTAGACAACTAAAACTTAATATTAAAATAGTTATAATAAGAGTTTTTTGTTTGATTTTTGATTTAATTTTCATCTTAATAATATTGTTGCTTAAACTTCTTCTCTTGTCAAAAATTAAAAGATATGATACTATTTCTATGATAGAATAATTAGTCTAATAGGAGCGAAAGGAAACATGGCAATGCCAACATTAACTGAACTTCTGGAGGCCGGAACTCACTTCGGTCATAAAAAAGAAAAATCATTTCCACGGGCGAAGCAATTTACCTATACAATTCGTGATAGTGTTTATATTATTAATTTGGAAAAAACGCTTGAACAACTCGAGGAAGCGATCAAATATTTAAAAAAGGAAATTTCTAGTGGTAAAACAGTTCTCTTTTTGGGAACAAAAATGCAGGCTAAAGAAGCTGTTAAGAAAATTGCTACTAATTTAAATATGCCTTATATGACTGAACGTTGGCCAGGGGGAATGCTTACAAATTTTGAAACTATTTATAAATCACTCAAAACTTTAGCTGATTTAGAAGCTCAAGTTAAATCGCCGGAATTCTCTGCTTTTACTAAAAAAGAAAGAAAAAGGATTGAGGAAAAAATTTCAAAATTAAATTCAGTTTTTGATGGTATTAAAGATTTGAAAAAAGTTCCAGATATTCTTTTTGTGGTTGACACAGCCAAAGAATCTGTTGGTGTACTTGAAGCTAGAAAAATTAATATTCCAATCGTTGGAATTTGTGACACTAATGCTAACCCAGATTTAATCGATATTCCTATTCCTGCTAACGACGATTCACAAAATTCCATTAAACTTATTTTGGAAAATATTGAAGAAGGGGTAAAAGAAAACAAAAAGGAGAGTAAATGACCTCTGCCCAAGATGTTGCCAAACTTCGCACAGTAACCGGTGCTGGCGTAATGGATTGCAAGAAGGCTTTAGAAGAATCAAACGGAGATTTTGACAAAGCTCAAAAAATCTTAGCTTCCAATGCTCAAAGCATTGCTCAAAAAAAAGCTGAGCGAGCAGCTAACCAAGGTTTAATTGAAACTTATAATCATGCAAGTAAAATTGGTGTAGTTTTGGAAATTGCTTGCGAAAGTGATTTTGTTGCTAAAAATGATGAATTTAAGGATTTAGCTCACAATATTGCTATGCAAATTGCTTCAATCAATCCTAAAGACTTGCCAGAACTATTAGAGGGAAGTTATATTAAAGATGACTCATTAACTATTAAAGATTTAATCGATCAAGCAACTGCTAAAATTGGTGAAAATATTAAAGTTAAAAGATTTATAAGATACGAATTAGGAGAAGAGCTCTAAAGTAGAAATATTATTTTAGGAGGAATGTGTATCAAAGTATTCTTCGTGGTCTTAACCCCAAAATGCAGCAGATAACGGAAAAGTTATCAGAGAATTTAAAAGGTGTAAGAACGGGTAAGGCAAACTCTGCGCTAGTTGAAAATATTTTAGTTTCTTATTATGGTTCGATGACACCATTAAAACAGGTGGCTAATATTAGCACGCCTGATCCTTCGTCAATTGTTATTCAACCATGGGATACAAATTCTTTGGGTGATATAAAACTAGCAATTCAGAATTCAGAAGTTGGCCTTAACCCTACAAGCGATGGTCGAACTATTAGGCTATCTCTACCACCAATGACAGCTGAGCGTCGAGAAGAATTAGTTCGTATGATCCATAAAATGGCCGAAGAGGCGAGAGTGATACTTAGAAATTTGCGCGAAGACTCGTGGAAAGATATTAAAAAATTAGAATCGAGCAAGCAAATCACAGAAGATGATCGTTATCGAGCAGAAAAAGATTTAAACAAATTGATTGAAGATTTTAATTTAAAAATTAATAAATTAATTGAAGATAAAGAAAAAGAAATTAGGACTATTTAAATAATGTTTTTAACAATTATCATTTTTGTTGCTATCTTAGTCATTCTCATTTTAATTCATGAGTTTGGCCATTTTATAGCGGCAAAACTTAATGGTATTAAAGTAGAAGAATTTGCTTTTGGTTTTCCGCCAAGGCTTTTTAGTAAAATATATCATGGCACTCGATATGCTTTTAACCTAATACCATTAGGTGGTTACGTCAGTCTTTTAGGTGAGAACGAAGACATTAAAAAGCCGGGTTCTTATTATTCTAAAAAAGTTTGGCAAAAAATGACCGTTATTCTAAGCGGTGTGCTAATGAACTTTATTTTGGCAATTGTTGTTTTAACAATTGGTTTTAGTGTTGGTATGACGCCATTAGTTTCTGATCCAACGAATTTAGGGGGAACAAAAACTTCTCAAGTGATGATAGCAGAGGTTGCTCCTAATTCGGCTGCTTCAGGAATTGGTTTAGAACCGGGAAATATTTTAAAAGGTTTCTCCACACCTTCTGAGCTCCAAGAATTTACTAAAAGTCATGCCGGTCAACAAGTTTCTTTAGAAGTTCAAAAAGGTAAGGAAACCCAAACTTATCAAGTGACTTTAGCTTCCAGCGAGGCGCCTTTAGGAGTTGGTGTTGTTTCTGTTACCAAAGTAAAACAGCCTGTATACAAAGCAGTTGTAACGGCGACTGTTGAAGTAGGCAAAAGTATTGGTGTAATTTTCACTGTTCTTTGGCAAATTATTAAAAGCTTATTTACAACTGGCACAGCTGGTGAAGCTGGTGATGGGGTTGTCGGCCCAGTTGGCATTTATAACTTTACCGCAAGCGCTATCAAGGTTGGTTGGATCTATATTTTACAACTTCTAGCAATTCTTTCGATTAATTTAGGAATAATCAATATTTTACCTTTTCCGGCCTTAGATGGTGGTAAGCTTTTATTTCTAGCTTTGGAAGGAATTTTCCGTAAGAAAGTCGTTCGCCAAGAAGTGGAAAACTTAATTCATACAATTGGTTTTATCATTTTAATTATTCTAATGTTAGCAATAGTTTTTCGAGATATTTTAAAGTTTAGGTAATTTAAACTATGAGATACTCAAAATCATTTATTAAAACTCAAAAAGAAACCCCATCGGACTCAGACTCAATTAATGCTTCTTATTTAGAGAGAGCTTCATTTGTGGAAAAACAAATGGCGGGTGTTTATGCTCTCTTGCCTCTTGGTTTTAAGGTTTATCAAAAAATTGAAAATATTATTCGTGAGGAAATGAACACTATTGATTCTCAAGAAATATTGATGAATGTTCTTTCCCCTAAAGAGCTTTGGGAAGAAACTGGTCGTTGGCAAGAGATGAAAGATATTTTGTACGCTTTTAAAGACGCAAGAGATAAAGAATTGGCTCTTAGTCCAACCCATGAAGAGCAGTTAACAAGTATTGTCCGGCACAAAATTCACTCTTATAAGGATTTACCCCAATATCTTTATCAAATTCAAACTAAATTTCGCAATGAACCTCGAGCGAAGTCCGGATTGCTTCGTGGTCGCGAATTTTTGATGAAAGATTTGTATAGTTTTCATCAAGACGAAGAAGATTTAAATCAGTTTTACGAAATTGTTAAAAAAGCGTATTTAAAAATTTTCGCTCGGCTTGAAATGCCGGTAAAAATAGTTGAAGCCTCTGGCGGACCTTTTGGCAAAGAATATTCTCATGAATTTCAAGTTTTAGCGCCAGCTGGCGAAGACACGGTTTTTTATTGTACAAAATGTGATTTTGCTCAAAATAAAGAAATAGCTAAGGTGGAAGAAGGTGATAATTGCCCAAAATGTGACGGTAAAATTGCCAAGGATAACGGTATTGAAGTTGGTAATATTTTTAAATTAAAAACAAAATATTCGAAATCAATGGGAGCGGTTTTTGTTGACGAAAATGGCCAAGAAAAAGATATTGTTATGGGGTCGTACGGTATTGGTATAACCAGATGTTTGGCGTCATTAGTTGAAATGTTTTTTGATGTTTCGAAAAACAAAATGGTTTGGCCGAAAGAAGTTGCTCCTTTTGATGTTTATTTGATTGATTTAGAAGGTTCGCAAGGTGAAAAAGTTTATGACGGATTAGTAAAAGCTGGGATTGGAGTTCTTTTTGATGATAGAGAAGTTTCTGCGGGAGTAAAATTTTCCGATGCCGATTTATTAGGAGCTCCCTATAGATTAGTTTTAAGCGCCAAAACTTTAGAAGACAAAAAAATCGAATTTAAAAAGAGGGATCAAGAAGAGTCAAATCTTGTTGATATTGACAAAATAATTGATATTTTTGATAATGATGAAAAGTAAAGTAATTTCTCGGCAATCTGTGTCTAGCAGATTGGTCGAGCAAGAGGAGGCACATGGACGATCCAACACAAGATGTAGCCGCTGATCAAACAGACGATGCTACTGAAGAAGAAACTGATGATGACATGACAATGGAAGAACCAGGAGAAGATGGTGAAGAAGAAATGGATAGTGATTCAGAAGACGATGATGATGAAGAAGTAGCAGAGTAATCACTTAGGTTTCTTATCAAAAAAATTATCAAAATCCCTCCAACGATTTCCGCGGAGGGATTTTGTATTTAAAAAAAATATGTTAATATACACTGGATGGAATTTAAGATTAATTCAAAATTTAAACCAGCTGGTGATCAAACAAAAGCAATCGCTAAGTTGTCGAAGGGGTTAAACGATGGCCTGAAATATCAGACCCTTTTAGGTGTGACTGGTTCTGGGAAAACTTTTACAATTGCCAACGTGATTAAAAATGTTCAAAAGCCAACCTTAGTCGTTGCTCATAACAAAACTTTAGCGGCGCAGCTAACACAAGAATTTAGAACTTTTTTTCCTGAAAACGCCGTTGAATATTTTGTTTCTTATTACGATTACTACCAACCGGAAGCTTATCTTGAAACAAGCGATGTTTATATTGAAAAAGAAGTTGAGATAAATAAAGAAATCGAAAGACTTCGTCATGCGGCTACTCAGGCTCTTCTGACACGGAAAGATGTGATAATCGTTGCCTCGGTTTCTTGTATTTATGGTTTAGGAAGCCCCGAAGTTTACGCCCAATCGTTTTTGAATTTTCGTAAAGGTGAAAATCTAAAACTTACAGAAGTTACCAAGCGTTTAGTTGGACTTTATTTTACTCGCAGTGAAATTTTGGAAAGAGGAAGATTTCGTTTACATGGGTCTACTTTAGAAATTATGCCGATAGATCAAGAAGTAATTATAAGGATCGAGTTTGATCAAGATTTAGTTTTTGCGATTACTATTTTTGAAAACTTAACAATGAAGAAAATTTCCGAAAGGTCAGAAATAACTATTTATCCGGCAAAACATTTTGTTGTTGAAGGGGCAGAACTTGAAAAATCATTCAATGGTATCCAAAAAGAGCTGGAAGAAAGATTGAAATATTTTGAAAGCAAAGGCCAAGTTTTAGAAGCAGAAAGATTGCGTCGCAGAACAGACTTTGATTTAGAAATGTTAAGAGAGGTTGGTTATTGTTCGGGAATTGAAAACTACTCGCGGTACTTAACTGGTCGTAGTCCGGGCCAAGCACCGTATACTTTGTTAGATTTTTTTCCTGAAGATTTTTTGATGGTAATTGACGAGTCTCATGTAACCATCCCTCAAATTAGAGGTATGTTTGCTGGCGATAAATCAAGAAAGGACGCTTTGGTTAAAAATGGTTTTCGGTTACCTAGCGCTTACGATAATCGTCCTTTGAAATTTCCTGAATTTGAAGAAAAAGTTAATCAAGTAATATTTACAACCGCGACACCGTCCTTATATGAACACGAACATTCTAGAGGGTTTGTTGAGCAAATTATTCGCCCAACTGGTCTAGTTGACCCTGAGTTAGAAATTAGACCAACGCAGAATCAAATTGACGATTTAATTTCGGAAATCAAAATCAGGGCCGCTAAAAATGAAAGAATATTAGTAACCGCTCTTACTAAACGAATGGCTGAAGATTTATCAGAGCATTTAAAAGAAAGTAAAATAAAATCAGAATATATTCATAGTGAAGTTGACACTTTAGACAGAGTAGGAATTTTAGAAAATTTACGACGTGGCAAAATTGATTGTTTGGTGGGCGTAAATTTACTTCGTGAAGGTTTAGATTTGCCGGAGGTAACATTGGTAGCAATACTAGATGCCGACAAAGAAGGTTTTTTGCGTAGTGAAGTTTCTTTAGTTCAAACAATAGGTCGGGCAGCGAGAAATGTCTCCGGTAAAGTTATTTTATATGCTGACAATATTACTGGTTCAATGGAGCGAGCAATTTTTGAAACTGAAAGACGCAGAAAAATTCAAACTGCTTATAATAAAAAACATCATATTACTCCTAAAACGATTCAAAAATCTATTGAAAGTATTATCGATCATGAACTCAAACCAGAAATTCCGCGAGAATATGTAAAAATTGAAAACTTGGAAGATTTACCAAGAATCTTACGTTTTAAAGAAAGTGAAATGAAAAAAGCTGCCAAGAATTTAGAATTTGAACAAGCAGCCATTTTGCGTGACGAAATAGTTCAACTTAAAAAATTAAGGTTTTAAATAATTTAAAAGACCCTGTCGAATGACAGGGTCGGTGGGCGGGGATCAAGCGGCGAGTAAATCTTCAACTTTTTGGTAGAGGCGCCCAAATGCATTTTTGAAACGCCATATTAGCTGATCAGGGGCTGGTAATTCTCCACGAAAAAGCTTTTGAAGATCGAGATAGAGCCTAACTCTGGCTTCTTCTGGTAGATTTTGGGCTCGATTTGTCCGGTAAAGCCAAAGGTGCTTCTCAACTAGGCGCATTGCTCGATTAATGGTTTTTCTGTCAAGATCGGCGCCGTAAAGCATCTTTTTCATTACTTCACCTTGTTACCTCAGAGAGGTCGGAGGCAAGGCTATTTCCTTGCTCTGGGCAGAGGGTCATTGGTCGCATTTTGCGGCCTTGACTTCTTTCTTCGAAATCAAGATGCTGGTCAATGATCCTGGCAGTGAGATCGGCTTTTTGGACAATCTCGGTGTAGTCAGCGGAGACGGGTATTGGAAACTCGTCTGTTTTTAGCTCTTCTGACGTTGGTGGTGTCGATGACAAAACTGTTTTTGGCGGTGGTGCGACTTTAGCTTTCAACTTACTTCACCTCCTCAGATTTTCTAAACTACTTCTATATTATATATCATTTTTATTTAATCTAGTCAAGAGACATGACTGGATTTATCTGAAACTTTTTGTTACAATATATCCGCTAAATTAAATATAAAAAATCTGGGTAAAATAAATATATGCAAGATAAAATTGTCATCAAAGGTGCGCGAGAACATAATTTAAAAAATATTAATCTTGAATTACAGCGCAATAAATTTATAGTTTTTACAGGGCTTTCCGGTTCCGGCAAGTCTACTTTGGCGTTTGATACAATTTATGCCGAAGGTCAACGTCGTTACTTGGAGTCGCTTTCTTCTTACGCTCGACAGTTTTTGGGTCAAATGGAAAAACCAGATGTTGATTCGATTGAAGGGCTTTCTCCGGCAATTTCCATTGATCAAAAAGCTGCCACTCATAACCCTCGTTCAACAGTTGGTACGGTTACGGAAATTTACGATTATTTAAGAGTTCTCTTTGCTCGCATTGGTATTCCTCATTGTCCGATTTGCGACAAACCAATTACTAAACTTTCTCTAGAACAAATGATTGAACAAATTCTTGATTTGGGCGAAGGCAAAAAAATTATGATCTTAGCGCCCGTTGTTCGTGGTAGAAAAGGTGAATATCATCAATTGTTAAATGATCTATTTAAGGGTGGTTTTTCAAAAGCTAGAATTAATGGTGTGATAAAAAATCTTTCCGAAAAAATTCCTTTAGCCCGTTATAAGCAACACGAAATCGAAATCTTAATTGATAATTTGGAAATCAAAGCAGAAAACATTGGTCGTATAAGCGAGGCAGTTGAACAATCTTTAAAATTAGCTGACGGATTAGTTCTTATTAGTGTTGATGATAAAGAAATTTTATTAAATCAAAACTTACAATGCACAGAACATGGTGTTGGTATTTCGGAAATTGAACCGCGAATTTTTTCTTTTAATAGTCCTTATGGCGCTTGCGAAAAATGTGGAGGACTCGGAGTTGAGAAAAATATTGATCCTAACTTGGTTATTCCGGATAAAAATCTTTCAATTGCTCAAGGGGCAATCATGCCATTAAGTTACAAAACTAATAATTATTATGGGGCGATTTTACGAGCAGTTGTTGAGCATTTTGGTTTTTCGGAACACACACCAATTAAAAATATTCATCCAGAGTATTTGCAAAACATTCTTTACGGATCTAATTTGCCAGAACGATTAAAAGTGCGTTATTTTTCTCATGGTCATTCAAACGTTTTCTGGGTACGTTTTGAAGGAATCATTCCGTTACTCGAAAGAAGGTATCATCAAACAGAGTCCGAAAGTGTCAGAACAGATATTGAAAAATATATGAGTCAAACACCTTGTGGTCAGTGTGAAGGAAAGCGCTTAAAAAAAGAAAGTTTACTTGTAAGAATTGGTAACCCTTCGACAAGCTCAGGACAAGCCAAAAATATTTCTCAAATTACTAATTTATCAATCAAGCAAACTTTAGATTTTTTTGAAAATCTTGAGACTACTGCTAAAGAAAAATTGATTGCCGAAAGAATTTTAAAAGAAATAAAAGCCCGTTTGAAATTTTTGGTTGATGTTGGTTTGGATTATTTAACTTTAGATCGCCCCGCCTTTACTTTGGCTGGTGGGGAAGCTCAACGTATTCGTTTAGCTTCTCAAATTGGTTCCGGATTAGTTGGTGTTTTGTATATTCTTGACGAACCGTCAGTTGGTCTTCATCCAAGGGATGATGATAAATTACTAGACACTTTAGAATACTTACGTGATTTAGGTAATTCGATGATTGTTATTGAGCATGACGAAGAAACAATGCGTCGAGCAGATCTAATTGTTGATATTGGCCCAGGAGCAGGAAGTAATGGTGGAGAAATCGTCGCTCAAGGAAATTTGGAAGAAATTAAAAAAGAGCCAAGATCAATTACTGGTCAGTATTTATCGGGAGAGAAAAAAATTCTTGTGCCAGGCAATCGTCGAAAAATAAAAGATAATTTTTTAAGTATTGTTGGCGCTAACGAAAACAATTTAAAAAACCTAACAGTTCATTTTCCGCTAGGTGTTTTTACTTGTGTGACAGGAGTTTCTGGGAGCGGTAAATCAAGTTTAGTCAATGAAATTTTATATAAAGCGTTGGCAAGAAAAATTTCCAGGAGTCTTGATCGGCCAGGCAAACACGCAAGAATTGAAGGTGCCGAACATCTTAATAAATGTATTGTTATCGATCAGTCACCAATTGGCCGAACACCTCGCTCTAATCCAGCAACTTATACCGGTGTTTTTACATATATTCGTGAGCTTTTCTCTGCAACTCGTGAAGCAAAAGCTCGTGGTTATCAGCCGGGCAGATTTTCATTTAATGTTGCTGGTGGTCGCTGTGATAATTGCCAGGGTGATGGATTTACAAAAATTGAAATGCACTTTTTGCCAGACGTTTATATTCCTTGTGATGTTTGTGCCGGCAAGCGTTTTAATCGCGAAACATTATCAGTTCTATATAAGGGAAAATCGATTGCCGATGTTTTGGAGATGACGGTTTCTGATGCTTTAGAATTTTTTAAACCAATTCCAAAAATTGCCGATGTTTTAAAAACTTTAGAAGATGTTGGTTTGGGCTATATTCATTTGGGACAAGCAGCGACAACTTTGTCTGGTGGGGAAGCTCAAAGAATAAAGCTTGCTTCTGAACTTTCCAAGCGTGCAACTGGCAAAACCTTATATATTTTAGATGAGCCTACAACCGGTCTTCATTTTGATGATATTAATAAACTGTTAGTTGTTTTACATCGCTTAGTTGATGGGGGTAATACCGTAATCGTGATTGAACATAACCTGGATGTTATTAAGACTTGCGATTATGTTATTGATCTTGGACCAGAAGGTGGTGATGGTGGCGGTAAGATTGTTGCTACTGGTACTCCGGAAGAAGTAGCTAAAATTGAAAAATCATATACCGGCCAGTTTTTGCAAAAAGTCTTAGAAAATAAAAATCCCGCTTGAATAGCGGGAATGAATGAAAAAGTTAGTAGTAAGATGATCAAGAGTAGATTCTATTCGTATTCTTTGGAGCTAGCTAGATTCTCTAGCATTTTGTTTTTAATCGCCTTTGCTTCATCTGGAAGACAGTAATATTTGTCCGCGTTTTCGACATGTCTTGTAACGGCAACTCTACCTTGGTAATCAATAGCACTTACTGTTTCCGCTTCACTTATAATCTTCTGAACTAAATGTTCGGCATGATTATATCGTTTTTGTTCACTAGCTTTATTCGTAAGCCATTCGGTAGTATCAAAACAAACATGAAAAAGCCCAGAAAGCACAAAGATTGGTCTCTTGTCTTCAGTGTAATTGCTGACGTATATATCGGTAGAAAGATGGAATTTTTCAGCTAAGTCAGAAATGCTATTGTCATTAGCAATTGCCTCGCGTGCTTTCTTAAGTATTTCTTGAAAGACCGAGCAAGATTTTAGCAGAATCTCGTAAAGTCCGGGTGAAATCTTATAAGTAAATTCTCTTTCCATTATATGTACACCCCCTGATTTGTTCTGACCTGATTTTATCTTGATTCCTTCTAAATTGTCAAATCGCAATAAGGGTGATAAAATTAAACGCTATGGATAATTCTAAAATAATTACTAAAATTAAAAAGTTCCCAGACTTACCAGGGGTCTATATTATGCGCGATGTGAGGCGTAGTCCTTTGTATATTGGTAAAGCCTCATCTTTAAAACGCCGGGTAATTTCTTATTTTCAGCGACCTCAAGAAACACGAATTGAAAAGATGCTCGAACAGGTAAAAACTATCGATACTTTAAAAACAGATTCTGTTATCGAAGCTCTTATTTTGGAAAGTAATTTAATTAAAAAATATAAGCCAAAATATAATATTAAACTTAAAGACGATAAAACTTTTTTGGGTATTTTTGTCACTAAAGAAGAATGGCCACGGATAATGCCAGCGCGAATTACTCAAAAATTACCGGCTGGTGAATTTTTTGGTCCATATCCTTCTAGTGGTCAAGTTCGTGAAGCTTTGCAAATTATTAGAAAAATTTTCCCTTTTAGGGTATCTTGCAAACCACTTTCCGGGAAAGCTTGTTTTGAATACCATTTAGGTATGTGCCCAGGGGTTTGTGCTGGCAAAGTAGAAAAACAAGACTACCAAAGAACTATTAAACAAATTCTTTTATTTTTAAAAGGACACAAAAAACAAGTTATTAAAGATATTGAACAAGAAATGAAACAGGCGGCAAAAATGCAAGAATTCGAGCGTGCGGCAAAACTTCGGGATAAAATTTTTGCTCTTCGCCATATTCAAGATGTTTCTTTAATTGCCGAAGATGACTTATCTCATCCTGAAGATGTCCCGGCAAGAATTGAGGCTTACGATGTTTCCAATATCTCTGGGGCGTTCGCTGTTGGTTCAATGGTGGTTTTTAGTGAAGGGCTGATTGATAAAGGACAGTATAGAAAATTTAAAATCAAAACTGTTGAGGGGGCAAATGATGTTTCCTCGATGAAAGAAATAATTTCTCGTCGATTCGAGCACTTAGAGTGGCCAAAACCGGATTTAGTATTAGTTGATGGTGGTAAGGGGCAAGTAAATGCCGCAAAAGAAGTTTTAAAAAATAAAAAACTTAATATTCCGGTGATAGGAATTGCTAAAGGTCCGGATCGAAATAAGGACGAGATTGTTACCGATGACAACTTAAGTGTTGACAAAAAATTATTGCTTCGAGTTCGTGACGAAGCTCATCGTTTTGCTATAGAATATTATCGAAAAAAACACAGGAAAAGCTTAAAGTAATTTTGTTTTTTGGACTCTCTGCTGTATATTTAAATAGAAGATAAAAAAGGAGTTTTTTATGCGCCGTCCTCTTATTATTGGTAATTGGAAAATGAACACTTCGCTTTCTGATGCTGTTGTGTTAGTGAGCTCTATAAGACGTGCAGCGGAAGATTTGGATTCTGTAGAAGTTGTTCTTTGCCCGCCGTTTGTTTGGTTAGTGCCACTTTCGGAAGATTTGGAGCATGCTCCTAAAAATCTCCATTTAGGTGCTCAAAATATGTGGTTTGCGCAGTCTGGGGCAATGACCGGAGAAATTTCACCAACAATGATTAAGGGTTTAGTCAAATATGTAATTTTAGGTCATAGTGAACGCCGTTCTCATTTTGGTGAATCAAATGCTTTAATTAATGATAAAATTCATGCTGCTTTAAGTTTTGGAATTACACCGATTGTTTGTGTTGGTGAACTTAAAAAAACGCAACAAAAAAGAGGACGCGGCAGGCCAGATTCAGTTGAGCTGAAATCGGACGTCGTTCATCAATTGGAAGCGGCTTTAAAAGGTATATCAGCTGAAAAAGCAGAAAAAATTATTGTTGCTTATGAACCAGTTTGGGCAATTGGTACAGGTAATGCGGCTACTGGTGATTATGCTGCTGTAGTTATTGAAAAACTCCGCCTGGTTTTTGCTCGTAAATATAGTCAATCACTTTCTGAAAGAGTTAGGATTCTATATGGTGGTTCAGTTGATTCAAAAAATATTTGTGAATTTACTCTTCAGCCTGAAATTGATGGTGCGCTAGTTGGTGGAGCGTCTTTAAAAGCAAAAGAATTTATTGAAATTTGTAAGCAAGCGGCGGGGGAAGACTGACGCTTGCCAATATCCATCAAAGTACCGGACTCAAAATTCCCAGCGAGAATTTTGGTCCTAAGCGCTCGCCTCGCTCGTTCACTGCGTTCACACCTTGCCCGCTCGGCTGCGCGATTTACTTTGATAGATATATGGCTCGCTTTTGAAAATTAAGAAGTAGATAGAAAGAAAAAATATGTTAGTTACATCCAAACAAATGATTTTAGATGCAAAAAGGGGTGGTTACGCTGTTGGTTGTTTTAACACTTCTGATTTAGAAATTACAAAGGCAATTATTAAAGCAGCGGAAGCCCAACTCTCACCAGTTATGGTCGCAACTTCAGAGAAAGCAATTCAGTATGGTGGTATTGAAACGTTAGCCGCTTTAATTCGCCAGGAAGCTGAAAATGCTAAAGTGCCAGTAGCTTTACATTTAGATCACGGCAAAAGTTTACATATTGTTAAAGTGTGTCTTGAGGCTGGTTATACTTCTGTGATGATTGACGGGTCAGACATGCTGTTGGGAGAAAATATCGCCTTAACTCATCAAGCGGCAATGATGGCACACGTTGCAGATGTTCCTTGCGAAGGAGAATTGGGTGCTTTGGGGAAAGCAGGTAAAAGCGAAAGTCAATTCACTAACCCAGAAGATGTTTTAGAATTTGTAAAAAAAACAGAAGTTGATTTTTTAGCAATTTCGATCGGTTCATCTCATGGCGTCGCTGACGATGAAAAATTAAATTTAAATCTTCTTAATCAAATAAAAGCTTTTACTGACATTCCTTTAGTTTTGCATGGTGGATCGGGCATACCAGATAACGATGTTAAAAAAGTTATTGCTAATGGTATTTGTAAGGTAAACATTGATACCGATATACGACATGAATTTACCAAAGATTTACGAGAAGTTCTAAAAGATCATCCGGAAGAACAAGATCCTCGTGAGATTTTGGAAGAGGTGATGGTGGGAGTACAGAACTTAGTAGAGAGAAAAATCAAGCTATTTGGTAGTAATAACAAAGCTTAAAAACTGAGAATTAACTATTATGTATGACATAATTACAATTGGCGATGCAATGCGTGATATTTTTGTTTTTCCTGAGCTTGAAGATATGGAAAAACCAGTAACTGACGAAAAAATTAGTGCTGAAGATCATTTTGATAAATACTTAGTTTTTGGTCTGGGTGATAAAATTAATGTTTCTGATGTTTGTTTTTCTAATGGTGGTACGGCAACTAACGTGGCCGTAGGTATGGCAAAATTAGGATTCAAAACAAAGATTATTTCATCTGTTGGTGGTGACAGTAATGGTAGTGAAATCATCGACAATCTTGAAGAAAAAAAAGTTGGTACAGAAAATCTTAAAGTTTTTAAGTTGAGAAAAAGTAGTTTTTCAGTAATAGTTTCTTATAAAGGTGAAAGAACAATTTTTGTTTATCATTCTTTTAAGCCAGAAGATTTTGTTTTGCCAAAAGAGTTTAATAGCTCATGGGTTTTTCTTGGGCCGATGGCAAAAGGTTACGAAAGAATTTATAACCAAATTACAGCACTAGTTGTTAAAAATAATCTTAAAGTAGCTGTTAACCCTGGTTCGGTTCAAATCAATGCCGGTTTAGAAAGCTTTGGTGGTTTAAAGGAATTGCTAGAGGTTATATTTCTTAATCGTGAAGAAGCTCAACGTCTTTCGGGGCTTTCTGGGACACCGCAAATAAAAGATATTGCTAAAGCAATAAGTCTTCGTGGCCCTAAGATGGTTGTTATCACTGATGGTCAAGAAGGTGCCTATGTTTACACCAAAGAAACATTTTTAAAAGTTGGAATTTATCCTGGTGCAAGACTTGATGCGACTGGCGCTGGCGATTCTTTTTCTGCTGGTTTTCTGGCTGGTCTTATGCAAGGTCAACCACTTCAAGATTGTTTGAAGTGGGGAGTTGTTAATTCTGCTTCAGTTGTTGGTAAAATTGGGGCTCAAGAAGGACTGCTTTCAAGTAGCGTAATTAAAAGAAAAGTTAAAGAATATCGTTGGCCGGCAGCAGGCTTAAGATTTTCTTGAAACGTAAATGTATTATAATAAATAATAACGGAGGTTATAATGAAAATTGCCATTAATGGTTTTGGTCGAATCGGGCGAACTTTTTTTAGAGCGGCTTATGAAGAAAAGTTGGATATTGTCGCTATTAATGATTTGACGGATATTGAAACACTGGTTCATTTGTTAAAGCATGATTCAACTTATGGTCTTTTTGGCAGTAAGGTTGAGATAGTTGATGGTCAGCTTTTGGTTGATAATAAGCCTATTTCTGTATTTGCTGAGAAAGATCCTACAAAATTACCTTGGGAAAAATTAGACGTTGATATCGTGATTGAGTCAACGGGAGTTTTTACGGATCACGAAGGAGCTTCCAATCATCTTAAAGCAGGCGCTAAGCATGTAATAATTTCTGCTCCGGCTAAAGGTGAAAAAAAAGTTAAAACTTTTGTTTTAGGTGTAAACGAAGAAAAACTCGACCTGAAAGAAGATAAAGTTCTTTCAATGGCTTCTTGTACTACTAATTGTTTAGTGCCAGTTGCTGACGTTTTGCACAAAAGTTTTAATATTAAGAAATCTTCAATGTCGACTATTCATTCATATACAATGGATCAAAGGTTGCAAGATGATGTCCATAAAGATTTAAGACGAGCAAGATCGGCGACAGTTTCAATTATTCCGACGACAACTGGAGCCACCAAAGCGGCTTGCGAAGTTTTACCTGAACTTCGTGGAACTATGGATGGAATGTCTTATCGTGTACCAACTTCAACTGTTTCAATGATTGATTTCGTTGCCTTAGTGAGTAAGGAGACTAGTGTTTCTGAAGTAAATGATGCTTTCATTACCGCTTCCTTAGACCCAAAGTATCGAGAAGCTTTAGCAGTAACAGAAGAACCGTTGGTGAGTATTGATTTTAAAGGTGATCCTCATGGAGCGATTGTTGATCTCTTGTCAACACAGGTGATTGATGGTAATTTGATAAGGGTTGTTGCTTGGTATGATAATGAAATGGGTTATTCCAAAAGATTAACCAAATTTTGCCAATATATTGAAGAAAAAATAAATAAATGAGGAGTTAAAATGCGTAAAGATTGGGCATTAATTAGTATCATAGTTTTGATCTTAGTAGTAGGTTTAGGATTAGTCGGTTATTTAAAACTGTCAAAAAAAGAAATTGTTGCTAACCCTCTACCTTCAAATGATAATCAACAAGTTGCAGGGGCTGCAACAAATCAATCATATTTTGCCGAAGATGCTAAAGTAGCTTATTATTATTCCGATTTTTGTCATTGGTGCCAAAAAGAAAAAGACGAAGTTTTAGCACCTCTTGGTAATGAAGGCTATAAAGTTAAGTCAATGAACATTGGTGAAAAACCAGAACTGGCAACTCAAGCAAACGTAACTGGTACACCAACTTTTATTGCTTCTAATGGTGATCGATTGGTGGGATTTCAAACCAAAGATGTTTTAAAGAAATGGCTTGATGAGCATAAATAGCTCAAAGCTTTAAGTCTGGAAAATGGGGAATTATTATGAAAAAAAGTAACCAACTTGTAATTGGTCTTGCCTCTTTAATTATTGGTACTTTGCTTTTAGGAGCAGACAGACTATTTGTTTCGGCTAGCGCAGCAACTTATAGCCAATCGGTGACAGTGCTTACAACAGTTTCGCTTTTCTTTTTCTTGGTCGGTGTAGTTGTGTTTTTCAGGGTTATTTATAAGAGCAAATAGAAAGGACAAATGGCAGTAGAAATAAATGGTAAAGATTTTGAAATAAAACCAAAGCAAAATGTTCTCCAGAATCAAAAATGTGAAACTTTTCAAGATTTTGATGATGTCGCAATTATTCGTGATGAAAAAAAATGCATTAGTTGCGGACTTTGTCGAACAGCTTGCTTAGAGCATAATAATTTAGGTATACCAGTTGAAGTAAAAGTTGGCGAGTGTTCTTATTTTAGACCTGATGGGAAATTAAAAGTTTCTGAAAGTAATTGTACTCGTTGCGGGCAATGCATACTTGCTTGTCCTACAGGCACACTTTCCGAAAAAGAAAATATTGAAGATGTTAAAAAAGATCTTGAAAATAAAGACAAAATTGTTATCGCCCAAATCGCTCCTTCAATTCGTGTAAGTTTGGGTGAGTCGTTTGGCAAAAATCCAGAAGATATTTTAGAAGGTCAGATGGTAGCGGCTTTGAAAAAAATGGGATTTGATTATGTTTTTGATGTTAATCTAGGGGCTGACTTTACTACTTACGAAGAAGCCTATGATTTGAAGGACAGGGTACTAGAGGGTAAAACTCCTTTATTTACTTCTTGCTGCCCGGCAAGAGTTAAATTTATTGAAGATTTTCATCCAGAATTGATTCCAAATATTACCTCGGTGCGTTCACCGCAAGAATGTTTAGCGGTTATTATTAAAACCTTTTTTGCCAAAAAAATGAAAATTGATCCGGCAAAAATTTCCGTTGTTTCGATTATGCCTTGTGTCGCTAAAAAGTTTGAATCCAAAAGAGAAGGTGAAGACAAATCTGGCCAATTTGATGTTGACTGGGTTTTGACAACTCGTGAATTTATAAAAATGATAAAAGAAGCCCAAATAAATTTACCAGAATTAGAGTCAGTTGATTTTGATGCCCCTTTAGGTAAAGCAAGTGGCGCGGGAGCGATTTATGGTGCTTCTGGCGGAGTAATGGAATCTGCTGTGAGAACTTTTGCTGATATCTTTAGAAATATTAAAATTGATAAAATTGATTATGAAGAATTTCGAGGAATGGAAGGAATTAAAAAAGCAACTCTAAATATTGGTGATAAAGAAATTAAAATAGCTATTGCTACAGGTCTTGCCAATGCAGAAAAGATAATCGAAGAAATTAAAAATGGTGAAACTTATCATTATGTTGAAGTGATGGCTTGTCCTGGTGGTTGCGTTGGTGGTGGTGGACAACCAAAACCAGCAACGGTAGATACTATTAATAAACGTCGAAAAGCTTTATATGAAATTGATGCTCACAAACCCGTCAGGAAAGCGCATGAAAATCCAATTGTAAAACAAGTTTACGATGAATTTTTCGGCTGTGCTGGTTCAGAGCTTGCGCAGAAATATTTACACACAAGTTACAACACTCAACAGGCAAGAATTTGTAAAATTTAACCATAGTTTTTAAAAGAAGGAGATAGAAATGGATCGTCTTAAAGATAAAGTAGCAATTGTGACTGGATCTGGTCAAGGGATCGGTCAAGGAATTGCGAAAAAGTTAGCAAACGAAGGTTGCTCAGTTGTGGTAAGCGATCTAAACGAAGAAAGCGCTCAAAAAGTTGCCGATGAAATAAATCAATCCGGTCAAAAAGCTATGGCAATTAAATGCGATGTTTCCAAAAATCAGGAAGTGGATAATTTAATTACTAAGACAATAGAAAGCTTCGGAAAACTAGATATTTTAGTTAATAATGCTGGAATTTTTCCGTACAAACCGTTTTTGGAAATGACGGAAGAGGATTGGGATCGAGTTTTGGATGTTAATTTAAAAAGCGTTTTTTTGTGTTCGAAGTCGGCTGTAAAGGTTATGAAAGAAGGCTCGAAAATTGTGGATATTTCATCCATTGCTTCTTTTGTTGGTTTTTCTGGTCTGTCTCATTATTGTGCCTCAAAAGGTGGGGTGAATGGGTTTATCCGTGCACTAGCATTGGAATTAGCAAGCAAAAAAATCAATGTTAATGCAGTGGCTCCGGGCGCAATTAGTACGCCGGGGGCTAGCATGGGGATGACTGAGGAAACTAAAGCTCAGACTATTGCTAGTATTCCTTTAGGGCGAATGGGCGAGCCGGAAGATATTGCTAATGCGGTTTTGTTTTTAGCCTCAGACGAAGCCAGTTATATTACCGGCCAAGTTTTGGTTGTTGACGGTGGCTGGATTACGAAATAAAAAAATGAAAATTATTAATCAAATAGATGTAAATAATAAAAATGTTCTGATTCGCATTGATGGCGACGTCCCGATTGAAAATGGGGTGGTAATTGATGACGAAAGATTGCAAGCAAGTGTACCGACTCTTAGGTATTTGATAGAAAATAATGCCAAGATAACAATTATTGGCCATATTGGCAGGCCTAATGGTAAAGAGGTATCAGAACTTAAAATGCGACCAGTGGAAGATAAATTAATTGAACTTTTGGGAACACATCAAAATTGGCAAATTTTAGAAAATTTACGTTTCAATTTAGGTGAAGAAGAAAATGATCCAGAATTTTCAAAACTTTTATCAACAGGACAAGATTTATTTATCCAAGATGCTTTCGCTACTTGTCACAGGGCTCATGCTTCGACAGTAGGTGTTGCTAAGTTACTACCGACTTATGCCGGTTTTTCGGTGCAACGTGAGGTGGAAAATTTAAGTAAAATTTTAGAAAGTTCAGATGGCTTTACTATTATAATTGGTGGTAAAAAAGCAGAAACAAAATTGCCAGTAATAAAAAATTTATCCCAAAAATGTGAAAATTTCTTACTTGGTGGAGTAGTGGCAAATACTTTTTTAGCGGCATGTGATTATTATTTAGGCAAATCTTTGATTGAGAAAGAAGTTTTGAAAGAAGCTCGGGAAATAATTAAAAATTTAGATGATCAGATTAAGTTACCTCAGGATCTAGTTTTTTCAGAGTCGTTAGAAAAAGAAGAAAACTTAAAGACTCTCGCATTAGATAATTTATTAGATATCGATAATTCCTCAGCTGTTGATGTTGGGATTAAAACAATTAAAGAATTTGCTCAAATTATTGCTGATTCCAAAACCATCTTTTTTAACGGTAATATGGGGATATCTGAAATAGAAGAATTCAGTCATGGGACATTGGCAATTACTAAAGCAATTGTTGATTCGCCGGCTAAAAAATATGCTGGCGGTGGCGATACAACCTCTTTTATTCGCCAACATAACTTGGAAGATAAATTTGACTTTCTTTCAATTGGTGGTGGCGCAACCTTGGAATTTTTAGCTGGCAAGACCTTACCTGGACTAGAAGTACTTGGTTAAGGTGTAATCACTTGTCAAATAGCACTTTTTATGGTAGTGTAAACTCTATGGAAATAAAAAAAGAAAATTTATCAAAATCAAAAGTTAAATTATCGATTAAAGTGAGCTCTCCAGAGATGCGAGAGTTTTTTGCACGTGCTTATGAAAAATTAGCTCCAACTGTTGAAGTTAAGGGTTTTCGAACGGGAACAGCCCCAAAAAGTTTAACAATCTCGGCTATTGGGGAAAATAGACTTAATTCCGAAATTTTAGACATTGCTTTACAGGAAACGTATGGTAAGGCTTTAAAAAAAGAAGATATTTTACCAGTATCTCAACCAAAAGTTGATATTAAAGTTCTAAAAGATCTAACAGCTGATACGGCAGAATTAGAATACACTGTCGAAGTTGATATTTTACCAGTTGTCAAAGTTGGCGATTATAAGAAAATAAAAATTAAGAAATCTTCGGAAAGTTCTAAGACAACTGATGAAGAAATTAAACAGGTTTTATCACATCTACAGCGCCAAAAAGCGACTTTTACCGATATTGATCGTCCTTTAAAAAATGGAGATCGAGTAGAAGTTAATTTTGAAGGTTTTGAAAAAGGTGTAAAGCTAGAGAATCTTTCCTCAAATCACTATCCGGTAATTTTGGGTAGTGGTTCGCTGATTCCTGATTTTGAAAAGAATTTAATAGGTTTAAAAAAAGGTGATAAAAAAGAGTTTACTATTAAATTAGCTGATCCAAAAGATGAAAAACAACCCAAAAAATCAATTGATTTTAAGGTTGAAGTTCTAGAAACTCAAGAAGTGATCTTACCAGAATTAAATGATACATTTGCTAAAACTTTTGAAAAAAAATCTTTAGAAGATCTTAAAAAAGCTATTGGTGATGATATTATTTTGCAAAAACAAGAAGTGGAAAAAAGAAATACCGAAAACCAAGTTTTAGATGAGCTTTTGAAAATAACAGATACTGAAGTCCCTGAAGGTCTAATAAACCAAGAAATTGAGCGGCAAGTAAATGACATTCGTACACGTGCGGCAGGTATGGGAATGCCGTTTGAAAAATATTTAGAAAGTATTAAAAAAACAGAAGAAGAATTCAGAAAAGAGTTAATTCCTCAAGCTGAAAAAACAATTAAGATTGGTTTAGCTCTTGGCGAAATTGTAAAGTTAGAGAAAATTGATTCTAAAGACAAGGAAGCGGGCAAGCTTGCTCTTGACAAATTGATTAAATATGCTAAGATTAATAATTAAAAATCATAAATTTAGGAAATAACAAATGTCCAATAACTCAAAAGAAATTCAATCGAAAAAACAAAAAGTCGCTTTAATTACCGGTATTACCGGTCAAGACGGTTCTTACTTGGCCGAATTTTTGGTTAGTAAAGGTTATAAAGTTTATGGAATGGTTCGCAGAACAAGTACACCGAATTTAGAAAGAATTAACCATATTTTAGATAAAATTGAACTTGTTTATGGTGATTTATTAGATCAATCTTCAATTGCGGCAATTTTACAAGAAGTTCAACCAGACGAAATTTATAATTTAGCCGCTCAAAGTTTCGTTAAAGATTCTTGGAACGAACCTTTAGCAACTAGTGAGTTTACTGGACTCGGGGTTTTGCGAGTGTTAGAGGCTATGCGTCAAATCTGTCCTAAAGCTAGGTTTTATCAAGCTTCCAGTTCAGAAATGTTTGGTTCAGCACCTGCTCCTCAAAGTGAAAAAACACGTTTTCAGCCACGAAGCCCATATGCAGTTAGCAAGGCTTTTGGTCACTATATTACGGTAAATTATCGAGAAAGTTATAATTTATTTGCCTGTTCTGGAATTTTGTTTAATCACGAATCACCACGAAGAGGAATTGAATTTGTAACTCGTAAAATTACCGATGGTGTTGCCAGAATCAAATTAGGGTTAGCCGATGAACTAAGATTGGGTAACCTTGATGCCAAACGAGACTGGGGTTTTGCTGGTGACTACATTAAGGCAATGTGGTTAATGCTTCAGCAAGACAAACCGGACGATTATGTTATTGGCACAGGTGTCAATTATTCGGTTAGAGATTTTGTTAAAGCCTCTTTTGAAGCCGCGGAAATTAAAGATTGGGAAAAATATGTTAAAGTTGACCCTAAATTTTTGCGACCAGCCGAAGTAGTTGAACTAAAAGCCGATATTACTAAAGCAAAAAAGAAATTAAATTGGGTTCCGGAAACCGATTTTGAATCATTGGTTAAGATGATGGTTGAACGCGATATTAAATTGCTACTTACTGAACGTGTTAAAAAAGATTTAGACAAACTCCAAGAATATAGAATATAAGGTAATCAGGGGAAATATTATGAAAATCATTGTGACTGGATCAAATGGCTTTGTTGGTCAACATTTGATTGAACTCCTAAAAAAAGATTCTCGTAATCGAATTTTTCCTTTAGACCTAAAACAAGCAGATATTACCAAGTACTCACAAGTTAAAGATTATTTAAGCAAGATTCAACCTGATCAAGTTTATCATTTAGCTGGTTTTGCTTCAGGTGCTGGTAAAGACAAGGATCTTATTTTTAAAATTAATGTTGATGGAACTTCGAATATTTTAAAAGCACTCAAAGAAGTAGAAAAACCCGTAAAAGTTTTGCTTGCCTCCACTGCTTACGTTTACGGTAATACACCGACTTGCGTGACGGAAGCGGGTATTATTGATGCCAAGAGTTTTTACGACAAAAGTAAAATTGAAATGGAAAAACAGGCTTTGAAGTATCTTGGTGGAAATATTGAAATTGTTATAACGCGAGCAACAAATCACACTGGTCCTGGACAAAAATTAGGTTTTGCCACTCCGGATTTTTGCTATCAAATTACAAAAGCTAAATCTGGTGAAGAAATTCTTATTGGCAACTTAGAGGCTAAGCGTGATCTTTTTGATGTTCGCGATTGTGTCAAAGCCTATGAGCTTGTAATGCAAAAAGGTAAGTCTGGTGAAATCTATAATATCGGTACGGGCAAAACCGTTAAAATTAAAGAAGTTCTAGAAACATTAGTTAGAATTTCAAGAAAAAAACTTACTTATAAAATAGATCCAAATCGTATGCGACCATCGGATATAAAAAAGAATTGTGTGAACTCAAATAAAGTTCGAAAATTGGGTTGGCAGCCAAAAATAACTTTCGAAAAAACTCTTAAAGATACCTACAAATATTATAATTTACATAAATAAAAAAAATGTTATAATGCAAACAAATACGTCCAAGATATAGGGGGATAGTTTGTTGTCTATAATAACAACAGATAATTTTATCAAGATTGTTTTTGATGAGGCTGTACGTTATATCGAAAAACCTGATAAATCAATTACTTACTATTATCGATGTTGTGGCTATTCTGGCAAAGATCCTGGACCAATTATGCTTGGCTCAGGTGAAAAAATGCTATTATTAGGTTTAATTCGTCGATTAGCTAGCGAACTTCCTGATGAATATAGGATAGAGCATAATGCTGGTATTTTTGGTTCCAGGATTGTATTCGAAGAATTTTATCCAGAATATTGTCCTGAATTATATACGCAGGGGTAATGACCAATACGGGCGGTACGAAAATTGTGCCGCTTTTTATATGCATTGACTTTTATGAATATGTAAAGTATGATTTACGTTGAAAGGGTATTATGTCAAAAAAAGAACTCACAAATCAATATTTAGTGCCAACGGTTTTGGAAAAATCACAATTTGGTGAGCGGGCTTATGATATTTACTCCCGTCTTTTAAGAGATAGGATAATTTTTATTGGTGGGCCGATTGATGACCATGTGGCTAATTTAGTTATGGCCCAACTTTTGTTTTTAGATAGTGAAGATTCAAAAAAAGATATTTCAATTTATATTAATTCTCCTGGTGGAGTTGTCTCGGCAGGACTCGCAATTTACGACACGATTCAATATTTAGGGGCTAATGTTTCGACTATTTGTATAGGCCAAGCTGCCTCTGCTGCCGCGGTTTTGCTTGCAGCTGGTACTAAAGGTAAAAGATATGCTTTGCCAAACTCTCGAGTTATGATTCACCAAGTTATGGGTGGAGCCGAAGGTCAAGCAACGGATGTAGAAATTCAAACTCGGGAAATTTTACGAATCAAAAAAACTATTAATGAAATTTTAGCTAAACACACTGGTCAAAAAGTTGATAAGATTGAAAAAGATTCTGATAGAGATTTTTATATGTCGGCACAAGAGGCCAAAAAATACGGTCTAATTGACGAAGTTATAAAAAAATCATAATCTTACGATTGGGATTTAAAACTTTCCAGAAAAGGAGATGCTGGATATGGGGATGATAACTTTTCGTGTTTGTGCTAAGTATAACAGAGAAGGTAGTAGGAGCGCCGAGAGTGATGTAGTAAGAGTGCCATTTCATGGACAATTATCAGTGCCTGACAGTCTTACGATTCGTCAAGTATATGATCAAGTTGAAGATATTTTGCGCGGGGAATATCCTGACTTTAGAAGCCTAGTTGGAATTGAGCTGAATCGAAATTATTAGTTGAATTTGCCCCCGTCGTCTAATATTGGCAAGACTACCGAGATCTATCAGGATCAAGGGTTGGACACGCGGGTCCGAATCCCGCCGGGGGCACCAATTTTTTAAAGTAAGGTGGTGAAAAAATTGGTTTTTAACAAGGCTGCCAGAATCGCTTTTGGAAATCGTAAAGCCGAAAGATATTCTAAAGTAGGTCGTGATATGGAGGCTAGAGTTTATCAGGTGTTGAACCAAGCTTTGAAAAATGGTCAACCTTGTTTTTCAAAAGTAATCTATCACGAACCAAATGGTATTATGGATCGAGACGGAGCTGACTTTACAGTTATAAAGATTGCTGACGAGGCTATTCATTCAATTTCTTTCGGAATTAGTATATCTCGAAAGCATTGTGAAGAAAGTAAGCTGAAGCACTCAGACAGGCTTCAGATGCATTTCCCCATTAATATCAAAGATTCAACAATTGTTGAAAAGGTTGAAAAGCTATTTTTTGATCAGAGATTTTCAAGATATCTTGAAAAAGAAACAATCAAAGCGTCCGAGTAATTCAGGCGCTTTTTTAATTTCCGCGCACGATTTGACAAATTATGATATAATGTAATCAAGAATGGGGGTGATAAAAATGCAAAAAGGTACCATTTATTGGGTAGCACTTATTCTTCTAATCATTGGTGGTCTCGATTGGGGGTTAGTTGGTATTTTTGGTTGGGATCTAGTAGCTGCTATTTTCGGAGATCTTTCAACTTTTTCAAGGGTTATTTACACCTTAGTTGGGGTTTCGGCTATTTATGTTGGCATTACTGCTGCTGGTGGTAGCAAAGAGTAAGGACTTGTGGGGGTTGACATAGTTTTTGACTCAAGTTATAATGGGCTTAGTCTGTTAAGTTTAAGGAGATGATATTTTATATTGCCTTAAATTAAAAAATTAATCGTGCTTTATTAAATCGAGGATAGTCAAAAAGGTTCCGACTGTCTCGGAGCTTTTTTGTTTGTCCTTCATTCAGATTGAAGTGAGAAAGAACTTTAACAACTAGATCGTAAGAATTTTGGAGGCATTTCAGGGTTTTTACGGTTGCAAGAAAACTTCTTTTTAAAAAATTTTAGAAGACTTTAAATAAAAATTTACCCAGATGTTCATCTAGAGTAATCTAGCTTGAATATCTCAATTTATTGAGAGTTTGATCCTGGCTCAGGACGAACGCTGGCGGCGTGCCTAACACATGCAAGTCGTACGCTCGCAAGAGCGTGGCGAACGGGTGAGTAATAGCAAGGAACGTGCCTTATTCCGGGAAATACCCAGCCGAAAGGTTGGCTAATGTCCCATAGTCTCGCAAGAGTAAAGCTCCGGCGGAATGAGATCGGCCTTGTACCTATCAGCTTGTTGGTGGGGTAATAGCCTACCAAGGCAACGACGGGTAGTTGGTCTGAGAGGATGACCAGCCACAATGGGACTGAGACACGGCCCATACACCTACGGGTGGCAGCAGTTGGGAATATTGCGCAATGGGCGACAGCCTGACGCAGCGACGCCGCGTGGTCGAAGAAGCCTTTCGGGGTGTAAAGACCTTTTTTAGGGGACGATTGTGACGGTACCCTAAGAATAAGGACCTGCTAACTACGTGCCAGCAGCAGCGGTAATACGTAGGGTCCAAGCGTTGTCCGGAATTATTGGGCGTAAAGAGTATGTAGGTGGGACTTCAAGTCGAATTTAAAAGGCCGTGGCTTAACTGCGGTTCTGGATTTGAAACTAAAGTTCTAGAGTTTAACAGGGGCAAGTGGAACTCCCGGTGTAGCAGTGAAATGCGTTGATATCGGGAAGAACACCAATGGCGAAGGCAGCTTGCTAGGTTAATACTGACACTGAGATACGAAAGCGTGGGGAGCGAACGGGATTAGATACCCCGGTAGTCCACGCCGTAAACGATGCAGACTAGCTATCAGAAGTATCGACCCTTCTTGTAGCGAAGCTAACGCGTTAAGTCTGCCGCCTGGGAAGTACGGTCGCAAGACTAAAACTCAAAGGAATTGACGGGGACTCGCACAAGCGGTGGAGCATGTGGTTTAATTCGACAATAAGCGAAGAACCTTACCAGGACTTGACATCTAGAGAAGGCCGCAGAAACGTGGCCGTGCCCGCAAGGGAGCTCTAAGACAGGTGCTGCACGGTTGTCGTCAGCTCGTGCTGTAAAGTGTGGCCTTAAGTGGTCCAACGAGCGAAACCTGTGTTCTGTGTTAATTTTCACAGAAGACTGCCGTAGTTTATACGGAGGAAGGCGCAGACGACGTCAAATCAGCGTGGCTCTTACGTCCTGGGCAACACACGTGCTACAATGGTAGAAATAAAAAGTTGCAAAACCGTAAGGTCAAGCAAATCTTTTAAAAACTGCCCCAGTACGGATTGAGGTCTGCAATTCGACCTCATGAAGTTGGAATCGCTAGTAATCGTGGGTCAGCATACCACGGTGAATACGTTCTCGAGTCTTGTACACACCGCCCGTCAAGTGAGCCGAGTCGGCGGGGCCCGAAGTCTGATGTTATGTTGGACCACGGCCAAGTCGGTAAGGAGCACTAAGTCGTAACAAGGTATCCCTTGGGGAATCAGGGGATGGATCACCTCCTTTCTAGGGAGTAAACACCTAGCCTCACTTTTTGTGAGGATAGCAGTGTCGATCGTCGTGCATTATGATTTTGTAATGGAGACGTCTTTCTTGCAGCCGTAAAAGATCTGAATGCCTCTTTTTAATTGGTCTAATTTTTGATATCCTTAAAATAGTAAAAAATAATTTAGTAAAAGGTAGGGATAATGAGATCCCAGGCGTCTAAAAAAATATTTTGGGTTTTTATTTTCTTTTTAGTTTTAATTATTTCAGCAGTTTCAAGTTTTTTATTAGCAAAGTATTTAAAAACTAATAAATCAGTTAAGTCGGCATCTGTATCAATAACACCTGTTGTGACTAAATCGCAAGAAGTAAATTATAAAACTTATACTAATGAAATTTATGGCTTTTCTTTTAAGTACCCTTCAACTTGGCAAGAGCAAAAGAGCGGTGCTGGTTCGTCTAATAAAGAATTAATTTTTCAAGTGGGTTTTAATAATTCGAGCAGTGCCCAAGATGCGAGTCAAGCAGATAAAACAGATGTCTCTAATTTAAAGAAAAATATTTACCTTAAAATCTACGAACCAAAAAAACAATTAACTTTGTTAGAATGGATTAATAAAAGTTATAATTCTTCAAATGGTTTTAAGTTAGGTTCAGAAATTGAGATGGCAGGTCAAAAAGGTTATACAGTTCAAAATATTAATCCGGAAAATTATAATTATGCTTACGCGGTTTCTGAAGATAATTATATTTTTGAATTTGGCACCAACTATCAAGATAGTAGTAAAAACGATTTATTAAGTGAGCTTAGCAAATCATTTCAATTATTACCTTAGCTTCTTGAAAAAATTAACAGATTGGTATAAAATTAGAAAGTAAAAGGAAGGTAAAACTTTTATTGGTTTAGCGGACGATTAGCTCAGTAAGGAGCGTGGCATTGCTTGATAATTTGGTGGGCGCATAGCTCAGCTGGTTAGAGCGCGTCACTGATAATGACGAGGTCCCTGGTTCGAGTCCAGGTGCGCCCACCAAGTTATCAAGGTTAGATGATTAAGTTATGATTATTACACCTCACCTATTAGCAGGATCGGCGGTAGCCGCAGCTGTAACTGATAACTGGCTGTTAGCATTTTTAGTTGGCTTTTTTCTGCACTTTATTTTAGATGCAGTTCCTCACGTTGATCCGGGTACATTTTTTAACCCAGAAAGAGATGAAAATAAACCTTGGCCAACTTGGATATACATTTACGCTCTTTCAGAATTTATAATAATTTGGGCAATAATTATTATTTTGTTTCAACATAAATCAAATTTCGATGTTATTATCGCTGGTGGAATGGGTGGAATTGCCGTTGATATTATAGACAATAACCCATTTAGATCTTTACGACAGTTACCGCTGCTTAAACAAATCCATTCGATTCATAAAAAATTTCATTTTGATCTACCGAAAGAAAAGTGGTTTTTGGGGGCAATTACCCAAATAATAGTTATAGGAGTAAGCGTATGGTATTTATTAAAATTTTAATTTTTTTGGCATGTACGGCAGTAGCGATTCTTATTTTGAAGTATACTGATCGAGTTGTAAGAATAGTTGGCAAAATGGATTGGGCAGAAAGACATTTAGGAATGGGGGGTACTTATACAGCTTGGAAGTTGATAGCCATATTGCTGATAGTTGGAAGTTTGGTCTATTTAACATCAGCTGCTTGGTAAAACTTGTATTTCTTTTCTTAAAACTTATCATCATGGGCCTGTAGCTCAGTGGTAGAGCAACTCCTTTGCAAGGAGAAGGTCGGAGGTTCAAATCCTCTCAGGTCCACCACGAAATTAACAGGTTTAGTCCTGCTTTTTTTGTATATACTTGAGAGGAGCTGGAACCCTTTATGTCGATCATGTTTGCATATCCTTAATTTAGTTTATATTCACTCTGGTTAAATCTAGGCGCTAAAATATTGACAATATCAGTGTTTTGTTATATAATGTGCAGGATAAGGGAGGTGAGACGCTAATGAAGTTTGTGCTAAGGGTATCGAAGGTCCAAGGGTTACATGCCGCTCAGGATCTAGTGTTGAGTCTATGTCACCAGTTTCATAGGAATCAAAAATTGAGAATAACTTTCAAGAAGAAGGGGCATAATGATGTCGTTGTTCACCCCAATGGAGATGGTTTTGTCACTCAGGCGACAGAGGGAGGAATGCATCTAAACTGGCAAGTGGGCACAGATCGACAGCCCGTCAAGACAATGGCTGATAGAGTTGTTGTGGAGACGACTCTCAAAGAAGGGCTGTTGCAATAACTTCAAGCATCGAGTGCTTTTAACCGGTGGAGATTCGATATATCTCTATTGACTGTCACTTCCTAGTGTTGTGACAGTTTTTTTGATACTAATTCTTTGGAGTTGATTAGTGGAAACTTATTAAGGTTCGTATATTTCTTTTAGTATTGGATACCATTCGAATATATACTCGAAGAAGGGGTTCCAAGTTTTTAGCCTCAGGTCCACCATAATGTATTTGAAACTACAACAATTGTAGTTTTTTTGATATAATAAAAATGTAATTTGTAAAAAACAAAAACAAACAAGCATTAGTTTTTTAAGCTAATATAACTAAAAATTAATAAAATAGGTGAGGGGGTAATGTGTCCAAAAAGAAGTTAAATGAAAAATTAAACGACGTTTTTTTGGAAAAACGTCGTTTTGCCGAACTGTTTAAAGAGGAAAAGGAAGCTCGTGAGTATGCTGAAGAAATTATTACAACGATACGAGAACCTTTGGTGGTACTGGATACTGATTTAAAAGTAATCTTAGCTAATAAAGCCTTCTATCAGACTTTTAAAGTTAACCCTAAGGAAACCACGAATCAGTTTATTTACGATTTAGGCAATGGTCAATGGAATATTCCCAAATTAAAAAAATTGTTGGAAGATATTCTTCCTAAAAATAATTTCTTTGACAGTTTCGAAGTCGATCATAATTTTGAGACCATTGGGCCAAAAGCGATGTTATTGAATGCTCGACGCATACCTCGACCGCCAAAAAAGCCGAAAATAATACTTTTAGCTATTGAAGATATTACTTACCGCAAAAAAAAGGAACAAGACAAGCTAGAAACATCAGAGTTGCGTTATCGTCGGTTATTTGAAACGGCTCAAGACGGTATACTTTTGGTCGATTTTAAGACAGGAATAATTAAAGACGTTAATCCGTTTTTAATTAATTTACTTAACTACTCTAAAGCTGATTTTCAAAAAAAACATCTTTGGGAAATTGGTGTTTTTAAAGACATTATTATGTCGAAAAAGCATTTTCTTGCCTTGCAAGCCAAAAAACATGTTCATTTCAATAATTTACTATTAGAAACTAAAAATGGAAAAAAAATTGAAGTTGAATTTATTGCCAATGCTTATAGGACAGATGGGGAATTAATAATTCAATGCAATATTCGTGATATTACCAAGCGCAAACAGACAGAAGAGGAGTTAAAAGCTTCCGAACTAAAATACTCAACTTTGGTAGAAAAAGGAAACGATGGCATTTTAGTTATACAGGGTGCAGGTGTGCTTGAGTACGTAAACTCAGTAATTTGCCAAATGACAGGTTTTACAAAAGAGGAAAGTATTGGAAAATCATTTCTAGATTTTTTGTCTCCCGAGTATAAAAAAATTGTCGCGGAAAGGTACGAAAAAAGATTAAAGGGTCAAGACGCGCCAAATAGATATGAAATAGAAATTTTATCAAAAACTGGAAATAAGCTACCGGTTGAAGTGAATTCTTCCAGGATTATTTATAAAGATAAACCGGCGATCATGGCGATTATTAGAGATATTACCGAGCGCAAACAGACAGAAAATATTCTTAAAGCTCGTGCCCGTCTTTTAGTGTTTGCCAATAGTCACTCTATGGATGAGCTGTTGGAAGAGGCACTAAACGAAATAGAAAAACTCACAGGTAGTCTTATTGGTTTTTTCCATTTTGTAAATTCCGATCAAAAAACGCTAACATTGCAAAATTGGTCAACTAGAACAAAAAAAGAATTTTGCAAAGCTGAAGGCAAAGGATCACATTATGCAATAGAAAAAGCTGGTGTTTGGGTAGATTGTGTTTATCAGCGCAAGCCGGTTATTCACAATGATTATGAGTCTCTTTTGAATAAAAAAGGTATGCCAAAAGGTCATGCAAAAGTAGTTCGCGAATTAGTAGTACCAGTGATCCGTGGTGATAAAATTATGGCTGTGCTAGGTGTTGGAAATAAATCGAGCAATTATGACGAGCAGGATGTTAAATTAGTCTCCTTTTTCGCTGATCTTACTTGGGATATTACTGAGGCCAAACTTGCGGAAGTAAACCTTATAAAACTAAACCGTGCGTTACGGATGGTGGGTGAAATTAATCAGATGCTAATTCATGTTACAGACGAAATAGACTTATTGAGTGAGGCGTGTCGTATTATTGTTGAAACTGGTGGTTACCGCTTAGCGTGGGTTGGTTATGTCAAACATGATGAAGCAAAAACCATACTTCCTATAGCTCATGCTGGACTCGAATCAGGCTACATTAAAAAAGCCAAGTTAACATGGGCAGATACTGAGCGTGGTCGCGGGCCAGGAGGGATAGCTATTCGTACAGGCAATCCTAGTATTGTACACGATATTGCTACAGATCCAACTATGTCCCCATGGAAGGAAGATGCTTTAAAACGAGGTTATAAGTCAATTATTGCTTTACCACTTGTTGGCGATGATAAAGTATTTGGTGTAATTGGTATTTATTCGATTAAATCAAATACATTTGCTCTGGATGAAATTAAGCTATTGAAGGAATTAGTGGACGATCTTGCTTTTGGTGTTACCTCACAACGTGTTCGTGTTGAACATGGAAAAATTGAACAAAAATTAAAAGAATCAGAAATAAAATTCGAAACTATATTTGAAGATTCTAAAGATGGTTTACTAGTTGCTGATCCGGAAACTAGTAAATTTAGTACGTGTAATACAGCAATATGTAATATGCTAAGATATACAAAAAAAGAATTGTTGGATTTAGGGGTTGACGATATTCATCCTAAAAAAGATGCACCATTTGTTAAAAAAATATTTAGAGAACAGGTAAAAGGAAAACTTAAACTTGTTTCAAACCTTCCGGTGTTAAGAAAAGACGGTAGTATTTTTTATGCTGATATAAATATATCGCGGTTGATTGTTAATAGAAAAATGTATCTTCTGGGTAGCTTTCGTGACGTTACTGAGCGAAATAGAATGGAACAGGCTAAAGATGACTTTTTAAATATGGCAACCCACGATTTACGAACTCCCGTGTCTGTTATAAGAGCCAATACAGAAATGATACTAGATGGTGACTATGGTGAAATTCCTCCTAAGTTAAAAGTGCCTTTAGAAGATGTTAGTAGGGCCAATACGAATTTAATAAACATAATTAATGATTTTCTAACTATGTCTCGAATAGAAAAAGGGAAAATTACTATTGTTCCTAAATTGATTGATTTAGTGCCAATCTTAGGTTATATAGTTAAGCAAACAAAACCATTGATAGAAAAAAAAGGTTTAAAATTTAATTATAAAATACCAACAAAAATACCTAAAGTTATGGCAGATTGTGAAAAAATTCCTGAGGCCATTGTTAATTTACTTGATAATGCTATTAAATATACTGACAAAGGTTCAATTAGCTTAGAAGTTTTAGCTAAAGAGAACTCAGTTATTGTGGCAATAAAGGACACGGGTATAGGAATAGCTAAAGATCGACAAAAAGAACTATTCCAAAAATATGCCCAGGTTAGTGATGGTAAGAAAATACCTCTTGGTAAAGGAACGGGACTTGGTTTGGGTTTATATATTGCTCGAAAAATTATAGAAGGTTGTGGAGGTAAAATTTGGGTCGAGGCAGAGCTTGGTAAAGGTAGTACATTTTACTTTTCATTGCCAATTTTAAAAATTAATAAAGAAAAAGATATGTAAAAAATAAAAATGGAGGGAATATGACAAACAATCAAAACAATGGAGATCAGTCTGGTCAATTTCAGCAAACAAGAAAAAAAATTATTTTCATCGAAGATGATAGAATGTTAGTCAGAGCCTATCAGGACAAGCTAGCTATGGAAGGTTTTGAAATGGATAGTGCTTTCGATGGTTTGGAGGCAATTCAAAAATTAGGATCCATTGATTACGATCTGATTTTACTTGATCTGATACTTCCGAAAATTAATGGCCTTGATGTTTTAAAACAGCTTCGTTCTTCTGGATGGCCAGCTTCCAAAAAACCAGTTATCGTTTTTTCTAATCTTGGTGATGCTACAGATATTAATATGGCAAGAAAACTTGGTGCCGACGACTATTTAGTGAAAGCAAATCTTACGCCAAATCAAGTGGTAGACAAAATTAGACAGTATTTAGAGTAAAAAAATATTTTAAGAATAAAAAAGGTCAATCTTGAAGTTATCTCTGATTGACCAAAGTAAGGATCTGTCTATTTATTCTGTTTCCAATGTTGTCGAAAAGGGTGTTGAGGAACTATTCTTTAGAGTAGCCCCTACTTCTTTTGTTTTGTAACCAGTTTTTCTTATCCGAATGATATATGTACTATCTTGCCAGTTATCAGCAAGAATAGTGAATTTGCCGTTACCATCAGTTTTGCCAGACACTACAAAATGTTCTCTATTCACATCCAGGATGTCTATAAAGACATCTGGTGCTGTAATGACTTGCTCTTGTAAATCTTTTTGATAAATTGTACCAAAAAGATTTACAATTTGCAGCGGTAGAGATGTTATCTCTATTATTCCAGATGTTCTTTCGTATCCAGAACGCGATTCCCAGTATGCGGGATATGTTGGTGGTGATCCCCAAATTGTAGCAAAATCTTGGTTTTCGGAAGAATTATTAGGATGGCCAGCTGACCAATTGGTGTAAGTAACCGGTTCACCACTAGTCCATAACCAATTACCTTCCGAGACTGAATCTGTCAACCCTATCCAGAGTCTTTCTGGCGGAAAAGTTTTGAGTATCCATTCTTCTTCTGCTGTATTGCGAATAGTAGCTAAATGACCACCAACACTTATTGCTTCAGTTTCTGCTTCATTCCATGTCATTACTGGTGAAACTGTTTTGGAATAGTAGTGACCATTAAGAGGGCACAATACCCAAGAATGACTACTAGCATAAATATTGCTTGGCAGAGAAAACACTGTGCAAGCAAGAGCGGTAAACAAAACTTTTTTCATGTTCGTCTCCTATCTGTTAAAGAACTTATTCTAATATACTTGTTATTGCCAAAATGTCAAGGTTGCAACTTCTCTAAAATCCTTGACGAAAAGGGGTTTTTATGGTATAGTAACATGTTCTAATAGTTAAAAGAGGAGGTTACCTTGTTGTGGAAAAATACAGAGCTATTGGTGGCAGTGTTTTTGTAGAAAACGGTTATCAACCGTCAAAAGTTAGACTAACTGACGAAGAATATCCTCGAGCAGTATCGAGACTTGTTTACCATTGCTGTGATGTTGTGCCTTGGATGTATGATCGGCCAACGCGTCAGATCAATCTCTGCTTAGCCAAAAGATGCATAAAGCCCGCTAAAAATGAATGGTGGGTTTATGGTGGCAGTATGAATCCTGGAGAGTCTTTGCTGGAAACCGCTCGTCGTCACTTTGAAGATGACACGGGCCTTTTGATTGGTGTCGAAAGGCTAAGAAGACTTTTCGCTTCTAGTGATATTCAGCAATATCTTTGGTCCGATGGTGTCGGTGGATATTCAATGCATGTTTTCGCAGACACTTTTGCTTTCGAAATGACGCCGCAAGAATTGGCTTTCGCTCAAAATCATTTGCGAGCGAGCGAATATTATCCGGAAAAAGGAATAGTATTGTTTAACAGACAAAAGTTACTAGGTGTCCAGGCTCATCCTGGTATTGTCCGAATATGGGATGCGGTGAATAGGGTTTTTGTCAAGTAAATTGCTACAACATAAGGTATACAAACAAACAAGGGATGTATTAATACATCCCTTTTAAAATACTCCTTGCTCTTGACAAACTTCTTGAATTATATTCAAATCTGAAATATCTTGAGTGTGGATAGAGCTACCTTAATTTAATATCTAATTAAGGTAGAAAGTGAGGTCGAGCTATCCGAGAGTTTAGTTCTAATTTTTGAAAGAGGAAAAAATGGTTTTACAAGATTGGACAACTGCGGTAACCGACAGTTGGACAGCAATTTGGGATCGTTTTGTAAATTTCTTGCCTAATCTTATTGGCGCAATTATCATTTTAGTTATTGGTTGGCTTATTGGTATAATTGTTGCGATTGTTATCGACCGACTTTTTCGAATTATTGGTTTACAAACCTTGTTTGAAAAAGCTAAAGTCGAAGATGTTTTGAAAAAAGGCAATATTGATAAAGACACAACAGCTTTATTGTCGTCAGTAGCTAAATGGATAATTTATCTAGTTGTCTTTATTGCGGCTGCTAATACCTTAAAATTGCCTGATGTCGCATTATTCTTAGACAAGATTCTTGCTTATGTCCCAACAGCTGTTGCTGCTGGTGCCATTTTGCTTATTGGGTTAGTTTTAGCTCATTTCTTGTCAAATGTGATTAAAGGTGCCATGGCGGCAGCTGATTTTGCCATGTCAGACGCAATTGCAGCAATTGTCCGTTATGCAATTATTGTTTTCACATTCTTGGCTGTTTTGGTCCAACTAGGTATTGCCGAAGCGCTTATTAGAACCATGTTTATTGGTTTGGTAGCTTTCTTGGCAATTGCTGGTGGACTTGCTTTTGGTTTGGGCGGTAAAGACGTGGCCCAAGACATTTTGGAAAAAATTCGTAAAGAATTAAAATAGTCTGTTAAGTAACAGAGAAAAAATGGAGAAATTTTTGCTAAAAGTAATTTTTCTCCATTTTTTTATTGATTAAAAAAAATAAAAAGTTTAAGATATAAATATAAATGGGGAAAAATGCGACAAGAAAAATATCTTAAGCAAAAAAAACGTAGTTTTACCCCCACAACCAATCATCGATTGGTGTCGGGGTTTACCTTAATAGAACTCTTAGTAGTGGTAATGATTGTTGTGGTTGTTGCTGGTCTTGTAATTACTAGTCTTGCTCCTGCCAGAAGAAAAAGTCGTGACAGTAAAAGAGTTACTAATTTGGATGCAATTCGTGGAGCGCTAGAGACATATAAAAATGAAAAAGGTACTTATCCAAGCACTGGTTCAAGTTGGGTTTTAAGTAGTAATACATGCGAGGCAAGTTGTGATTCGTCAGCGACTGTGCGTTCTTGGTTTACTGACAACGCTAATTCGCTTCATAATATTTTAAAAGTTTATTTATCACCTTTACCACAAGATCCTCTTCAAGGTAAAGCTTATAGTGATGAAGCGGGCACAACAGAAACCTATGCCTATTATTACGGTTCTAATGGTTCAGGTTACAAATTGATGGCACGGTTGGAAGAAGGAAACGAACTAATGATTAATGATGGCGGAGTAATGCCGTCTACTGGTGTTTCGTCAAAAATGTATGAAGTTTATAGTTTAGATGCCTCTACATGGAAGCCGTCAGATCCTCCTCCCCCAGCAATTAGTAATGGTGGGAATGTGATAATTTCTGAGGTTTATTACGATGTTGCCCCAGACAAAGGTCCGTCAGGAAGTTATGGACCAGGGGGGAATGATGGTATGGAACAAAGTTTTGAATGGATTGAACTTTACAACCCAACGTCTGGATCTGTTGATATGGATGGATGGAAAATTTCTTCCCTCTATGGATCTGTAGGCAATATAGCCGGACTCGAAAAAGCTGCTGGTCGCACAACTACTATTGGGTCTCATGAGTTCGCTATGATAATACCTACTACAGGAGTGGGGTTTATTGCTAAATGGCCAGGATATCCTGACGCAAAAATTTTCGTAGCAAGCGCTTTTTTTTTAAACAACAATGGCGACTCTCTTGAATTGAAGAATCCATATGATCAGGTAGTTGATCAATTAAGCTGGGGAACAACTGCAACACCCCTTCCTCATTTAGCCGATGTTGCTGAAGGCCATTCATTGGCTAGAACTAGTGCAACCAGTGGCTTTGTCGATGACGCAAGTCCAAATCCAGGTTCTTTTTAATAGAAAACTATTGACAATAATCAAAGGTCTTGTTAAAATCAAAAAGGAGTTAAAACTGATGTATGGAAAAGACAATCTAGGAGAGGGGGCGCGCGGCTAACAACGTAAGCTTTTTTAAGCTAACTTTGTGTTTTGTCCGCCGTCAAGGCGGTTTTTTTAACATCATAAATAAAGGTTGTTAGATAATCAGAGGATTAGAGATTGCTCTATTCATCCGATTATCCAGTAATCTGGCTACTTTAACAACAGAATCATCAGTGCCTTGGTAGTTGTTTTATCAATTTAGTTTTTCATAAGAGCATATGGAGGATGCCTTGGCACGGAAGACCGATGAAGGACGCGGTAGGTGCGCGATACGCTTCGGGGAGGAACCAAACATCCTTTGATCCGAAGATTTCCGAATGGGGAAACCCAGCCTGCGAAGAGCAGGTTGCCCTGTGTAGAATTCCCAGTGCTAGTTGGAGCCTTTTGATCCATTTAAATTTTTAGGGATCAGATTTTAAGGCCTTCAATCCCGCTAGTGCTTGGGCTTCTGCATAGGGAGGGTACGCGGTGAACTGAAACATCTTAGTAACCGCAGGAAAAGAAAACAACACTCATCTAAAATGAGAAATTAAAGCTTCTCTCGAGAACGCTTTAGTTTGTGATTCCCTAAGTAGTGGCGAGCGAACAGGGAAAAGTCTGATTATTATAAGAAAATTTTATTAGTCGAATGAGTCTGGAAAGGACGACCAAAGAGGGTAATAGTCCCGTAGATTAAAATAAAGTTTTGACTGTAATAATTACTAATTTCGTCTTTGACGAGATTGGGCAAGTATTTCTAGCCACGTGTAAGCTAGAAAGAAGATGGGAGGATCGTCTCCCAAGACTAAATATCTTCCGTGACCGATAGTGAACTAGTACCGTGAGGGAAAGGTGAAAAGTACCCCTAATTGGGGAGTGAAATAGTACCTGAAACCATATGCTTACAAGGAGTCGGAGCTTCGTCTTTTGACGGGGTGACGGCGTGCCTTTTGTAGAATGAACCAACGAGTTAGCTGGCAGTGGCTTGGTTAATCCGCGATAGCGGAGAAGCCGTAGCGAAAGCGAGTCTGAAAGGGCGTTTTTGTCGCTGTCACTAGACCCGAAACCGGGTGATCTATCCATGGGCAGGGTGAAGCTCTGTGAAAGCGGAGTGGAGGCCCGAACCCGGACGCGTTGCAAAACGTCGGGATGACCTGTGGATAGTGGTAAAATGCTAATCGAACCCGGAAATAGCTGGTTCTCCCCGAAATATATTTAGGTATAGCGATTTGTATGGTCTCTAGCGGTAGAGCTCTGGATGATTTTGCCGGTGAAAGTCGGCGAATTAATCAAACTCCAAATTCTAGAGATTTAAAGCAAGTCAGTCAGACTGTGGGGGCTAAGCTTCATAGTCGAGAGGAAAAGAGTCCAGACCGCCATCTAAGGTCCCAGAGTATAATTTAAGTGGGAAAGGATGTCGCAGTCCATTGACAACCAGGAGGTTGGCTTAGAAGCAGCCATCCTTTAAAGAAAGCGTAACAGCTCACTGGTCAAGGTTTGCGGCGCCGAAAATTTAACGGGGCTCAAAATTATCACCGAAGATGCGGACCCGACGTAAGTCGGGTGGTAGGGGAGCGTTCTTAACTGAGTGAAGGTGACTCGTGAGGGTTGCTGGACGGTTAAGAAGTGAGAATGTTGGTATGAGTAACGAATTAGGCCGACGAGAAATCGGCCCACCAAATATCTAAGGTTTCCCTCGCAACGATAATCGGCGAGGGGTTAGTCGGGCCTAAGCCCGTGAGGGCGATGGACATGGCGTGAATATTCGTCAACTGTTAAAAGACTATATTGTCATGACGCGTTTTAGAGGCTTTGCCAATCTTATGGTTGAAAGGTAAAGTTAAAGAAGCGACGAGAAAAGTGGCAATCCACTACTTTCAGCATCCGTACCATAAACCGACGCAGGTGGATAGGTAGAGAATACCAAGGTGATCGAGCTAACTTTCCCAAAGGAACTCGGCAAAAAAGCATGCGTAACTTAGGGATAAGCATTGCCCCGCCTAGCGGGGCCGCAGCAAACGTTTTTCAGGCGACTGTTTATCAAAAACTTAGGTCCCTGCGAACCATTCTTGGAATGTATAGGGGCTGATGCCTGCCCAGTGCTAGAAGGTTACGGAGAGAGGTGATCTCAAGTCGCAAGACTTGGGTGAGCTTTGAACTTAAGCCCTAGTGAACGGCAGCGGTAACTATAACCGTTCTATGGTAGCGAATTTCCTTGTCGGGTAAGTTCCGACCCGCACGAATGGCATAACGGTCTGAAAACTGTCTCTGGGAAAGGCTCGGTGAAATTACAATGCCGGTAAAGATGCCGGTTACCCGCAGCAAGACGGAAAGACCCCATGAAGCTTTACTATAGCTTGATATTGGGTTAAACCTTCGATTGTATAGAGTAGGTGGGAGCCTTCGGGCGAAAGTGTAACACCACCCTGTTGGAGTTTTAATTCTAACCCTCACAAAAAGTGAAGGGACAGTGTCTGGTGGGTAGTTTAACTGGGGCGGTTGACTCCTAAATTGTAACGGAGTCGTTCAAAGGTTGACTAGCTCTGTATGGAAAGCAGAGTGATAGTGCAAACGCATAAGTCAGCTTGACTGCAAGACTTACAAGTCGCGCAGATGCGAAAGCAGGAGTTAGTGATCCTCTGGCACAGTACGAAGTGGCCAGAGCTCAACGGATAAAAGCTACTCTGGGGATAACAGGCTGATCGCGCCCAATAGTCCACATAGACGGCGCGGTTTGGCACCTCGATGTCGGCTCATCCTATCCTGGGGCGGAAGTACGTCCCAAGGGTTTGGCTGTTCGCCAATTAAAAGGGTACGCGAGCTGGGTTCAGAACGTCGTAAGACAGTTCGGTCCTAATCTGCTGTGGGCGTTCGAAGTTTGAGGGAGGCTACTCCTAGTACGAGAGGACCGGAGTGGACGAACCTCTGGTGTACCAGTTGTTCTACCAAGAGCATTGCTGGGTAGCTATGTTCGGTTGGGATAACCGCTGAAGGCATATAAGCGGGAAGCCCGTCCTAAGATTAGACTTCGTTTAAGGTTCCCGGAAGACCACCGGGTTGATAGGCTTCAGGTGTAAGATTGGCAACAATTTCAGCCGAGAAGTACTAATAAACCAAGAGAAACTTTTTTGACGAAACAACTACTAAGGTACTGATGAAAAATAACTAATAATTCACAACAAACAATCTACAACTTGTTGTAGTTGGTGATTGTAAGTTGTAAGTTAATATAATCCTTCGCAATTTAAGTGCTGGTGTTTTAGCGTGGTGGGTACACCTCTTTCCATTCCGAACAGAGAAGTTAAGCACCATAGCGTCGATGATACTCGGACCGCAAGGTCCCGGGAAAGTAGATCGACGCCAGCACTTAGCTTACGAGGGATTTTTTAGTACTTATATTTCCTAGGTTAGTAATATCTGTAAATTTTTTGTATAATGTAAGAGACGAAAAAAGGAGGTTGTGATAATTCCGGTACGCAATATTTATAAATTTTTTCTACTAATTTTTTTATTATTTACCATAGTTTATGGTATTTTTGGTCCTCCTTATGAAACTGCTTACGCAGCGCCAGTAACGATTGGAACATCAACTAGCGCTAGTGCCACCACTGGAGCCGAATATAGAAAGAGCTTTTATGACAGCACGAATTCTACCTATTGGTCGTTTTATTATAATGGCTCGGCTATTGCTTACAAATACTCAACTGATGGAGTGACATGGAATGGAACAGGCACAATTGCTGAAAATACTTCTGATTTTTCAATTTGGGCCAACGGCACAACTGTATATCTTGCAACATCAAATGGGATCGTTCTTAATGTCAGACAAGGCACTGCCGCTGCTACCTCTATTACATGGGGTTCTCCCGTGACAGCAAGTGGTGCATATTCGATTACTGGTGCTCCCGTTATTACTCAGGATACAAACAACAAAATATGGGTGGCTTGGCCTTATGATGATGGTGGTTATGGAGCAAGTGGAATTTTTGCCAGAAGATCAACGAATGTTAATGACATAACTGCTTGGGATGCTATTAACACTCTTAGCACAGACCTTACTAGCGTTAATATTGTTCCTCTTACAGGAGGAGATATATATGCAGCCTGGGTTAGCGGAACTACTTTAGCTGGGAAAAAATATACTAATGCTAGCTCTAGTTGGGATGCTTCTGCAACTACTGTGGTCAGCACCGCGACCACAGACTATTCTTTAGTATCAGATGCATCGGGCAATATTCATTTAGAATATCTTTCTTCCGGTTCAATCTATTACACAAAATATTCCGGGACATGGTCGAGTGCTGTAACAATTCAATCTGGTAGTGCTACCCATCCTTCAATTACTATAGATACAGCGTCTGGCGATCTTTACGCTTTTTATGCAAACACGAATACAATATATTACAAAAAAGGTGTTTCTCCTTATGCTTTAGCCAATTGGGATGCCGCCGCCACATCTCTTTATGGAACAGGAACCAATGTTAGCCCTTCTGCAAGTTATCAAACGACTGGTAGCAAAGCTTTTCTTTCTTGGACTAACGGTGCTGCTAGTCCTTACAATGTTTATTTCGACAATAGCATAGCAACTTCTTCTGGCCCAGCTACTCGCTACTGGATTAATAACACAAGCGGCAATTGGAATGATACTGCTAACTGGTCAGATACATCTGGCGGTACGGGTGGCGCAACAGTGCCAGTAGCCGGAGATACAGCCATTTTTGACAATGCCGGCAGCGCTCACAATGGCGCGTTAACAATTGATACTGCTATTGATGTTGCAACGCTTGATTTTCAAGCTGCTTACATAGGTGCCATTACTCAAGGTGCTAATACAATAACAACATCCACTGTCATGAATTTGAATGGCACAAGTTTAACTGCCGGAGCAGATATTACTGCTTCTGGTACTTTAACTATAGGAGCAAGTAAAACATTAGACATTAATGGTCACAATCTTACTGTTACGGGTGTTTTTACTAATAATGGCACATTAAAACAAACTGGTGACGAAACAACTGTCAGCTTAACAAATGACACAGCTCACGGCACGGTTGAGTATTCTGCCACTTCTGGTACAAGAAACATTAGAAATTGGACATATTATAATTTAAAAATTAATGGTACGGGTGGCACATTCAGATTACCAGCCACTGCTACAACCACGGTTAATGGTGATTTAGATGTGACCGCTGGCACCCTAACAACTAATGATGGAACGACTAATAGAAATATTACGGTTACTGGCAACGTTACTATTGCTGGAACTTTGACAGCAAATGCTTCAACTATTACCTGTACTGGAAACTGGGCTAATTCAGGTACTTTCACCGCTAACACTTCAACAGTTATTTTCAATAAAGCTTCTAGCACTCAAACCTTAAGCTCTGGTGGTGTAGATGCTGGAAAATTTTTTAATAATCTTACTCATTCTGGAACTGGAACGCTTCAGCTTATAACCAATAATCTTGATGTTAATGGCATTTTTACCAACTCGGCTGGCACTTTCGATTCCAATAATTTGAACATGAATTTTGCCGGACACTGGAATAATACCGGTACTGCTATATTTATAAGGGGTTCTGGCTTATTTTACTTTGATGGCACAACGACTCTGACAGATTCTTCTTCAAATGCTGATGATTTGGGAACATTAGATTCTGGATTAGCTACAATTACTTTGGGCTCAAGTATTACAGCAACCCGAGTTATGGTTTATAGTTTTAACATGGGAAGTGGTGGTTATAATTTAAATTTAACTGGAACTGGAAGTCCTATATCAGTGGCTATTTTCAATAAAGGCACTAACTCAACTTTCACTTATACGGGAACTGGTTCTAGTACAAACATTATTACTTATGCTTACAACAACCTGACTGTTGCTCCAACCACTCCAACAACTTACTCATTAACAGGAAATCTTACAGGCACTAAAGCCATGTCTGGCAACTTGACTGTTAATGCTAATGCAACTTTAGATCTACGACCTTCAACAATTGATTATAATCTAACAGCAGTAAATGTAACCATTAATGGAACTCTTGATGCAAGCGATTCATTGTCTACTATTGCAGTCGGTGGTAATTGGTCAAATGCTGCTGGTGGTGTTTTTGTTTCTGGTTCTTCTACTGTTAATTTTACCAAATCCTCTGGTACTCAAACTCTTGATTCTGGTGGTACGGGCGTAGGGAAAATTTTTAATAACATTACTCACTCTGGTGCTGGAATTTTGCAGCTTTTGACTAATAACATAAACATTGATGGTGACTTCACTAACTCTGCTGGTACTTTTGATGTTAATAGTCGCGATATGACCGTTGCGGGGTCATGGAGCAACACGGCGACTTTTGATAAAGAAACAAGAACTGTTACTTTAGATGGCGGCGCAACAGGGAAAACAATCAATGGCGGTGCTTCTGGTTTCTATACTTTAACTGTTAATGGTGCTGGTGGTGGTTGGACTCTAAATACTAGTAATTTAACTACTATTAGGAATTTAAATGTTACCGCTGGCACATTAAATACAGGAACAGTTAGTCTTGGCAGCGCTTCCATACTATCTTCAGCGACTACTATTACTATAAATGGTGGAGTTTTGATTGGTGGGAGTGGTTCGATCGTTGGAAAAATTTTTAATGTAACAAATGGAACTTTTACAGCTGGCAGTGGTCAGGTTAATGTAGGAAGTTTTTCAGTTTTTGGTAGTTATACTCATAATGGTGGTACAGTTGACTGGACGACTAATAATGCAACATTTGCTTATTATGCCTACGGTTCAAATATTTTACCCAATGATATTTATCATAATATAAATTTATACAACTCCGCTGCTCTAGCAGAAGAACAGAGCGTAACTTATAGTCTATCCGGTACAACAGTAGCGGAAGGCAATCTTTCGCTTTATGTTTTGTCGATTGGTCCTAATACTCTAGATATTTCTTCAAATATTTTAACAGTAAATGGTGATATAACAATTAATTTAAATACTATACTCTTTGCTACTTCCGGTACGATAAATGTTGGTGGTAATTGGATAAATTCTGGTACTTTTACTCCGGGTAGTGGCATAGTGGATTTTACTAAATCCTCTGGTACTCAAACTCTTGATTCGGGTGGCACAGGCATTGGTAAGTTATTCAACAATTTAACTCACTCTGGCGCTGGCACATTACAACTTTCTACCAATGCTTTGAATATCGATGGTAATTTTACTAATTCAGATGGCGTATTTAATGCTGATGGGTTGAATATAAATATGGCTAAAAATTGGAATATTTCTGGTGGTTCATTTACTGCTGGAACAACTCCTGGAACACAAACTATTACTTTTGATTCGACCAACGCTGCGGCAATTTCTGGCTCAACGACTTTCAACAATTTAATTATGGATACTTCAGTTGATGGGGCTAAAACTATTACTTTTGCCGCGGGGGCAACTCAGACCATAAATGATACATGGACTTTAGACGGTTCTGTTGGGAATGTTTTGGCTCTTCGTAGCTCAGTGCCAGATACGGCTTGGTATTTTGTTATTTCTGGCGATATGATTTCTGGCGATTATATTGATGTTTCCGATAGTCAAAATATAAACAATGCTTTTAGAATTACCCCGGGAGATAACGTTACTGATTCGGGTAACAATAATCCTGGTTGGAATTTTTTCCCACCAGATGCACCAACGATTGGCACACCAGAAGCAATTTCAGTAGCTGCTATTCGTTGGAAATTTACTGACGTAAATCCAAATGAAGTAGGTTTTAAAGTATATGATGCGACAGACACTTTAAAGGCAACTTGTGTAGGAGTTGATTTAACTTCTTGTGACGAGGTTGGACTTTCGGTTAATACGGAGTATTCTGGTCGTTATGTTGTTTCTTATAATGATTCCGGTCAATCTCCTCATTCTGGTACAGCCGCTTCAACTTATACTTTGGCTAACGTGCCTTTAGCGTCAACAGTAAATCGATCTTCAAGCACTTCGCTTAAGGTAATTATTAATGTTAATGGCAATTCAGCAGCAACTCAATTTGCTATTTCCAATGAAGCTTTAGGTAAATATGTCCAAGCTGATGGTAGTAATGGTGATACCGCCGTTTGGCAAGATTACGCTACTTGGGGTGAAGCAACTGGTATAACTAATACTGGGTTAGTCCACTCAACAACTTATGCTTACAGAGTTAAAGCTAGGAATGGCAACAATATTGAAACAGCAGTTTCTCCATCTAGCTCAGAAACAACATTGTCTCAAGGTCATGGTAGTAAGTCTTCAAAACCTACGCCTACCCCAATTCCTAGTACTAGTCCTTCTTCTCAAGAAAGTGGTCAACAATCTTCATTTCGTTTTAATAACGATCAAGCGCCTTATTTTTCTGGGGACAACCAAGCAAATGTTCGAATTTTGCAAAATGTTTTAAGATATCTTGGTTATTTTCCATTTTGGGTAGATTCTACTGGTTTCTATGGCAGTATTACTAAACAAGCAGTATTCCTATATCAGAAGTCAAAAGCAATAGTTGCCAGTTGGTGGGATTGGGGAGCTGGTTTCTTTGGTCCAAGAACAAGAGCAGCCTTAAATGAAGATATTGAAAACGGAATAATCCCAAATTGTGCTATTGAGGGAACTTGTGATGATTCTAATAAAGTATATTTTCCTTATGATTTAGACATTGAAAGTTCTGGCTATTATGTTACTAAACTTCAGGAAAGACTAGTAAGTGAAGGGTTTCTTGACTCTCGTTATGTTACAGGATATTTTGGTTTCATAACTCAAAAAGCGGTGATTGAGTATCAGAATTATCACAATATTGATACTTCGCAAGGTGGGGCTGGACGAGTTGGGCCAAAGACAAGAGAAATATTAAATAATTAAGTTTAATATAATTAGCTCTTTTGTAAAAAATTTAGTACAATAAAAAAGAGCTGTTTATGGCAATTAAAACCAGAGTTATAATTTTAATAATTATCCTATTTGTTGGTGTAAGCTTTGGTGTCTACTTATATCTGCGTGCTGCAGGTATTATCAAAACTGGCGCCGAAGCGGTTATTGGGTGTCAAAACTCGAGAGATATTTCGAGTTTTTTTGGTAAACCAGGGACTAATTTAGAAAGTTATAATTTATTTGGCAACGAAGTCCTTATAAATAAACTTGTCGCACCATACTTAGATCATATCCAAAAAGATGTTAATGACGCAAAAACTGGTTATAATTTTACCAACATTCAGACATATAATAATCGTTCTAAGGTAGGTGGTGGGGGTAAATCTTTACATTCATGGGGAATTGCTATTGATATAAATCCTGAAGCCAATCCTTATCAACCGGGAAACTACGGACCGTCACAAACAGATATTCCACAAGTTGTTATAGATATCTTTAAAAAATATGGTTTTGCTTGGGGAGGTGATTGGCCTGGTGAACGTGATGCGATGCATTTTGAGTGGTATGGGGCGGAAATTAGCGGTTCTATTTTAGACAAAACAAGTTCACAGAAAATTCTTTCAGTTGCAACTGATGTTGATGGTGTAGGTTCGCCTAATGCGAACGGCAGTTATTCTTGGATTGTACCTTTTGGTTCTCATACGATTACTGCCAAGTCTCGTGGCTATCAAGATTCAAGTTTTTCGGTTTCCTTGGCTTGCTTTTCTGCGACAAAGCTAGATATTGCTATGGAACCGTTACCTTCTAATTTAGCAGGTTCAATTACTGGAAAAGTCCAAATGGCTGGCAACTATCCACTTTTAGTACCAGCAACAATTTCTCTTGACGATCGAACGGTAGGGGTTTCTAGTATTACTGGTGATTATACTATTCCCAATGTTCGTGAAGGAAAGCATAAAATTACTGCCAGTGTTTTAGTTTTTCCCGGAGGCTCGACAACAGTTGATTTAGTCCCGGGCGAAAATGTAAAAAATGTTAATGTTACTATTGGTAGATAGGCTTTTAAGGTATCACTATTGACAAATAACTCACATAAGTGAGATATTTGTTTTAAATGTATAAGAATTTAAAAGTCGTTGTTATTGGTGGCGGGACAGGCTTATCGAGCTTGCTTCGTGGCCTAAAAAACGATTTCGAAAAATTAACAGCCGTTGTGACAATGGCTGACGACGGTCGTTCAACTGGGAGCTTACGTCACGATCTAAATGTTTTGCCCCCAGGTGATATTAGAAGCTGTATTGTTGCTCTTTCTGACGAAGAGCATCTTTATCATAAATTGTTAAGTTATCGTTTTCCTCATGGGCGAGGTCTAAAAGGCCATAACTTAGGCAACTTATTATTAATTGCCTTAGAGGACATTACTGGTAGCTTCAAAAAGGCTATTGGAGAATTTTCTAAAATTTTAGCAATTAAGGGTCAGGTAATGCCGTCGACTTACGAAGATGCGATTATTTCTGCTAAACTAGCTAACGGTCGAGTCGTTTGGGGGGAATCGACCATTTCTGTTGCTGGTCACAGATCATCGATCAAACAAGTTCAATTGCATCCAGAAAGCGCCAAGGCTAATCCAGATGCTGTTAAGGCAATTGAGAAGGCCGACGTAATTCTAATTGGTCCTGGCAGCTTGTATACAAGTATTATTCCTAATTTTTTACTTAAAGAAATTTGTCGAGCAGTTGCCTCGTCACGGGCCAAAAAAATCTTTATTTGTAATATTTCTACCGAAAGAGGGGAAACAGAAGGTTACGCTGTTGCCGATCATATTAAAACTTTAACTGGACATTCTGATCCGCAAATTTTTGATATTTGTTTGGTTAATTCTAAACTAATTTTGAAATCTAGTGGCAAAAGATTGGGTGAAGTAAAAAATATAACAACTGATGAAAAAACTTTTGGCAGATACAAAATTGAGCAAGCAAATATTATTGATGAAAAAAAACCTTTGTATCATGATTCGGAAAAATTAGCCAAAGTTATTATTAAATTAGTCCAATAGAAAGGTTGGGGGTATATGTGTGGGATAGTTGGGTTTATTGGTAAGGGAAATGCAACAGACTTTGTTATTAAGGCTCTAAAAAAACTCGAATATCGTGGTTACGATTCTTGGGGGATAAGTTTTGTAGAGGATGGTGAGCTTAAAGTCGTTAAAGAAACCGGGAAAATTGGCGAAGTTTCGTTAAGTAAAGTAACGTCAAATGCTCAAATAGCTATTGGTCATACTCGTTGGGCAACTCATGGAGTAGTAGCAAAAGAAAACGCTCATCCACACACTGATTGTCGAGGAGATATTGCTGTTGTCCACAATGGTATTATTAATAATTATCAATTACTTAAAGAAAAATTAATTAAATCTGGACATAAATTTTCATCGCAAACTGATACAGAAGTTATTCCTCATTTAGTTGAGGAATATTTAAAAAAAATGCCAATCAGGGAAGCCTTCCGCTCCGCTTTAAATGATTTGCAAGGTGATTACGCAATTTTACTAATTGATAATACTTCAAAAAAACTTTATTTAGCTACTAGCGGTTTATCTTTAGTAATTGGTGTTGGCAAGGAAAATTTTTATATTTCTTCTGATCCAATTGCTTTTTCTAATTTAACTACCGATGTTTTTTTTCTTAAAGATGGTATTTTGTCAGAAATTGAAAAAGAAATTAATTTTTTCGATATTAAAACTGGTGATCTTAAAAAAATTGCTAGTTCGAAAATTGCTACCTCCGAATATGAAATTGGCAAAGGTTCGTACAAACACTTTTTGTTTAAAGAAATTAATGAACAGCCAGAAATTTTAGAAAAAATTGCCAATACAAAAGAGTCTAAAGAGATTGAAACAAATGCTGCCTTAATTAGGAATTCTTTTGGAACTTTTTTTGTTGCCTGCGGAACGGCTTATCACGCGGCTTTAATGGCTGAATATCTTTTTGCTAAATATGCGAAGATGCATGTCAACACGAGCTTGGCGAGCGAATTTCCAACTTTTGAAAACTTTATTACTGATAAAACTTTATTTTTTGCTATCTCTCAATCCGGTGAAACAGCCGATGTTTTGGAAGCGGTAAAATCAGTTAAGCGTAAAAAAGCTAAGATTTTTTCATTATTAAATAACCCGGATTCAACTTTGGCAAGAATTTCCGATGTTACAATGCTCACCCCTGCTGGTCGAGAAATTGCAGTGCTTTCCACCAAAGCTTTTACCTCACAAGTAGCGGTTTTATATCTTCTTTCGTTAGCGATCATTGGCAAATTAGAAACAGGAAGAAAAGTTGTTCAAAAAACTGCCTTAGGAATTAAAGAATCTTTGAAGCAAGCCAATATTGATAAAATCAAAATCTTGGCGCAAAAAATTAAAAATAATAAAAATCTTTTTACTATTGGCAGAAGCTTAAATTATCCAACAGCGCTTGAGGCAGCTTTAAAAATTAAAGAAGCTTCCTATATTCATGCTGAAGGTTTTGCCGGCGGTGAACTAAAACACGGAACGATCGCTTTGATCGAAAAAGATGTTCCTTGTATTGTTTTTGTCGCAAACGATGAAACAAAAGAAGAAATTCTCTCTAATGCCGAAGAAGTAAAAGCTCGTGGTGGTTATATTATTGGTGTCGCTCCAGAAAATCATAAAGTTTTTGACTATTGGTTCAAAGTTGCCGATGTTCCTGAACTTTCGCCGATTGTAAATATTGTTCCAATCCAAGTTTTGGCTTATTTTTTGGCTTTAGAAAAAGGTTTGGATCCTGACAAACCACGTAATTTAGCCAAATCGGTAACCGTGAAATAAGAAAGGATTATTTATGCCCGAACTTCCCGAAGTTGAAACAATTAGAAAAGGGATTATAAAAAAAATCAAAGGTAAAAAAATTGATGGTGTGGAAATTAAGGCATCAAAACTTTTTATTGGCAATTTAGAAGACGTTATTGGTGGTGAAGTTGTTGACGCTAAAAGAGTCGCTAAGATTTTAGAAATTGTTTTAGATAATGGTTATTCAATTTTGATTCATTTAAAACTCACTGGTCAATTAGTTTTTCAAGATTGCCACGAAAAAGATTGTAAAGCGAGTGTTGGTGGTCATATGCAAAAAGCTTACGGTCAAGTCTTGCCTCATGCTCACACTCATATTATTTATACTTTTACCGATGGTTCAAAACTTTATTTTAATGATTTAAGAAAATTTGGTTGGAATCGGGTGGTTAAGACTCCCGAAGTGGGAGAAATTTTAAGTCCTGATAAATTTGGTCCTGAACCTAATAACAAAGATTTTAATTTAAAATACTTAGAAAAAATATTTTCCAAATCTGGCAAAAAAATTAAAGAAGTTTTAATGGATCAAGCAAAAATCTCTGGACTCGGAAATATTTATGTTAACGATGCTTTGTATTGGGCTGGAATTTTGCCTTATCGCAAAGCAGATTCTTTAGACAAAGAGGAAGTAAAAAATCTAAAAGAAGCAATTGAAAAGGTGATTAATTTAGGTCTAAAATATGGTGGATCGTCAGAGAATACTTATGTTAATATTGAAGGTCAAAAAGGTCACTATATGGAAGTGACAGCGGTTTATCAAAAAAATAAAGATCCTAAAGGACACGTTATTAAAAGATTAAAAATTGGCGGTAGGGGTTCATTTTATTGTCCCATTTGCCAGAAATAAGTATACTAATAAAAGAAAGGGGTTTTATGAACCAACGAAAAAAAGGTACGATTGCAACATGGTTGCTGGTAACAATTATCTTGGTTTTTGTGTTACTGTTTGTCGGTATTGGCTATTTTGGGTGGAATCATTTTAAAAATAACAAAACTTCAGTTTTAGCTAGTCCGTCTTCAGCGGTAACATCTAGCCCTTTAGCTTCTTCAGCTAAAAACGATGAAAGTTTGCTAATATCTCTTTGCCAGAAAGAAAATAATTTTCCTGATATTACGTGTGAAGTAATAAAGATTGATGGAAATTATGCTTATGGCAGTGCTGGTGGAACTGGCGGTGGTGCTATTTGGTATGCTAAAAAAGTTGATGGCACGTGGACAACAATAATCAAAGGCACGCAAGATAGTCCGTCTTGTTCAGAAACTAGCGATTTTCCAAAAACAATTGTTCCAACTTGTATATAAAATTAATAGACAGGATTTATGATGGAAAAAATCCAAGCAATAGTTCTAGCAGCCGGTAAGGGTACACGGATGAATAAAGGCAAGTCATCACCGATTCCTAAAGTGATGTTCGAGCTTGGTGGTAAGCCAATGATTGATTATTCTTTAGTTAATTTAAAAAAAGCTGGTTTTTTTAAACCGATTGTTGTTATTGGTTATAAGGGGGAAATAATTGAAAAGCATCTTGGAAGCAAAGCCTTTTTTGCTTGGCAAAAAAAACGTTTAGGAACTGCTCATGCAGTTAGCTGCGCTAAAAAAGCAGCAAATGGTGCTAAAACAATTTTAGTCATTGGTGGCGATGATAGTGCTTTTTATGAACCTGAGATGATCGAAAAGCTAGTTAAAGATCATCTTCAAAGTGGGGTAGACATGACGCTTTTGACAGTTGAGGTTGCTGACCCAAAAGGCCTGGGGCGAATTGTTAAAAATTCTGACGGTAATGTTGAAGCAATTGTTGAGGAAAAGTTAGCCACACCATCTATTTTAAAAATTAAAGAAATAAATACCGGTTGTTATGTTTTTGAAGCTAGTTTTCTGTGGTTAAATTTAAAAAAAGTAAAGAAAAATCCTACCGGCGAATACTTTTTAACTGATTTGGTAGAAATCGCTAATAAAGGCAATTTTAAAGTTAAGGCTTACAAGACCAGGCAAGCTAACTGGCACGGTATTAATACTTTAGAGCAACTAGAAGCTGCTAATGTTCATATGCGCAAAGCCTTAAAGTGATGAACTACAAAACCCGGGGTATAATTTTAAAACGAACTAATCTAAATGAGGCTGATCGAATTTTAACAATTTTTACTGAAAATAATGGCAGGATAAAAGCCGTCGCTAAGGGGATTAGGAAAACTTTGTCAAAACTCGCAGGTCACTTAGAGCTTTTTTGTTTAACCGATTTTGTAATTGCTGAAGGTAGGAATCTGGATACTATTACTGCAGCAGAAACTCAAAAATGTTTTATTAACCTTCGTGGGGATTTAGAAAGCACAAATGTTGCTTATTATTTAGCAGAAATTAT